>JABAHS010146109.1_pt1 | contig 39507 bp, 37 predicted proteins | sample 7062111 | NCBI WGS metagenome assembly JABAHS01 (sample SAMN14534600, study PRJNA622989) | marine sediment metagenome | biome: marine biome [ENVO:00000428]; feature: marine pelagic biome [ENVO:01000023]; material: deep marine sediment [ENVO:00002113]; isolation source: pool of 4 deep marine... | reverse complement strand
GGGGCGTCCGTGGAATGCAGAGTATATCTGTCCCGGCACTGACGAAACAGGTCTCACTTGTATGATGCAGAAAGCTTTTCGCCGCGCAATTGACCAAGGGCCTTGACGCGCCGGTCCCTGCCGATCCAGCCGCCGCGATTGCGGCGGGTACCGGCGGGGGCGACAATTGGACCATGACCAAATCGCCCCATGTAGACCCCGCGCCGATCAGCCCGCTGGACTATTGCGTGCGCATCAGCAAGCGGGCGCGCTATCTGCAGCTGCGGGTCAACGGCTCGGGAGGCATCGAGGTGGTGGTGCCCCAGGGCTGCGATACGCGCACGGTCCCCCTGTTCGTGGCCCGGCACCGAGATTGGCTGGAGCGCACCGTGGCGCGGCTGCAGGCGGGGCGCATCGAGGATCCGACCCTGGGGGCGGCGCTCCCCGAGCGCATCTGGCTGCGCGCCTTGGACGAGGACTGGCAGGTCGTGCTGGAGCCGGCCCTCGGCCCGCGCGTGTCGGGCGCCCCTGCCGGGGGCGGGCAATTGCGGGTCGGCGGCATGCAGCCCGACCAGCGCCGGGGGCTGCTGCAGGGGTGGCTGACGTTGCGGGCCCGGCGGGCCCTGGAGCCCTGGTTGAGGGCGGTGAGCGAGGAGATCGGGCTCGCCTATACCCGCTGCAGCGTGCGCGCCCAGAAGACCCGGTGGGGAAGCTGCTCGCCTCGCAACACCATCAGCCTCAACCGCGGTCTGCTGTTCCTGCCGGCCGGGCTGGTTCGCTATCTGTTCGTGCACGAGCTCTGCCATACCGTGCATCGCAATCACTCGCGCCGCTTCTGGGCGCTGGTGGCCCGGCACGAGCCCGACTACAAGCGCCTGGATGCCCAGCTGCGCGAGGCGGCGCGCTACGTACCCTTGTGGGCGTGCCGCGACTGATCCAGTCACTGCCTGCGGGTCCCGCGGGCCGGTCGTACCCGCTCGCGGTAGAGGGCCAGGGCCTGCTCTCGGGTGGCCTGCAGCCCTACCGCCGGTTTGGGATAGTCGCGGCCCAGCCGCACCCCGGCGGCGCCGAGGGTCCGTTGGGGGGCGGTCCAGGGCCGGTGCAGCCAGGTATTGGGCAGCCCGGCGAGCTCCGGCACCCAGCGGCGCACGTAATCCCCGTCGGGGTCGAAGCGCTGGCCCTGCAGCACGGGATTGAAGATGCGGAAGTAGGGTGCGGCATCCGCGCCGCAGCCGGCCACCCACTGCCAGTTCAAGGTGTTGCTGGCGAGGTCCGCATCCACCAGGGTGTCCCAGAACCAACGGGCGCCGTGCTGCCAGGCAATGCGACAGTTCTTGGTCAACAGCGAGGCCACCAGCATGCGCACGCGGTTATGCATCCACCCGGTGTGCCACAGCTCACGCATGCCGGCATCGATGATCGGGTAGCCCGTGGCACCGTGCTGCCAGGCCGCCAAGAGCCGGCGGCTGCGCCGCCATGGAAAGCCTTCGAAGCGCGTATCGAGGGGCCGTTGGGGGGTTTCGGGGAAGTGATGCAGAACGTGGTAGGCGAACTCGCGCCAGCCTAGGGCGCGCAGGTACTGGTCGACGCTGCGGCCGCTATGCTGGGCCGCAGGGGACTCTTGCACGCCCCGCGCGACTTGGCGGGGGGTGAGCTCGCCGAAATGCAGGTGGGGTGAAAGGCGGGACGTTCCGGCGGCGCCCGGCAGGTCCCGCCGCTCCCCGTAGTCGGCCAAGCCGGCGTCACAGAATGCGGCCAGGGCGCGGTGGGCGCCGTCCTCCCCCGGGCGCCAGGCCGCGTGAAGCCCTGCGACCCAATTGTGGCGGGGCAGCAGCCCCAACTCTCCTACGGCCAGCGAGCGCGGCCATCGGGTCGGCGCGGAAAGGCGCCGCGGCATGGGTAGGGTGCGTTGGTCCACGCCCTGGCGCCCGCAATTGCGCCAGAACGGGGTGAACACCCGATAGGGTCCTCCGGAGGCGGTAGCCACTGCCCACGGCTCGAAGAGCAGGGCACCGGGAAAGTCGCGGGTCTCGATGCCCTGGGCTCGCAGGGCCCGATGGACCGCGGTATCACGGCGCTGCAGGGCGGGCTCGTAGCGCCGGTTCCAGAGCACCGCATTCGCCCCGGTCTCGCGCGCCAGGCCGTGCAGCTCGGTCGCGCTGCTGGGGCCTGCGCGCAGCGTCAGCCGGCTGCCCCTGCGCCGCAGCGCCTCGTCCAGCGCCACGAGGCTGTGGTGCAGCCACCACCGAGAGGCGGCGCCGGTCGTCCATGGCTCGTGCTCCTCGGGGGCGTGGACGAACACGGGTACGATGGAGGCGTCGCGCCGCAGGGCATGGCGCAGCGCGGGATGGTCGGCCAGACGCAGATCGTTGCGAAACCAGACGATGATGCAGTCCATGGCGCCTCCTCCTCGGTCTAGATACCGAGGCTCGCTTCAGCCGGGCGCGCTCGGCGGCCCTAGCCCGACCGTTTCCACCCGCGCCCCGCATAGGATCACAAAGCCCCGCTGGCGATCGCCGCCGTGCTCGCTGTACTCGAACTCGTAAGTGCGGCGCAGCTGCACGAGTGCTCGGTCGCCCCGGCACAGGTGCACGCGGCGCAGCACCACCGTGTCATCGAGTAGCTGGATCTCACGGTGTCGGCAGGTCTCGGTGGCCGCGCGCACGGCCCGTTCCCGTGCCGCAAGGGCGCTAAACCACAGATAGGCCAACAGGGCGGCGACTGCCACGAGGATCGGTAGGGGCATTCAAAGGCCTGTCCGACTGGTCATGTCCCTGCTGCGACGGCGAGAATATCTCCGACATTGTGCTCGCCGAGCGATCGAAGGTCTCTCGGCGATCCGTCGCCGGTTTTGCCGCGCCCGGTCAGCCGGCCGCGCCGCCCCGCAGCCTGTCCAGAGAGTCCCGGGCGATCTCGCGTACCTCCGGCCGCTCGTCATCCAGCCGTGCCTGGAGGTAAGGAAGGGCGCGCGGGCTGCCGGCAAGGCCCAGGTAATGGCAGGCGTCGGCGCGGACCCGGCGATCGTCATGCGCGCTGAGCTCGGCCAGCCGCGGGATGAGCGCCTGGAGCGCGGGTGTGCCTTCCCATTCCTCGAACAGCGCGCCCGCCCCGACCCGGGCCTGCATGGGGGTCTCCGGCTCGGCGACCAGGGGCAGCAGCGCGGCCAGGTGCCTGGTGTCGCCCTGGATGAGGGCGCGTGCCAGGTCGATGCGCCCGGCGGTGAGCTGCGCCTCCAGGTAGACACGCACGCCCTCCTCGTTGCCGCTGCGCCGTGCCCAGGTCCGCAGCTCGGCGTCGCTGTGCATGCCCTCCAAGACGAAAGGCCCGACGCGGGTCCAGGGGGCAGAGCGCGCGCCGAGCTGTGCGGCGCGCTCCGGGTGGACGGCGATGTTGACGACCTCGAGCCGGCCGATGGCACCATCCTCGATCAGGCGGCCCAGCACCTCCAGAACCTTCGGGCAGTGGGTACAGCCCGGGGCCAGCAGCATCAGCGCATCGGGGGGTGTTACCTGCGAAGCGGGGTCGCTCATTTCCAGGCGCGAATCCAGCGGTAAGGCTCTAGGCTCAGGCCGCGTCGTAGTTGATCGTGATCTCCTCGTCTGGCGCAATGTTGCGCAGGGAGTACAGGTCGAAACCATCGAACTCGGCGTTGGGCTTGTCGCTGTGATTCAAGTAGCGCAGCTCGTTGGTGCCGTCGCGTCCGATCACCCGGTCGTCGTCGTATACCCACAGCACATAGCAGCCGTCGGCCTTTGCCGGCCGGCCTTCGTAGGTCCCGATGTAGGTGCCGCCGCCAATTCGGCTCTGGGCGAACAGTCCCTTTCCGTGGATCGGGGACGGTGCCACGTAGATGAGATTGGGCGTGTGCATTGAACGGGCATCTCCATACCGAGTTTGGATGTGAGCGGCGCGATTATACGTCCTCTCCCCCCGCATTTGCAGCCGCATCATGGCTCCCCGGGTTTGCTGCGAGTATACTGCACCGATCGGGCGGGCCCGGCCCTCCCTGGGCATTTCGCTGCAAGAGACCATGAGCGAGCACAAGATCAAGTCCCTCAGCCCCGAGCAGGCTTGGGAGCTCACGCAGAAGGATCCGCGCTCGATTCTCATCGACGTGCGCTCCAACATGGAGTTCCTGTTCATTGGGCATCCCAAGGGGGCCATCAACATCCCCTGGATCGACGAGCCGGATTGGGTGATCAATCCGCACTTTGTCGCCGAGGTGCGCAAGGTGATCCTGGGCGGCATCAGTTGCGACGAGGAGGCGGGCTGCGCGCCGGTGATCCTGATCTGTCGCAGCGGCAAGCGCTCCCTGCACGCCGGTGAGAAGCTGATAGAGGAGGGCTTCACCAACGTCTACAACGTGCTCGAGGGATTCGAGGGCGAGCTGGACGAAAACCACCACCGTAGCAGCCTCGGCGGCTGGCGCTATCACGGCCTGCCGTGGGAACAGTGCTGAGGCCGGGCCCCCGGGCCCCTATGCGGCCGGCTCGGGCCCGCATCGCCATGATGACAGCCGTGTAGGATGAGCGGCCGCGCTCCACCGCTCAGCGACCGCGATCCCGGTGCCCGACCCGAATTGGGCTCAACGATCGCCCGCAACATCTGTGTGACGCCGATGTCCGCGCGCGGAGTGTGGGGGTCGGGGCAATTGCCGGGGGATATGTTATATTCAATCTAAATCGACTACCCGCCGGACCGTGGAGGGGCGCCAAACATGCAAGACGCGAGCTATGAGGAGCGTATGGCACTGACTCGCATTATCATCGGCATCCTGGACACCTGGGGGCTCAGGGACTCCGAGCAGGTTCGCACCCTGGGGCTCCCCGAGGGCACGCCGGCGCGGGTGGTGCGCCGCTGCCGCGGCGATACGGCGTTGCCCGATGACCCCGAGGTCCGGGAGCGTGTGGAGCACGTCGCGGGTATCGCCGAGGCCTTGCGCACCACCTTCCCGCGCAATGCCCACATGGGGCCGAGATGGATGCGCGAGCCCCACCGCCGTTTCGACAACCGCTCGCCGGTCCAGACCATCGTCGAGGATGGGTTGAGCGGGCTCATCGCCGTTCGCGCCCACCTGGACTGCGCCTTCGCCTGGGAGCGCAGCGAGTCCGCCGCAGGCTGAGCGATTCCCGCAGCCTCTTCCTGCGCTGCGCGGCAGTGCTGCGGATGCGCGCCGCGCGCCTGCGTTCCACCTTGAAGAAAACCATACTCGCGGTCGCTATCCTGCGTCGGGACACGACGCAACGGGGAGTGCGTCCCGCCGATGTTGGCCGCGATCACGTCGATCTTGACCCTGCTGCTCGGGATCAGCGTGCTGGTGACCGGCTATGGATTTCTGGGCACCCTCCTGGGGATCCGCGCCAGCGTGGAGCAGTTCAGTCCCGTGGCGATCGGCGTCATCATGTCCGCCTATTTTTTGGGCTTTGTCCTGGGCTGCTACGTGTGTCCCGGGCTGATTCAGCGCTTCGGGCACATCCGGGCCTACGCGGCCATGGCGGCAATCGCCTCGGTGTGCGTGCTGCTGCACGGCATGTGGGTGGACCCCCTGGGTTGGGCGCTGCTGCGCGTGGCCACCGGCGTGTGCATGGTGGGGCTCTACATGGTGATCGAGAGCTGGTTGAACGCCCAGACCGCTCACCAGCGCCGGGGCCGCGTCTTTGCCGTGTACATGGCCATCACCCTGCTCGCCGTAGGCGTCGGCCAGTACCTGATTTTGGTTTCCGATGTGTATACCCTGGAGGCCTTCGCCCTCGCGGCGATCCTGTTTTCCCTGGGCCTGGTGCCGGTGGCCCTCACCCGCGTGGTGGAGCCGCTGCCCATCGAGTCGCCCCATCTGGGGCTGCGCCATCTCTACCGGGTATCCCAGCTGGGTGTGGCGGGCACCGCGGCCTCGGGCCTGGCCAACGGAGCGTTTTTCGGTGTCGGCGCCGTGTTCGCCTACCGCATCGGCTTGTCCGAGGCGGAAATCGCCGGCTTCATGAGTGCCACCGTATTCGGCGGGGTGTTGCTGCAGTGGCCCGTCGGACACCGATCGGACCGCCACGACCGGCGTGCGGTGCTGGTGGTGGTGGCGTTTCTGGCGGCGGGGGCCGCGCTGCTCGCCCTGTTGGTGGCACGGGTCCTGCCCCCGGCACTGTTCCTGTTCGCCTTCGTCTATGGTGGGCTGGCGCTCTCGGTCTATCCCCTGTCCGTGGCTCACATGAACGATCATTTGGAGCCCGAGGGGGTGCTGGAGGCCACCAAGGGCCTGCTGCTGCTGTACGGCCTGGGGGCCGCCCTGGGTCCGGTGCTGGTGGGCGTATTGATGGAAGCGGTGGGACCGGGTAGCCTGCTGGGGTTCATGGCGCTCGTCCAGCTCCTGCTGGGCGCATTTGGTGTGGCCCGCATGCGCCACGCCCCGCCGGTCCCGATCGAAGAGCAGGCCGAATTCGTGGCCATGACGCGCACCTCGCCCGTGGCATTGGAGATGGATCCGCGTGCCGATCTGGAGCCGGAGCTGGATCTGGAGCAGGCGGACCGCGAATAGCTGCACCGAGGACCATCCCTTGTGACGGACCCCTCCACCGAGCCCCCCATCCGTGTTGCCGTGAGCAGTTGCCTGCTCGGCTACGAGGTGCGCTACGACGCCGGTCACAAGCACAGCGGCTATATCACCCAGACCCTGGGCCGCTATTTCGAGCTGGTGCCGTTCTGCCCGGAGATGGCCATCGGGCTGGGGACGCCGCGCCCGCCCATCCGCCTGGTGCGCGAGGGCGATGAGGTGCGGGCGGTGGGGGTGCGCGACCCCTCCCGGGACGTGACCGGAGCCTTGATCGCCTACGGCAACGAGGTGGCCGGGCAGATCGAGGAGTTCAGCGGCTACATCTTGAAGAAGGGCTCACCCAGCTGCGGCATGGAGCGGGTGAAGCGCTACTCCAGCCAGGGCATGCCCGTAGACAGCGGACCGGGGCTGTTCGCGCAAACGGTCATGGACGCCCTGCCCCTGCTGCCGGCGGAGGAAGAGGGGCGGCTGATGGACCCGGTGCTGCGCGAGAACTTCATCGAGCGTGTGTTTGTCTATCATCGCTGGCAGCAGCTGCTGGCCCGGGGGCTGACCGCGGGCGCGCTGGTGGATTTTCACACCGACCACAAGCTCAGCGTCCTGGCCCACGACGAGACCCGCTACCGCCACTTGGGCCACCTCGTCGCCGAGGCCGGCTCCAAGCCCCCGGCGCAAACCGCCCGGGCCTATGCGGCGGAGCTGATGGCCGCCCTCAAGCGCCCGGCCACCCGCAAGCGCCACGCCAACGTGCTGATGCACGTGGCCGGCTACCTCAAGGATCACCTGGGCGCCGAGGACAAGGCCGAGCTGCTGGACCTGATCGAGGCCTACCGCCTCGGCCACGTGCCGCTGATCGTGCCCATCACCCTGTTGAAGCACCACCTGCGGCGCCACCCCGACCCCTACATCGAGCGCCAGCACTATCTCAACCCGCACCCGCGGGAGCTGATGTTGAGGAACAGCCTGTAGGAAAAGGCAAAAGGCGAAAGGCGAGCATCACAACGCAAAGGCGCACACACGCAATAGGGCGGTTCGCCGAAGGCGAGCCGCCGGGTACCATGCCGGGATGCCTGCGGCAGCTTGCGCTGGCGCGCAAACCGCCCTACGGGCTACTTGCCACTTGATGCGGGAGCGATGTTCTTGTCGCGACAATCCGTCGATTCTCTTTGCGCTCTCTGCGCCTTTGCGGCCTCTGCGTTCTTCGACCGGCGTTGATCATGGCCCGCCGAGGAGCCCGAGTGGCGCTCACGTCCCCTCCCGCCACGAGGCCAGGTAGCGGCGCTGCGCTTCGGTGAGCGTGTCGATGCGAATGCCCATGGCCTCGAGCTTGAGCTGCGCCACCTCCCGGTCGATGGCTTCGGGGACCGGGTGTACGGCCGGCTCCAGGGCGTCGGCGTGGGCGGCGAGGTGGGCGGCCACCAGGGCCTGGTTGGCGAAGCTCATGTCCATGACCGCCGCCGGGTGGCCCTCGGCGGCGGCGAGGTTGACCAGGCGCCCCTCGGCCAGCAGCCGCAGCTGGCGCCCGTCGCCCAGGCGGTATTCCTCCACGCCGGGGCGCGCCGCGCGTTTCTCGATGGCCAGGGACTCCAGGGCGGGGATGTTGATCTCCACGTTGAAGTGGCCCGAGTTGGCGAGCACGCATCCGTCCTTCATCACCTCCAGGTGAGGCCGGTCCACCACGTGCCGGTCGCCGGTAGCGGTGACCACGAAGTCCGATTCGCGCGCCGCCTCGATCAGGGGCATCACCCGAAAGCCGTCCATCGCGGCTTCCAGGGCCCGCAGCGGCTCCACTTCGACGACCACCACGTGGGCGCCGAGCCCCCGGGCGCGCATGGCGATGCCGCGCCCGCACCAGCCGTAGCCGGCCACGGTGAACGTCCGGCCGGCCAGCAGGATGTTGGTGGCGCGGATGATGCCGTCCAGGGTGCTCTGGCCGGTGCCGTAGCGGTTGTCGAACAAGTGCTTGGTGAGGGCGTCGTTGACCGCCACGATCGGGTAGCGCAGCGCCCCTTCCCGGGCCATGGCGCGCAGCCGGATGACCCCGGTGGTGGTCTCCTCGGTCCCGCCGATCAGCTCACCCAGCAGCTCGGTGCGGCCCTTGTGCAGCTCGCTCACCAGGTCGGCGCCGTCGTCCAGGGTGATCTGGGGCCGGTGATCCAGCGCCGCCTGGATGTGCCCATAGTAGGTCTCGGTGTCCTCGCCGCGCCGGGCGAACACCGGGATTTCATACCGGGCCACCAGCGCGGCGGCGACGTCGTCCTGGGTGCTCAGGGGGTTGCTGGCGCACAGCACGACCTCGGCGCCGCCCGCGGCGAGCACCCGGGCCAGGTTCGCCGTCTCCGTGGTGATGTGCAGGCAACCGCTGACGCGGATGCCCTCCAGCGGGCGTCGGGTCTCGAAGCGCTCCATGAGGCGGCGCAGCACCGGCATCTCGCCCAGGGCCCAGTCGACGCGCCGCTCGCCGCCGCCGGCGAGCGCGATATCGGCGACATCGCCCCGCGCGCCCGTCTCGGTCACGGGGCGCCCCGGTGCCCGTCTATTCCTCACGATCCAACTCGTTCCAGGGGCCGTCCCAGTCCTCGGGGCGGATCGGTCTGTCGGAATCGCCCCTATCGTCGCGCTCGAGGTCGTCGAACGGGCCGGTCCAGTCCTCGGGGGGCGCGATGGGCTCGAGGTCCAGCTCGTACCAGGTGTCCAGGGTGAGCTCCTCGATCTCGCCGCCGAAGTACTGCACCTCCACCGTCTCCTCGTCCTCGTCGACGGCCACGACCTCCAGGGAGCGCCCTTGTGCATCCTTGTACCAGTTGCCCACGGTGGGTTCGTCGTCAATCGCCATGGTCGAGCTCCTTCAAGACGTCATCGAGTACGTGTACGGGTACCCGGATTCCGAAATCGGCGGCCAGGCGCGCCGCGGCCTGGTCGCGGGTGTGCGGCCGCTCGGTCGCGTCTGCCAGAAGACCCGAGATGTCTTCGATCATCGCCCAGGGATACACCACCCAGCGCCACTCGGTCATGCGCGCGGCGAAGTAATCGGGCGCCACCGCTGACACGGTCTTGTGGTGGAGCACGCCGATGCGCACGTCCCGGGGCTCGAATTGGCACACATGGTCGCGGCTCAGGCGCAGGGTATCCCCGGTATCCGATACGTCGTCGACGATCAGCACCGCCCGATCGCGCACGTCCACGCTCAGGGGCTCCGCCAGCCGCGCCTGCTTCTCCCTGTGCGTCCCTGCGGTATAGTGAACGATGCGAATGCTCGTCAACTCGGTCACGTACAGGTAGTCGCACAGGATGCGGGCCGGCACATAGCCGCCGCGGGCGATGGCGACGATGACCTCAGGCCGGCGGCCGCCGTCCCGGATGCGCCAGGCAAGGCGCCGGGTCAGCCGGTGCACGCGGTTCCACGAGACCACCTCGCACGGCACACGCATCGCCATCCATATCCTGCCCGCTGCGCAAGACCGCGATCTGCAGCGCCGAAAGGCGGCCGGGCCGCAGCTACCGCTACAGCATAACCCATGGCAATGCCGGTGCAACCGGGCGCAGGACGGTCTATCGGGGCTAGAGGCGCCGGTGGGTTTGGCGCCGTTCCGGGGGGCAGGTTGCGGCGGTGGGTTGCGCGCCGGATGAGGCCCTGCACGCGAGGTTGTCGAGAAACTCCCAGGTGCACTCGCGCCAGGAGTGTGCAAGGGCGTATGCCCGCGCGGCCGCCCCGTCGAGCTCCAGGGCCTTGAGCACGGCCTGGCGCAGATCCTCATCCAAGACACCGGTCACGCCGTCGTCGACCACATCGATCGGTCCGGTTACCGGATAGGCGGCGACCGGCACGCGGCAGAGCATCGCCTCGAGCAGGACCAGACCGAACGTGTCCGTGCGGCTGGGGAACACGAACATGTCGGCAGCGGCGAGCCAGCTCCTCGCCGTAGCGAAGTCCGGTGAAGCGGACGGCGGGGTATTTGGCGCGCAACGCGTCCAGGTCGGGGCCGTCGCTTGCCACGTACTTGGTGCCCGGCAGATCCAGGGCCAGGAACGCCTCGATGTTCTTTTCCACGGCGACCCGGCCCATGTACATGCTGATGGGCCGGGGGGCGTCCATGGCCTTCTCGTCCCGGGGTTGGAAAAGCTCGGTGTCCACGCCGCTCGACCACAGCACGACACTGCGAAATCCGTGCCGGCGCAGCTCCCGGCGCATCGATTCGTTAGCCACCATGGTACGCTCGGCCGCCGAGTGGAACCTGCGCAGGAGGCGGTAGGAGACACCGACCGGCATGGGGACGCGCAGGCGCACGTAACCCAGTCGCCGTCGTTGCAGTAGAGCGTACCGTCCAGCTCGGTCATCTCCGCGTGGTGGATGTGGCCGCACACCAGCCCGTCGACCCCGCGCCCGCTGGCCTCGTGTGCCACGGCCTGCTCGAAGGTGCGGATGTGGCGCACCGCGTTGCGGACGCGATGTTTCAGATCGGCGGCCAGAGACCAGTAGGGAAAGCCCAGGCGCCGCCGCAGGTGGTTGACCAGGCGATTGACGCAGAGCAGCAGGTCATAGGCCCGCGGCCCGAAATACTTGGTGAGACGCCCGCACTTGATGACGCTGTCGAACTGGTCGCCGTGCATCAAAAGCAGTCTTCGCCCGTCGGCCGTGGTGTGTACGTATTCAGCCCGCACCTCCACGTTGCCGAAGATCATCTGGTCGTAGTCTCGCAGCGGCTCGTCGTGATTTCCGGGCACGTAGACGACTTTGGTTCCGTTCTTGGCCTTTTCGAGCACGGCACGGATCGCGTTGCTGTGTTCTTGCAGCCAGAACGGGCCGCGTTTCCTGATCGACCATAGATCGGTGATGTCGCCGACCAGATACAGGTGCTCGGACTCAGTAGACTTGAGGAAATCGAGGAGGAAGTCGATCTTGCATTCCCGGGAGCCGAGATGAACGTTTGAGATCCAAATGGCGCGATACCCTAGCGGCCGCATCCGGTAGATTGGGCTCATGAACGGGTATCCCCGCTTGCCGACCTGGACGGGAGTGTGCCGGGCTTCTATTACACGGCGGATACGTACGGTTTACAGTTGAGTGACACGGCCGGCCTGGGGCCTGGTCGTGCGAAGGGAAAGCGAAAAATGCTCGTGGCCGGCATCGGCCCCGGTGATCGGCTCCGGCCCGGGCGGGCCGCGCTTGTGCGCCGGGAGAATCTAAGCTGAAATTGTGGGAAACAGTGAGGGGATAACGATGGCCGCAGTTACCCGACTGGTGCTGGATGTCTTGAAGCCCCACCATCCGAGCGTAATCGAGTTCGCCAAGGCTTTGTGCGAAGAGGCCCGCGATGCCCGGGTCTCCGTGGTGGNNAGATCGACGTCCTCAGCCAGCTCATCTCGGGATTGGGCGGGTCGGTGCACAGCATTGACGAGGTCCAGGTGGAGGCCTCGCCCGGCGGCCAGTGATCGGGGGGCCACAACAACGGGGCGTAGCGACCGCGATCCCGGTGAGAAATGGGGGCTAGAGGCGCGTCTCGCACCCTGCGGGTCCAATGGCTATCGTCGCTCAAATCCGGGATCTGTTTCGGCTGACCCGCTCCCAGGGCATCGCCCGGCGCTATTTCATCACCAACGGTTTCGACGGGGCGCTCACCATGCTGGGACTGACCATGGGGTTCTACGTCAGCGGCGGGGTGGCACCGGCGATCGCGGTCAGCGCTTGCGCGGGGGCGGCGATCGCCCTGGGGATGAGCGGGGTGACCAGCGCCTACGTGAGCGAGGCGGCCGAGCGGCGGCGCGAGCTGCGCGACCTGCAGGGAGCCATGGTGGCCGATCTCGGCGAGTCGACTCACGCCCGCGCGGCGCGCCTGGTGCCGTTTCTGATCGCATTCGTAAATGGTTTCGCACCGCTGGTGATCTCGGCAGTGGTGATCCTGCCCCTGTGGCTCGCGGCCATGGGAGTGGGCCTTCCGGGAGACCCCTTGGAGCTGGCCATCGGGCTGGCGTTCGCGATGATCTTCCTGCTGGGGGTGTTCTTGGGGCGCATCTCCGGGACGTTCTGGTTGTGGACGGGCCTGCGCACCGTACTCATCGGGCTGGTCACGGCCTCGATCATCTTGGTGCTGGATATCTAGCCCGGATATCTCGCCGGGCAAAGGCATGCGAGACCACGCTATGGAAACGCCCCTCTTTCAAGACCGCCAGCGGGTGAGCGCGCGGGCGCTGTTCATCGGACAGCGCCTGGAGACGCGCGCACTGGAGCAGGCGCGCCGCCTGGCCACCCTGCCGCTGACGGTCGACGTCGGAGCGGCCGGGTGCGCGGTGCTGTTTCGCTACGGCGCCGTGGTGTTCTTCGGGGCCAGCCCCGCGGAGCAGACAGCCTTCCTGGCAGACCTCGCCTCCCTGGTCGTCGAGCCTTTTGATCGCCCTGAGTCCGAGGCGATCGACATCGTCTGCGACGCCGAGCAGCCCGAGCACGTGGAGCAAAGCGAGATCGTCCTGCACAAGTTCAGCATCGAGCGCTTGCAGCTCGTGGCCGACGTGCTCGCCAAGAGCGCCGTCCTGTCGCACTACGAGGGCACGGTGGGGCAGAGCTTCGATCGCATCGAGCCGCTGGCGGCGACCCTGCAGCGCGGCGGCAAGGGCAGCAACCAGGCTAGGGAGCTGCTGCGCCACATCGGCGACACCCTTTCCACCCACGGCAAGATGGTCGGGCGCGTGGAGATCCAGGAAAAACCGGAGCTGCTGTGGGAGCATCCGGAGCTGGAGCGCCTGTATCTGCGCCTCGAGGACGAATACGAGCTCCAGGAGCGGCACCGGGCCCTGGAGCGCAAGCTCGAGCTGATCGGCCGCACCGCCGAGACACTGCTGGGCCTGCTGCATCACCGGCGCAGCCTGCGCGTGGAGTGGTACATCGTGATCCTGATCGTGGTAGAGGTGCTGCTTACGCTCTACGAGATGTTCTTCGCGCATCCCGGCTGAGCCCTGCGCTGTCACCGAGAATTCATCTCCCCTTCACGACTGTTTCATCGTATACGGCGCATTGTACCGGCCATGGGCTGCGTGGATCGGTGCCACGGACCAGACCAAGGAGATCTTCATATTCCGCTACACGGACGGCGTTGAGCTGTCGCTGTGCCTGCTGCTCAACCGTTTGTGCGAGCGCCGGCGTATCGAACGCCTGTTGGCCGCGGTCAGTCGTCTGGGCAACGGGATGTTTTGGTACACGCTTATGGCTGTGGTGCCGCTCGTCCTTGGCCGGCAGGCGCTGCAGGCCTCCGTGCACATGGCGCTGATCGGGGCGGCCGGAGTCATCGTCCACAAGCTCCTAAAATCCACCATGGTGCGCGAGCGCCCGTTTGTTGCCCATCACGCCATCCACCGCGGCACCGTGCCGTTGGACCTATGCAGTTTTCCCTCGGGGCACACCCTGCACGCCGTGGCCTTCAGCATCGTTGCCGTGTCCTACTATCCGACGCTGATCTGGGTGGTCGGTCCCTTTTCGGCCATGGTCGCGCTGTCACGGGTGGTGCTCGGTCTTCGCTATCCCACCGACGTGGTCGCAGGTGGCGCCATCGGTGTTGCGCTCGCCTATGCCAGCTTTTTGTTGTAGCCGAATGGCTCGCGCAATTGACGCTCCGCAGGCGTCCGCCGGACGCCCGGGCGGGCAGGGGGACCGTGCGCTGCACGGGCTCATGATCTCCGACGTCTACTTCTTCCGTATCAACGGGGTGTCCACTTCCATTGAGACCTTTCGTCGCACCTTGGTCAAAACAGGACATCACGTCACCGTGATGGCACCGCGTTGCGGAGGTGACGAACAGCGGTGCGATTGGCTGATACGCATCGCTTCGCGCGGTGTGCCCGTCCACCTGTTCGTGTTCGCCTCGCGCACCGAGACCCAGGGCCTGGTCCTGCTGGAGGCGATGGCACTGGGCGTACCCGTGGTCTCGACCGCGGTCGCGGGCGCGCGGGATATCGTCGGACCCGAACAGGGCGCCGTGGTGGCCCGCGAGGACGTCGAGGATTTTGCCGCCAAGGTGGGTTCCTTGCTGCGCGATCCCGCGCGGCGGCGCCGGCTCGGCGAGCAGGGACGGCGCTTCGCCCGCACCTGGCCCCCGGGGACGATGGCGCAGCGCCTGCTTCGGTTCTATGGCGAGATCGCCCGGCGTGCCAAGCGCCGCCGCCTGGCCGGCCCCGAACCGCAAATTGGCCGCCCGGCGATGATGCTAGTATCCCAGCCTTGGCTCTAGCCCATGCCCAACGCCCCTGCAAGCATCGGAGCCTCACACTTTGCTCCGAGGAGGCAGGATTCGCGCCGCCGGACCTCGATGCCCCGGCCGGCGCCCCGCTGGCCTGTCCCGAATGCGTCGCCGCGTTGGCGGGCCTGGACTGGCGCCGCGCGGCCGGCGTCGCCCGCCTGTTCATCGAGATCGAGGGGGTTTATCCCCACGAGGCCGCGCCGAGCGCCCCGCTCTTGGAGGCCCTGCGACGCGCGAGCGGCGTGGCTTGGGACTACTTCTACGCCCGCGCCTGAGCCCCCCGGGCCCGCCAAGCCCTGGGCTACACTTGATCTTGTAGACCCCGCCCCGACCGTGTGGCGGCGGGTATCCGTGAAGCCATGTGCTAGTCCGCATATCTCACCGGGCGGCCAACGGTTGGCTCGCAACATCCTGAAACGCAAAAGGAATTAGACATGTTGTCCTCGAATGGGGCAATGATACACTGTTTTCGCCGTTGGCCTATCACGGTTGAGGCTTGTCTTCGCGCCCGTAGGCTTGCTCTTCGGTTTTGTACAGGACGTACCTATGCCGCGAAGCACCGGGATGTGCGTGAGCGGCCAAGTGGTAGCTACGCCTACCACTTTCGCTCCAGAGCGGCGCCTGCGAACGCGAATTCGGCGCCTGCTCGCGCGATCCCGGTGAGATATGCGGGCTAGAGACGGATCATCACCACCTCGCGAAAAGGAGCGCAATGAGCGGTATAAGCCCCCTGCGGTCCGAACGGCTGGTCAATCGTTGTGACCCCGGACAGTTTTCCTTCGAGACGACCGCCGAGCTGGAGGACCTTTCGGAGATCGTCGGCCAGGCGCGCGCCCTGGACGCCCTGCGCTTCGGCGTGGGCGTTCAGCGTGAAGGCTACAACCTGTACGTGCTCGGCCCCCCGGGCATCGGCAAGCACACCGTGGTGCGCCAGCACCTCGAGCGTCAGGCCGAAGGCGGCGAGGTCCCGCCCGACTGGTGCTACGTCAACAACTTCGAACAGCCCCACAAGCCGAACGTCTTGAAGCTGCCGGCCGGGCGCGGGCGCCAGCTGTACGAGGACATGGAGCACTTCGTCGACGAGCTGGGCACCGCCCTGCGCGTGGCCTTCGAGGCCGAGGAGTACCAGAGCCGCGTCCAGGAGGTGGAGGAGGGCCTCAAGGAAAAGCGCGAGAAGGCCTTCGGCGAGCTGGCCGCGGAGGCGGAGCGCCACGGCATCACGCTGGTGCGCACCCCCGGCGGGTTCGCCTTCGCGCCGGTAAAGGAAGGCGAGGTCCTCGGCCCCGACGAGTTCGAGAAGCTCTCCGACGAGGAGCGCTCGCGCATCGAGCAGGTGGTCTCCGCCCTTCAGGACAGGCTGGCCACGATCTTTCGCCAGATGCCCCAGTGGCAGCGCGAGGCGCGCGAGAGGCTAAAAGGGCTCAATCGGGAGGTGGCCATGTTCGCCGTCGGCCACCTCATCGAGGATGTGAAGACGAAATACGCCGACCTTGCCCCGGTGCTCGAATATCTGGACGCCGTCGAGCACGATGTGGTCGACAACGTAGATCAGCTCATCGGCCAGGAGGAGTCGCGCACCGCCGCCGGCTCGTCCGCCGAGCGCAGGCAAGCCCAGGCGCAGCTCTTTCGCCGCTACAAGGTGAACCTGCTCGTGGACCACGCCGAATCCAGGGGCACTCCGGTCGTCTACGAAGACCTGCCCACCTACCAGAACCTGATCGGCGCCATCGAGCACTTGGCCCAGATGGGCACCCTGGTGACGGACTTCTTGCTGATCCGCTCCGGCGCCCTGCATCGAGCCAACGGCGGCTATTTGATCCTCGATGTACGCAAGGTGTTGCTGCAGCCCTTTGCGTGGGAGGGGCTGAAGCGCGCCCTGAACGCGGGAGAGGTCCGCATCCAGTCGCTGCACCAGATATTCAGCCTTATCAGCACGGTGAGCCTAGAGCCGGAGCCGATCCCCCTGGATGTCAAGGTGGTGCTGATGGGCGACCGCCTGCTCTACTATCTGCTCTGCGAGTACGATCCGGAGTTCGGCGAGCTGTTCAAGGTGGCCGCCGATTTCGAGGACCGTGTCGAGGCCAGCGCCGACAACTACCAGCTCTACGCCCAGCTCATCGCCACGCTGGCCCGCAAGGAAGGGCTGCTGCCCTTTCACCGTGACGGCGTGGCGCGGGTCATCGACCGCGCCGCGCGCATCGTGGAGGACTCCGAGCGGCTGTCTACCCATATGCTCAGCGTCGCCGATCTTGTGCGCGAATCCGACTACTGGGCACGAACCAGCGGCCACGACGCGGTGCGCCGCGAGGACGTACAGCACGCAATCGACATGCAGGTCTATCGCGCCGAGCGCGTGCGCGCCCGGATCTACGAGGAGATCCAGCGGGACACCATACTGATCGATACCGACGGCGAGAAGGTCGGTCAATTGAACGGGCTGTCGGTGATCACCCTGGGCAATTTCTCGTTCGGTCAGCCCAGCCGCATCACTGCGACGGCGCGGCTGGGAGAGGGAGAGGTCGTGGACATCGAGCGCGAGGTGGAGCTCGGAGGCGCCATCCACTCCAAGGGCGTAATGATCCTGTCCTCCTTTCTGGCCTCGCGCTACGCGGTCAATCGTCCGCTCTCACTCAAGGCCAGCCTGGTGTTCGAACAGTCATACGGGATGGTGGAGGGTGACAGCGCGTCGACGGCCGAGCTGTGCTCCCTGTTGTCGGTGCTGGCCCAGGTCCCCGTTCGCCAGGGCCTGGCCGTGACGGGGTCGGTCAATCAGCACGGGGACGTGCAGGCCATCGGAGGCGTCAACGAGAAGATCGAGGGCTTCTTCGACGTGTGTCGGGCGCGCGGTCTGGACGGCACGCAAGGTGTGTTGATCCCGGACTCCAACGTCAAGCACCTGATGCTGCGAGAGGACGTGGTGTCCACGGTGGCCGAGGGGAGCTTTCACGTCTACCCCGTGCGCACGGTCGATCAGGCGATCGAGCTGCTCACCGGGGTGCCCGCGGGCGAGCGCGACCCGCAGGGCAACTACCCCAAGGGCACGATCAACCAGCGCGTGGAGGCCAGACTCATCGAGCTCGCCGACTATCGCCAGGAGTACATTCGCGCGGGGCGGGAGCTGCTCGGCCATGACTGAGGAGGAGCCGCGGCAGGAGGTCCAGATCCGCCGCATCCTGGTGGCCCTGGACCCGTCGCTGCACAGCCGGGCCGCCCTGGAGTCGGCCGCCGAGCTGGCCGCGCGGCTGCGCGCGGAGCTCTCCGCGCTGTTCGTGGAAGACATCAACCTCATGCGCCTGGCCGCGCTGCCGTTTGCCCGGGAGATGTTCTTCGGCTCCGTGACCGGACGGCGCCTCGATCTGGCGAGTATGGAGCATTCCCTGCGCGGCCAGGCCGGGCGCCTGCGCAGGCTGCTGGAGGCGGTGGCCGGGGCCCGCCGCGTCCAATGGGCCTTCGAGGTGGCGCGGGGCAACGTCACCGCCGAGCTGGTGGCGCGCAGCTCGGGGTACGACCTGCTGATTCTCGGCCGGCTCGGCTCGACGCCCGGCAGGCCCCGGGAGATAGGATCGACGGCCCGGGCGCTGATCGCGCGTTCCTCCTGTGCCGTGTTGCTGCTGGAGCATGGCCACGTCGTCGAGCGCCCCGTGGCCGTGCTCTACGACGGGACCGAGCCCGGTCGCCGCGCCCTGGCGATGGCCGCGCAGCTCGCCGAGCGCGATGAGCACAACCTGGTGGTCCTGATCCCGCCGCTGGACCCGGAGCGCGCCCGTGCCGTCGAGCAGCAGGCCATGGACCTGCTGGGGGCGCGCGGCATCCATCCGCGCGTGCGGCGACTGCGGGCCGACAGCGCGCACGCGCTGGTGGAGGCGCTGCATGCCGAGGTGGGCAGGGTGTTGGTGCTGGGTGCGGGGGAGGGCGCCGCGGGCCGCCGGCGCATGGAGGTGTTGAGCACGGCGGATTTCCCGGTGGTGGTGGTGCGCGCCCCAGGCGAGGAGGCGGCGAAGCGGGCTCGGCACTAGCCCGCATATCTCACCGGGCGGCCAACGGCTGCCTCGCAACATCCTGAAGTGCACGAGGAATCAGTTGCGTCCAGCCCTGCGGGCCTTGACGCAACCTACGCCTTTGCTTATGCCGCGAAGCACAGGGATGTGCGCGAGCGGCCAAGAGGAAACATACAAGCGGCGATCTCGCCGCGACCAACCAACCGGCAATCTTTGTCGCGACAGGAATGTCGCTCCCGCAGGTGTTTGATACAAGGGTGGGAGCGGCGTTCCCGCCGCGATCACCGCCGATGGACAAACCCATCGCTCCTAATAGCGGCGCTCCTACTCGCCGCTCACCCTACGCCTACTCCCGCGATCCCGGTGAGATATGCGGGCTAGCGAATCAATGGATCGAGAACCGAGGCTTTGCCCCGCTTGGCAAAGCCCCGATTCTCGATTTCACCGCCGGTGCACTCCTGCGGCTGGTGCTTAGCATAGGGCAAAGCCCGGGGTCGCAAGCCTTTGCCTGCGCTCAAGGCGGTTCTTTATGCAACGATCGGGCTAGGTCGATGCGCGTGCCTTCCTTGGGGATCGACACGCGCGCCCGATAGTCTTCGCCCAGCCGCTGGCGCAGCCCTTCCAGCCCCCGCGGCTCGCCGTGGATCAGCGCCACCGGCGGGCGATCGGCGAAGCCGCCGTACCAGCGGGCCAGGCCGTCCTGGTCGGCGTGCGCGGAGAACCCGCCGATGGTGTGTACCCCCGCGGCCACCCGGACGGTCTCGCCCCAGAGCTGGATTTCCTCGGCGCCGTCGACCAGTGCCCGCCCCAGGGTGCCCTGGGCCTGAAAGCCGACGAAGACGATGTGCGTGCTCCGGCGCCAGGCGTTGTGCTTGAGGTGGTGCTTGATGCGCCCGCCCGTGCACATGCCGCTTCCGGCGATGATGATGGCGCCCGAGCGCAGGCGGTTGATGGCCATGGATTGATTGGCGGTGCGGCTGAGGTGCAGGTTGGGCAGGTGGAAGGGGCTGTCGCTGGCATGGCCCGCGGCGGCGGTCTCGGCATCGTAGAGCTCGCTGTGCCGGGCGTAGATCTCGGTGGCCTGGATGGCCATGGGGCTGTCCAGGAAGATCGCCCAGCGCGCCAGGTCCCAGGGCTCGAAGTTGCGGCCGAAGGCATAGAGCAGCTCCTGGGTGCGCCCTACGGCGAAGGCCGGTATGAGAATATTGCCCTTGGCCTCGGAGGCATCGCGCAGCACCCCGCCCAGCTCGGCCCAGGTGGCGTCCCAGGAACGATGGCGCCGGTCGCCATAGGTGCTTTCCAGCACCACCAGGTCGGCATCGTCCACCGGCTCGGGGTCGCGCAGGATCGGCGCGCTGCAGTGGCCCAGGTCGCCGCTGAACACCAGCTTGCGCTGTACGCCGCCCTCGCGGACCCACAGCTCGACGATGCTTGAGCCCAGGATGTGGCCCGCGTCGCGCAGGCGTACCTTGATCCCGGGGACGATGTTTCGTACCTCGCCGTGAGGCAGCCCGTGAAAGCGGCGCATCGCGTTCGTGGCATCGGCCGTCACGTACAGCGGCTCCACCGGGGGCAGGCGCTTGCGCTGTCGTTTTCGGTTGGTCCACTGCGCCTCCTTCTCGTTCAGGTAGGCGGCGTCCTTCAGCATGATGCGGCACAGGTCGCGGGTGGCCCGGTGCGTGTAGATCGGTCCGCTGAATCCGTTTTTGACCAACAGGGGCAGGCGGCCGGAGTGATCCAGGTGGGCATGGGTGAGGATCACCGCGTCCACGGTGCGCGGATCGAAGGGGAAGGCCTCGCGGTTGCGCGCCTCGCGCTCCGGGGGGCCCTGGATCAGGCCGCAGTCGATCAGCACCCGCCGGCCTCCCGCCTCCACCAGGTGGCAGGAGCCCGTGACCTCGCCCGCCGCGCCCCAGAACTGCAGGAACATGTTATTCGGGGCGCCCGCCGAGGCCGCGGGCGCGGGTCAGCACCGCCATGGCCTCGTTGATGCGCTGCAGGTGAGCGTCGCTTCCGCCCCGGTCGGGGTGGTGGTGCATGGCGAGCTCGCGGTAGCGGCGCTTGATGGTCGCGAAGTCCACCGGCTCGCACAGCCCCAGCACGGCCAGCGCCTCGTGGCGCTGCTCGTCCGCCTGCAGCGCGGCCCAGAATCGCCCGAGCATCTCGTCCACCTCGCCGGCAGAGGTGTCTTCCAGATTGGCCGGGTCCATGTAGTAGTCGCGAAGCGGATCGCGCGCGGCGAGGGCGTCGCGGTCCGCGGCCCGGTAAGGGTGCAGCCGGATGCGCAGCGGGTCGATCTCCAAGTGGGCCTCGCGCCGTTCCCACAGCTCCTCGCGCAGGGTGTAGAGCGCGTGGAACAGCGTGAAGTGGGCGCGGAACAGGCGCAGAGGATCGCGAAAGGTTTCGGACCCGTGCGCGCCTTCCGGCTCCAGCGCCCGCATCAGCTCGTACTCGCTCAGCCCCTCGGGGTGGGCATGCAGCAGCTCCAGCGCCCTTGCGGCCAGGTGTGCGGCAGGTCCCGACGCCATGGCGAGCGCCGACTCCTCTTATTTGACGGAGAGCAGCTCGACCTCGAACACGAGCGTCTCATTCGGCCCGATGTTCTCACCTGCGCCGCGCTCGCCGTAGGCCAGCTCGGGCGGGATGAACAGCTTCCATTTGGCGCCCTCGCGCATATGCCGCAACGCCTCCTGCCAGCCCTTGATCACGCCGGAAAGGGGCAGGGTGGTGGGCTTGCCGCGGCTATAGGAGCTGTCGAACTCGGTGCCGTCCAGCAGCGTGCCCCGGTAGTGCACCTCCACCATGTCGTCGGCCTTGGGGGTGTCGCCGGTCCCCTCCTGCATCACCTCGTACTGCAGCCCGCTCGGCAGCTCCTGCACCCCCTCCTTTTCGCGGTTGGCGGCCAGGAACTTCTCACCCGCCTCCTTGTTGCGCTGTGCCGTGGCCTGGCGCTCCTGCGCCTTCTGCTGCTGGAAGTTGCGCACCGCCGCCTGCATCTGCGCCGGCGAGAGCCTGGCTTCGGCGCCGCTGAGGACGTCGGTGATCGCCTGCACCAGGGCGGGGACCTCCACCTCGATCCCTTCGCGCTGCAGGCTTTGGCCGATCTGGTAGCCGATCGCGTAGCTGAACTTCTGCTGCTCCGAGCCGAGCTCGACATCCTCGGCGAGGGCGAGCGGGGCGGCGGCCACGGCGACCAGCAACGGGAAAACTCGATATCGCATTGTGCGTCCTTCTCTGGTTACAGGTGCATGCGCCGTCCGCAATCGGGCCATCGCTAAGTTGCTGCGAGCCGGGGCGACGCCCCGTCCAATCCTCCCACACTTGGTCGTGCCATCCAAGTATACCGGTCGCAATCGCGCATAAGGCGGTGTGCCGCGGGCGAGCTCAATCCAAGTCGAAGCGCAAGGACAGGTCCACGGCGCGCACGTCCTTGGTGATGGTCCCGACCGAGACGTAATCCACGCCGGTCGCGGCAATGGCCGCGATGGTCTCCAGGGTCACGCCGCCGGAGGCCTCGAGCCGGGTGCGGCCCGCATTGGCCTTCACCGCGCGGCGCAGCCCCGTCAGGTCGAAGTTGTCCAACAGCACCGTCTCGGCGCCGGCCTCCAAGGCCTGCTCGAGCTGGGCCTGATCCTCCACCTCCACCTCGATGCTCAGCCCGGGGGCCCGCCGGCGCGCCGCGGCCATGGCCGCGGCGATGGACCCCGCCGCGGCGATGTGGTTCTCCTTGATGAGCACCCCGTCGTAGAGCCCCATGCGGTGGTTGAGGCAGCCGCCGCAGCGGGTGGCGTACTTTTGGGCATGGCGCAGCCCGGGAAGGGTCTTGCGGGTATCGAGCACGGCCGCGCCGCTGCCGCGCACCGCGTCGGCGTAGCGCCGCGCCGCGGTGGCCGTGCCCGAGAGCAGCTGCAGGAAATTGAGCGCCGTGCGCTCACCGGTGAGGATGGCCCGGGCCGGGCCCTCCAATACGCAAAGGACCTGCTCGGCGGCGATCGCCTCGCCGTCGCCGGCATGCCAATGGGTGACGATCTCCGGGTCGAGCTGCGCGTATACCTCGTCGAACCACGGCGTGCCGCACAGCACGGCGCGCTCGCGGCTCACCACGGAGGCCCGGGCCCGGCGCGACCCGGAGATCAACGCGGCCGTCACGTCCCCCGTGCCCACGTCCTCGGCAAGGGCGGCGCTCACGTTGCGGCGGATCGCTTCGATGGAGGGGGTCTGTTCCATGCGATGTCAGCCGCCGTTCTCCGGGCCCTCGTCGGAGAGCATCTCATTGGTGGGTGCCTGGGGGCGGGCGAAATAGTCGTCGCGCAGCCTCTTCACCAGGCCGGCCAGCAGGATCAGGCTCAGCAGGTTGGGCAGGGCCATGAGGATGTTGGTGATGTCGGCGAGGTTCCACACCAGCTTCAGCGGCACCGCCGCACCGAACACCACCAGCACCACGAAGACGATGCGATAATGCAGCACCGCGCGCTCGCCGAACAGAAAATGGGCCGAGCGGTCGCCGTAATACGACCAGGCGATCATGGTGGAGAAGGCGAACAGGGTCAGGCCCAGCCCGACCACCGCCGAGCCGCTGTGCTCCAAGGTCTGGGTGAAGGCATGCGCGGTCAGCGCGGCCCCTTCCAGGCCCGCCGGGCGCGCCTCGCCCCAGGCGCCGGTGATCACGATCACCAGACCGGTCATGGTGCAGATCACCAGCGTGTCGATGAACGGCTCCAGCATGGCCACCAGCCCCTCGCGCACCGGCTCGTTCGTGCGGGCCGCGGCATGGGCCATGGGCGAGGAGCCCAGCCCCGCCTCGTTGGAGAACAGTCCCCGGGCCACGCCCCAGCGGATGGCCTCGCCCACGGCGGCCCCTCCCACCGCCCAAACGTTCATGGCCCGGTTGAAGATGGTGGCGAAGGCCCCGGGGATGTCGGTGAGGTGATTGGCCAGCACGAACAGCGCCGCGGCGATGTAGAGGATGGCCATGAACGGAACCAGGGTGCTCGCAACCCGGGCGATGCGCCGCACCCCGCCGATGATCACCAGGCCCACCAGCACCGCCATCACCAGCCCGATCACCCAGCCGTATTCTTCCTTGAAGAGATCCCGCGCCTGTTGCTCGCTCATGTCCGCGGCCTGGATCAGGGGCGCGAACAGATAGCCCAGCCCGTCCACCACCGAGTTGGCCTGCACCATGTTGCCGATGCCGAAGGAGGCGACCATGGCGAACAGGGCGAAGAGCACCGCCAGGAACCGCATGTTGAGCCCGCTCAGCAGGGTGTACATGGGGCCGCCGGCGATCCTGCCGTCGGGACCGACCTCGCGGAACTTCAGCGACAGGGTGCACTCGGTGAACTTGGTGGCCATGCCGACGAAGGCGGTGACCCACATCCAGAACAGGGCGCCGGGACCGCCCAGGGCGATGGCGGTGGCCACCCCGGCGATGTTGCCGGTGCCCACGGTGGCCGACAGCGCGGTGGACAGGGCCTGGAAGTGCGAGACCTCGCCCACGTCGCGGTGGCTGCTGTAGCGACCCGAGACCAGCGCCATGGAGTGGCGAAAGCCGTGCAGCTGTATGAACCCCAGGCGCAGGGTGAGGTACAGGCCGGTGCCCACCAGCAGGATCAAGGTGAGTGAGTTGTTCCACAGCAGCCCGGAGAGCTCGCCGGTGCGCTGGGTGAGCCAATCGAGCCATGAGACGTCTTGGGGTTGCACGATGGACGCTCCTGTTGCTTATTTTTGTGCGTGCTGTCGCAATGTGAGCCGCCCGCCGCGCTGCTCCAGCTCGAGCTGCTTGAGGGCGCTCATTCCGAGCAGGATCTCCTCGCCCGACATGTAGGGGTTGATGTGGGCGCGCACGCCGCGCAGCACGATATTGCCCAGCTCCAGCCGCGCCAGGCGCGTGGCGTAGACCGTGATCTCGCCGTTGGCGGTGCCCACCCGGTAGCGCATGCCCCGCTCCAGGCCCAGGCGCTCGGCCACCCCGGCCGGGATGGACACGCTGGTCGCGCCGGTATCCAACAGATAGACCACGTCGTGGCCGTTGATGCGCCCGCTGGTCACGTAGTGCCCGTAGCGGTTGCGCTGCAGGCTCACCTCACGGGCCCCGCCTTCGGTGACCCGGCCTTCGATGCGGCGGTTGGGATTGGTTTGTCGCTCCTGCCAATCGTTGAAGAACACGGTGAGCAGGCCCAACACCAGAAGCCAGGCCGTGAACACCATCCCCTTGCCCAGGGTGGAGGTGAGTCGGCGGTCGTGCTCGGCGGACATGGCTTGCATTATACAGGCCGAGTCGCCGGTGAACCCGATCGCTGCAAAAACAACCGCGTTGGCGGGAGGCAAAGGCTGCCCATTGGGATGTTTGCGCCATGTTGGGCGCCTAGTGCTGGATTGCACCGGCGGTGAGATCGAGGGCCGGGCGCCTTGCGAAGTGGCGCAAGGCCCCGGTTCTCGATGCATGTGTGCAATGACCGGGCTAACCTTTGAGCACGACGTTCTCGGCGTGCTCCAGGTCCGGCGGCGTGCCGTAGAGCACCAGCACGTCACCCGCGGCGAGCTCCAGCTCCGGGGCCGGCGCCGAGGTGCGCTCACCGTGATGGCGCACCGCAGTCACCTTCACTCCCGAGGCCTCCAGGCCCAGCTCGCCCAGGCTGTGGCCCACGGCGTAGGAACCGTCGGGCAGCGTGACGGCGTGCAGGCGCGCGCGCTGGCCGTCGGGCTCGTCGGTCGCCAGGTCCTGCTCGCCGGGGAAGACGCCGCGCAGCAGCCGGTAACGGTCGGTGCGCACGTCCCGCACCCGGCGCACGATGGTAGACACCGGGACGCCGAGCAGGTACAGCAGGTGGGAGGCGAGCATGAGGCTCGCCTCCAGGGTTTCGGGGACGACCTCGGTGGCTCCGAGACGCTGGAGCTCCTCGAGGTAGGCATCGTCGCGGGCGCGCACCAGCACGGGGATATCGGGCCGCAGCTCGCGCGCGTTGACCAGGATCTTGACCGAGGAGGGCGGGTCGTCGTAGCTGATTACCAGCACCCTTGCCCGCCTCAGGCCGGCCGCCTCCAGGATCTCGCGATGCACCGAATCGCCGTAGAAGACGTTGTCGCCCGCTTGGTGTGCCTCGCGCACACGGCCCGGGTCCAGGTCCAGGGCGATGTATCGAAAGCCCTCCTTTTCCAGGAAGCGCGCGATATTCTGACCGATGCGCCCGTAGCCGCAGACGATGACATGGTCGCGCAGGCTCTGCCCGGCTTGTGCGATCTCCTCGCGGGCATGGGTGCGATTGGCGATATAGCTCTTGGTAAAGGCCTTGGCGATGCGCCCGTTGTAGCGCACGAGAAAGGGCGAGACGGCCATGCTCAACAGGGTGCCGCCCAGGACGATCTGGCCGGCCTGATCGCCGATGAGCCCCGCGCCGATGGCCAGCGCCAGCAGCGCGAACCCGAACTCGCCGCCCTGGGCCAAGACCAGGCCGGTGCGCAGCGCCACCCCGAGCTCGGTGCCCCCGAGTCGGCCCAGCACGGTGACGAGGAGGGTCTTGATGGCGACAATGCCCAGTGCCAGCAGCCCCACCCAATGCCAGATCGCCCCCAGGACATGGACGTTCAGGAGCATCCCCACCGTGATGAAGAACAGGCCCAGGAGGATGTCGCGAAAGGGCCGGATGTCGGCTTCCACTTGATGGCGAAACTCGGTTTCGCCGAGCATCACCCCAGCCAGGAACCCCCCGAGGGCCAGTGACAGGCCGGCCAGATGGGTGGCCCATGCAGCGGTGAGGCTGACCAGCAGCACGGTAAGCATGAACAGCTCCGAGGAACGCGCCGAGGCGATCTCGCGAAACAGCGGGCGCAGCAGCCAATGCCCCGCGGCCAGCATGATGAAGAAGGCGGCCACGCCCTTGATCAAGGCCAGCAGCAGCGGGACGGCCATGGAGTCGCCGCCGAAGCCGGCAAGGATCGGGATCAGGATCAGGAACGGGATCACCGCAAGGTCCTGGAACAACAGCACCCCGACGGCGCTGCGCCCGTGGCGCGAGTTGATCTCCAGCTGCTCGGTGAGCTGTTTGGTGACGATGGCCGTGGATGAGAGGGCGAGGACCCCGCCCACGATGAGCGCTCCCTCCCAGCCCATACCGGCCAGCCGGGCGGCCGATCCGCCCAGCGCCGTGCTGAGCGCCACCTGCGCGCCGCCCAGCCCCAGCACCACGCCCTTCATGGCCACCAGCTGGGGCAGCGAGAACTCCAGGCCGATGGTGAACAGCAGGAACACCACGCCGAACTCGGCGAGAAAGCGCGTGCCCTCGGTGTCCGGGATCCAGTGCAGGCCGTGGGGACCCACCAGCACACCGACGAACAGATATCCGAGGATGGGAGGGAGGTGCAGGCGTCGGAACACGGCCACGGCGATCACCGCGGCGCCCAGCAGAATCAAGATCTCGTGCAGGGTGGTGTAGTTCATCGGCGCGGACCGGGCGCGGAAACCGCAACAGCATACCAACGCGGACGCTGTAGAGATACGCCGCCAGCCGGCGGTTCATGCGCTCTTAGCCCGCATATCTCACCGGGCGGCCAACGGCTGTGTCGCAACGCGCTGAAACGCAAATGGAAAGGGGATAATGCAGAGCAATCGAGCAACGGCACACTGTCTGTGCCGTTGTCCTATCGCGGTTCAGGCTTGTCTTCGCGCCCGTAGGCTTGCTGTTCAGTTTCGTACAGGGCGTACTTATGCCGCGAAGTACAGGGATGTGCGTGAGCGGCCAAGAGCAAACATACAAGCGGCGTCCCTGCCGCGACCCACCCAGCGCCAAATCTCGTCGCGACAAGAATGTCGCTCCCACAGGTGCTGGATACGGAGTGGGAGCGGCGTTCCCGCCGCGATCACCGCCGATGGACAAACCCATCGCGCCTCACAGCGGCGCTCCTATCCCGCCGCTCATCCGGCGCCAGCTCCCGCGATCCCGGCGAGATATGCGTGCTAGTCGCGATATGCAGTCGTTCCACGTACCGCTGCCGGTCGGTTGGCTGAGACGAGTCGTCGTCGGCTGGCTGTTGTTGGGCCTTGCCGCCCTGGGTGTCTCCACGTTGTTTGCGCCGCTGTTGGTTTTTTCGCGGGTGCCTTGGGTGCGTGACCATCTGCCGTGGCCGGACCTGTTCGCCACATCCCTGGTGCTCCACGTAGATCTTGCGGTGCTGGTGTGGTTCCTGGCGATCGCGGGGGCCTGGTGGGCGCTGATGGGAGGCGGACATATGCGCCTGATTGCCCGCTCGGCGCTCCTGCTGGCGACCCTGGGGACACTCGTGCTGGTGGCGGTACCGCTGACCCTGACAGAGAGCGCCGCCGTAGTGATGAGCAACTACGTTCCGGTGATTCAAACGCCCATGTTTTTTGCCGGCCTCGGCGCCTTCGGGTCGGGCTGCGCCCTGATGGCGGCGCGCAGCCTGGTTGCACGCGGCCGGGGCCGGGCGCAGTGTGCCGTGCTGCAGCGGGCCGGCGTTTGCGCCGCCGCCGCGATGATCGCAGCGTTGCTGACATTCGTGCGCGACAGCCTGGCCTTCGGCTCTCACGGCGTCAGCGACTTCGAGGACCTGTTCTGGGGCGGCGGCCACCTCCTGCAGTTTGCGCACACGCTGTTGATGCTCGCCACGTGGCTCGTGCTGGCAACCGCTGCCGGCGCGCGCATGGAGCGCTCCAGCAACTTTCTGAAGGTGTCGATCACGCTGGTCGCCGCCCCACTCGTGCTGGTGCCGCTGATCTGGTTGCTGGGCGAGCCGGGCTCATCGGCCTACCGGGCAGCGTTCACCGCCCTGATGCGCTGGGGAACATGGCCGGCGGCCGTGTTGGTGGCCCTCGGCGTCTTGCGGGGCCTGTGGCGGTGCGGCACCTGGGGCGGCGCGAGCAGCCCCATCGCGCTGCTCACAGTGTGCTCGCTGCTGCTGTTTTCCGTGGGCCTGTTGGCGGGAGGGCTCATCCATGCCGACAATCTGATGGTGACGGCGCACTACCACGGCACGGTCGGGGCGGTGACCCTGGCCTACATGGGGCTCGTCTATCATTTGGTCGAGCGTTTGGGCTTGGGGGCCGTGCCCACATCGGCGGTACGTGCCCAGGTGCGCCTGTACACCGTAGGCCTGCTGTGTCTCATCGGCGGGTTGGCATGGGCCAGCGCGCATGGCGCCGAGCGCAAGCTCGCTGGTGTGGCGCAGGCGGCCGATCGTGGATCCGAATGGGTCGGGGCCTTGATGACCGGCGTCGGCGGGTCCGCAGCGCTCCTTGCGACCTGGTTTTTCCTGGGATTGATATTGCGCGCCCTGTGGCCCCGCCGCCAGGTTCTGGCCCGGGAGCCGGTCCAGGGGGGCAGCCCGTGACAGTATGTGGCCCCGCACGGGTGATGCGCGCCGCGGGTGCTGCAGGCTCTGCGCTGCTTCTGCTCGTGGGGTGCGGTTCGGCGGACTCTTCGCGTGGTCTTGCCGTAGGAGACACGCTGCCGCGGCTGGTGGTCACCGGGCTCGATGGCACTTCCGTAACCCTCGACGCATTTCGCGGCAAGGTCACTGTGCTCAACGTATGGGCGGTGTGGTGCGCGCCCTGCAGGCTCGAGTTGCCGGACTTGGACCGGCTGAGCCGGCGGTTGGACCCCGCCCGGTTCCAGGTCCTGGGAGTGTCGATCGATGAAGATCGCTATTTGCTGCAGGAATTCCTGCGCGATCACTCTTTGGGTTTTTCAGTGATGCAGGACCCGCATCGGCGCGCTGCGCGCCGGCTCGGGGTCGCCGAGCTGCCCGACACTCTGCTGATTGCGCCGGACGGCACCCTGGCGGCCCGAGTCACCGGGGCGCGCGAGTGGGATACCCCGGAGGCAGTGAAGCTGCTGCAGCGCCTCTACGAGGAACGCAGGCTGGCCCGCCGGCATGTGGCGTCGGCGTTGCCGCGGCGAGCGCCTCCCGGTCCCGGGGGAGGCCGCCGATGAGCACCGCTGCAAAGGGTTCGCTCCGGCGCCGCGACCGGCGTGCACTGGCGGTGGTCCTTACCGCTGCGCTGGTGTTCGGCGGCGGCTGGCTGATCCAGCACCTGCCCGGAGATCCGTCCCGGGCAGTGGACACCCAGGAGGCGTTACCCACCGAAGCCCAGACGGGGTCGGCCTGGTTTCCCAATGCGGGGGATCGTTCCTTCGATCGCGCGCGACACGCCCGTGAGGAGCAGGTCCGGATGCGGTTTCGCCAGGCGATCCAGATGCTGAACATGCGCGAGTACGCCTACGCGGCCACCGCTCTGCACCAGGTCTTGCAGCTCGCACCGAGGATGCCCGAGGCCCACGTGAACATGGGCTTCGCCCTACTGGGTCTCGAGCGCCCCGATGCGGCGCGGGATTTCTTCCAGGGCGCGATAGAGCTGCGGCCCCAGCAGGCGAATGCCTACTATGGTTTGGCGGAGGCGCTGCGGCGCTTGGACGATGTCGCCGGTGCGGTCGGGGCGATGCGGGTCTACGTGCACCTCAGCCCGCCCCAGGACCCTCATCTCGATCGAGCCCGCGCACTACTCGCGCAATGGGAGAACGAGCTTCGCGAGCGCAAGCCCGGCACAGGCGGGCCCAACGCAGCGGACAAAGACGCGGGCAGCGGTGCGACGGGAGGCGAAGTGGCGCCCCAAGGGGCGGAGCGCTCGTGACCCGACGCCTCGCCGTGGCGGTGCGTCCCCTGGCGGCCCCGGCTCGTGAGCCGGGGCCGAAAACGTAGCCGCTCACCGGTCGAATCCCCATGATGCGAAGGCTGGTACGCGTAGCGATGCCTTTGCTCCTGGCAGGAGTGGTCGCGGGCGCCTACCACGCGGCCCCCGAGAACTCTTTTCACCTCGACGACGCCACGAATATCACGGACCACCCGCCCGTGCAGATGCGCGAGCTCACGCCGGCCAACCTCCTGCGCGCCGGCCGTGAGGCCCATCTGCCGCGACGCCCCTTGCCCAGCGTGACCTTCGCCTGGGATTGGTGGCGGGGCGGCGGCTCGCCCGAGCCCTTCCAGTGGACCAACCTGGCCATTCACGCGCTGGCGGCGATCGCCCTGTTCGGGTTCCTCGACCTGGTGCTGCGCCGCGTGTGCGCGGTGCCGGCCGCGATCGCGGCCGCCGCGGCGTTCTGCGCCGCCGGTCTTTGGGCCGCCCACCCGATCCAGGTTCAGGCGGTGACCTACATCGTTCAACGCATGACCAGCATGGCTGCGCTGCTCGCGCTGCTGTCCGTGCTGTGCTTTCTCATGGGCCGGCTTGCGGAGGGGCGTGTCCGGCAGGTCTCGTGGTTTGCGCTGTGTGGCCTGTCGATGGCCGGCGCCGTCATGTCCAAGGAAAACGCCTGGATCACTCCGATGCTCCTGTGGTTGTCCGAGCTCACTTTGGTAAGGCGGCGCCGGCCACCCGTCGAGCACCGTGCCGATTGGTGGCTGATCCTCACGCCGGCAGCCTTGGGCGGGCTGCTGTTGATCGATCTCGCCGCGGGTATCTCGCCGCTGGCAGATTGGCTGCTGGGCGGCTACGCAACTCGCGACTTCACACTGGGCGAGCGCCTGCTCACCCAGCCGCGGGTCATCCTGTTCCACTTCTCCCAGATCTTGTGGCCGTGGCCGGACCGGTTTTCCATCGAGCACGATCTTACGGTGTCCACCGGGCTGCTGCAGCCGCCCTCGACGGCGGCAGGGCTGCTGCTTGTCGCCGCGTGGTGCGGGGCCGGGGCGGTGCTGTGGCTCAAGGGACGCAACCCGGCGCTGGCATTTTTCTGGTTGTGGCCCCCCCTTGCCCTGGTGATCGAGAGCTCCGTGATCCCGCTGGAAATGATATTCGAGCACCGCATGTACTTTCCCAGCATGGGGCTCGCGGGGATGGCCGCGGTGGGCCTGGCAACGGTGATGCGCAGGGGCAGGCGCGCGCGGGTGGCAGCCTGCCTGGGTGCAGGCACCGCGGTGGCGCTGTTGGCGGTCGCAACGGCCGAGCGGGTCCAGGTGTGGCGTACCCCGCTGCGCCTGCTTCAAGACACGCTCAGCCATGCGCCATTTTCGCCGCGTGTGTGGAATAACCTCGGAAAGCAATGGATGGATGCGGGCAGGGCAGAGGCCGCGGTGGACGCGTTCAATCGCGCCTTGCGGCACGATTTTGACTATGTGCCGGCGCTCAAGAACCGGGCCACCTATCGGCTGCAGTCCGGCCGACCGGAGGCCGCCCTCGCGGATCTCGACCGTGCCGTCGAGCTGCGCCCGCGTTACGCTCCTGCGTACTTGGAGCGAGGCAACGTCCATGCCCGCTTGGGTGAGCCGCGGGCGGCGGTCGCAGACTATTCTCGGGCGATCGAGCTCCAGCCCCGCTCTGCTCTGGCATTCAACAATCGCGGGCTGGCATACATGCGCCTGCAACGCTATGCCGACGCGCTCAGCGATTTTGACCGTGCCCTGGAGGCGGGCGGGGCCACCGGCCGCCTCTACGGGAACCGGGGGACAGCCTACCTGTTGCTGGGCCAGCCGCAGCGGGCCGTTCGCGACCTGGGCCGGGCCGTGGCCCTGGACCCGAGCGACGCCGCGGCGTGGTACAATCGCGGGCGCGCGCTGGAGGCGCTCGGGCGCCCCGGACCGGCCCGGCGGAGCTTCGCCCAGGCCTGTCGCCGCGGCCTGAGGCGTGCCTGTGGCAGCTCGGGGCGGCGTCACTCCAAACCGTAGCGAATAGCCCCGTCACGAGCAGGGTTTAGTGCCCAGCGAGGCCAGGCGGGTGGGGCGCCAGACGGGCAATGGTTACATTTATGCATTTTGAATGTTATTTTGTCAGCGTTGGCCTCGCCACAACCGCGCAGCATCTGAGCACAAGCCCGACGGGGGCGGCACGGACCGGTCGGGCCGCGGAGCCGACCCAAAGGTTTCCACGTACACGAAATGATCCCTGAGCTCGGGCACTTTGCACTGATCCTGGCGCTTTGTATGGCGCTCATCCAAGGGGTACTGCCGCTGGCCGGCTCGGTGCGCGGCAACGCCGCGTGGACGGCCGTCGCCCGGCCGGCCGCCTGGGCACAGCTCCTGTTCATGACGCTCGCCTTCGTAGCTCTCACCCATGCGTTCGTCGTAAATGATTTCAGCGTGGCCTATGTGGCCCAGAACTCCAACTCCCGCCTGCCGTTGATGTATCGGGTGACCGCCGTTTGGGGTGCGCACGAGGGCTCGCTGCTGCTTTGGGCATTTTTCCTTGCCGCATGGACGGGGGCGGTGGCCCTGTTCAGCCGCAGTCTGCCCCGCGAAACCGTTGCCCGGGTGCTGGCGGTGATGGGCCTGGTGAGCATCGGCTTCCTGCTGTTCATGCTTTTCACCTCCAATCCCTTCGAGCGCCTCTTTCCGGCCCCCCCCGACGGCGCGGACCTGAATCCGCTGCTGCAGGATCCCGGCTTGGTCATGCACCCGCCCATGCTGTACATGGGCTACGTGGGCTTCTCGGTGGCCTTCGGATTCGCCATCGCCGCCCTTTTGGGCGGACGCCTGGACGCGGCCTGGGTACGCTGGTCGCGTCCCTGGACGACGGCCGCGTGGGTGTTCCTGACCCTGGGCATCACCCTGGGCAGCTGGTGGGCCTACTACGAGCTGGGCTGGGGCGGTTGGTGGTTCTGGGACCCGGTGGAAAACGCCTCGTTCATGCCCTGGCTGGTGGGCACCGCCCTGATCCACTCGCTGGCGGTTACCGAAAAGCGCGGCGCGTTCAAGAGCTGGACGGTGCTGCTGGCGATCTTCGCGTTCTCCCTGAGCCTGCTGGGGACCTTCCTGGTGCGCTCGGGCGTGCTCACCTCGGTGCACGCCTTCGCCACCGACCCCGCGCGCGGGGTGTTCATCCTGGCATTCCTGGCCGCGGTGGTGGGCGCCTCCCTGGGACTGTACGCGTGGCGCGCCCCTGAGGTGCGCGGCGGCGGGCGGTTCCAGCCGCTGTCGCGCGAGACCATGCTGCTGCTCAACAACGTCTTGCTGGTCAGCGCTACGGCGGCGATCCTGTTGGGCACGCTGTATCCGCTCGTCGTCGATGCCCTGAACCGCCTGGAGGGCGTGGACCTGGGCAAGATCTCGGTGGGCCCGCCGTATTTCAATCTGGTCTTCGCGCCGCTGATGCTTCCAATGGTCTTCCTCATGGCGTTGGCGCCGCTGGTGCGCTGGAAGCGCGATGAGCTTTCGGGGCTGCTGCGCGCGCACTGGCACGCGCTGGCGGCGGCATTCGTCCTCGGCATCCTGGGAGTCGTCATGCTCACCGGCAAGGCCTCGGTGATGGCCATGCTGGGACTGGCGTTGGCATTTTGGGTGGTCGCCGCCATGATCCAAGATCTGCGGGCGAAGGTCCGCCACAAGGCAGGCTGGTGGACCGGGCTGCGCGCCCTGCCGCGCGCCCACCACGGCATGGTGCTCGGGCACGTGGGCGTGGCGATATTCATCGTCGGTGTCACCCTGTCGAATATGGCCAGCGAGGAGCAGGACGTGGCGCTGGCACCCGGTCAGTCCGCCCAGGTGGGGGAGTACGTGTTTCACTTCGAGAAGCTGCGCCGATTCCAGGGCCCCAACTATCAGGCCAGCGAGGGCGTAGTTCGCGTGACCCGCGACGGGCGCGAGGTAGCGGTGCTACGGCCCGAGAAGCGATTCTACGAGGTTCGGCGCATGCCCATGACCGAGGCGGCCATCGACGCCGGGCTGACGCGCGACCTTTACGTGGCCCTGGGCGAGCCTCTGAGTGAGGATGGGCGTGCCTGGGCCGTGCGCCTGCACCACAAGCCGTTCGTGCGCTGGATCTGGGGCGGCGGCCTGTTGATGGCCCTGGGCGGGGTGCTGGCGGCGAGCGATCGGCGCTACCGGCGCAGCCTGCGTCGCCGGGCCGCGCTGGGGGCACGGGGCGATGCCGGGTTGAAGCCGGCGGGCTGAGAGGGAGAGGCTGAAGGCGGTGCGCTATCTGATCCCGTTGGTGCTGTTCGTGGCCCTCGTCGGCCTGTTCGCCGTGGGCCTGCAGATGGATCCCAAGAAGGTGCCCTCGCCGCTAATCGGCAAGCCGGCCCCGGCCTTCGAGCTGCCGCGGCTTCAGGACCCCGATGCGAGGCTGGGAACCGCGCAGCTGAAGGGCAAGGTGAGCCTGCTCAACGTATGGGCGAGCTGGTGCGTGGCCTGCCGGACCGAGCACCCCTTCCTGATGGAGCTCTCCCGGCGCGGTGAGGTGCCCATCTATGGGTTGAACTACAAGGATGAGCGCGCCGACGGTCTGGCGTGGCTCGCCCGGTTCGGCGACCCGTACGAGGCAAGCGCGATGGATGCCGACGGGCGCGTGGGTATGGACTGGGGCGTCTACGGGGTGCCGGAGACCTTCGTTCTCGACCACCAGGGGGTCATTCGTTACAAGCACATCGGCCCCTTGGAGCCGAGGGCGTGGCAGGAGGAGATCGCCCCGCTGCTTCGGCGCCTGCAACAACAGGCCGCGTCGGGCTGAGCGGCGCATTCAGTGAGACTCCGGGCATGAACAAGACGATGCAAGGGCCGGCTGTAAAACGCGGCGCGCGATCGGTGCTGATGGCGCTGCTGCTCGCCTGCAGCGCCGGCGCCTTTGCGGGGATCGAGGTGTTCCCCTTTGACGATCCGGCCAAGGAGGAGCGTTTCAACCGCCTGACGGACGAGCTGCGCTGCCTGGTGTGCCAGAATCAATCCTTGGCCGACTCCAACGCCGAGCTGGCCCAGGACTTGCGCCATGAGGTCTACGACATGATCCAGTCGGGTGCCAGTGACGATGAGATCGTCGACTTCATGGTGGCCCGCTACGGCGATTTCGTGCTGTATCGCCCGCCGGTGAGGCCGACCACGTATGCCTTGTGGGCGGGACCGTTCCTGCTGCTGGCGCTGGCCGTGTGGCTCCTCGCGCGGGCCCTGCGCCGCCAGCGGGACGGGCCGGTCGAGCCGCTCTCCGAACAGGACCGCGCGCGGGCGCGCAGCCTGCTGCAGGATTCCGAGCGCGGGGAGGGCCTGTGACGGCGTTCTGGGTGATTGCCGGCCTCATGGTGCTGGCGGGGCTGGTGATGGTGCTGCCGCCCCTGCTGTGGCGCAGTGCCCGGCAGGAGACCACCCCGGAAGCGGCCAACGTCGCCATCTACCGCGAGCGCCTGGCGGAGCTGGAGGCCGATCTGGAGGAAGGCAGCCTGGACCGCGCCCAGTACGAGGAGGCGCGCCGGGAGCTGGAGCAGGGCGTGCTCCAGGATGCAGGGGAGGCCCGAGCCGGCATCGCCGGAAGCGCGGCCAGGCCGTCCTGGGCAATGTCGGCAGTGGTGGCGGTGGCGCTCCCGGTCGCTGCCGTAGCCCTGTACCTGCACCTGGGTGCCGGCGAGCGACCCGAGGCGGCCCACCGCGCCGCGGATGGGGGGCCGTCGGCGGAGGCCATGGTGAGGCGCCTGGAGGCCAGGCTACAGGCCGATCCCGAAAACTCGGAGGGCTGGCGAATGCTGGGCCGTTCCTATTTGGCCCTGGAGCGTTTCCCGGAGGCGGTTCAGGCCCTGGCCCGGGCGAGGGCGCTGGCCGGGGACGACGCCGAGCTTTTGTCCCAGCAGGCCCAGGCGTTGGCCATGACCCGGAATGGGGATCTGACCGGCGAGCCCCAGAGGCTGTTGGGGCGCGCCCTGGAGCTGCAGCCACGCCATCCGGAGGCGCTATGGCTGGCCGGTTATGCGGCGTATCAGGGCGGGGAGCACCGCAAGGCGATCGGCTACTGGGAGACGCTGCTTAGCCAGTATTCCGGAGGCGGCGATGGAGAGGGCGCACAGTTGGTGCGCCGGCACATCGAGATGGCCCGCGAGCAGCTGGCCGCGCAGCAGGCGCGCTAACCGCGATCCAACCACGGAAAACCCAATGCGAACGGGCAGAGTTAGTGTGCAGTAGACAGTTTACGGTAGACAGGAAAACAGTGAGCACTCGGCGGCCGTGATGAGAGTAACCCGCTCCGACGGTTGCCGCCCCCTGTTTACTGTCTACTTTCATTTGGCACATGACCTCTACTGTCTACTGTCTACTAAAAGAGCCATCGTTTCGGACTCGATGGGCGTCGCGCCAGGAGCCTAGCTCGCCCCGGGTCACCACCTGGTTTTTACCCGATTGTTTGGCCGCGTACATGCGGCGGTCGGCGAGGTCCACCAGCGCCCGCCAATCGGCGAGCTCGTCTTCGACGCGCTCTGCCAAGCCTACGCTGCAGGTAAGAGGGCGCCCGTCGGGCCGGGTTCCGAACGCCCCGGAGCCGAGCCGGCGGGTAAACAGCATGTGGGCGTCGGCCAGGGTGGTGTTGGGCAGGATTAGGACAAACTCTTCGCCACCCCAGCGCACGAGCATGTCGCCGGTGCGCAGATGCTCGCGGATCGCCGCGGCGGCGGCGATCAGCACACGGTCGCCGGCGTCATGGCCAAATTCGTCGTTGATGCCCTTGAAGTCATCCAGATCGATGAAGGCCAGGGCCAGCGGGGCGCCGCTGCGCCCGGCGATGATGAACTGCAGCTCCAGCAGCTCTTCGCCGCTCAGCCGGGAGAAGCACTCTGTCAGGGGATCTCGGATGACCTGGCGCACCAGCGCGATCATGAAGCTCAGCTGGCTCATGCCCGCAAGCGTCGCCACGCCCGCGATGAGCAGCAGCAGCCAGAACTCACCGACGATGATACCCAGATCGAATCTATCGAGGCCGAGCAGTGGTGCAATCAGCTCGGCGATCAGGATCGGCAGGGCGAACGCCATGCCCTCCAGGGCGGTCAGCGGAAAGATCGCCAGGCCGGCCACCATGACGAAGGGGAGGAAGCCGTAGATCGATTCGATCACGGGGACGGCGTCGTCGAGGTCGACGTGCGTCAGCAACACGTACGAGAACACGTAAAACGCCGCGGGAATGATCAGCAGCAGCCCGAGCGCCACGTGGGCGTCACGGGTATGTATGGTTGCGGGGTGGAAGGTGAACAGGGCGGCCAGTGCGAGGCTGACGGCGGCTCGTCCGGCGGCGAGGTAGCCCCAATACGGCCAGGGCAGCATGAGCGCGTCGAGGGGGATCCATGCGACTGTCAGGACCGCGAACAGCGCGGCAATGAGGCGCACCCGGGCCAGGATCATGCGCGCACGGCGCGCGGCCACCAAGGGCATCTGACGGGACGGGACGATCAGCCATCCGAGCTCCTCGGGGGAGAGCTCGGCCAGGACACGGCTCGCCGCCGCACCCAGGAGGCGCTTCGGGGAGAGATGATTGGGCAACGTCTTGTCGGGAACCCACGAGCTGGGCGGTCGTCGGTTGGCCCCTCCTACTCAACCGGCTGACGTCGCCACGATAGCGCATTTTTGGGTGCCGCGCCCAGCCTTGCCGAGCCCTCGCGCCCGCCGCGGGTACCGACCTCGCCGAAGGCGCGCATCACGTAGCTGACCAGATCGTCGATCTGACGGTCGGTGAGGACATCGTCCCAGGCGGGCATGGTGGTGCCGGGAAGTCCCCGCCGGATTGCCCGGGCCAGGGCCTCGCGGTCCATCGCCTTCACCCGCGCGCCTGTGAGATCGCGCGGCAGGGGCTGGAGGAAGCTGCCGATCCAGTTGCGCCCCGTGCCATCGGCGGCATGGCAGAAGGCGCAGTTCTCCAGGTATAGGGCCTCGCCCCGGCGTAGCGCCGGGCCGGCGCCGGCCACGGACACCGGGCGGTCGTGCAGGTGGTAGGGCGAGGCCGCGCTGATCGTATCCACGGCCGCGGAGCGATGGGAATAGTGGCGCCGCGGGTAGGATACCGCCCGCGGCTCCCATGCCGGGCCGGGGTCGCGGGTGCGGGCACGGTCGTGGCAGCTGATGCAGGCGCTGAGATAGAGCCGCTTGCCGGATCGCTGGCGCGGGTCCAGATCCTCCCACGCCGTATCCAGCGGGGTCTCACCGGTCGCGAAGGGGGCGGCCGCCTCATAGCGTTCGTGGTCCGGCCAGCCGTTGTCGCCGGTATGGTAGCGAAAATCGCTCTGTTCGCCGGACATGAACTGGTGGCGGATGTAGGCGACCACGGCGCGGACGGCCTGCTCGTCCAGAATGCGGGTGAAGCCCTTCATCGCGGTGCCGGGGCGGCCTCGGCGCACCGCTCGGCGCATGGTTTCGGTGTCCAGCCGCTCGGGGTCGGCGGCGGTGAAATCCCGGGGGCGCGGGTCCAGATAGGTGGTCGCCAGCGTGCGCGCGTCGCCACCGTACCCATGGCATTGGTAGCAATAGTACTCGTAGACGCGCTTGCCTTCGCTCAGGAGGTCGTTCGCGGCCCAGAGGTTGGCTGGCGCCAGCGCGGCCACGAGCGGCGCAACGGCGAGATACCTGTAGTCAGTGAACACGATTGCGCGCACGATGTAACCGCGCCCGGCTCCTGGCGGTCAGGGCAGGCTCTTGATGTGCGCGACGCCGCCAAAGCTTCCCACCCAGAAGCTTTGGTCCAAGCCGGTCGCCATGGAGAACACGTTGTCGGAAAACAACCCGTCGTGGGTCGTGAATACCTTGAAGCCGTCACCCTCCCGGCGTGCAAGCCCCTTGCTTGTGCCGATCCACAGCCGTCCCCGGGCATCCTGGTAGAGCATGAAGATATGGTTCGCCGGCAGCCCGTCCGCCATGGTGAAGTTGGTCCACTGGGAGCCGTCGAAGCGGGCAAGGCCGCCGCCCCAGGTACCGCACCACACCGTTCCGTCCTGGTCGACGAGCAGCGACACGATGTAGTTCGGGTTGTAGGCGACATCGACCTTCTCGAGGCCCATCTCGGTCTTCTGGCGCGCATGGT
>JABAHS010000132.1_pt12 | contig 39525 bp, 40 predicted proteins | sample 7062111 | NCBI WGS metagenome assembly JABAHS01 (sample SAMN14534600, study PRJNA622989) | marine sediment metagenome | biome: marine biome [ENVO:00000428]; feature: marine pelagic biome [ENVO:01000023]; material: deep marine sediment [ENVO:00002113]; isolation source: pool of 4 deep marine... | reverse complement strand
GCGTGGCCGAGCGAGGCCCAGCTGCGCAGAGATATACGCCACTTCGAGCGTCAGATCGCGCGCCTCGCCTCGCCGACGAGCCCCTGGGAGCAGGGCGCGCTGCGATGCTACCGGGTGCTGGTCAAGCAGCGCCGCATGATTCTCGACGCGATCCGATCCGCCGAGCCCGCGAGCGTCGAGAGCGCCTGACCGCTCAGCCGCCGCGGGCCGCAGCCCGCAGGCGCTCGGCGATGCCCGTCTCACCCACCATCTCCGCGGCCTGAATCGCCGTCCAGCCGTCCTCGGCCTGCGCCCGCACATCGGCGCCGTTTTCCAGAAGCCGTTCCACCAGATCCGCGAAGCCGCTGTTGGCGGCGTACATGAGCGCCGTGTTGCCGTTGCCGAGCTCGCGTCGATTCACGTCCGCACCCGCGCCGAGGAGCACGTCCACGGTGGCGGTATCGCCCGTGCGCACGGCAATGATGAGCGGCGTCTGGCCGTTGGCCACGGGTGCATTCACGTCGGCGCCGGCCGCCAGGAGCCGCGCAGCGATGCCCGCATGGGCACCGATGACCGCGCGCCCGAGAGGCGTCTCGCCGTTCAGCGCGCGTCGATTCGGACTCGCCCCGGCGTCGACCAGCGCGGCCACCGAGGCGAGCGAGCCGTCCTCGGCGGCGAGCAGCAGCGCGTCGCGCCCGGCGGCGTCGACCGCGGCCGGGTCGGCCTTGTTCAGCAGCAGCAGCCCGACGAAGTTCTCGTGACCGCGGCCCGCCGCGGCCATCAGCGCCGTGGTGCCGTCGGCCGCGGCCGCATTGACTGCTGCGCCGGCACCGATGAGCTCGACGCCCATGAGCGGGTCGTCGCGCGCGTCTGCGGCCACCATGAGGGGCGTGTGTCCGCTCGCGTTCGCGGCGTCGGCGTCCGCGCCGCGTGCGAGCAGCGCGCGAACGACGGGGTAGTGACCGTTCTCGATGGCCAGGTGCAGCGGCGTGCCCCCGCGCCTGCGTCGATCCCGGGCCTCGATGTCGGCACCGTTGTCGAGCGCGAACTCGACCAGCTCCACGCGCCCGGCCTCGGCGGCCATCAGCAGGGCCTGGTCGGCGACGCGCTCGCCGGGAGCTGGCGCCGTCGGCTGCGCAAGCGCCGGCAAAGGCAGCATCAGCAGGTATACCAGATGCCGGAGCAGAGCCACGGCCCGGCAATCAGTCCAGTGAGACCAGGCGCAGGGATTCCTCGCTCGCCGCCGTGGCGAATCGTTCGATGTCGAGGCACATCTCGATGAATCCCTCGTCGTAGTCGAAGCTGTAGGCGTCGGCGTTGACCTTGAGCTGGCGAATCTCCTCGGCGTTGAGCGCGATGATCGCATCGCCGTTCTCGGATTCGCCCGCGGCACGCCCGAAGCCAAACTCTTCCAGCAGATCCTCCAGGGAGTAATCGCCGTCCTGATACTCGTGCACCAGGGTCAGCTCACCGTGCTCGTCGATGGCGTACACGCCCGGGGCTTGTTCCTGTCGGTCTCCGTACACGGCAGCTCGTCTTCGGGTCAGGGCGCGCGCTCGGGTGTCTCGTGTGCTCACTCGCCGTCGAGGGCAAAGAAGGCATTGACACTGATGCGCTGCTCGATCTGACCGGACTCCAGGAGCACCAGTCTACCTTCTTCGTCCACCTCGACGAAGGTGCCGCGATGGGTTTGCTCACCGACGCGGACCGTCATCTCCTCGCCGACACCGTCGGCGCGCAGCTGCCACTGGTGGGCGATGGGTCCGAAACCGTTCTCGGCCCAGCGGTTGATCCAGTGCAGGAAGTATCGGGCGAAGCCCTCCAGCACCTGCGCCACCGTCACATCGGTCGCGCCGCTCGCGTGCACGCTCACGAACTCCTCAGGCTCGGGATTGGGCGGATGCTCGGCGACGTTGACCATCACGCCCAGCGCAAGCCACTCGTAGGGGTCGCTGTGACCGTCCGACGCCGCCAGCATGATCTGGCCGGCGCGCAAATCGTTGATGTAGAGCTTCGACGGCCACCTGTAGCGCAGTCCCGTCATGGGCAGCAGAAGCTCTGCGAGCGCGCTGCCCACGCTCAGTGCGGCGACGTAGGCCAGCTGTCCGCATCGTGCGTTGGAATAATCCGGGCGCAGAAGGAGCGCGCAGTGAAGGTTGCCCGGCGGCGAGTACCAGCGCTTGTCGCTGGTGGTGTGCGCGTCGCCCTGCTCGACCGCCCAGACGAGCGTGCCCTCGCCGGCACCGTTGCGGGCGCGCCGCGCGGCCTCGCGCATCACGTCGTCCACGTGGTAAAGCTGAACCAGCTCGTAGTGGGGCGGGAGTTGCGGTGAATCGTTCACGTGAGGGACTTGCACCAGGCGTGGTTGGCTGCTTCGAGGCCGGTCGATAACTATAACCATCCCGGTGACGGTAAACTATACGGACCCAGGAGAGTATCAGCAGCATCGAGCGGTTGTTGTGATGCATATAAATGAGTGTCGTGTCGCGATCGCGACCGCCGTCCTGACTCTGTGTGCGCTGCCCGCGCTGGCGCAGCAGGCGCCGCTCGCGGCAACGCCGGAGGCGCGCCTGCTGGCGGCCGTGAACGCCGTGTGCGGCGGCGAGGGAGTGCACGCCGACGGCGAGGAGATGGCGATACCGGGCGCCACGCTGCTGGAGAAATCACCGCTGGTGGTGCGTGGCCGGGAGGTCGGCGTTCGTCGGCAATTCTCGGTCATCGACAGCGGCGACCAGATGCGCCTGCAGACCTTCGAGCCCGGCGAAGGCTTTCGCCGCATCACCGGCGAGTACTGGGCGCCGGGGGCCGGCGCGGGCGAGGCTCTGCAACCGCATCTGCTGATCGTCGCCGACGGCCAGTGTCGGGTGCAGACGGCGCGCCGCCTCGTCTACGATGCCGGTGGCAAGGCCGAGTACCTGGAGCTGCTCAGCGCCACGCTCGACGACGTGCAGACGCGGGAGGCGCTGAACCCGCCCGTGCCGGAGCCGGCCGAGGCCGCCGGGGGGGCAACGGACACGCCGGCGGTGCGCGTCGCCCTGGTGGATGCCGGCGTCAACTACCTGCTGCCGGGCATCGCCGACCGGCTCGCCCGCGACAGCGGCGGCGCCATCGTCGGCTTCGACTTCTGGGATCTGGATCGGCGGCCGTTCGATGCCAATCCCGCGCGCTCGGCGTTCTTTCCCCAGCGCCACGGCACCCAGACCGCCAGCCTGCTGCTGCGCGAGGCGCCGGGTGCCGCGCTGGTTGCGTACCGTTACCCGCGCCCCGACATGACGCGCATGGCCGAGCTCGTCGAGGATGCCGCGAGCGCCGGCGTGGCGGTCCTCAACCTGTCGCTCGGCGGCAACCGGGTGGAGGAGTGGCAGATATTCGAGCAGGCCGCCGCTGCCCATCCGGACATGCTGTTCGTCGTATCCGCCGGCAACAACGGGCGCGATATCGACAGCCAGCCGGTCTATCCGGCCTCGCTCATGCTCGAGAACATGCTGGTGGTCAGCTCGGCCGATGCGCAGGGGCGGCCGGCACCGGGCTCGAACTGGGGCCGGACGTCGGTCGATCTGCTGGTGCCCGCCGAGGGCATGCTGGTCACGGATTTCTACGGCTTGCCCCGGGTCGTATCCGGTTCCAGCTACGCGGCGGCACGGGTCTCGGCGCTGGCCGCGTGCCTGCTGCAGGCGCAGCCGCAGTGGCGCGCCGCAGAGCTTAAGGACGCGATTCTCGCGCTCGCCGAGGCGCCGGACGCGGAAAAGGCCGCCTACAGCGTCGGCGGCTTTCTGCCCGACCCCGGCGCCCGCGAGCGCGGTGGCTGCGCCGCCATGCCCCGCCAGATTGTCGAGACCAGTCGTTTCACCTGGATGCCGGAGGATCTCGGCACCGACGCCGCGCCGTCGGGCAGCACTCACGCGCTGCGCCCCACGGTGGTCATCGTCGAGGACGCCGGCTGGCAGCTCGACGTGGTGCGCGAGGCCACCGCGAAGGCGGCGCGAGTTCTCGCCCAGTGCGGCATCGCAGTTCCCGAGGTCACGGTGCGCCTGGTGGAAGGACCCGAGCGCGTGAAGATTTTTCGTTACGACTGGTCCACGGAGCTGGTATCGCGGCTCGACCCGGCGCGCCCGGCGGTCTTCTTCGTCGCCGGCACGCTGCAGGATCTACCCTTCGAGGCGCTCGCCCTCGGGCGTTCGAACAGTCGCAAACGGCGCGCGCTGGCCGATACCGTCTGGATCACGGCGGCCATACAGGATATCGATATCGGCCTCGCCCACGAGCTCTATCATTCGCTCGCCGACAGCGGCGAGCACGATCCCGATCCGACGAATCTCATGTACGAGCGCACCAGCGGCGACAACACCACCCTGCGCGCAAGCCAATGTCTGCGGTTGATTCGGGTAGGCGAGGCTTTCGGAAATCTGACGCGCGTGCAGTAGCGGCCGATCTCAGTCCTCTTCGATCGCCCAAAGCTTGACGTCGCCGTGATTGGCGGCGTTGGGCCTCACGACCTTGAGGCTCTCGACAATGCCCTCGTCTCCGAATTCGCGCTCGATGGCGAGCAGCGTGTCGAGCGGATACTCGCAGATCGTGGCGGCGTAGTGCGCTTCCTCGCCGGCGGCCGGAAGCGCGGCGGCGATGTGCGGCGCGCCGTAGTGCTCCATGAAGTGCGCAGCCAGGCGGTCGATGACCTGTTGGTACTCGTCTTCGTCGATCTCGGCAATCTCGACGAGCGTGGTCCAGCCGAAGCTCTCGGTGCCGAGAAAACCGCTCTTGAACGCCTGCAGCTGCTTGCCTTCGAGTGAGGCGGGATCCAGATCGAGAAAGGCGAAGGAACCCGGCACCACCCATTCACCGGGCTTCGAGACACGCTCGTAGACCTGGGTGTCGGAGTCGTCGAGGCGGATTGCGCGCAGGAACTTCAACCTTCCATTCACACTCTATCAGGCGCCGAACGCCGCGATGCCTGTCTGCGCGCGCCCGAGGATCAGCGCGTGGATGTCGTGCGTGCCTTCGTAGGTGTTGACGGCCTCGAGATTGAGCACGTGGCGAATGACGTGGTACTCGTCGGCGACGCCGTTGCCGCCGTGCATGTCGCGCGCGGTCCTGGCGATCTCCAGTGCCTTACCGCAGCTGTTGCGTTTGAGCATCGACACCGCCTCGTGATGAACGATGCCCTCATCGAAGAGACGCCCGAGCTGCAGGCACGCATGCAGGCCGAGGGTGATCTCGGTCTGCATGTCCGCGAGCTTCTTCTGAATCAGCTGGGTTGCCGCGAGCGGACGACCGAACTGCTTGCGCTCCAGGCAGTAGTCGCGCGCCGCGTGCCAGCAGAACTCGGCCGCGCCGAGCGCGCCCCAGGCGATGCCGTAGCGGGCCCGGGTCAGGCAGCTGAAGGGTGCCTTCAGTCCGGAGGCGCCGGGGAGCATGTTTTCCTCGGGCACGAAAACGTCGTTCATGGCGATCTGACCGGTTGCCGACGCGCGCAGCGAGAACTTGCCCTCGATGCGCGGTGCGCTGAGACCTTCCATGCCCTTCTCGAGCACGAAGCCGCGGATCTCGCCGGCGTCGTTCTTGGCCCATATGACGAACACGTCGGCGACCGGCGCATTGCTGATCCAGGTCTTGGTGCCGTCGAGGCGATAGCCACCGTCCACCTTGCGAGCGCGGGTTTTCATGCCGGCGGGATCGGAGCCGGCATCGGGCTCGGTCAGACCGAAACAGCCGATGGAGGTGCCGCGCGCGAGCCCGGGCAGATACTTGGCGCGCTGCGCATCTGATCCGAAGGCGTGGATCGGATACATCACCAGGCTCGACTGAACGCTCATCGCCGATCGATAGCCGCTATCGACGCGCTCCACCTCGCGCGCCAGCAGGCCGTAGCAGACGTAGTTCACCCCGGCGCAGCCGTAGTCGGTGAGCGTCGCGCCGAGGAATCCGAGCTCGCCCATCTCGGCGAGAATGTCCGTATCGAAGATCTCCCGGCGGTTGGCATCGAGGATGCGCGGCATGAGCTTGTCCTGGCAGTACTCCCTGGCCGCGTCGCGCACCATGCGCTCCTCCTCTTCGAGAAGCGCATCGAGGCGCAGCGGATCCTGCCAGTCGAAACGGGTGGCGTGTGCGCCGGCGCTGATGTCCTGGGCCGGTGTCGACATGAGGGCTTCTCCCGGAGCCGCGGTGAAAACGCTAGTTTACCAAGGACCGCCAGGTGCGGTCTGCTCGGGCTCCGACTCCGTCAGACCCCGACCTCGGCCTCTCCGATGACCTCGGATTCCTCCGCCGCGGCGCGCATCCACTCCTGCATCGTGTCGAGTGCCATGATGGCGTCGGTGTAGGCGCGCTCCACCGGACCGAGGCGCACGCCGTAGGTGTGGAAGCGTGAGACCACCGGCGCATACATGGCGTCGGCGATGCAGAAGTCGCCGAACAGGAATCGCCCGTCGTGGCCCCAGGTCTCCCGACACCAGCGCCAGATCTGGCGAATACGCCGGATGTCCTCGCCGGCAGCCTCGCCGGCGCGCAAGCCCGCCACGCGCCGGCGGCAGTTCATGGGCATGGTCTCGCGCAAGGCCGAGAAGCCGGAGTGCATCTCGGCGCTCACGGAGCGGGCCACGGAGCGGGCCTCGACCGGGGCGGGCCAGCCGCGCCCCTCGCCGAACTGCTCGGAGACGTACTCGCAGATGGCGAGGGAGTCCCATACCACGTGATCGCCGTGCTTGAGCACCGGCACCTTGCGCGATGGCGAATGCCTGCCGATCTCGCGTTGCCACGCATGGGTGTCGAGGGGGATGCGGACCTCGGCGAAGGGAATACCGAGCTGCTTCAGCAGCAGCCAGGCCCGCAGGGACCACGACGAGTAGTTCTTGTTGCCGATGACCAGCTCCAGGCCATCCATTGCTTTCTCCTGCTCAACGCTGCGGAGGTCTCAAGCGACCCCGTTCGGGCTCAGTCGAGGCCGGGCGCGCGGGGCGCACCGCAGCGCCAGCACGCCGTGAACTGCCCCTCCAGGCGCTCGCCACACTCGGCGCAGCTCCACTCCAGGGCGCTTCCCGCGGACGTCGACAGAAAACCCTCGACGAGCTCCCTGGCCTTGTCGTACTGCGCGTCCTCGACGATCCACAGCTCCGGCCAGCATTCCGTGGGCGGCAGCTCGCCGGCGCCGCCGAGCAGATACTCGTTCTTGGTGACGCACGCGATGTGCTCGTTCTCGAGCAGCTGGCGCAGATGTCCAACCAGTAAAAAGCTGTCTGAGCTGTAAACCTTCTTCATCGCGCTCGCGCAGTGCCGGGGGGCACTCCGCCCCTGCGGGGCGTCGGCCCGGGCGCGCGGGCCGCGGGGCGGATAGGTATCATGCCCCGTCAGTCCACCCGCTGCCCTGCGGCAATCTACGCAGCCGGCGCGATACTGTCCATCGGCGACCCCCGCTCCGGCGGGCGTCTGCGACGGTGTTTGATACTGTGGCATGGTTTTCGAGGTGAAATCGTGACCGAGGTCCCGCTGTTCCAAATCCGCCCCTACGCCGAGCGGGATCGGGACGCCGTGGTCGCGCTGTGGCAGGTCTGCGGTCTGCTGCGGGCGTGGAACGACCCGCTCGAGGATATCGCGCTGTGCCTGCGCAGCCCCGGCGCGCGCCTGTTCGTGGCGAGCGGCACCGATGATGATGGTACTGGCGGCCTCCGGGCGACTATCATGTGCGGCAGTGACGGCCACCGGGGGTGGCTCTATTACCTGGCCGTGGACCCGACCAGGCGGCGCGAGGGGTTGGCGCGGCGCATGGTTCGCCATGCCGAGGACTGGCTTGCCGGATGCGGAATTCGCAAAGTCGAGCTCATGATACGTCCCGAGAACGACGCGGTGCGTGCGTTCTACGAGCGCGTCGGATACGAGGTCGAGCCGCGTCTGGTGATGTCGCGATGGTTGCGGGACGATGAGTGACGACGGAGGCTCGATTCGCTCGTTTCCCTTGAAGCAGGTCCGCAGGCCTCCGAGGGCCCGGCGCAGGACCCCCAAGGGCAAGCTCGAGGTTGTCGTGACGTTCCTCGAGATGACCCATCGCCCCCACCGACCGCCTGCGCCGCATCGTGGAGAGAAGCTTGCGCTCATGCGCGTCGAGCGCCCTGTTCCGTCGTTTTATCGTTATCTGTACAACACCGTAGGCGGGCCGTGGTTGTGGTACGAGCGCCGTCTGATGGATGACGACACGCTGTGTGACATCGTCCACCATCCCAAGGTCGAGGTGTACGTGCTCTACGTGGGAGGAAATCCGGCTGGCTTCGTCGAGCTGGACTGTCGCGCCGTCGATGAGATCGAAATCGGCCTCATAGGGCTCCTGCCGGAATTCATCGGCCGCGGTCTCGGCCACTACCTGCTCGACTGGGCCGTGGACGAGGCCTGGGACAAGGAGCCGGACCGCGTCTGGGTGCAGAGCTGCAACCTGGATCATCCCCACGCCATCGCCGTCTATCAGCGCGCGGGCTTCGCGCCCTACCGGCAGGAGACGCGGATTATCACCGACCCGCGTCTGCCCGGCGTCATGCCCGCCGGCCAGGAGTTCCGCGGCAGCTGAAGGTCCCGACGGCGCTACAGGCCGTACATGGTGTCCTCGATGAGCATGTCGACCACGGCCTCGAGCGCTTCCCTGTCGCTGGCCCCCCGCGACAATGCGTCATGATAGGTTGCGAGCTGGCGGTGCGCGCTGGTGCCGCGGGCGAGCACCTCGCGAGCTTGCTCGACCTCCGCCACGCACTCGAAGTGCTCGGCGTCCTCGCGCACCAGGCTGAGAATTTCCTCGAGCAGTTCCGCGTAGGGGACCACCGCGCCCTTGCCGAAGTCGACCAGGCCGCGATCGATGCCGTAACGCTGCGCGCGCCAGCGGTTCTCGTTGACGAGCATCGGTCCGTAGAACCGCCAGCGTTGATTGTTCATGCGCAGACGGTAGAGCATGTGCAGCCAGCAGCGATAGAGCGCTGTGATGCAGATGGTGTCCTCGAGGCGCGTGCAGATGTCGCACATGCGCATCTCCAGAGTCGGAAAACGCACGCTCGGCCGCACGTCCCACCAAAGCTTGGTGCCGTCCTCGATGAGGCCGGCGCTCACCAGCACGTTCACGTGACGCTCGAACTCGCCGAAGCTGTCGAAGTGCGCGGGCAGGCCGGTGCGCGGCATCTCGTCCCAGACCGCTATGCGATAGGACTTGAGCCCCGTCTCGTGTCCCTGCCAGAAAGGTGACGAGGTGCTGAGGGCGAGCAGGTGCGGCAGAATGTAGACGACCTGGTTCATCAGATCGATACGCAGGTCGTCGTCTTCGATGGCCACGTGCACGTGCATGCCCGAGATCATCAGGCGCCGGACCACTTCCTGCAGATCCTGCTCGATGATCTCGTAGCGCTCCTTGCTGGTGCGCTTCTGCATCCCCCACGTTGCGAACGGATGCGTGGAGGCGGCGATGACGCGCACACCGTGCTCGCGGGCGACGGCGGCCACCGTCCGGCGAAGGTGCGCCAGGTCGTCGCGCGCCGCCGCGATGGACGCGCAGACCCGGGTGCCCACTTCGATCTGGCACTGCAGGAACTCCGGCGTCACCTGGTCTTGCAGCGCTTTCTCGCACGCCGCAAGCATGGTCGGCGGTGCCTCGCGGATGAGATCGCGCGAGTCCGGGTCGACCAGGAGGTACTCCTCCTCGATGCCCACGGTGAAGCTCGGTGGTGACATGACGGCTTCCATCGCTGGCTGGGTGCGCTCTGCAGACACCCGTCGAGGGTCGGGTGGGCCGCGAATGCTCATCGCAAGCATAGTCCAGCCGCGCGCGCCGCGTCTCTTCGCAGCCTCGTCGCCGCGCGGCGCCTTGAGGGGCTCTCCGCGGGTGTGGTAGGTTCTCAGCCCCAATCCCGGGTTACCGGAATCAAAAAGGGCGGCCGACTCGGACCGGCCCGCATCCGATACCCGCGAGCTTTCTGTCATATGCCATAACTATGTAAAGTAAGGAGTTAATGATGAATCTCGTCAAAGGGATCGCGGTTGCGGCGGTGTTGTCCGCAACCCTCGCGGGGGCTGCCCAGGCCACCACCCTCAGTGATGTCAGGGACAAGGGCTTCATTCAGTGCGGCGTCAGTCAGGGGGTGCCCGGTTTCTCCAACCCGGACCAGGCCGGCAACTGGACGGGTATCGATGTGGATGTGTGCCGCGCCGCCGCCGCCGCGGTGTTCGGCGATGCCGACAAGGTCAAGTACACGCCGCTCTCGGCCAAGGAGCGTTTCACGGCGCTGCAGTCCGGCGAGATCGACATTCTGTCGCGCAACACCACCTGGACGCTGGTACGCGACACCGCGCTCGGACTCAACTTCGCCGGTGTCAACTACTACGACGGCCAGGGCTTCATGGTGCGTAAGGACCTTGGTGTCAAAAGCGCCAGGGAGCTCGCCGGAGCCGCGGTGTGCGTGAACATCGGCACCACCACCGAGCTCAACATGGCGGACTTTTTTCGTGCCAACAACATGGATTACAAGCCGGTGGTTTTCGAGAAGGCCGATGAGGTGGTGGCAGCCTACGACTCCGGTCGCTGCGACGTGTACACCACGGATCGCTCGGCGCTTGCCGCGCAGCGCCTGAAGCTGAAGAACGCCGATGCCCACATGGTGCTGCCCGAGACCATCTCCAAGGAACCCCTCGGTCCGGTGGTTCGTCACGGTGACGACCAGTGGCTGGACATCGTCAAGTGGAGCCTTTACATGATGGTGGAGGCCGAGGAGAACGGCGTCACCCAGGCCAATGTCGATAAGCTCAAGGCCAGCACCAAGGATCCCATTCAGCGGCGCATCCTCGGTCTGGAGGGCGATCTCGGCAAGAACCTCGGCGTTGCCAACGACTGGGGCTATCAGATCATCAAACAGGTCGGTAACTACGGCGACGTGTACGAAAAGCACGTGGGACCGAACACGCCGGTGGGCCTCCCGCGCGGCGTCAACGCGCTATGGAAGGACGGCGGTCTGCAGTACGCCATGCCCGTGCGTTGAGCACCGCTTCCTGAGGCGCGCGATTAAACGACTCTGACGAGGCCTATCCCGGGACCGGCTGGCTTGCCGGTCCCGGGGCGCGCTGTTCGGTAACAATCAGCCCCGGAGGAGCTCGTGGCCGCGGATCCGAACTCATTCGCTGCTTCCAGCGCCGTCCCGCCCAAGAAGCCGCCGCTCTGGAACGACCCCGCCTGGCGGGCACTTTTCTTCCAGGTCGTCGTCGTTGCCCTGGTCATCCTGTTGGGCGTGTTCCTGGTAAGGAACACGCTGGCGAACCTGGAGCGTCAGGGAATCGCCTCCGGATTCGGGTTCCTCGGCAGCACCGCCGGCTTCAGCATCGGCGAGTCGCTCATCGAGTATCACGAGGAGAACACCTACGGACGCACCTTCCTGGTGGGTCTGCTGAACACCATCTGGATCTCCTTCTGGGGGATCCTGTTCGCCACCATCCTCGGTTTCATCATCGGCATCGCACGGCTCTCCAGCAACTGGCTGATCTCGAAGCTGGCGATGGTCTACATCGAGGTGCTGCGCAACGTTCCGCTGCTGCTGCAGATCTTCTTCTGGTACTTCGCGGTGCTGCGTCCACTGCCGGGGCCGCGCCAGAGCCTTTCCCTCGGCGACGGCTTTTTTCTGAACAACCGCGGCATGTACTTTCCGGACCCCGTGCCCGAGCAGGGTTTCCACGTGGTCGTCATAGCCTTCCTGGTGGGCATCGCCGCGTTCCAGGCCGTGAGGCGTTGGGCCCACGTGCGCCAGGACCGAACCGGCGAGCAGCTGCCGATCTTCTGGATCGGGCTCGGGCTCGTCGCCGGTGTGCCGGTCCTCGCCTTTTTCGCCGCCGGCTCTCCGCTGCATTTCGACTACCCGGCCCTCAAGGGCTTCAACTTCAAAGGTGGCGCGGTCATGTCGCCGGAGTTCTTCGCGCTGCTGGTGGCGCTGTCCACCTACACTGCGTCGTTCATCGGCGAGATCGTTCGCGCCGGCATCATGGCCGTCAGCCACGGGCAGACCGAGGCGGCCTACGCAGTGGGCCTTACCCGCAGCCAGACGCTGCGAATGGTGATCATTCCCCAGGCCTTGCGGGTCATCATTCCGCCGCTCACCAGCCAGTACCTGAACCTCACCAAGAACTCCTCGCTGGCGGCAGCCATCGCCTATCCGGATCTGGTGCTGGTATTTGCCGGCACCACGCTCATGCAGACCGGCCAGGCGGTGGAGATTATCGCCATGACCATGGCGGTGTACCTGTGCCTGAGTCTTTTCATCTCGATGATCATGAACTGGTACAACAGAAAAATCGCCCTGGTGGAGCGTTAGCGTGTCGGAGCAGGGCATGCATTATTCGCCGGGGACACACCCCGATCTGCCGGCACCGGCGTCCACCGTCGGCGTGCGCGGCTGGCTCGTGCACAATCTTTTCTCCACGCCGCTCAATGTCGGCCTGACGCTCATCTCCCTTTACCTGCTCTACGTGGCCATTCCGCCCATCGTCGAGTGGGTCATCACCGATGCAACCTGGCGTGGCGAGACCCGCGAGGACTGCGATCGCCTCGGAGCGTGCTGGGTCTACATCCGCGTGTGGTTCAAGCAGCTCATGTACGGGCGTTTTCCCGACGATCAGCTGTGGCGCATCAACACCGCCTACATCGTGCTGCTGCTGGCCGCGATTCCGCTGTTCTTGCCTGCCTTCCGTCACAAGCACTGGGTAGGATTGTTCCTGCTGGTGGTCTATCCGGTTTTCGCTTTCGTGATGTTCTACGGCGACACCGCGGGGCTCGAGCTGGTCGAGACGCCGCTGTGGGGAGGACTGTTCCTGACGCTCGTCATCGCCGTGACCGGCATCGTCGCGTCACTGCCCATCGGCATCGTGCTCGCGCTCGGCCGGCGCTCGCAGATGCCCATCGTGCGAGCGCTGTGCGTCGCCTTCATCGAGCTGTGGCGCGGCGTGCCTCTCATCACGGTGCTTTTCATGTCGTCGGTCATGTTCCCCTTGTTCATGCCGGAGGGTGTCAATTTCGACAAGCTGCTGCGGGCGCTGGTGGGGGTCATGCTGTTCTCGGCGGCGTACATGGCGGAGGTGGTGCGTGGCGGCCTGCAGGCCATACCGAAGGGCCAGTTCGAGGCGGCCCAGGCGCTGGGGCTCAGCTACTGGCGCATGATGGTGCTCATCGTGCTGCCCCAGGCGCTGAAGATCGTCATTCCGGGCATCGTCAACACCTTCATCGGCCTGTTCAAGGACACGACCCTGGTGCTCATCATCGGGCTGTTCGATTTTCTCGGAATGGCCCAGGCGGTGGCCACCAATCCCGACTGGCTGGGCTTCTACGTGGAGGGCTACGTGTTCGTGGGATTCGGATTCTGGATTTTCTGCTTCGGCATGTCCCGGTATAGTCAGCGTCTGGAGCGCAAGCTGCACACGGGGCATTGACCGCTCGACGATTCGGCGAAACTCGAGGTACAGGACCATGACAGAAGAAGTGAGAGCCGAGAGCCTGGCGCCAGCGGCCAGGGAAATGACCGTCTCAGACGAGGTCATGATTCAGATGATCGACGTGCACAAGTGGTTTGGGCAATTCCACGTGCTCAAGGACATCAACCTCACGGTGAACAAGGGCGAGCGGATCGTCATCTGCGGTCCGTCCGGCTCGGGGAAATCGACCCTCATCCGCTGCCTCAATCGCCTGGAGGAGCACCAGAAAGGCCAGATCATCGTCGAAGGTGTCGAGCTCACCAACGATCTCAAGCACATCGAGCAGATCCGCCGCGAGGTGGGCATGGTGTTCCAGCACTTCAATTTGTTCCCGCATCTTTCGGTGCTCGAGAATGTCGCGCTCGCGCCCATCTGGGTGCGCAAGATGCCGCGCGCCGAGGCCGAGGAGCTCGGTATGCAGTACCTGGAGCGCGTCAAGATCCCGGAGCAGGCCAGAAAGTACCCGGGACAGCTCTCCGGTGGTCAGCAGCAGCGCGTCGCCATTGCACGGTCGCTGTGCATGAATCCGAAGATCATGCTCTTCGACGAGCCGACCTCGGCGCTCGATCCGGAGATGATCAAGGAAGTGCTCGACGTGATGATCGAGCTCGCCCAGGAAGGCATGACCATGCTCTGCGTGACCCACGAGATGGGATTCGCCAAGACCGTCGCCAACCGCGTCATCTTCATGGACGGCGGCGAGATCATCGAGCAGAATGAGCCCGGCGAGTTCTTCGGTAACGCCCAGCACGAGCGCACGAAGCTGTTCTTGAGCCAGATCCTGGCGCATTGAATAACAACAACAATCGACAATAACAATAACGAGATGGAACCTGTCACGGCCCGGCGCACGAGCCGGGCTTTTTTTTGTTCGCACCCAGCCCTCGGGAGATAGTCGTTTGCGCCACGGCGGCTACCTGTCACTCGGCCCTCACGGCTTTCACCGCGTCGCCTACACCGAGTGGGGTGAGCGCGACAACCCGCGGGTGCTCGTCTGCGTGCACGGCCTCACGCGCAACGGCCGCGACTTCGACGTGCTGGCGGCGGCGCTCGCGGGAGAGTATCGGGTCGTGTGCCCCGACGTGGTGGGCCGCGGTGCGAGCGACTGGCTGGCCGAGAAAAGCGACTACGGATACCCCCAATACATGAACGACATGGCCACGCTGCTGGCGCACCTGGGCGCCGAGAGCGTGCACTGGGTCGGCACCTCCATGGGCGGTCTCATCGGCATGATGCTGGCAGCCCAGGCCGCCAGCCCCGTGGAACGCCTGGTCATGAACGATGTCGGGCCGTTCATTCCGGCGCCGGCACTGGAGCGCATCGCCGCCTACGTGGGGCTCGATCCGAAATTCGCCGGCATCGAGGAGCTCGATGCCTACCTGCGCGACATCTACGCGCCGTTCGGGCCCTTCAGCGACGTCCACTGGCAGGGGCTCGTGCGCTCGTCGGTGCGTGAGCTGGACGACGGCAGGGTCGGGCTCGCCTACGACCCGGGGATCGCCGAGCCGATCCGCGCGATGCCCAGAGCCGACGTCGATCTCTGGCCGATCTGGAGCGGCGTGCAGTGTCCGGTGCTGGTCATCCGCGGCGAGCGTTCCGACGTGCTCACCGCCGAGGTCGCCGAGCAGATGGCCGCGAGCCGGGCGCGCGTGCGCCTCGAGGTGCTGCCGGGCATCGGCCACGCGCCGACCCTCATGTCCGAGGAGCAGATCGCGCTGGTGGCCGAGTGGCTGTCGGAATGACCGTCAGGCGTCGATGCCGCCCAGGCAGAGGTATTTGATCTCCAGGAAGTCGTCCATGCCGTACTTGGAGCCCTCGCGGCCGATGCCCGATTCCTTGACGCCGCCGAAGGGTGCGACCTCGTTGGAGATGATGCCCTCGTTGACGCCGACGATGCCGTACTCGAGACCTTCGGCGACGCGCCAGATGCGGCCCACGTCGCGGCTGTAGAAATACGCCGCCAGTCCGAATTCGGTGTCGTTGGCCATGCGGATGGCCTCGGTCTCGTCGCCGAAGCGAAACAGCGGCGCCACCGGACCGAAAGTCTCCTCGCGGCTCACGGCCATCTCGCTGGTCACGCCCGAGAGCAGCGTCGGCTCGAAAAATGTGCCGCCGAGATCGTGCCGATGCCCGCCGGCCACGACCTTCGCGCCCTTCGCGGTGGCGTCGGCAATGTGCTCCTCGACCTTGGCCACGGCGGCCTCGTCGATGAGCGGGCCCTGCTGGACGCCGTCCTCGAGGCCGTTGCCGACCCTGAGCGCCTTGACCGCGTCGGCCATGCGCTCGGCGAAGGCGTCGTAGATGCCGTCCTGAACCAGAATGCGATTGGCGCACACGCAGGTCTGCCCGGCGTTGCGGTACTTCGATGCCATGGCGCCGACCACGGCGGCGTCCAGATCGGCGTCGTCGAAGACCATGAACGGCGCATTACCGCCGAGCTCGAGGGAGACCTTCTTCACGGTGCCGGCGCACTGGGCCATGAGCAGCTTGCCGATCGCGGTCGAGCCGGTGAAGCTCAGCTTGCGCACCGTCGGGTTCGAGGTGAGCTCAGCGCCGAGCACGCTGGCTTTTCCGGTGATCACGTTGAGCACGCCCCTGGGAATGCCGGCGCGCTCGGCGAGCTCGGCGAGCGCCAGCGCCGAGAGCGGCGTCTGCGAGGCCGGCTTGATGACCACCGGGCAGCCCGCCGCCATGGCCGGCGCGCACTTGCGCGTGATCATGGCCGCCGGAAAGTTCCACGGCGTGATGGCCGCGACCACGCCGATGGGCTGCTTGATGACGACGATGCGCTTGCCCGGCAGCGGGTGGTTGATGGTGTCGCCGTAGACGCGCTTGGCTTCCTCGGCGAACCACTCGATGAACGACGCCGCGTAGGCGATCTCGCCGCGGGACTCCAGCATGGGCTTGCCCTGCTCGCTGGTCATGAGCACCGCGAGATCTTCCTGATTCTCCATCATCAGCTCGTACCAGCGGCGCATGATGTTGCAGCGCTCCTTGCCGGTCCTGGCGCGCCACTCGGGCCAGGCGGCATCGGCGGCCTCGATGGCGCGGCGGGTTTGCCCGGCGCTCAGGCTCGGCACGCTGGCGATGATCTCGCCGGTGGCGGGATTGTTGACATCGATGCTGGCGCCGTCGTCGGCGTCCACCCAGGCGCCGTTCACATAGCACTGCTCGTGCAGCAGAGAGGGGTCTTTGAGCGAAATCTGCGTCTTGGTCTTGGTATCCATGGATCGCTCCTGCGCCGCCCGATGCGGACGGTATGCGCGTTGTCAGGGGTTCCGGCCGAGGGGCCGCGGGCCTTGCGCCAGATTACACCCGGCCTGGGTTCGCTGCCAGCGGGGGCGTGCTGTTGGGGCCGTGCCGGCGGGGCGAGAAAAGATCACGCGCACGCAAATCCGTAAACAAGCTCCCGGATTTGCGTGCGCGTGATCTTTTCTCGCCCCTCTAGGCGCTTTACCAGTAGCTCGCCGCGCCGCGGTAGAGATTCTGCAGGTCGTCCTCGTTCACCGGCAGCGGTGAGTTGGCGAGGATGCGCTGCTGGGCGTAGGCGCCCTCGGCGAGCGCCGCGATGTCGCCCTCGCCGTAGCCGAGATCGGTGATGCCGTTGGGCATGCCGGTGTCGCGCATCATGGCGATGATGCTGCCGGCGAGCGCCTCGCCGGCGTCCTCTTGCCCGGCGCCGGCGACGTCGCCGCCGAGCAGCGCCGCCGCCTGCAGATGCCGCGCCGGCGAGGTGGGCGCCGTTAGCCGGAACACCGAAGGCGCGTCGACGATGACGGAGATGCCGTGCGGGCAGATGGCCTCGTCGCCCGGGTAGCCGTCCGGGTGGTAGCCGCGGATGAGTCCCGCGACGGAGTAGGCCATACCGTGGGGCAGGTGCACGCCGGAGTTACCGAAGGCGATGCCGGCGAGCGTGGCCGCGTACATCATGCCGTGGCGCGCCTCGGTGTCGCCGGCGTCGCGCACCGCGCGCACCAGGTACGCGCCGGTGCGGCGCAGGGCCTCGACGCAGCCGACGTCGCTCCACGGGTTGGCGCCCTGGTACATGGGGCGAAGCGCGGGACCGTCGGGCGCCGAGCGCTGGGTGTACGGCTTCGCGGTGTAGGACTCGAGGGCGTGGCTGAGCACGTCGAAGCCGCTGGCGGCCACCACGTTGGCCGGCAGGGTGCGGGTCACGTCCGGATCGATGAGCGCGAGCGTCGGGCGCAGCGCGCGGTGCGCGATGCCGGTTTTCACGTGGCGCTCGAGCAGGTCGAAGATGGCCATGCCGGTGCACTCGCTGCCGGTGCCCGAGGTGGTGGGGCAGGCGATATGGGGCTTCAAGGGTCCCGGCACCGGGCGGCCGTCGCCGATGGGCGCGTTGACGTAGGTGAGGAACTCCGCGGGATAGGTGGCGTACAGGTTGGCGGCCTTGCAGGTGTCGATGACCGACCCGCCACCGACGGAAACATAGCCGTCGAAGCCCCCTTCAGCGGCGAAGCGCGTTGCCGCCTTGAACGACGCATCGGTCGGCTCCACCCGCACCTCGTCGAATACGGCCACGTCGACGTCGGCGGCGCGCAGCGCCGCGCTCACGGTGGCGACGCACTCCAGCCCGGCGACGCCTCGATCGGTGAAAAGCGCGACGCGTTTCAGACCGAGCGCGCGCGCGTCGTGACCAATCTCCGCAAGCGCGCCGGGACCGAAGCGAATGGCGGAAGGATCGACGGCGAAGACGTGCTCCTTACCGTCGATGAGCTCATAGTGGTGACAGCAGGACATTTGTGTTGCCTCTGATGTGGGCGCCGCAAGAAAAATTCACGTGTGCGGAAACGCGGGATTCTGCTTACGAATTTCCGCACACGTGAATTTTTCTTACAGCGCCTTTGCCTGATCCCTCAGCACGAACTTCTGGATTTTGCCGGTCGAGGTTTTCGGAAGCGGCCCGAAGACGATGGTCTTCGGAATCTTGTAGCGCGCTATCTTATCGCGGCACCAGGTCATGATTTGCTCGTCGCTGACGCTCTCGGTTTCGGGCTTCAGCGTGACGAAGGCGCACACCGTTTCGCCCCAGAAATCGTCGGGCCGTGCCACCACCGCGGCTTCCATAATCGAAGGGTGCTTGTAGAGAAGCTCCTCGACCTCGAGGCTGGAGACGTTCTCGCCGCCGCTGATGATGACGTCCTTGGCGCGATCCTTGACCTCCACGTAGCCGTCTGGATGCCGCACGGCCAGGTCTCCGGTGTGGAACCAGCCGCCGCGGAAGGCCTCCTCGGTTGCATCGGCGTTTTTCAGATAGCCCCTCATCACGGTGTTGCCGCAAAGCATGAGCTCGCCCATGGTGACGCCATCCCAGGGCACCGGCTCCATGGTCTCGCTGTCGGCGACCATGAGCTCCTGCAGGGTGTGATAGACGACGCCCTGGCGCGCCATCTTTGCCGCGCGGGCCTCGGTGTCGAGCGTGCCCCACTCGCCCTGCCAGGCGCACAGGGTGGCCGGACCGTAGGTCTCGGTGAGCCCGTAGAGATGCAGGACCCGAAAGCCCAGCTCCTCCATCGCGGAGATGACCCGGCTCGGTGGCGCCGCACCCCCGGTGGCGACCTCCACGGTGTGATCGAATCGCACGCGCTGCTCCTGCGGCGCGTGGATCAGCATGTTGAGCACGACCGGTGCACCACACATGTGGGTCACGGCGTGCTGCTTGATCATGGGGAATATCACCGCCGGGTCCACCTGTCGCAGGCACACGTGGGTGCCCGCGGCCGCGGTCACGCCCCAGGTGTAGGTCCAGCCGTTGCAGTGAAACATCGGCAGTGTCCAGAGATAGACGCTCTGCTCGTCGATTCCGAAGGCGAGAATCTGGCCGATGGCGTTCAGGTATGCGCCGCGGTGGTGGTACACGATACCCTTGGGCTGACCGGTCGTGCCGGAGGAGTAGCACAGACTGATGGCCTGCCATTCATCGGATGGCGTGCGGTAAGGGTCCGCGCTCGCGCCTTCCTCGAGCAGCGCCTCGTAGTCTTTCTCTCCGAGCAGCCTGCCGCCTTCGAACAACGGGTCGTCGATATCGATAACGGCAGGGGGATTGTCCATGCGCCCGATGGCATCGGCGACGGTGTCCGAATACTCGCGATCGGTGATCAGCAGCTTCGACTGCCCGTGCTCGAGAATGTAGGCAATGCTGCCCGGATCGAGACGGTAGTTGAGCGCGTTGAGCACCGCGCCCGCCATCGGCACACCGAAATGCGCTTCGAGCATTGCCGGCACGTTCGACGCCATGACCGACACGGTGTCGCCCGGTCCGATTCCCCGCCGCGCGAGCGCGCTGGCGAGCTTGCGGCAGCGTTCGTAGAGCTCGGCGTAGGTGAATCGAAGATCGCCGTGGATGACCGCGGTCTTTTCCGGGTAAACGGCAGCGGAACGCTCCAGGAAGGAGATCGGCGTCAGAGGCCGGTAGTTCGCCTCGACGCGATCGAGGTCCCGGTCGTAGATACTGCTGTCCCTGCGCCTGCTCATGGCAAGTTCCGGCTCAGGCCGATCGCGCGAGAGCCTGGTCGATGTCCCAGAGGATGTCTTCGATGCTCTCGAGACCCACCGAGATGCGGACCATCTCCGGGGTGACGCCGGCGCTGATCTGCTCTTCCTCGTTGAGCTGGCGGTGCGTGGTGGAGGCCGGGTGCACGATGAGCGTCTTCGCGTCGCCGACGTTGGCGAGATGGCTCATGAACTGTGCCGCCTCGATGAATTTCTCACCGGCCTCGCGGCCGCCCTTGACGCCGAACGTCATGATCGAGCTCACGCCCTTGGGCATGTACTTCTGCGCGAGATCGTAGTAGCGGTTGTCGGGAAGCCCGGGATAGTTCACCCAGGTGACGCGCGGATGCTCCTGGAGAAACTTCGCGACCGCCATGGCGTTCTCGCAGTGCCTGTCCATGCGCACGGCCAGCGTCTCCAGGCCCTGGATGAGCAGGAACGAGTTGAACGGGCTCGGCGCCGCGCCAAAGGTGCGAAGGGTCTCACAGCGAATCTTCATGGTGTAACCGAAATCGCCGAACGTCTCGTAGAAGCGTACGCCGTGGTAGCCCTTGGACGGCTCCATCATGCCGGGGAAGTTGCCGTTATCCCATGGGAATTTTCCCGACTCGACGATCACACCGCCGATGGTGGTTCCATGGCCGCCGATGTACTTGGTCGCCGAGTGAACGACGATGTCGCAGCCGTAATCCATCGGCCGGCACAGGTAGGGGGTCGGAAAGGTGTTGTCCAGCATCAGCGGAATGCCGGCTTCGTGCGCGACGTCGGCCACGGCCCGAATGTCCAGCACGTTGATGAGCGGATTGCCGATTGTCTCGGCGTAGACGAGCTTGGTGTTTTTTCTTATTGCTGCGCGAAAGTTCTCCGGATCGTCGGGATTCACGAACGTCGTCTCGATGCCGAGCTTGGGCAGGTTGACATCGAACAGCGTGTAGGTGCCGCCGTAGAGCGTGCTCGCGGAGACGATGTGGTCGCCCGATTGGAGCAGCGTCATCACCGCCGACATCTCCGCGGCCATTCCCGAAGACGTGGCCACCGCCGCGCGTCCGCGTTCGAGCGCCGCGACGCGCTCCTCGAACACCGCCGTGGTCGGATTCATCAGTCGCGTATAGATATTGCCGAAGGTCTGCAGATTGAACAGGCTCGCCGCGTGATCGGCGCTGTCGAAGACGTACGAGGTGGTCTGGTATATGGGCACCGCGCGCGCGCCGGTCGCGGGATCGGGAAGCTGTCCGGCGTGCAGGCAAAGTGTCTCTGGTCCGAAATCGCGATCAGGCATTGGCTTGTGTTCCGTCGATTAATGCGCGCGCCGAAGTCCCGCCCGGTCGCCGGTCTCAGTAGGGCAGCCACATGGGGCGCTTTGCAGAGATTATCTTGGTGTCCACGCCGACGAAATTGAGCCCGCCGAACATTCTCGCGAACTCGATCTTCATGCAGCGGTTCATGATGACCTCGAGGCCGGCTGCCTCCGCCTTGGCGGCGGCCTCCTCGTTGACGATTCCGAGCTGCATCCACAGCACCTTTGCGCCGACCTCGATGGCGGCGTCGGCGAGCGGCGGTATGTCCTCGGGCTTGCGGAAGCAGTCGACGACGTCGATGGGCTCGGGAATATCCTGAACCCGGGCATAGCTCTTCTCGCCGAGGATCTCCTCGTAGCGGGGGTTTACCGGTATCACGCGGAACCCGTGGTCCTTGAGGTATTTGGCGGCGAAGTAGCTCGGCCGGAACCAATCCGCCGACAACCCCACCATGGCGATGGTGTGGTTCTCCTTCAGGATCCGGCGGATGGTGGGAATATCATCGATCATGGTCGTACCCGGGCGCTGCCGCCCGCAGGCCGACAGCCCTCTGGCGGGGTGCCGGGTCTGGCGGCGTCAGGATATCATACCGATCCGAGGGCAAGTACGGCGAGCATGGGCGACATCATCCTCAGCAACCACCCGGGCTTTCGCCTCGGCTGTTTTCTCCTGGTGCTCGTTTCCATGGCCCTCTGGGAGGTGGCTGCGCCCCGGCGCGAGTTGAAGCTCGCGCGACTCGCGCGCTGGCCTCACAACATCGGCATCGTCGTCATCAATACGCTGCTCCTGCGCGTGCTGTTTCCCTCCGCCGCGGTGGGCATGGCGATCGTCGCCGAGTCGCGCGGCTGGGGGCTGCTGAGCGGCTCCACGCTGTCGCACTGGGCCCTGGTGCCGCTCTCGGTGCTGGTGCTGGACCTCGCCATCTACCTGCAGCACGTCATGTTCCATGCGGTGCCGCTGCTTTGGCGTTTTCATCGAATGCACCATGCGGATCTGGATTTCGACGTCACGACCGGCGTGCGTTTCCATCCCGTGGAAATCGTTCTGTCCATGCTCATCAAGTTCGCCGTGATCATCGCGCTCGGCCCGCCCGCGCTCGCGGTTTTCCTCTTCGAGGTGATTCTCAATGCCACTTCCATGTTCAATCACGGCAACGTGCGCATCGCCAGCGGCGTCGATCGCGTGCTCCGGCTGCTCGTCGTCACACCGGACATGCACCGCGTGCATCACTCGGTGGAGCAAGACGAGACGAACAGCAACTTCGGTTTCAATCTTCCGTGGTGGGATCGCATCTTCGGCACCTACCGCGATCAGCCCCGCGCCGGCCATGACGCGATGAGCATCGGTATCCACGGCTTCACAGAGCGGCGCGTATGCGACACGCTTCCCGGCATGCTGATGATCCCTTTCTCCGCGAGCGTCGAGGGCTACGCGCTCAACCGGCGCAAGTGGGACGAGCACGGCTGAACCCCCGAGGGGTCCAAGTTGTTTACACGTTTACCAACGAACGTCTGAGAGGGAATTGATGATGGTCACTTCCGATGAGGTCAAGAAGAATCTCACGCACGGTGAGGCATGGCTGCGGGTCTTCTTCATCCTCGTGTTCGCCTTCGTTTACTGGGTGGTCAACTGGGTGCTGGGGGCCGTCGTCCTGGTGCAGATCTGCTGGGCCCTGATTACGGCCGGCACGAGCGAGCGGCTGCGGGCGTTTGGTGCATCGCTGGGAGAGTACCTGCGTCAAATCGTTCGCTTCATGACGTACAACTCCGAGGACATGCCGTTTCCCTTCGCCGACTGGCCCGAGCCGGACGAGGAGCCGTGAGCGCGGCGCCGGGCGACCAGTACGCGCCGAGGGAGATCGACAAGTACGAGGCCATCTACGGGCGTGACTTCGTCAGCCCCGGCGGCGCGGCGTGCGCGCGCGAGTGCATCGCGCGCCTCGCTCTGCGCCCGGGCGATCGGGTGCTCGACGTCGGCTCGGGTCTCGGCGGCAGCGCTTTGCTGATGGCGAGGGAGTTCGGCGCGCGGGTCGACGGCATGGACCTGTCGGCCGAGATGGTCGCGCGTGCCCGCGAGCGGTGTCGCCAGCAGCACCTCGAGGATCGCGTGCGCTTCACCCGCGGCGACTGTCTCGACCTGGCGGCCTCGCGCGTCTACCACGCCGTCTACAGCCGGGACGTGTTTTTGCACATCGAGGACAAGGCGCGTCTGTTTCGCCTGCTGCGTGAGGTCCTGGTGCCCGGCGGGCGGCTGCTTTTCACCGATTACTGCTGCGGCGAAGAGGCGCCGAGCGACGACTTCGCCGCCTACGTGGCCGAGCGCGGGTATCATCTGCTCCCGCTCGCGCGCTACGTGGAATGCCTGCGCGAGGCCGGCTTCGTGGCCGTCGAGGGCGAGGACTGGACGGCGCGTTTCATCGACATCTCGCGCCGGGAGCTCGACGCGCTGCCCGCTGCGGGACTCGGCGCCGACGAGCAAGAGGACCTCAGACGGGGGTGGCAGGGCAAGATCGTGCGCGCCGAGCGCGGCGAGCAGCGCTGGGGTCTGCTCACTGCGAGAACAGAAGAGGCCGGCGCCTAGTCCCCGCGCAGTCGCAGCAACGACACCACGAACGGCGCCCAGCTCGCGAGCAGGACGAGAAGCAGCAGCGCTTCGCTGCGAAATATCAGCACCAGTCGCCGGCGTGCGTCCGCGCTGCTGCCGGACATGAATACGCGCGTCATGAGCATGTCCAGTCCGAGGACGAACACCAGCAGCACGAAGCACACGGGTGCGATCAGGGTGGTGACCAGGGGCCAGCCGCTGGTTTGCACGTGACCGCCGGCGAACGGCGAGAGCAGCACGACGAGCAGCGTGCCGAGCATCAAAGCGGCTCTCAGAAAACCGACCCTGGAGAGAAAATTGGCAATCATCGGATCGTGGGCGATTCCGGTAACGCCTGCTTGGCGCGCAATCGGCGGCGGAACCACGCGTAGGCGATGATGCCGGAAAGCAGGTCCGAAAAACAGGCGGCGGCAAAGATACCCGCGACGCCGAGCAGTCGCGATGCGGCGTAGGCGAGCGGCACGTAGAGGACGAGCGTGCGCCCGACCGAGATGGCCACCGCGGGCAGCGGCTGGCCGATGCCGTTGAAGGCGGCGTTCACCACCATGATGATACCGGCGGTGCCGTAGCTCAGGGGCACGATGCGCAGGTACGTGCTCGTCACCGCGAGCACCTCGGCGTCGTTGCTGAAAAGCCGGCTCAACGGTGCCGCCAGCACCGCCAGCACCAGGGCGATGACGGCGCCGAGGGCGAGGCAGAAGAGCGCGCTGCGGCGCAGCGCCTCGGCGATGCGCTCTGGCCTGCCGGCGCCGAGGTTCTGGCCGACGAAGGGACCGATGACGGCCGACATGGCGAAGAACACCACCAGGCTCAGCGCCTCGATGCGGGTCGCGGCGCCGTATCCCGCCACCGCGCGATCGCCGAAACCCGCCAGCAGGGCGACGATGATGCCCGCCGAGATGGGGATGATGACGTTGGTGCCTGCTGCCGGCAGTCCGACGTGCAGAATGCGCTTCCAGGAGCGCCACACGGTTGCCGGTGAGCACAGCGGTGAGCACAGCAGCTGCATGCGGTGGATCACCAATGCACCGAAGGCGAGCGTCACGACACGCGCGATCACCGAGGCGAGCGCGGCGCCGGCGAGCTCCAGGCGCGGAAAGCCCAGCAAGCCGAAGATCAGCAGCGGGTCGAGAATCAGGTTGATGGCCGCCGACGTCATCATCAGGCGCGCCTGCAGCCGGGTATCGCCGGTGGCGCGCACCGCGCCGATAACCACCATCGGCACCAGAACCAGCGCGAATCCGGCGAACCATATGAGCATGTAGTCGCGGATCATGGGCAGCACCTGCGCCGACGCGCCGAGAAGGGTGAACAGCCGGTCGAGCGCGAGGATGCCGGCGACGCTCAGGACCACCGAGACGAGCACGGCCAGGGTGAGCGCATCGGTCGCCAGGCGGCGCACCTGGCTCATGTCGCCCTCGCCGACCACCCGCGCGAGCACCGACGAGGTGCCTGCCATCATGCCGATGCCGAGACTGGTCATGACCATGACCACCGGGAACGTGAAGCTCATGGCTGCCAGCTGCCGGGCACCGAGCTGCGCGACGAAGAAGGTGTCGGTGGCGTTGAAAAGCATGATGGCGAGCACCGCCCAGACCATGGGCACGGTCATGGACACCAGGTGCTTGGTCACCGGGCCTTCGACGAGGCGCGCGTTCGAGGTTGTCATTGCCGCTGGCGACGTTACGTGATTGACTTTCGCTTCGGGGATGCTCGAGGCATGACGAGGGTCCTTCACGCGCACGAGGCGCGTCAACTCCGGCAACAGGCAGCGCGAGTCCATGATGCAGAACGCGCCGATCGAGCTCGATGACCGCGATCGCGCGCTGCTCGACGGTGCCGAAGGCGCGGCCATGCGCCTTGCCATGCAGGTGGTGCTGCGCGCCGCCGAGATTACGCGTGCCACGCGCCTTCAGGACATCCGCTTCGCGCACATCGATGCCTGTTTCTACAACGGACAGGCACACGTGGATTTCGCCCGCTTCATGCTCGACAACGGCGCGCGCCTGGCCGTGCCGGCGTGGACCAACGCCTCGCTGGTGAGCCGGGTCGACGCGGACATCCGGCCGGAGAAAGACGATCCGGTGGTCGTCAGCGGCGCGCGTCTGCTCATGGATCTCTACGAGCAGCTGGGTTGCGAGCCGGTGTGGACCTGCGCGCCATACCAGCTGCCGGGAAGGCCGGGGGTCGGCGAGCACATCGTCGGCTCGGAGTCCAATGCCGTGACTTTTTACAACTCCGTGGTGGGAGCGCGCACCAACAAGTACGGCGACTATCTCGATGTGTGCGCGGCGCTGGTCGGACGCGTGCCCTATTCGGGTCTGCACACCGACGAGGGCCGGCGCGGCCGCGCGCTCGTCGATGTGGGCGCGATTCCCGAGGATCTCAGGCGCGAGGACATCTTCCATCACGTGCTCGGCCATCACCTGGGCAGACTCGCCGGATCGCGGGTGCCGGTCATCCGCGGCCTGGCGCACGACAGCAACGAGGACCAGCTCAAGGCGATCAGCGCCGCCGCAGCCGCCTCCGGCGCGGTGGGTCTGTTCCACGCCGTCGGCGTGACGCCGGAGGCGCCCGACGAGGCGAGCGCGTTTCAGGGCAGGGCGCCGGAGGTGACCGTGCGGGTCACCCCCGCCGAGCTCGTTGCGGCACGCGACGCGCTCTCGACGGGCACGCCCGGGCCCCTCGCCATGGTGGCCGTCGGCACGCCGCATTTCTCCTTCTCCGAGTTCGCGCGCCTGGTGGCGCTCGTCGAAGGGCGCCGGGTGCACGCCGACACGGCGTTCTACGCGTCCACCAGCCGGCACGTGTACGCGCAGATCGCGAAGCAGGGCTGGGCCGAGATGCTCGCGCGCGCCGGTGTGCAGGTCATCGTCGACACCTGCACGTACTTCTCGCCGGCGGTGCGCGGCTGTCGCGGGCGGGTCATGACCAACTCCGCGAAGTGGGCTTACTACGCGCCGGGCATGCTGGCGGTGGAGTCGGTATTCGGCACCCTGGAGGAGTGCGTGGAGTCGGCGGTTCGGGGCGAAGTGTGGCGCGACGCCCGCCTGTGGCGCGACGCGGCCTGGGGGGTGCGCGGGTGAGCGGCATCGACATCGTCGCGCGCGTGCTCAATGACGGCGGCGCGCGCGGCGAGGCCATGGTTCTCGACGAGCCCCTGAGCTTCTGGGGCGGCTTCGATGCGCAAACCGGCACCATCGTCGACCAGCATCACCCGCAGCGGGGACATTGCATCGCGGGGCGCTTCCTGATTCTGCCCGAAAGCCGCGGATCGGCGGGCACCCCCGCGGGGATCGCCGAGGCCATTCGCCGCGGCGTGGGCCCGGTGGGGATCGCGCTCGGCAAGCCCGACGTGAACGTCGCCGTGGGTGCCATGGTGGCGGGCGCGCTCTACGGCGTGCAGGTGCCGGTGCTGCTCATCGACGATGCCGAGCGCGCGCGCCTGCGCTCGGGCGACCGGGTGCAGGTGGCGCCCGGCGGTCGCCTGCGCAGCGACCCGCCGGCCTAGGCCGCCGCCTTGGCCTCGGGGTCGTTGCCGGGGGCGGCCGGCTCGACGCGCACCGGCGCCGCGCGCACCCGGGACAGCGTCGGTGCGGCGGCGGGGCGCCTCACCAGACCGGCCACGGCGGCGGGGATCTCGCTGCGCCGGATGCCCAGGTCCGCGAGCAGGTGGTCGTTGAGGGCGTTCAGCTGGCGTATCGCGGCGGCCTCACGGCTGGCCCGCATATAGCCCGCAGCGAGCCTTGTGAACGGCCAGGCGAGGGTTCTGAGCAGCCCCGTGAGGGCCGACGCCATGGCCCGCGCCTGCAGCCTGCGGCCAAGGCGCTGGGCGGCCTCGAACTCCTCCAGGGTGAGCGGTGTTCCGGGAACCCGCGCGTCCGTGTCGCCCGCCGGCAGGGTGCCTTCGAGCGGGTACGGCGCGCTCCCGTATGGCCCTTGAAATGGTCTGTCTTTCACTTTAGATTTCCTCGTTAGTTAAGCAATATTTGAAGTTTGGCTGAAGCTCAAGTTGGGTCTAAAAGTAAAGAAAACAAGCGGTTTTCACAAACGAGAAGATCTACAGACAGATTTTAGTTTTTCTAAGTTATGCAACGAAATTTGCCACCGCTGAACGCGCTCCGCGCCTTCGAGGCCGCCGCCCGCCACCTGAGCATCACGCGCGCCGCCGAGGAGCTGCACGTGACGCCCGCGGCGGTCAGCCATCAGGTCAAGGGCCTGGAGGCCTACCTGGGGCTGGCGCTGTTCAAGCGCGCCAACCGCTCGCTGCGACTCACCGATGCGGGACAGGCCTGTCTGCCGGGTCTTCGCGAGGGCTTCGAGCGCCTCGCCGCGGCCATGGACGCGCTGCGCGCGGGCGACGAGAGCGGGCCGCTCACGGTCAGCGTGCCGCCCTCCTTCGGCGCCAAATGGCTGGTGGCCCGGCTCGACCGTTTCCGCCAGGCGAACCCCGGCTACGACGTGCGCCTGGACGCCTCCATGCGTCTGGTGGATCTGGCCCGCGAGGGGGTCGACATCGCGGTGCGCTACGGCGCCGGCCGCTATCCGGGCATGCGCGTCGACCGGCTGATGGACGAGGTGGCGGTGCCCGTGTGCAGTCCACGCCTGCTCGAGGGCGCCGCTCCCCTGCGCGTGCCGGCGGACCTGTGCCGGCACACCCTGCTGCACCACACGGCGCCCTACCAGGACCACGGCTATCCGGATTGGCGCATGTGGCTGCAGGCGGCGGGCGTCGACGGCTGCGACCTGAGCCGCGGACCGACCTTCAGCATGGCGAGCCTGGCGGTGCAGGCCGCCATCGACGGCCAGGGCGTGGCGCTGGTGGGCGACGTGCTGGTTGCCGACGACATCGCCGCCGGCAGGCTGGTGCGGCCGTTCGCGCTCAGCTTCCCGGTGAGCTTCGCCTACTACGTCGTGTGTCCGCTGGCGAGCGCCGAGCGCCCCAGGGTGGTGGCGTTTCGGGAATGGCTGCTCGAGGAGGCGCGCAACAGCGCCGCCCGCTCCGCGGCGGCCTGAACGGGCGCGGCCGTTGCCCGGCCCCGGCGCTCAGCTGTCCGACGCCGCGCGTCTCTCCGGCACCGCCTGCGGCTGCGTGTTCCAGACGTTGCGGCCGTACTTCCAGTAGCCGCGCACGTTGTTGAGCCGCGAATCGGCGGTGGGATCCACCGGCTGCACCTCGCCCGAGAGCAGCGGCTGCAGGTACGGCGCCAGCACCGCACCGCCGCCGCCGGTGACGACGATGCGATCGATGTCCCAGTCGTCCGCCCACAGGCGATCGACCTCGCCGGCAACCGCCGAGGCGAGCTTGCTGAACGCTTCCTCGGTGAGCGGCCTCAGGTCGATGGTCTTGCCGCGAATCTTGATCGATCCGCGCGCCACCGCGTCGTACATGCGGTAGAGCTCCACGTCGACGCCGGTCTGCTCGAGCAGCTTGGCGGCGATCATGGCGAAGGCGCGCGCGATGCCCGACTCCGACGAGCCGCTGCCGCGGCCCGAGTACTTGGTCTTGTCCGACACGGTGTAGTCGGTGGTGCGGAAACCGACGTCGACGACGCCGATCTTCTCCTCCGCGAAGCGCTTGTCGGTGAGCTCCGCCGAGTCGCCCATCATCAGATTGAACAGCGAGCCGAAGGGCTGCGGAATGACGCGCACCTGATTGACCGTGAGCGGGATCTCGCGGCGGTTAGCGTTCGCATCGAGGGTTGCCAGCGTGTGCCTGCCGAGCAGCAGCCCGGAGAGCTCCTCGCGGTGCCGGCGGTAGAAGCTCACCGGCAGCCCGGTCACCAGGTTGACCGAGTCGTTCGGCGAGGCGAGACGCGAGAGCGCCGCCATGGCCATGGTCTTGGCGAAGTTGGTGATGAACTGATTCTGATCGAGGGTGAAGGAGCGTACGTGGCTCTGGTGCTCGGCGAGCTCGCCGACGAAGAACGACTCACCGTCGAGCTCGATGTGCAGATGCTCTTCGGGAGACGCCGCGCTCAGCAGCTGCTCGCGAAACGGGATATCGCTGGCCTCGCCGAAAATCGACTTGAACACCAGCGTGTCCCTGCCGTTAGTTGCCTTTGTAAACCCGAAACCGATATCGATACCAACGACGTTCACGCGCATTTCCCCTGACGGCTCAATTTCATCGATCGTGCCTGAACGGCAGCCCGCCCCGGCGCCGTCGGAAGCCACTCAAAATACGCCCATCTCGAGTCCCGCCGCCATGGCCATGCCGAGCGCCTCGCACGCCTCGAGGATCGCATCGGTGGTGTCGCCGCGGGCAATGATTGGCTCCTGCACGGCGCGCAGTGGATAACCCCTGGCGATCCGCTGAATGCTGCTGAGGGCGCCGCTGCCGTCGTTGCCGGCGCTGATGAAGACCGCATAGGGCAGGCTTTCCACCTTGCCTTCGCAAGGATAGTAGGTACGGTCGAGAAAATCTTTCACGGCGCCGGACATGTAGCCGAAATTCTCGGGCGTGCCGAGAACCAGGGCATCGGCCCACAGCAGGTCGTCGGGCCCGGCGGCGCCCGCGCGCAGCAGGCGTGTCTCGACCCCCTGCACCTGCGCGCAACCCGCTCCGCGCACCACCGCTTCGGCCATCGCCTGGGTGTGGCCGGTCTGAGAGTGGTAGACGACGAGCAGGTGCTTCAATTCTCGGGGCGTCACGGCGGGTCGGCGGCAGGGTAGCTCATTTGCGCGGCCTTCTCTATTGGGGTTGAATGTGCGCTGGCGCCACTAAGGCGGCGGGCAACGGCGAGCCGGGTATGGGCAACTCCCTCCGCGACGAGCTACTCAAAGTCGGTCTGGTGAGCGAGGCGCGGCTCGAGCAGCCGCGCAAGAAGCGGCGTGCAGGCAAGAAAAAGCCTGCGGCAGCGCGCGACAAGCCTTCGCCCCAGGCGCCCGCCGAATCATTCAAACCGGTTGCGCGTCACGTGCTGCGCGAGAACCAGCGCCGCACCGCGCGCTTCATCCGCGATGCCACGCTCGGTGGCGAATCGGTGAGCGAGAGCGCCAAGAAGGCGCTGCGCCGCAAGATCGAAGCGCTGATAGAGAGCGAGCGCCTCAACGACGCCGAGGCGCAGGTGCCCTACCACTTCGTCAAGGGAAAGCACGTCAAGCGCATCTACGTGAGCGAGGCGCAGCGCCTGAAGCTGGCCTCGGGCGAAATCGTCATCGCGGCACTCGACGGCAACCACCATCTCATGCGCGCAGCGGCCGCCGAACGGCTGCTCGCGCTCGCGCCGCACACGGTCCTGTGCGGCGGCGCCGAGACCAGCGAGGACGGCGGCGAGCACCCGGTGCCCGACGACATCACCTGGTGATGCGCCGGCCGCGCTTCGCCTAGACTTTCGCGAGCCCCTGCTCGAGATCCTCGATCAGGTCCTCGACCGCCTCCAGGCCCACCGACAGGCGCACCAGACCGTCGGTGATACCGACCCGCCTGCGCTCCTCGATGGCGACGTCGGCATGGGTCATGGTCACCGGGTGGGTCACCAGGGACTCCACCGAGCCGAGGTTCTCTGCCAGCGACCACAGCTTCACCGAGTCCATGAGCTTCTTCCCGGCTGGCGTGCCGCCCTCGACCTCGAACCAGATCATGGCGCCGAAGCCGGATGCCTGCCGCTTGGCGAGCTCGTGCTGCTCGAACGACGCGAGACCGGGATAGCACACCCGCTCCACCTTGGGATGACCCTGCAGAAACTCGGCGATGGCCATCGCGTTGGCGCACTGGGCATCCATTCGAACCGAGAGCGTCTTGCAGCCCTGCATGGTGAGCCACGCCACCTGCGGTGACATGATCGAGCCGGTGGTGTTCTGCACGAAGCGGATCTTCTCGTCGAGCTCCGCCGTGGCGCTGATGACGGCGCCGCCGACGGTGGCGTTGTGGCCGTCGAAATACTTCGTGGTGCTGTGGATCGACATGTCCGCACCGAGCTCGAGAGGCCGCTGGTAGTAGGGCGTGAGGAAGGTGTTGTCCACCGCATGCGGGATGCCGTGCTCGCGGGCGATCTCGGAGATCGCAGCGATGTCGGTCAGCTTCAGCGTCGGATTGGCGGGTGTCTCGGTGAATATCAGCCGCGTGTTATCGCGCACGCTCTCGCGCACCGCGTCCGGGTTCGCCGTGTCGGCAAAAGTGAATTCGACGCCGAAGCGCGGCAGGATCATCGTTGCCAGCCGATAGGTTCCGCCGTAGGCCACGTCGGAGACGATGGCGTGCTCGCCGCCGTTGAGCAGTGCCAGCATGGTGGCCGTCGTCGCCGCCATGCCCGTGGAGAAGGCACGGCATTCGGCGCCGCCCTCGAGAATCGTGAGCTTTTTCTCGAGCGCCCGCACCGTCGGGTTCCCCGAGCGCGAGTACGAGTATCCCTTGCCCAGATAGTTGTCGATGGATTCCTGCACGTAGGTGGTGGATTGGTAGATGGGCGTGAGAATGGCCCCGGTCACCGGGTCGGGCTCTACGCCCGCATGAATCTGCTGAGTCGTGAATCGCATCGAACTGGTGTCCTCATGAACAGCGTCGCGAAAAGGGGCTATATGGTCCTCGATCCTCCGCGTAAGTAAAAGCGCCGCACGCGCACGGTGGCCGAGGCCGTATTGCCGCCCCTCGCCCCGGTCGCGATAATGGCGCGCACCCTCGGGGCGCCCGGGCGCGGGCCGCCCGCTTTACATCGGTTTCGCAGCGAAGACGGAGGAGCCTCATGAGCGCTGATGCGAGCAACAACAAATCCGAGCGAGTGGCCTTCATCGGGCTCGGCGTCATGGGCTTTCACATGGCCGGCCACCTGGCGAGCGCCGGTCACCAGGTGACCGTTTACAACCGCACCGCGAGCCGGGCCGAGGAGTGGTTGAAGAAGTTCAAAGGCACCTCCGCGGCGACGCCCGCCGAGGCGGCGAGCGGTGCGCGCATCGTCTTCGCCTGTGTCGGCAACGACGACGACGTGCGCGCCATCAGCACGGCCAGCAACGGCGCGTTCTCCGGGATGCAGGCCGGCAGCGTGTTCGTCGATCACACCACCGCCTCCGCCGAGCTCGCCCGGGAGCTCGACGCGGCCGCCCGCGAGCGCGGCCTGCACTTTCTCGACGGACCGGTATCGGGCGGCGAGGCGGGCGCCCAGAACGGTGTGCTGACGGTCATGATGGGCGGCGAGGCGGATCAGTTCGAGCAGGTCGAGCCGGTCATCGACAGCTACGCCCGCGCCGTCACTCTGATGGGCCCCGCCGGCGCCGGGCAGCTCACCAAGATGGTCAATCAAATCTGTATCGCGGGCCTGGTGCAGGGGCTCGCCGAGGGCATGAACTTCGCCAAGTGCGTGGGGCTCGATGCCAAGCTGGTGCTCGAGGTCATCTCCAAGGGCGCCGCCCAGTCCTGGCAGATGGAGAACCGCGGCGCGACCATGGTGGACGACAAGTTCGATTTCGGCTTCGCCGTCGACTGGATGCGCAAGGACCTCGCCATCTGCCTCGCCGAGGCGCGACGCACCGGCGCGCGCCTGCCGGTCACGGCGCTGGTCGATCAGTTCTACGCTCAGGTGCAGGCCCGCGGCGGTGGCCGCTGGGATACATCGAGCCTGATGCGCCTGCTGACCACGCCTTAGGCGCAGGCTCCCGCGTCAGGTCGATTCCGCCGCCAGCTCGGCGAACGCCTCGATGAACCGGTCGAGCGTGTCGAGCAGCTGCCGGCGCTGATCGGCGTCGACGGTTGCGTCGAGGGCGATCACCATCTCCGACCAGGCGCGGTCGTTGTCTTTGATCTGCTGCGCGAGCGCCGCGGGTTGATCGGCCAGCTCCACCCACCAGGCGATCAGGTGGCGCTCCAGCGCGTGGCTCGACGCGCGTCGCCTGAGCAGACCCAGCAGCGCTTGCTGGCGTGCCTGGTGGTAGGCAAGCCAGCCCTCGGCGGTCAAGGGCATGGCGTTGCGGTGCCGTCTCACCAGCTCCTTCTGCTCCGGGCGAAGATCTCCGACAAAGAATTCCATCATGCGGATGCTGCGCTCGACGCGACGTTCCAGGCGCACCGGCAGAGATCGCTGCAGGAAGTCCTCGGCGAACTCGCGGTTGCGTTGCTCGAAGCGCCGCTCGAGATGGTCGATCTGGGCGTCGTCCAGATCGCCGAGCAGGGCAACGACGGTGGGGACGGTGTCGCCCATGCCGCGCCGGTACAGCGTGCGCAGCCGCTCTTTGATGACGTCGAGCTCGGCGGCCGTCAGGTTATCCGCCAGCATGACGCGGATCTCGCTCAGGGTGGCGACGTAGAGCGGCAGCTCGTTGCGCCGGTGCGCCTGCATGCGCGCGCCGATCAGCTCATCGGCGCGCGCACGCTGCGCGTCGTCCAGATCCAGATAGTGGTCTGCTTTCTCGAGCAGCATCCAGTCCGCGTGGTTGTAGGCGAACTGGATGGTGCTGCAGCCGGAGAGCGCGAGCACGGCAAGCAGCGCGCTGCATCGGGCCAGCTTGGCGAGGCGAATGCACATGGCAGGTGCATTGTACCGTCGCGCTTCACCCAGTGTCCCGGGCAAAAAAAAAGCCGGCCCAGGGGGTGGCCGGCCGCTGATTCGTATCAGCTAAGGTCGGAGGAGAGAGTAATTCGGGTCGTAACCTCTAGCGTGCCTCGTCCACGCTCAAACGTGCTGCGGCGTGATGAACGTGCCGTGAGACGAGATGTCCGTGAGCAGCGCCGCGTTGTCGGAGATCGGCTCGATGATGACGTGCTTGCGGGAGATCGCCAGGTAGGCCGGGTCGATCACGACCTCGTTGCCGGAATGCCGGCCGACCACGTTGCGCCCGGGGCGCAGCAGATGCGTCACGCCGCTGGCATCGTCCACGAGACAGAAGTGCTTGCCGGGAAACAGCTTGTAGCGATGCCGGGCGAGCTTGAGATCGACCTCGCGGCCGTCGCTGAAGCGAACGCAGATGGTCTCACCCCGCGGGACCGGCTTGAGCGTATCGGTGCCCTCGCCCTCGTCGTCGCTGCCGTTCGTGCCGCCGCTGCCGCTCGCGCCGCCGCCGCCCTGGTCCCGCTCGAACAACGCCGTCTCCTTGTAGGAAATCGGCAGCATGGACGCCTGCATGGGCTCGGCCGGCGACGCTTCCTCGGCGGCGCGGGCAGCGAGATCCAGGTCGCCCTGCACTTTCTCCAGGTAGATGCTGCGCAGGGTCGCCTGGCGGGAGGCCAGGTATTGCATGTATTTGACGAGCGCGATGTTCTTGAAATCGTTGAACTCCGGACCGCGTCCGGACAGCGCCTCGATGATCTCGCGCCAGTCGTGATCCCGGGACAGCAGTCCCGCGTCGAGATCGGCGAGCAGCTCCGAGATCAGATGCGGGCGCTCGAGGCAGCGGGCGAAAATGCTGGCGAAGCGCTTCTCCACGGCGCGCAGCTTGATGGCCATGGCCTTGAGATCGTCGGCGCTGCGCTCGACCAGTCGCGCCGCCTTTCGCACCGGGAACTCGATGCGGCTGGCGAGCCCGAACTCGAACTCCGCCGGGGTCGAGAACACCAGCGTTTTGCCCGGCAGCTCGAGCACCAGCGGCTTGCGGGCCCGCTTGCCGAACAGGGACCGCAGCTGGTCCGCGGTGCGCGTGACCGGGTCTGAGAAGGCGCTCAGATCGGCCCGGAAGCGCTCGACCAGGGAGCCGACGGCGAGCGGATCGGCGGCCGGCCCCTCGACCTGGAAGCCGGTGAACGGGGTGAACTTTCGACGCAGCAGAGCCATGATAAATTCACTAAATAGCTATATAAAACAGTAAGATAATCATGCTTTATACTGTTACACATTAAAGAATAGACCTAACTGGGCCCCGATTCAAACTCATTTAGCGTCTTTTTTTAAAGTGAATGCTTAACTATAGGGGTGCGCCGGCGGGCTGCCGGAGTCCGCCGCCGCGGCGTGCTATGGTTAGCGCCATTCGCGCCGCGGCCGGCGGCCGTATCCCCGGGGAGGACGGGCATGGGGCAGCAGCAGAGCACCTTCGGGCTCTCCGCCTACGGCGGCGAGGGCTGGTCGCCGCGCACCCAGGGCCTGGAGACGGAAATCGGCGGGATCTGGGCGGCCTGCGGCATCGACAGCGAGTGGCGACGCCTGCGCGCGGTGCTGCTGCACCGTCCCGGCGCCGAGCTCGAAGCCTCGACGAACCCCAACCAGGTGCAGATGCTGGCCCCCATCGACGTGCCCCGCGCCGGGGAGGAGCACGACGCCCTGGCCGAGGCCTACCGGGACGCACGGGTCACGGTGCACATGATCGAGCCGGCGCAGGCGCCGCGTCCCAATCAGATGTTCTGCGCGGACCTGGTGTTTCTCACTCCCCAGGGCGCCGTTCTCGCGCGTCCGGCCTCCACCGTGCGCGCCGGTGAGGAGCGCGAGGTGGCGCGGCGTCTGGCGGATCTGGGTATTCCCATCCTGCGCAGCATCAGCGGTCGCGCCACCTTCGAAGGCGCCGACGCCATGTGGCTCGACGAGCGCACCGTCGCCGTCGCCCGCGGCCTGCGCACCAACCCTCACGGTATCGCCCAGATCACCGAGGTGCTGGCCGACATGCAGGTGGAGACGATCGCCGCCGATCTGCCGTTCGGCACCATGCACCTCATGGGCATGCTGCGCATCGTCGATCGGGATCTGGCCGTTGCCTGGCCCCGCCGCACCCCGCACGCGATCGTCGAGGCGTGCCGCGCGCGCGGCATGCAGGTGATTTTTCTGCCGGAGGTCGACGAGTACCAGATGAATCGTGCGATCAATTTCGTGACCCTCGGGCCGCGGCGTATCCTTCTCGAGCACGGTTACACGAAGGTGCAGGAATTCTACGAGCGGCACGCGATAGAATGCGTCACCGTAGCGGCCAGCGAGCTCGTCAAGGCTGCGGGAGGATTCGGATGTCTCACAGGAGTGCTGGAGCGTGAGCGAGCATGAGCAGGTGCCACCGCTCGGCGATCTGAAAGCGACGCAGGGCGAGGTGCGCGCGAGTCCCGGGCGTGCGCCGCAGCCCGTGGCGGCCGCGCACAGCGACTACCGCGAATACGATCTGCTGCTGAGAGAATCGCCGCCGCGCGCGCTCAGTGTGTTTCAGCATGCTATGGCGATACTGGTGCGCCTGCTGGGCCTGGTTTTTCTCGTCATCGGCATCGGCGCGGCGGTGATGATCCTGCGCGAGGCCTGGGGTTTGTACCAGCAGCCGGCGCAGATCGAGCGCTTCGCCCTCGCCATCGAGCGCGGTTCGAATCTCGACAAAATATTTGCCCTGCCCGTGCAAGAGCGCGCCGCCGCCGGCGAGGAAGCAACGCCCGCCGCCGCGGATGCGACCGGTGCTCCCCAGTCCTTTCGTCTGTCCTACTTCGCCGCCTGGTTCCTGGTGCTGCTGTTGATGCTGGTGGGGAGCATCGTCGCCATCTCGGCGGTCAGCGCCGGCGGTCGTCTGGTGCTCTACGACACCGATGTGCGCCAGCTCTCGCGGGCGGTGATCAGAGAGCTGCGCCGCTCGAGACGGGGCTGATCACACCGGGCCGCAGCCGCCTCGATCAGTTTCCCCGCATGATGTCGTCGAGGGCGGCGACGAACCGCTCCACCTCTTCCTCGGTGTTGTAGTAATGAACGCCGGCGCGCACCAGCGCGTCGAGGCCACGCCCCTGCATGTCGAGCCGGGTGCTCGTCACCCGCGAGACGCTCGCATGGATGCCGCGTTCGCACAGTGCGCGCACCACGCGCTCCGGCGCCTCATCGGCGACGGTGAACGAGACGATGCCGCAGCGCCGCCGCCCGCGGTCGCGAACGCGCACGCCGCCGAGGGCATCGAGCCGCGCACGCAGCGCGTCGGCGAGCGCCGTCACCCGGGCCTCGATGGCCTCGAGGCCCCAATCGAGGGCGTAGTCGACGGCGACGCCCAATGCGATCTTGGCAGCGACGTTGCACTCCCAGTTCTCGAAGCGACGCGCATCTTCGCGCACGTGAAACGCGCTCCGGGATATCCAGGTGGCTGCGTGATTGTCGAGAAACGGCGGCTCGAGCCGCTCGATCATGGCTTCGCGCACGTAGACGAAACCCATTCCCCGTGGACCGCGGAGGAACTTGCGCGACGTGGCCGAGAGCATGTCGACCTGGAGCTCGGAGACGTCGAGCGGCATCTGACCGGCGGACTGGCAGGCATCGAGCAGAAAGGGAATGCCGTGCTGCCGGGCGAGCGCGCCGATCTCCGCCGCTGGATTCACGAGGCCGCCGTTGGTCGGCACATGGGTGATGGAGATGAGCTTGACGTGCTCGTCGATGAGTTCGCGCAGCGCATCCACATCCACCTGACCCCGATCGTCGTCCGGTATCGCCTCGATGATCGCTCCGGTCCTGCGCGCCATCTGCAGATAAGCGATGTAGTTCGAGCCGTACTCGGCCGTGCAGGTGAGAATGCGATCGCCGCGTTTGAATGGCATCGCATAGAAGACCATGTCCCAGCCGCGCGTCGCGTTTTCCACAACGGCGATCTCGTTGCTGTGGCAGCCGAGCATGCGTGCGATGGCCGAGTAGGTGGATTCGGTCTGCTGCGCGGCGGCATCCGCCGCTTCGTAGCCGCCCATGCGCGCCTCGAGATCGATGTGCTGCTTCAACGCATCGACGACGGGCGTCGGCATGAGCGCGGCACCGCAGGCATTGAAGTGGATCCGTTCGGTGCACCCCGGTGTTTGCGCCCGCGCGCGTTCGATATCGAAGCTCATGGTGGCACCGTAGTGCTTTCAGGCGATGGCGCGCTCGAGCGCGTGCATGAGCCGATCTTCGTCGGCATCGTCATTGTAGAGGTGGGGCGTGATGCGCAGGCTGTCGCCGCGGACGCTCAGGTACACCCCTTGTCTCTTGAGCGCGTCGAGCAGCCCGTCCGCAACCCCGCGCGGGAAACGCAGGCCGAGAAAATGCCCTGCGCGCTGCGCGGCGTCGAGAGACTCGAGGCCGAGCGCCGCGGCGCGCTCGGCGATTCCCGCGTTGCGCGCCGCCAGGGTCTCGGCGATGAGGGCCGGGTCCCAGTCGAGAATCTGCTCGAGCGCCGCCACTACCGCGGGCATGGTGTGGAAGTTCGCGCACTCGCCCACGTCGAAGCGCAGGGCGCCCGGCTGAAACCTGTCCTGGTAGTTCACCAGTCCGGCGAAGTCCTCGCTGCCGATGCGCGCGCGCCAGCTGTACTCGAGGGGCGTGCCGCCCTGCCGGTGGGGCGCCACATAGAGAAACCCGGTGCTGTAGGGGCCGAGCAGCCACTTGTAGCAGGCGGCGACGAGAAAATCCGGCTCGATGGCGCGCACGTCGAGGGGCATGACGCCGGCGGACTGGGTCACGTCGAGAACCAGGCCTGCGCCGAGCGTCCGGCAGGCGGCGCCGATGCGCTCGAGGTCGAGCAGGGCGCCGTCGGCCCAGTGACAGTTGGGCAGTGCCACGATGGCGGTGCGCTCGTCCATGGCATCGAGCACTGCCCGGGTGAGATCGCCGTCGCCCGGGCGCTCGACGGTCACCACGCGCGCGCCCGCGCGGGCGGCGGATTCCCGCCACGCATAGACGTTCGAGGGAAACTGCTCGGCGAGCAGCACGACGCTCTGGTTTCTGTCCAGGGGCAGATTGCTGGCCGCCACCGCGACCCCGTAGCTGGCGGCCGGGACGATGGCGACGTCTTGCTGCTCGGCATTGATGAGCTTCGCGAACAAGCCGCG
>JABAHS010118815.1_pt2 | contig 39629 bp, 28 predicted proteins | sample 7062111 | NCBI WGS metagenome assembly JABAHS01 (sample SAMN14534600, study PRJNA622989) | marine sediment metagenome | biome: marine biome [ENVO:00000428]; feature: marine pelagic biome [ENVO:01000023]; material: deep marine sediment [ENVO:00002113]; isolation source: pool of 4 deep marine... | reverse complement strand
CTGTTTTCGTTATTTCCATTATACTCATTCGGCTGCTGGTCATTCCAATTGTTATATAGGAACGGTTCATCAGTGACCCATCGCCAGCCTCCGGCCGGCTCAGGTGAGCCCGGAGGCTGGTAACCACCAATCCATGGGCCGGACGGGCCATCCCAATATATCGGGTCATTAATCAGGCCGTGAACGAAATCATTTTCCGCCTGAGAAGTGATAGTAACAAGATAACCACCCTTTTGATAGGCCAGTTGACTGGCGCTGGTCCAGCTAATTCCGTCAGAAACGGAAAACGCTTCATAGAAATGACCATTGCCGCCTTCAGCAACCGGCCACTTAACAGGGGTTGCTTCAGTGATCGGTGTAAAACCGCCGACAAGAATCGCCGCCAACACGAACGTTTCGTATCTTCTCATTTTACGCCCCCTTTCATACAAGAATATACCGGTTTCGGAGGGAACCTGGTCAGGATAAAAAGGCCTGTATGCCATCCCTCCTTCAATAAGAAAAAGGATATGTGAACCAGAGCGGTTTGTCAAGTAAAAAACTCGTAAAACGTATCAGGTCGCAGTAAAGATCGAATTCGGGCCGGCTTTCTTTGGTGATTGTCCCGGCAAAAAGAGATTATTTTTTATCTTTGAGTGCAGAAGCAATTATGGCAGAGCCAAACACAATTGCCGAGGAAACAAGGTAAAAATGGTATGCCTCGGGATGATCTCCTCCGCCGCCTGCCACCAATCCTAAGACGGAGATAACAATCCCGATGATACCGGCGACTACAGCCGCTTTAATAAGGTCATCGGTTTTCACAGTTTATCGCTCCTTTTCAACAGATAACCAGGTAGTGATTATACTGTCTGAGCGAAATGATAAACAGGGAAAATTCCGGGGTATGGTAAAAAGACGGCCGGGGCCAGCTTCAGGTATTTGCTGATGCCGGCTCCGGCCGCGTGTAGTAACAACGGGCTTTACTTTACTTTTATTTCCTTCATTTCCTTGACTATTTCAAGCAGCTCAATTTCAAAGATGAGTGTGGAATTGGCCGGGATGGTCGGCCTTGCGCGTTCACCGTAAGCCAAGTTGGCGGGTATATACAATTCCCATTTGGCGCCTTCTTTCATAAGCTGGAGGGCTTCGGTCCAGCCCTTGATTACAGCCTTGACACCAAACTCTGCGGGCTTGCCGCGTTTGTACGAACTGTCAAACTCCGTTCCGTCAATAAGCCTGCCACGATAGTGAGTCTTTACCTTATCGGCGGCGGTGGGAGTTTTGCCTGTGCCTTCCTTAATCACTTTGTATTGGAGGCCGCTGGGGAGGACCTTGACGCCCTCTTTCTTTTTATTGGCTTCAAGAAAAACCTTTCCTGCGGCGAGGTTCTTTACGGCATCGGCTTTCTGTTTTTCCTGCTGCTTGGCCCTCATTTTCTGGCTGAAAGCCATCATCGTCTGCTGAATTTCCTGCTCGGTGAGTTCTAACTTGTTTCCAGCCGTAGCATCTTTGAGGCCCTGGACGAACTTTTCAATCTTAATATCTATTCCCTGCCTTTTGAAATTCGTCCCCAACTGGACCCCAATGGCATAGCTGACCTTATCCATTTCGGTCACGAGGGATCCCACCTTTCGCACAATGACTTGCGGTGCAGTAGCCTTTTTTTCCGGATTTGGAGGGGGTACTACCGTCGCTTTTGAGCTTTCTTTGGCTGCGTAAACGGAGACCGCAATCAGGCAGCCCAAAACCAACATCAAAATAAACATTCTCGTTTTCACTTTTTTCTCCTTTTTCGTTTATAATAACCCTATGTGCGGGGTCGACCACCAACCCTACCTAAACACATAAATGTAACGAATGTTTCAGACTACCATAAATAGACAAATATTACAAGGCTTTAAAATAGTTGATTTTAAGGACATGGAGGGCTATTTTGAAATCAATTTTGCAGCTTCTTTAGCAAAATATGTGATTATAATATCGGCACCAGCTCGCTTGATTGAGTATAGCATCTCGAGCATAGCCGTGTCTTTATCCAACAGTCCGGCCTTAGCGGCGGCGTTTAGCATCATATATTCGCCGCTGACGTTGTAAGCGGCTATGGGGCAATCAAAACGCCGGCGTGCACGGCAAATAATATCGAGATATGGCAGTGCGGGCTTTACCATTACGATGTCGGCACCTTCGGCTATATCGAGTGCGATTTCAGCCATTGCCTGGTCGCTTTCCGCCGGGTCCATTTGATAGGATTTGCGGTCGCCGAATGAAGGGGCGGATTCGGCGGCATCCCTGAACGGGCCGTAAAATGCGGAAGCATATTTCGCGGCGTAGGACATGATGGCGATATCCTGGAAATCGTTCTCTTCCAGGGCCTCGCGAATGTATTTTACGCGGCCGTCCATCATGTCAGAAGGGGCGACAATATCGGCGCCAGCCTGCGCGTGTGACAGCGCCATCCTGGCAAGCAGCTCGCATGTTGCATCGTTATCGACTTTACCATCTTTGATGACGCCGCAATGGCCGTGGTCCGTGTACTCGCAAAGACAAACGTCGGTGACAACGAGCAAATCGGGGACGGCTTTTTTGATTTGGCTTATCGAGCGCTGGACTACACCGGCTTCGGCCCATGCCTGTGAGCCTTTTTCGTCCTTTTTGTCCGGCAGGCCGAAAAGGATTACGGCGGGTATGCCAAGAGCAGCGACTTCTGCGGCCTCGGATGCAATCGTATCCGGCGAGAAATGGAAACAATCAGTCATCGATTTGATCGGGGTCCTGATGCCCTGACCTTCGCGGACAAACAACGGATAGACAAAATCATCGACACTTAAGGCGGTCCGGCGCACGAGCCGGCGCATTGCAGGGGTTCTTCTCAACCTTCTCATCCTGATTTTCGGAAAAGCCATGATAAATCACCTGTCTATAAGTTACGTTTTACTTATCCGGTCCTTCTCTATAGCATCGAGTAAACCGTCAATAGTATGTTCGGCAGCCTGGAGGTCAATCTTGACGCCAATCTTTTTTAATTGCTCGGAAGTAACGGGGCCAATGGAGGCCACTCTGACATTAGCTGAGTTTACCAGGTCGGGCCGAATTTGTTCGAAAAAGGCGGTGACCGAAGAAGGACTTGCAAACGTCAGCCAATCGACGGTGCCATCGGAGATTTGCTTTGTCAGCGGGGCAGCATNNTGCGAACGCAGGAGCAAAATCTTTTTTCCTTTTAGATTAGTAAAGCCGATTAATTGTTTGCCGAGTTCTTTGCCAGTAAAAACATTGGGGATAAAGTCGGCCTTTATACCGAACCCGGCCAATACGTCTGCGGTTTTAGCGCCGATCGCGGCGATTTTGGCAGAGGCAAAGACGCGGGCGTCTTTGGACAGGTCCTGTATGTAATCGAAGAAGATCCGGACGCCGTTTGCGCTGGTGAAGATTATCCAATCGTATTCGGAGAATCTTGTAAGTGCCTGTAAGAATTCGGTTGTATTGGTCAAAGGCTCGATTTTAATCGTCGGAAACTCCACGGGGTTGCCTGCGCGATTGATAATCTTAGCGGCAAAGTCGGCATTGCCACGATGGTCGCGAGTTGAAACGATGGTTTTACCGAACAAGGGCTGTTTCATAAACCAGTTCAGGCTTGTGTCACCAACCGCGGCTTCACCGATTACTACAATAGCTGGCGGTCCGATGTTTTCCTGCTTACATTTATCGTCAATTCCCTCAACCGTAGATTTTGTTATTCTCTGGTTGGGGAATGTGGCGTTTGCGATTACGGCCGCGGGGGTATCTTTATTCATGCCATTTTGTATGAGCTGATCGGTGATGAATTGGAGGCCGCCCATACCCATATAGAAGACTATGGAGCCGGGGAATCTGGCGAGGACGTTCCAGTCGATGCTGCTTTCCTGCTTTCCTTCGGCTTCGTGGCCGGTGATGAAAGCTACCTGCGAGCTGTAGTTTCTGTCGGTGAGCATGACGCCGGAGTACTCTGCGGCGGCGATTGCCGCGGTCACGCCGGGTACTATTTCGAAATCGATACCGGCTTTAACAAGGACCCTTGCCTCCTCGGACCCCCTGCCGAAGATGCAGGGGTCGCCGCCTTTCAGGCGGACGACGGTTTTTCCCTCGTTGGCTTTTTCGACGAGGAGGTTGTTGATTTCATCCTGCGTGAAGGAGCGGCCGGAGATACGCTTGGGGACGTGAAGAATCTCGGCGTCCGGGCCGGCGTAAGTCAGCAACGCCGGGTTGGCGAGCTTGTCGTAAATTATGCAGTCGGCGGTTTTGAGAAGCTCTGCGCCGCGGACAGTTATCAAATCGGCCCGGCCAGGGCCGGCACCGACGAGATATACAAAACCTTGATTTCCTTCAGACATAAAACCAAAAATCCTAAACTCAAATGTTCAAATATAAATGGTGTGCAGTGCACACCCTACCTGACTATTATTGATACCCGAAAACGTATAAACACGGTAAATACGAAATCCGAAATTCAAATGTTCAAAATGGATTCCTGCCTTCGCAGGAATGACAAACCCCCAAATAAATTTGGGGATTAAACAATTTTTGAATAATACCAAATATGCTCTGAAATTGCCAGTTTTTTGTGGATTGGGGTTTTGGGGGAGGGATGTTGGAGTATTGATTGACTATTCAGCGGCCAGTGTTTAGAATGATGGCGACAAGGCAAAACTAACAGGGATTTACATGGACCATTGATCGACTTTGAGAGCGAATATTTTAGATGGAGTATTTGGTAGCGGGAAAAAATGAGGCGATAACATGAAGATACTTGTATTAGTTATTGGTATTGTGTTTTTGGCGGTCATTGCCGTATTAGAGATATGGAAACGATTAGTGCCGGACAGGTCTAAACTTATAAAAAAGATAGAGATCTCGCTTGTGATTCTGGCGTTTTTTGGTGGAACAATAGGTTTGATAAAGGAGGCGGTTTCTCCTTCGGTCGGAGAACAGATAAGCGAAGTTGAAGAAAATATAAGAGAAGCTGTGGTTAAGGTTTTAGAAAAAGGAACAGTGCCTCTTGGGGAACATCAAGTTGTATGTGAGGAAAAAGGGAAACTTGAGGAAAAGTTAACAAGTGCGCTGAGAAGAGTAGCGGAATTGGAAAGCCAAGGGGTGAAAGAGGCTGAGGGTATCATTGAGGAAACGCAAAAGAGCGGGGATGCAAGCCGATTGTTAGAGGTTTTAGTAAAGAACCGGGATGTCCATAAGGATGAGTTGATTGAGAGGAATCAGGAGATTGCGGCAATAGCATATTTGATAGGTGAAATTGATACTGCTAAAGGAGCGGTGGATGAGATACTAAGACTAAAGCCTGACGACCTGTTCGGCCTTAACCAAAAGGGACATATTCATCTACTGAGAGGAGAGTTAGACGAGGCAGAAGATTGTTACAGGAATGTCATGCGGTTAGGCCTTGATGTAAGTGATAAATCAGCGCAGTCCGCAGCTTTGGGAGGTATAGGGAATGTTTACTTGGACCGAGGTGAGTGGGATAAAGCCGAAGAAATGCATCTCAGATCACTGGAGCTTGATAAGAAGCTTGGCTGGCTTGAGGGAATGGCAAATGATTACACTAATCTAGGACATGTTTACCTAAAGCAAGGTGAAGTGGATAAGACCAAAGAGATGTGCTTTAAGTCACTGGAGATTGCAGAACAGCTTGAGTTGCAGGTGATAATAGCAATTAATTATGGCAATTTAGGAACTGTTTACGGGAAGCAAGATGAATTGGATAAGGCCGAAGAGATGTGCCTTAAGTCACTCGAGATTGCAGAACAGCTCGAGTTACAGGTGACAATGGCAAATAATTATAGCAATTTAGGGGGTATTTATGGAGAGCAAGGTGAGTTGTACAAGGCCGAACAGATGTGTTTAAAGTCACTGGAGCTTGATAAGAAGCTTGGCCGGCTTGAGGGAATGGCAAGGGATTACTGCAATTTAGGAACTATTTACAAGAAGGAAGGTGAGTTGGATAAGTCCGAAAAGATATATCGAAAGTCACTGGAGATTGCAGAAAAGCTTGACTCAAAGGAGGGAATGGCAGATGCTTACAGAAGTTTAGGGACTGTGTACTTGAAGCAAGGTGAGTGGGATAAAGTCGAGGAGATGTGTCACAAATCACTTGCGCTTGATAAGAAGCTTAACCAGCTTGAGGGAATGGCAAGGGGTTACAGCAATTTAGCGGCTGTTTACGTGAGCCGAGTTGAGTGGGATAAAGCCGAAGAGATGTATCTTAAGTCACTGGAGATTGCAGAAAAGCTTGAGTTGCAGGAAATAATGGCAAATAATTACGGCGGTTTGGGGATTGCATACGTGAAGCGGGGTGAGTGGGATAGGGCCGAAGAGATGTGCCTTAAGTCACTGGAGATTGCAGAAAAGCTTGGCTCAAAGGAGATAATAGCATACAATTGCGTGAATTTATCAGGATTGGCTGGGACATACGGCAATTCAGGAGTTGCCCACATGAGGCTAGGTGACAATGATAAGGCGAGGCAGAACTTCGAGAAAGCGATTAGGTTGTATGAAAGAATAGGTATGCCGCATATGGTTGAGAAGGTGGAGGAGTTTATAGGAAAACTTGAGGAAAAGTAGAATTTAGAATTGAGAATTTAGAATTATTTTTATGAGTTTTCCAAGTCTTTTAGGATTTTGTCGCCGCCGGAGGAGAGGAGTTCGTTTGCGATGTTTTCGGCGAGGGATTGGGCTTCGGCGACGGGGCCGGAAGTCTGGCGGCGGATGAAATTTGTGCCGTCGACATTGGAAATAAAGGCGGTGATTTCTATTTTGTCTCCGTCAATACTTGCGAAGGCTCCTACTGGTGCGTGACAGCCGCAGTGCATTGTGGTAAGAATCTTTCTTTCGGCGGAAGTGGTCGTTCTATTATTACCATCATCTATGGCGGCGATGAGATTGCACGTGACAGTATCATTGGACCTGGTCTGGATGGCAAGGGCACCCTGAGCGGGGGCGGGAATAAATTGGGAAGGTTCGAAGCAGAAAGAGATTTTATCATTCAGGTCGAGCCTTTGAAGTCCTGCGTGTGCCAGGACTATCGCATCGAACTTTCCCTCTTCGAGGCGTTTTATTCTTGTAAGGACGTTGCCTCGAATGTCGGCCGGCTGGAGGTCGGGCCTTATATGTCTTAGCTGGGCGGCGCGCCTGAGGCTCGAAGTACCGACTTTGGCATTTTGGGGGAGGTTGTCGATTGAAGTAACGGAACCGGCGGCCAGGACGCAATCCTGTGGAAATTTTCGCCGGCATACAGCGGCGACGGTCAGGCCGGTGCGGCAGCGGGTGGGCAGGTCCTTGAAACTGTGGACGGCGAAGTCGGCTTCGGAAACCAAGAGGGCATCTTCCAGCTGCGAGGTGAAAAAGCCCGTGTCCTTTAAGGTCCATAAGGCGGTGCGCCTGTCGCGGTCGCCGGTGGTGGTTATCGTTTTGATTTCGATTTCGAGGCCGGGGTGGATTTCCTTTAGCATGGAGCAGACAGTATGCGTTTGAGCAAGCGCCAAGTTTCCACCACGAGTCGCACAGATAAGAGTTTTCATAGTCAGCTTTGCCGGTTACCTGAGAGGAACATTTTGTTTATCAGTTCAAGCAGCCTAAGTTTATTATTGAGCGTGCATTTTTGCCGGTTTTATCGCAAAAATTTCGCGATTGAGGCAAATTGTAAGCAAAGCAATGAAAAATATCAAGCGCAAAGACACAATACAGAGAATTGAGAGGGGCTATTGGTACAACAATGGGATCCCAGTGCGAGTGAAAATGCTTGTAAATAATCTTCTTTTTGTCATAATTATTGTTTTAATCAGCCGTCGCGACAGGGGCGGCTAAACAAGCCCAAAAAGAAAAGGAAAGGGAAAAGTCCTATGAGAGCTTATATGCTTATCACGGCAGGCTTGCTGCCGGCCCTTATCGCAGGATCCGCATCAGGTGAAAGAATAGTTAAATGTTCGAAGGATAGCGAAGGGATAACGATTAACAACGGGATTTTGTCGGCCTGTTATAATTTGAAGGAGGGGACGTTTACTGTAAGCCGGGGTGAGACACAATTTATAGAAAAAGGGGACTTTCCGGAAGCGGCCGGGGCAAATGCGGGGACTGCGGGTGTTGCGAGAATCAAGGATAATCTCGGCGTGGGTAAAGCTATTTGCGTCAAGAACCCATCAGGATATGTTTACAGCCTTATGCTTTACGAGGGTGTGCCATTTGTATTCATCAAGGTACGAATGCAAAATTCAACTGATGAGACATTAGTTATCAACAAGATTTCGCCTGTAAGGGCGGCGGTCAATATCGGCAAGGCGTTGAAGGAGCTTCGAATATTAGGCTGTGACGGGCTGACGGGTGCGGACAAGAAGCGCACGAGCTATATGTTTCTTGCGATGGCCGAGCCGGAGACGCGTACTGGTATTGTCGCGGGCTGGCTTACTCACGGGCGGGGAAGCGGAGTCGTTTTATCAGAACCAAAGGAAGATTCTGTGCTTATCGAGGGGCGGAGTGAATACGGCAATCTGCTTATAGAGCCGGGTAAAAGTGTCGAGGGTGAAACGTTTGCCGTGGGATACTTCGATGATTCCCTTTTGGGGCTGGAAGCATACGCCGATGCTATCGCCAAAACTTATAAAATCGAACTGCCTGAAATTCCATCCGGCTACTGTACGTGGTACTCCAAACCGCACGGCGGGGCATCGGACGAAAAGCATATGGGTGAACTCGCGGACTTCTGCGGCAAAGAGCTGCGAAAATACGGCTTCGAGGTGCTGCAAATCGATGATAAGTGGCAGGTCAGCAGGAGGGACTATACGAACTACAATCCCAAGGGGCCCTACCCAAACGGTATGAAGCCGACCGCGGAAAAGATAACAGGAGCCGGTCTGACGGCGGGGATATGGTTTACGCCGTTCGGGTGGGATTACAAGCGGCCCGTCTTTAAAGACCATCAGGATTGGTTTGTCCATAAAGAGGACGGGTCGATTTACTCGGTGCGCTGGGGGGGAGACTGCCTGGATATGACGCATCCCGAAGCCAGGGCCTTTCTGGACTCGGTGATCCGGCGGATAACGCGCGAGTGGGGATACAAGTATATAAAGATTGACGGGCTCTGGGCGGGGATGGCGGTGAAGATATTGTATCCGAATCCTGATTACAGGGACGACAATCTCGGGGACGCGGTTTTTTACAATCGGGCCAAGACGAACGTCGAGGCGTATCGCGACGGGCTTAAGCTCGTTCGCGAAGCATCAGGCGATGATGTTTATATTCTCGGCTGCAATATCGCGCAGAATATGCGGACATTAGGTGGCTCCGTCGGACTGGTGGACGCAATGCGCGTCGGGAGCGATATCGGAGCAAGATGGGGTGGAATCCTAAGAGGCGCAACGATGGGGACCCGGCTGTACTTTCTACACAACCGGGTATGGCACAATGACCCGGACTGCCTGATGCTTCGCGATCCATTGACGGTCGACCAGGCCCGCGCGTGGGGTTCGTGGATTGCGATAAGCGGACAACTGAACATCGCCAGCGAATGGCTGCCGGGCCTGCCGGCGGACAAGCTCGACGTGGTCAAGCGTTCGATGCCGAACCACGGTTTATGCGGTCGGCCTTTGGATTTGTTCGAAAACGATCCGGCGCGAGTGTGGCATCTTACGGTGGGTACTGGCGAGCAGAGAAAAGATGTCATCGGTATGTTCAACTGGGATAACAAACAATCCAAGTCGGTGATTGTCGAGTTAGACAAGCTTGATCTTCCCGGCCATGGTAAGAGACATTTTATCGGTTTTGATTACTGGGCCAACAATTTTGTTAGAACCTCCATCAGCAATATGAAAGTAGAATTACGGCCAAGTTCATGTAAAATCATCTCCATCCGTAAGTGGCATGACCGACCTGTGATTGTCAGCACATCACGACATATTACACAAGGGATTGTGGACGTGATGGAGGAAGAATGGAACGAACAAACAATGATACTTTCTGGAAAATCGAAAGTTGTCGGAGAAGATCCTTATGAAATTCGCATCTGTGCGCCGACGAGGGAATGGCAGGCGGTGCGGGTGAAGGTATCGGAGGGTGACCGCAGAGCGAAAGTGACAGCCGCTATAAAACAGAAGGTTTTGGGAGTTCGCGTTACAATAAAGAGTCCTGAGAATCGAGAGGTCAGTTGGGAGGTTGCGTTCGAAAAACAGCAATTATGATAGTATATCCGTTATATTGATGATGAGTGAGGTTTGATTGATTATGGAACATATGAATCGAAGAGAGTTTATCAAAACAAGTATAGGGGCTGGATTATCGAGCAGCACGGTATTCGGGCAAACGAGAGGACACGGGGACAAGCGAAAATCGAAGCGGCCTAATATTCTGTGGATTATGATGGATGACGGGCGGGCGGATGCGGTCGGATGCTATGGAAAAGCATGGGCGAAAACACCGAACATGGACCGCATAGCAAGCCAAGGCGTTCGGTTTGAGACCGCGATTGTGCAGAATCCTGTTTGCGTGCCGTCGAGAAAGTCCATGAAATCGGGACATTACGCTCACACATTCGGTAAAACAGCTATGGGCAAGCCGGCGAGTGTGCCCCCCGCCTATATGAAAAAAGCCGAGCCCAACGTCGCCAATCTGCTGAATCGCTGGAAAGAGGTCGGGATCAATCCCGTCAATGTGGGGAAGCGTCACGCATATCAAAGAGACTGGATAAACAAAGGCGACAGAGGGGCGTTGATAGATTTCTTCGGCAATCCGAGGGGGGCTGAGGGCAAAGAGAAATTCGAGAAGAGCAAAAGCAAGTACGAGCCGGTGAATATCAAGACACACCGATGGATGATAGGAGGGATTGTGCCATATGCGCCGGAAGATACNNAGGTGACCTTGCGGTGGAGACTTTAAAGGAACTGGCGGCAAAGGATGAGCCGTTTTTTCTGCGTGTTTCGTTTCATGCACCCCATGTGCCCTGCCGGGTGCCTCGTGAGTATTTTATAGATCCCGGGACAATCGCCCTGCCGCTGCCGAGTAAAGAGGAATTGAAAAGCAAGCCTCGCTTTGAGCGTGAGAACCTACATATTTACGCCGGGGGACTGGATTTGACGAAAGAGCAGATTGGGATTTGCCGGGGGACATACTACGGGATGGTTTCGCTGGTGGACGCACAGGTTGGCAGGTTAGTGGAGTGTCTTAAAAAGGCCGGCTTGATGAACAATACTATTATCGCCATCAACTCGGACCAGGGATTTCAATTGGGCGAGCACGGGCTTTGGAAGAAGCGGGTATTTTACGAACAAAATGTATGCGTGCCTTTTATTATGAGCTGTCCCGGACTTCTGCCATCGGGTAAGGTGGTCGATGAGCCTGTTGAGACGATAGATTTTCTGCCGACGTTGATGGAGCTGAGCGGGATAGACGTGCCGAATTCGATTCGCGGGCGGAGCCTTACGCCACTAATACGAGGCGAGGTCAAGGAATGGAGGCCAGCCTGCTTTTCCGAGATTGACCACAGCTATTCCATGTATGAAGAACTTCGTGGAGGTACCGGCCGGCGTGTGATGGTGCGAACGAAGGAATGGAAACTGATATACTTTATGGATGAACGCGTCAAAGATAAGGATGGGGCCCTTTATAATTTGAAAAAGGACAAGGACGAAAAAGAGAATCTTTACAATAAACCACAGTATAAAGATATAATAAGGGAGCTTGAAAAACTGGCGGAAAAATGGGACAAGGGAAAATAACCGCAGAGAACACTTAATTGTTAAAGGAGGTCAAGCAATGATGTCGCAAAAAGATAAGATTTCGTTACTATTTGTTAGTGTTGCGTTTTTCTGTTTATGCTCTTGCGGGCAAGCAGAGGCGTTGACGATTGCAGAAGACGGCTTAGCCAAGGCGGTCATAGTGATTGCGCCGGACAGTTCCGAGCCGGAGAAACATGCAGCGACGGAATTAGCTGAATTTCTGAAACAGATAACCGGAGCCAAGTTTGAAATTGCGTATGGGGTCGTTCCAGGTAAGTCGAGGATTTTCGTGGGTCCGACAGGCACTATGCCGGCTAATCCTGAATTTTCCACTAAGGGTCTTGGCAGTGATGGGATAATCATCCGCACGTTAGGAAAAGATTTGGTACTTGTCGGGGGGCATCCTCGCGGGACGCTATATGCGGTTTATACATTCCTCGAAGACCATGTCGGGTGCCGGTGGTGGTCGTCAAAAGTCAGCGAGATTCCTAAAAAGCCGACGCTTGAAGTGGGCAAACTCAATGTCCGCTATGTTCCGCCGCTGGAATACCGGGAGTCGTTCTGGTTCGACGCGTTCGACGGGGACTGGGCGGTGCGGAACAAGTGTAACGGCCACGCTGCACGGCTGGACGCCAAACGCGGCGGCAAGCATAGTTATCAAGGATTTGTGCATACTTTCTTTCCTCTGATACCGCCACAAACATACTTCAAGGACCATCCCGAATGGTTCAGCGAAATCGACGGCAAGCGCAAACATGAACGGGCCCAATTGTGTCTGACCAATGAGAAGATGCGGAAGGAACTGGTCAAGAACCTTAAAGCACGGCTGCGGAGGAATCCGGCGGCGACGATTGCGTCTGTTTCACAGAACGACTGGCACGGATATTGTCGATGCAGCAAATGTGCGTCCATCGATAAGGAAGAAGGGAGTCCTTCCGGGTCTCTGCTGCATTTTGTGAACGCGGTGGCGGCTGATATCGAGGAGGAATTTGGCAACGTGGCTATCAGCACGCTTGCGTATCAATATACGCGGAAGCCGCCAAAGAAAGTTAAGCCACGACATAACGTTATCGTGCGGCTGTGCAGTATCGAGTGTTCGTTCAGTAAGCCCCTGAGCGACGAGCGAAACAAGAAATTCAGGGATGATATCGTCGGCTGGTCGAAGATTTGCAACCGGCTTTACATCTGGGATTACACGACAAATTTCAGACATTACGTGATGCCGCACCCGAACCTGCGTGTGCTGGGACCGAACGTTAAGTTCTTCGTGGACCACAATGTAAAGGGATTATTCGAGCAGGGAGCATATCAATCTTATGGCTCTGAGATGGCGGAACTGCGTGCGTGGGTGCTGGCAAAGCTGCTCTGGAACCCGAAGCTGGATGGAGGAAAGCTGATTGATGAGTTTATCGAAGGTTATTATGGGTCGGCCGGGCCGCATATCAAGGCATATCTTAAAGTAACGCATGATGCGGTCGAAGCGAGCGGGGAGCATCTGGGCTGCTTTTCGCCTCATACGGCGAAATTTCTTTCACTTGAGACGCTTAGCAAAGGATGGGGACATTTGAAGGCCGCCGAAGAAGCGGTAAAGGATAATCCTGCGCTTCATTTTCGTGTCCAGGTTGCACAACTTCCCGTGATGTACGTTTTTATGATGCGGTGGGACGAGCTGCGGGAAAAGGCTCAAGCGACAAACGCTGATTGGCTGATGAATGATACAATTAAAGAGACCTACGAGCGGTTTTTGGAAGTTGCCAAGAGAAAGAACATAACCTATCTTCGTGAAGGACGTACAGGCTTCGGTGTGCTGGAAGAGGCGCTGAAGCGGACCAAGAAGTGAGCAGGCCAGTGAGTCGCAACGAAAAACAGCGAACAAGGTGAATTGATAAAGTTAATCGGAGTATCAAAATTAGGCCCGCCTTCACGGATTCCTCCAAATCCTCAACAAATCTAAATGACGAATATAGAAAAGCCACAGGCAGACTCCGGACAGAGTGTTCCATGGGTACATTACGTTTCTATCCTGAGGCTTTAACCTAAGCCACCGTTGCGGATGACAGTAAAAGCCCCCTTCAGGCTTCAAACCACAGCTTCAGGTACTAAATGGAACTCTCTTTAGGCAACTTCCAACCACCGTGAAACCAAGCTGAAAGACCACATACCAGACCTTCAAGCTCAGAACCTCACGCGGCAAACGCACCTTTAGAATATTGATCGCCTTAGTTAGTCAATCTCAATCCCGACTTTATTCGAGCACCTACCTTGAAGGAAGTGAACTTTCCTTCTTTAGGCGCTATTTCGACAGTTGAAATCTCGGGATCATATGGCACCAATATCTCCACTGTTCCCTTTTGGAGGCGCGCTACAGCACCTTTCCTGCCCTTATCAACGTCACAACTTCGTGCTACTACCGGGTCAGAAATCGCATAACGGCCTATCTGTTTGCCCCCGGCATCCCTGTAGACCACAACTACGTCTCCAGTAGTTGGTGAACGATAGGGCATTCGAGCAGGTCTAACCTGGGCAGGCCGGTCTGAGAGCACCAACCGCCCGTCTTTGACTTCGAAGAAAATTGCCAGATGTTTGCGATCAGCCTGCCTGAAGTAGGCCGGATCGAAAGGCGGTGTATTCTTCTCGACCTTTTTGCGATTTGATGCAAATTTCTGATCCCTCATTACCGTAGCACATCCACTCGAAACGACCAACACTGTCACTATGACAAGCAAAAAGGTAGTATACTTTGTCACTCTCATGTTCCTAATCCTCCGTCTTTATGGATTGATCGCATTATCGATGATCGCGTATACAACCCGGTCATCACAAGGTTCATCATAATTTGTCGGAACCAAGCCGCTATTGTTCATTTGGCAGCCACTATTGCAGATCTTATACCATCCTGATGTACCCATTTGCACGGCATCAGCAGTCGTTTTGTGGCGAGAGGGCGCATCAGCCTGAGCACCTGCAAGTGTGCTCCAATTGTTGGGAAACTCGCTTGCCTGCCAATGAGCACCGCTAGGATACTCGTCCGCCAGCCCAAACATGGCATGTCCAGCTTCATGCATCATGGTTCCACGGTTCTGCTGTTCGGTTGAAAAGAGTCCCCCAGAAGCGTAATCCCGCAGGTTGTTCTGGTGCATCAGTACCTTTACTTCTGCAAAGCTCAGGTTCGCCCAGTTGGCCGGAACCTGGTGCAAGCCGTCGATAGCTATGCGGTCATAGTCTGTAGCCACTCCTGTGTCAGGATTAATGTAGAAATTAAATTGACGACACCAATCCTCTACACTCGGCTCATCTAAAACAGCATCCTCTATCATTCCTTTGCAGTGCCCTCGAAATGTCGTCATGTTGGTGATATCGGCATCGGGAATAAAAACAACGTCGAAGACGTGATCTACATCTCCCTGGATAAAAATCGGTACCGGCTGGTCAGGGACAGGATATGGCCTTATGGCAAATGTCACGTCATGAGATCGTGTCCGACCTGCGCCGTTTGTCACTTCGAACCGGTAGCGAACCAGCTTGTTAGCAGAGTACCCCCCCGTCTTTGTGTAAGAGCGCGTGGTCGAGGATGGAGAGCCTATCAGATTCCACTGTGTAAGAAATGTCTCCGTTCCTGTAGTTACGGTGCCCGCCGCATTAATCGATGAGACCAATTCATACAGTTCGACCCTATCTATCCCTTCACTCGAGCTGGCTTCTATTGAGAACGTAATGTTCTCACCACTAGCTGGATAGATTGGATCATGCATCGGGAACGTTGTGGCAACGCAGCCAGTATGGACGACCAACATCACACAAAGGATACATCCCAAGATGAACTTTCGCACCAAACACTTTCTTACTTTGTAAATTATTGGAAAAAAGCGGTACTTCATAAACAACCCCCTTTCTTGCCCATAAAGGACATCTAATAATATGATTTTAACTCATTACTATTGTCATAAAGTATTGGGCTGTTCCAAGAACATGTCAAGTAAAAATTTAACTTTTGTTAAAGCAGGCTTACCAAAGGCTGTTGGTTTAGGCAGTTTTTTACTATGACCAACTGTTAAACTGGGGAACGCCTGGGATGCTTCAACAGACCAAGAAATGAACTCTGTAAGGCGGCAGCAAGTATAAAAAGTCGTGATATTGAAGATTTATGCTTTCAGGGCATTGTGATGTGCCTCAGGTGATGGTAAAAGCTTGAGGAGGCCCAATTAATTAGTTGGGCAGATTCCTCCGATGCACTACTGTTCAGGCAGAATGAGGGAGGATTTAAAATTTTTTAATACCCAGTTATTTTTCTGCGCACATTTCGGGGGCTGGAATACACTATATAATAGACACTGATATCAGTGAATTCTTTGAATAAGCGGCTTATTCGTGAATTTGAATTCAGAAACACAATTGGTTGAGGCCGCCCAAAACGGCAATCTGGAAAGCTTCGGCGTCCTCTACGAGCGGTATCACAGCGCAATGATTGCGCTTGCCTATTCGGTGCTTGGTAACAGGGACCTTGCCGACGACGCCGCACAGGAGACGTTTGCGGTAGCCTGCCAAAAAATTGGCACGCTGAGGCGCAGTGACAAATTCGCCTTTTGGCTGGCAGGTATCTGCAGAAATACTGCCAGAAACGTTCTGCGATCAAAAGGCAAGGATGCGGCTCTGACTGCTCAAAGTCGTGTTGAAGATATTGAGATGGGAGCAGAACGCCGGGATGTGATTCGGCAGGCAGTCTGGAATCTGAGTTCGGCCGAGAGGGAACTGATAGTACTTCGTTACTATAATGGATTTTCCCAGGCACAAATCTCGAATGTTATGGATATTTCACCTCAGGCAGTGAACGGCAGATTAGTGAGGGCAAAGCGAAAGATTGCAAAGTATTTGAAACGTAACGGTTTCACAGGGGTGAATTATGGAACAGACATTTGACAATAACTTGCTTGATGAAGCACTTACAGAGGCGATTGGTTCGGAAGAACAGAAGCCGGACTTTGAGAAATGGAAACAACAACACCCGGAAGCCGTTGAGATGTTGATTTCGCGGATTGATGGGAGATCATCAGCACCTACACTCCCGCTCTATATAGGGAGAAAAATCATGAAGAGTCCAATTACAAAATTAGCTGTGGCTGCGGCTATAATTATCGCGGTGCTTATTTGTATCAATCAGTTTTACGGCGACCACAGCAACGTGTTTGCACAGGTTTTGGAGCAGATTGAGAAAGCCGAAACCATAACGTGGAAGGTAACCTATTACCTCCAAGTCACCAGCAAGGATGGAAAAAGGACTTGGATTGAGACCGAGACACGACATCAGGCCTACAAGGCACCGGGTTTGTACCGGGATGTACACTCTGATGAAAATGGACAAATCACTTACTGGACAATCACAGACGCCATAAACATGAAAGAACTGAGTGTAGATCCAGAAGAAAAGAGAGCGACTGTTCGTGAACTCGCGTTTGCACGGAGTCCAAGTGGACCATTCAATTGGCAAAAGGAGGAGATGCAAAAACGCAGCCTGGAATGGGTGGGAACGGCAGAGACAGAAACCGGAGAAGCGAACATTTTTCGAGCATCATTCAGGGATAAGACGAGCAACGAAGACTGGAGCTATGACTTCTGGATAGATGTGAAAACCAAACAACTGGTCGCTGTCCAGGTTCCCGGAACTGACATTTATGATCCCGAGAAAGATCCTGCGCGCATGAATCCTCCACATAAGGACTGGTATTACAAACGACCGATATGTCATATTCAGCATGATATCATTTACAACGCGGTACTCGATGAATCGCTTTTCAGTCTCAAACCACCCGAGGGCTACACCGTCAAGGTCGAAGGCCGTCCCCATGTGACGGAAAAGGAGATGGTTGACTATCTCGGCATCCTAGCCGATTTCAATAACAAGACATTTCCCGATCAGCTATTCCCTTTCATATTTACAAGCGACAGGATAAACAAGGTTTGGGATAAGGCGAAGGAAGAACGAACCGCAGCCGAACAAAAGTACATCGAAACTATGGACCACTATATGATGGCCGGTCTAAATAAGATGCCGACCGGTCACTTCATCGATGACCACACGGAAGAAAAAAGCTTTCGGTATATAGGTAAAGGAGTCAAACTCGGTGACAAGGAGCGCATTGTCTGTTGGTACAAGTTCAAAGGTTCGAACAGTTACCGAGTAGTTTATGGTGATTTAAGCATCAGTAACGTTGCTCCGGAAGATTTGCCGCTGCCGGTGGAACCGTGAAGGAACCGGGCAAAACTGAAAGAATTGGGCACAACAGTCGGGTAATGGGGCATTCTCGCTGATGGGCCATGAAAAAGTGACATAGTAGGTACCTCCTTAACGGAGGGCTTAAATAAGCCGGGCCTATTTGGCCCGGCTTTTTTATGCGCTTATGTTGGTGTACGAACTAAATCTGGCAAAAAAATATATTTTGTTTAGACTAAAATCGCAGGATCAGACGTTTCAAGATGTGACAATCGATTGTTGTAAGATTTGGCGAACAACGCTTTGATGTTAGAAGATAAGCTGCTTATATACAGATTCAACCGCGGTGACGGTGATGCCCTTCGGCGTATCTATGAAAAGTATAGAAATGATTTGCTCAAGGTAGCTACCGCCCTCCTGAATGACAGAAGTGGTGTTGAGGATGTCCTGCATGACGTTTTTGTAACATTTGCGGAAGGTGTGGGAACTTTTCAGTTGAGAGGGAGCCTTAAGGGCTATTTGTCAATCTGTATTGCAAACCGTGCGCGTGATAAGAACCGGGCAACACAGCGACAGGGCACTGTCGGAATGGATAATACAGGGCCAATTCGTTCAGACATAAGCGGGCCGGCGCGGTTGGCCGAGCGCAGTGAATTAGCAGAGCAATTGGAGCATGCAATGGCCCAGCTTCCCAGTGAGCAGCGGGAGATAATAATTCTTCGCCTTCAAAGCAAGGTGCGGTTCAGGCAAATCGCCAAATCGAAAGGTGTTTCGGCCAATACGATTCGAAGCCGATACCGGTATGGATTGAATAAGCTGCGTTCTATTTTAGATGGTGAGTTAAGAAAATGAGATATCCAAGAAATATAGAGAGTTCAATTAAGAAGTCATATCTCGGAAATATTGAGACCTCGGCGGACGCCGAGATGGACGGAAGAATTCTCAGTGATGCTTTGACCGCGATGGAAGAATCAAAAAAAGAGAATCCGGGTTTAGCCGGGACAAATATAAAGAGAATCATTATGAAAAGTCCAATTAGAAAAACAGCCGCTGCAGCGGTGATAATTATAGCGGTACTATTTGGACTAAAATTTATCGGCGGGCCGGATGTGGCCAATACGGCCTGGGCCGAGGTGAGAAACCGCTTTGCTCAGATTGATTATGTACATATGTATATAGTCAAGAGCAGGGGCGACGATTTATTCGGACATGGTGAGGCCTGGCACGCACACGGTAAAACAATAGTTCATGGAAACGACGGCAGCATTACTTATGATGACGGCCGGATGGTCAAATATTTCGATAAGCGTGGCATGCTGACTGTCAGGAGACCATCCATCTTCGTCGATGGGCAGTCATTTCTTGAATACCTCAGCGGTGGATTTTTGTCGGACGAGAACTGGCAGCTCAAAGAACAGATTCCCACCAGAGTTAGCGATGATTTTCTGATATACACATTTGACCCCCCGCCAGGGAGCGACTGGCTTGATACGACATCCATTACAGTGGGCAGAAACTCATTGTTGCCCATTCAGGTAAAGATATACGTTGATGATGAGGATTACGATCTTTTTATATTCGATTACGAAGCTCCTGAGAAACCGCCTGAATTCTTCGTTCCTCCAACGGTCGGCTCGGCAAATTGTGAAGGCAAAGTTGTGCTCGACGGTGAAGAGGTGGTTTTAAATATTTCGGGAGCACCGGGGCTCAAAGAGGCGGTCGTACGTCTATATGACAAGTATGACGGACCTGCCGAGGAGTTTCCATCGGACTATATCAGCGTTGAACGTCATTCGCCGGACTTCTGTAAATCGGTGTCTGAGAAAGCACGCAAACAATATGAAAAGAAAGGCGGACCGGTATACAGGCTGGAAGTTTCTTTTGTAACGGATGAAGGATACCACAGCACAACTCTTGATTTCCTGGCAGTGTGGTTGAATGAAGCGAATCAATGTGGCGTAGGCGCTTTGGGAGGAGGTCTTGATGACTGGCCCGACGGCAAGTATCGCAACATCAGATTCTCACCCTCGCTGAGTCCTACAGACAGAGAGGACACTTATATCGTTGAGATACGCTGTCGGATCGAACCGAAGGCTGATTGACCTTCGGCCGAATTAGAATTCGAGAACCTCAAATCCAGAGACTTTGTCAGCCATCTTTTGAAAGGAAATACTATTATGAAAAGACTGAAAATCACAACAATCGTTCTTTTGGCCTTTTGTTCATCTACTTTGGTCGAAGCTAAAGCCGGTGCCGAGGTTAAAAGCGACCTTGAAGTTTTGGACATCAAGCTGGAGCCTATCCGTAAAGGCAAAAATGTGGTTCGCATAAAGGTCCAAAATAATTCTGATGAGGACCAGGACCTTTCCATTGATATACGAACGGAATCATCTACCGGAAACTGGCAAACTCAATTTCCACATATCATAAAGGGGAGCGAAACAAAATGGGTTCGCCAGGCCTACAAAATCAACGGCATCATCGTGGCAAGAACCCGGATTCGATTGCGTTTTTATATGGTCGGTTCCACAATAAGCTCCGGTGGACAGGGGACAAATAAATATTTCAAAGAAGCAGTATACTTTGCCGGCGACTTACAGCACGCTGAGCCTGATGATAGTAAACCTGAGCCTGCCTCAGAAGACCAAAGGCGGACTATTGCCGAGGTTCTGCGGCAATTTCAGAAATGCGTTAGGAACAACGATTACGAAGGGGCCTGGCAGTTCTTCTCTCAGGATTTTAAAGAAGCTGAGTTGTTTGGCAGACTCAGCACCTTCCAGAGAGCCATGGAAACGCCCTATTTCCTGTTCCCCCTGAGCAGAGCGGAAGTGCTGGCCCTAGAGCCGAAATCCGCCGGCAGGAAGAAAGGCACTCTCGGTCTCACGACGGCCCTGAAAGACGAACACTGGATGGTCAATTTCGTCAAAGTTGCCGACAATTGGTGCATCGATACCTTGGAACGCATCGACGCGGCACCGCGAGAACAGATTCCGTTCGATCCAGATTCTCAGGAACAAGCCGTACGAAAGGCCTTTGGGCAATGGCAAGATTCAATAAGAGATGGAAAGTATAAGACCGCCTGGGAACTCTTTGCAAGCGGTTTGCGGCGGTCACGACAGTATGAGAATGACTTTCAAAGATTCGCCCAAAAAATGGGTTCCAATGGGAGTATGATGAGGGCAATATCTCTGAATTTACGTTCTGAATCCGTTACAAACATTAGAATTGGTAAGTTTGCCACCTTGAATACAACTCACTCCAGCCGGTCATTTAGGATAGATTTTGTTATGGAAGACGGTCAGTGGAAGATCTGTAACATTAGGATGGTGCGTGATGGCAATGGAGGTGACTGGCAAGCACGTCTTCTGCCGAGGATGCGAAAGCGCGTTACAAAACACTTCGATATTTTTTGCTTTAAAGGCTCCACGGCAGAAAAGGAAATAGATAAGATCGCCGAAGAGAGGGAACGGGGATTTCGTGAAATATGTCAGTTTTTGGGGAAGGATTCCGACGTTCGAATTCGCATGATCCTTTTTGAGGATGGCGCGACGAAGTACTCTGAGACCGGTCATCAGGGCGCCGGCTGGGCATTTGGAAATACAGTTGTCGAGGTATATAATGAGAAACAGAAACTCGATCCCTATCACGAGACGACTCACGTCCTGATGCGACCGTATGGTTCGCCGCCAGCCTTATTCAACGAGGGTCTGGCCGTCTATATGTCGGAACGATTAGGGGCACCCGCCTTAGTTTCCATGGGTGGTGGAGAGTCTTCGATTTACGAGCGTGTTGGGAAGCTGAACGGCAAAGGCGAGTGGATTGAACTTGAAGAACTTATGACTTATACCGAGATCGGTTCAGGAAAAACCAATCCGCCCGTCGCTTATCCCGAGGCCGCCTCTTTTGTCAAGTTCCTTGTGGAGACATACGGCAAAGACAAGTTCCTAAAAACATATAGAACGCTGAGAAATTCCAACGATAAAGCTACGCAAGAGCAAAATGTCAAGGCTCTTGAAACAATCTACGGCAAGTCACTGGATGATTTGAAAACCGAATGGAAAAGGACTTTTCCAAGGTCAAAGTAAGGGACTTTATTTAGACATAAGATGTGCTCACGTATATTGATATTAAGTATAATCCTTTCAATTGCATCACCAGAAGAATTTGCTGATATGATGGATCTCAGCGAGGAGAATATCAAGCAAGCGGGAGGCCGGGTGTACCACAACCCACCAAAAGCACATTATACAATTGAATGTTCCGTTGACCCAAATAAAGGAGTTTTGGAAGGGACAGAGAATATTCATTTTGAGAATACAACGAACTCTCTGCTTCGTGAACTGCGAATAAAACAGACCTCATCCGGAAACATGGAGGTCCGTTGCAGAGGAGAAACCGTTAGAATTTTGTCGGAAACCAAGGAGGGGTCAGGTAGTTGTGTCACGGTCGTCGAGCTTCCAGAGCCAATTCATCCGGGAGGTGATGTCGAACTTCAGATCCAGTTTGGAATATCGTCAAGTGAATATGCAGGTACCGAAAAACTTACATTAACAAACTGGTATCCTCGTTTATGGTGGGGCGTTGAAACGCACGATGAATTCGATGTCAAAGTTAAAACGCCACCCGGATATGGGATGGTCACGAGCGGTGCTGTTGACAGTAAATCGGGTTATTATCATGCAGACAATGTACGTACTTTCGGTCTATTTCTCGGCAGGAATCACAAGGTCGCAAAGTCGATGACAAAAGACGTGCTTGTGCAGGTGATATTCACACCCAAAGGAAAAGGGTGTGCTGATTTGCTCTTAGAGACGGCAGTGGACGTAATTAACTTCTATTTTGAGCGTTTCGGCTTCTATCCTCATTCTGTTTTATCAATTATACCAGGCATGAATCGGCCGGCGGGCGGCTATCCTGTGGCAACAAGTATTGTCGCAGTGCATGGAATGGAACAATTTGATTTTAAGCCAAAACTTCACTGGCAGTGGATCACGGCCCACGAAATCGGCCATGAATACTGGGGTGAGCACGTATTGAGTGAGGAGCCGGATGATGCGTTCAATTGGCTGATGATAGGTTTGGGAATTTATGCCGACAGGGAATATGCTCGCGCACGAGGGCTGGGCCTGAACAAACATCGAGAGATGATGAATCGTTATATTAAGGGTGTGCAAAGCGGCTTTGACACCACGATAGCCCTTTCACCGGAACAGCGCTCCAAGATTATATTTGACTTCAACAATATTGTTAAACACGGTAAAAGTTTCAGTGTCATAAGCGCGCTGGATTGTGTTTTGGGAAAGAAGGTCTTTGGAAGAATCTATCAAAACTGTTTGAAAGACTTTGGCGGCCGAAGATTAGGGATTAATGAGTTCAAGGCGGTATGCGAAAAAGAGGCGGGGCAGGATTTGGGATGGTTCTTCGACCAATGGATAAATTCCAACAAATTTTTATCTTACAAGATTACTTCACACAGCTGCAAAAAGCAGTTAGGTTACTATATCTGTCAAGTAGAAGTTAAATGCCTTGGTGATTTGAAGATGCCGGTGCCTGTGTCTGCATATTTTGAGGATGGCACCTCACAGAGTAAACTCACTGACAGGCTACTGCATGTAAATGTTCTGGAGTTCAAAAGCAAATCTCCATTAAAGGAAGTGCGATTGGACCCAGAGGCAGCTCTTGCCCAGGCTTCAATGGAATAAATGGCAAGTAAATAGAATAAATATTGCATGTCAGAGATCCAAGGATAATTGATATCCTCAGTATCCGAATTCGCAGATTTTTTGCCGGGCAGAGCAAAAATAACCTCTGACGAACTGCGAATAAGTGACATGATGGTCCTCCTTAAATGGAGGGCGCAAACAGGCCGGGCTTTTGCCCGGCTTTTTTATGCGCTTTTTAAAGGCAAATATGCAGATTTTTCGGCCTGCAAGCCAAAATCCAAGGAAAATGATATTTGTTTTGAGTAAAATGTGGTACTCGGGTGTTATATAGGTAGTGATCGATCCAATATCTTTAAAGGTACTAATTAGTGCTGGAAGACAGACTGTTAGTGTTGAGATTCAAGCGTGGCAACCGGGACGCTTTTTGCCGAATCTATGAGAAATACAGGAACGACTTGTTAAGGCTGGCAGTGTCTCTGTTGAATGAGTCAAGTACTGCTGAGGACGTTGTGCATGATGTGTTTACCTCTTTCATACGTTCCGGTAGACAGTTTGAACTTACGGGTTCTCTAAAAGGGTATCTGGCAACGTGCGTGGCGAACCGGGCACGTAATGTTAGTCGGGGATACAGGCGAAAGCAGGATGCAGGGCTGGATAAAGTCGGTCAGATGGCATCAGATTGCAAGAGGCCGGACCAATGGATTACCTGCAGCGAAGAATTACAACAAATAAGTAATGCTTTAGCGCAACTGCCATACGACCAGCGAGAAGCTATAACACTGCATCTTCAGGCCGGAATGAAATTCAGGGAAATTGCCGAATTTCAGGAAGTCCCCATCAAGACAGCCCAAAGTCGGTACCGCTGCGGGCTGGATAAGCTACGTTTACTTTTGAATAGTGAGACAACAAATTGAGACCGGCAAAAAACATAGAGAAGATAATACAAAAAGCAGCGATACAAACCGATGCGAAAGTGAATCAGGCGATTCTCAGAAACCTTCTGAGTGAACTACCCGAAGTTGGGGAACAAAAACCGACTTCAACCTGGCCAAATACAGGGAGAATAATCATGAAAAGTCGAATAACAAAATTAGCTGCTGCGGCGGTGATCATCACAATAGTCATTTTGGGATTATTTGAATTCATCGACACCGACAAGACCTCCGGTGTCGTCTGGGCCGAAGTTGTTAAAAAGGTGGAAACCAGCCGAGGCCTCATCGTCCGCTGTACGGGGACCAGTTCATTTCTGCCCAATGAAGAGGATTATTCAATCAAATACTTCTCACCAACGCACTCTCGAACGGACCACTACAAGGGAGGGCAGATCACACACTCCTACTACGATGACCTCAACACAATGACTTTAACAGGCGTCTATCACACGCACAAACACTACCTGTCTACCAAATTCAGCACAAGGGAAGGATTCCTGGAGCAGCAAGAGAACTGGATGAATCCCAGGTACCTGATTCAGACGATCCTGTCTTGCGAGCACAGGAAACTCGGACAGGAAACAATCGAGGGGAAGTTGTGCGAGGGCATCGAGACAACCGATACAGCGGTGTTAGGCCCCCTGCCTGAACCAGTCAGCCGTCTCGACGTGCAAATGCGACTGTGGGTTGACGCGGAATCGAAGTACCCCATTTTGTTTGAGTCAAGAATAACCGGCGAGGTTGACGGAAAGGCGTTGACATCGGAAGGCGTAATGGACCAGTTCCAGTGGGATAAGGAACTGGACCCAAATCTCTTCGAGCCAAACATCCCGCCGGACTACGTGTCGATGCGGGATCTATAACACAGAATCAGGGGCGGTTTGCCAAAGGCCGGGCTTTTGTCCGGCCTTTTTAATGCGCTTTTCCAAGGGGAATCCCTGGTTACGGGTGCACAAACTAAGACTGGTGGAAAAAAGTGATTATCTTTAGACTAAAGTGGTAACCTGATTTGTCATAATAGTGACGATAGTCAGTTCCGGAACTAATTAGGCGGACCTTAGATGCTTGAAGATAAACTGCTGGTTTGGAAATTAAAGCGAGGCAACAGCGATGCTCTGGAGAGTATTTATGAAAAGTACAAAAGGGATTTGTTAGCATTAGCTATTGCCCTTTCAAATGACAGAGATGCTGCTGAAGATATCGTACATGATGTTTTTGTGTCTTTTGCGGAATTTGCAGAGAAACTTCAGTTGAGAACAAACTTAAGGAGTTACCTGTTAAGCTGTATCGCGAATCGTGCGCGAAACTTACACCGGGAACAATGCCGGCAAACCATCCGTTTGGACATAGCAGAAGCTATCGGTTCTGATTCAGACGGGCCTGAGCAAACGGTTATAGCATCGGAAGAAATGCAGCGAGTCGGTCGTGCAATGCTCCTGCTTTCATACGACCAGCGCGAAGTGATAATTCTGCACCTGCAGGGCGGAATGAGATTCAGGGCAATAGCTCAATCACAGGACGTTTCTATCAATACAATTCAAAGCCGATATCGCTATGGATTGAAAAAACTACGGTCACTATTGAACGGTGAGGCGGAAAAATGACATACGCAAATGATATGGAAAAAGTAGTTAGAGACTTTTGCGTTGCCAAAACATCAGATATTAAGACAACTTTCAAGATGGATGATAGAATTATCAATGACGCTTTAGAGGCACATGATAAATCCAAAAAGAACCAACCGGCCGGCTTACAGCCGAATATAGGGAGAATAATTATGAAAAGTCCAATTACAAAATTAGCCGCTGCGGCGGTGATAGTTGCAGCAGTAATGCTGTCAATACATCTCTGGGACAAGTCAACACTTTCAGCATACGCTTTCAAGGAAACCGTTGAAGCTATGCAAGGCAAGCGGTCGTTTCACATACAGACCTACTTCCAACAGCGCCGCAATGATGAGTTCTGGGCTGAGTTTGATGAAGAAGGGAAACTGGTTTGCTTCCGGCAAGAAGAAGGCAAAGATCCAAATCGCATTTTCGTCACAACATGGAAAGACGGTGTTAAGACCCAATATTACCCACCACCGTGGGGCGTCAAACTGATGACGCGTGTTGACAACCTGGAGAATTTGGAGGGATTCGACGAGGGATTCGATCCGGAGACCATTGTACAGGAGGTCCATAAGCTGGTCGCCTGTGGTAGGGCTGTCATGGAGATCCAGGACCCTCCGCGGTACGCACGCCTGATGACGATTCATGTGAAGCGCATAGACAGCACGCCGCTCCGACAGGTCCTGGTTGTCGATCCTGTCACGAAGTTCGTCGTTAGAATCGACGACTACTGGGATAGAGGAGAGAACGTGTACCACCATGGCATTGAGGTGCTGGAATACAACGAGACCATCGATCCCCGTCTCTTCGATCCGAATTTGCCGGAGGACACCCTCATCATGGACCAGGTCACGCAGGAGGTCGGCATGGCTCAGGGTGACATGAGCAATGAAGAGGTTGCCGTGGAGATTTGTCGTCAGGCCCTGGAAGCCTGGGCCAAAGGGGATTTCGCCAAGGCAGGCAAACTCTGCGGCGGCGCGCCGAGGCACATGCTGGCCGAAGCCTATGCCCACGTGCGCCCCGTGCGTATCATTTCAATTGGACAACCGGAAAAGATCCATATCGCGACGCCCAGGTTCTGGGTTCCATGTCAGTACGAAATCGAGCGTGACGGCCAACTGGAGATCACAAACCAGAAGTTCGCTGCTCTCACCGTGAATGGGCGCCCCGGACGCTGGTATGTGAATATTATCCACACAAGGTAATAAACCAACGAGAACGTCCCAAGCTCTCTTACGTAAGTTACCTGGTACATGCGTTAAGACATGGCAGTCCTCCTTAAGTGGAGGGCACAAACGGGCCGGGCTTGATTGGCCCGGCTTTTTTATGCGCCCAAGGTGCTCACAAAAAATATGTTGTAACATTCCTATTCGTGTTATAAGATACTTATCATAATTCATTTATATCTTTTTAAGGAGCAGGAAATGAGGCATCATAAATCAGTTTTATTATGTGCGATTGGCCTTGTGCTTGCCGCAGTTTGCGGCAGTTACGGTGCAACTCAGGAAGCCGATATTCGCGGGGAACTAAAGAAGTGGCACGCGGTCACTATTACCTTTACCGGGCCGACCACAGGCGAAGAAGCAGAGCCGAATCCATTTTTGGACTATCGCCTGAACGTTACCTTCACCAAGGGTAAAAAGCAATATGTTGTCCCCGGCTACTATGCCGCTGACGGGGATGCAGCGAAAACCAGCGCTGATTCAGGCAATAAATGGCGCGTACATTTTGTTCCCGATGAAGAGGGCGAATGGTCGTTTAAGGCATCGTTGCGTACCGGGCCGGATATCGCTCTCAACAGCAATCCAGAAGCAGGAAAATCCGTCACCTTTTTCGTCGCAAATGGAACGTTTACAATCGGCCCGACTGATAAAAAGGGACGAGACCTGCGAGGTAAAGGATTCCTTAAATACGTCGGAAAACGATACCTGCGATTTGCCGAAACGGGTGAGTATTTTCTCAAAGGCGGAGCCGACAGCCCGGAGAACTTTCTCGCTTACGCCGACTTCGATGGGACATACGATACGGCAGAGTTGAAGCGCAAAGGAGAGGCGGCGGGAGCAAAATTTTTGCATCGGTACGAGCCACATGTGCACGACTGGAAAGCCGGTGACCCGACGTGGAAAAAAGTAAAAGGCAAAGGCATGATTGGGGCCCTGAATTACCTTGCGAGCAAGAATATGAACAGCGTTTATTTTATTCCGTACAACATCGACGGCGGCGACGGCAAGGACGTCTGGCCGTGGACGGATCCGAAAGAAAAATACCGGTACGACTGCAGTAAGCTGGACCAATGGGAGATTGTGTTTTCGCATATGGACAAGCTCGGCCTTATGCTCCATATAATACAGCAGGAAACAGAGAACGACCAGGGCCTTGACGGCGGTGAACTTGGAAGGCAACGTAAGCTTTACTATCGTGAACTTATCGCCCGCTTCGCCCATCACCTCGCGCTGGTGTGGAACCTCGGCGAGGAAAATACCAACACCACCTCACAGCGCAAGGCGTTCTGTCGCTATATTAAAGAGCTCGACCCTTACGACCACCCGGTCGTTATGCATACATACCCCGGCAAATATGAGGAATTTTATAGTCCCTTGTTAGGCTACGAGTATTTTGACGGCCCCTCGCTCCAGACCAACGACACTCACAAACAAACGGTGAAATGGATTGACCGCTCCGTTACTGCGGGTCGAAAGTGGTTTGTCAGCCTGGACGAAATCGGCCCCGCTCACACAGGCGTCAAGCCCGACAAAGATGACTACTGGCATGATGAAGTTCGTAAGAAACATTTGTGGGGACACCTGATGGCCGGCGGCGCCGGGGTGGAATGGTACTTCGGTTACAAATTCGCGCACAATGACCTGAATTGTGAAGATTGGCGCAGCCGAGAACACATGTGGGAGCTGACGGATTACGCTCTGGAATTTTTCCACGAGCACCTGCCCTTTACCGAAATGAGCCACCACGACAAGCTGACTTCGGCCAAGGACGACTACTGCTTTGCCAGGCCGGGTGAAATCTACGCCGTATATCTGCCTTCCGGTGGAACCACAAACATTGATTTGGGCAGCAGATCCGCAACCTTCACCGTGCAGTGGTATAATCCGCGCAGCGGCGGCTCGCTGAAGACCGGCACCATCCGGACAATCAGGGGCCCCGGCTCGGTCGTCATCGGACATCCACCTCAGGAAAACGATAAAGACTGGGTGGTTCTCATAAAATTAAAATAATAGATGATCCAATAGTTCGAAACATTTAAGGGCTACAAGCTTACCGCTTGCAGCCCTTTTGTTTTGAATTCGGCTATTGTCCAAAAAGTTAAAGCTTACCTTAATGAACTTAAATTGGAACCGGCGACAGATTATTTTGTCCAGTTTCCTGCAAATCTGGCAACATCGGCGAGATTCACAAAACCATCACCATTAAGGTCTTCGGGAATCCTGCCCGGGCCTGCCCAAAGCCATCGAGAAGCAATTCGTGCTAAAACCTTAAAGTCATGCGGGATACTAACGGTTGCGCTATGAACGGTGGTATTTCCACAGTCATCGACGACCTGATAGGTGATAGTGTAAATGCGATCATTACCTGTCCCGCTTCGTTCGGACCTTAGATAGATAGAGCCATCCTCGTTTATTTGAATATCATTTGTTGTGTGCCCGTCGCCGATTGTGTTATCACCTTCGTTTGCCACGATGCCGACTAAAGATACATCCGGCGATGTATCACAATCGTCGCTGACCGTCCATGAGGGCGTAATCTGAACCATCTTATGGTCGGGCGGCCACAGCATCGTCGGTTCAACAGAAAGCTCGAACTGGGGCGGTGTCGTATCGACAACGGTGATGACCTGCACGCAGCTTGAAGTGTTACCACATTCATCAGTGGCCGTCCATGTACGCGTCAGAATTCCGGTATTGCCGCAGCCCGGCTGCCACTTGTCACTGTGTGTCACAGTTACAGTTCCACAAGTGTCGACGGCTGTTGCCGAGCCATTTGCCTCAACACTGGTGTCTGCCGGACATTCGAGCGTTACATCCGCAGGACATGTGATGACCGGCGGCGTGGTATCGACGACCGTGATAATCTGCACACAGCTTGAACTGTTGCCGTACTCATCGGTGGCTATCCAGTTGCGTTCGATGGTTTTGGTATTTCCACACCCCGGGATATTCCTGTTTCTGAACCTGATGGTTACATCTGTACATGCATCATAGGCTGTCGCTTTGCCTGTTGCGCTCGGCGAGGTGTCAGCGGGGCATTCAAGAATCACATCCTGAGGGCAATTGATATCCGGCGGAGTTGTGTCCTGAACAATGATGGTTACTTCGCCGGTATCAGAAGCACCGGCCCTATCGATTACCTCAAGGAGAATAATATGCTCACCGGTTGGGAGGTTGCAGTCTATAATCACACCACTTGCAAGTAAGACATCGGCGTTGGGATCACAGGGGTCGAGTTGGTACCAGTTAAAATCGGTTATATCGTCATTGGTCCCCGGCGTAGAGTCGGCGTCACTTGAGCCGGAGCCATCGAGTGTGACAGTTGCTCCCCAAGGAGCTTGTGCCTCAACGGTCTGGTCCTGCCCGGCATCGGCAACGGGGACGTGATTGAACTCATAAGCACCCATATCAATCCGGCCGTCGATTATGCGGGGCTTGCCGTCGAGGTCTGTTTCGTCAGGTGCGGCTATATAATCGGGGTCGCCCTTATTTATGCAGGGCGAATCGGGGAGCAGATGATAATCGGGCTTGACTGAATCCGGATAAGCGAGTCCGTATAAGCTGCTGAGATAATTCTGCCAGATTTCGTCAGGTGATAAGACTCTGTCATATATTGCGGCCTCGTCGATGAGGCCATCGAAAAAGGTCACATCGCCCAACGCCCCTCTTGCCCCAATGGTCCAGAGATGGCTTCCGTCGTCTAAGGGAGTGCCCGTACCTATTGTTCTGCTTGCATAATAGGTCTCGACACCGTTATGGTATAATCTGGTTGTATTATCCGCCCTGCTCCAGGTCAAGGCCACATTCTGCCAGGTATTAAGAGTCAGAGTATGGCTGACACTTCTGGCATAGGCGTGACTGCCGGTATATCTTACGCGTCCATCCAAGGTCAAGGTGGTCCCCTCAGCGTATATTCTTTTGTCTCCATCCCCCTTGTCGAGGACGTGCCAGTGGGCATCTCGTCGGGGCCGAATCCATGCCTGGAGTGTAATTGCATTGAGGTTGTTCAAGACGGGATTTTCCTGGCTACGTACAAAGTCATTATTTCCATCAAAACTCAATGCACCATTAACCTTACCGGTCGTCCATTGTGCTCCATGAACATTACCGTGATTGGAGCCAGCCGAATCATAGGCTATTGTTCCTTCAGTTTCGTCGAACTTCCAGTAAGCAATCGGGCCGAAATACTCCGGCTGGACAAAACACGGATCGGCCGTCATGTTACCAAGACCGGAGTATCCACCTTCGACATCGCTGTAAGTGATCGTGATTATCGAATTGTCCATGTTCGCTATTTCGTTGCCGCCATTCCAGAAGATGCAGTTGGACGCAATAACGGCGCTCGGTGGTACAACCCCGCCACCTTCGGGTATAGCGCAAACGATAGCGTTTCCAACAGGCGCTGAATTGCCGGCAAGCGTGCAGTTAAACATCTTGGGGCTGGACTCGAACCAATAATACATCGCGCCGCCGTGGAGACTGCTGGAGTTTCCCGTGATTAGGCAGTTGTGTAGAGAAGTGCTGCTCATGACCTCGTGTATTGCGCCGCCGTAGAAACTTGAGGTGTTTTGGCTGAATATACAGTTGGTTATTGTGGCGCTACCGGCCTCATTGTAGAACGCGCCACCATAATACTCGCCCGAGTTGCCGCTGACCTTGCAGTTGTTTATGGTCATGGCACTGACGGCGTTGACTAATCCGCCTCCGATTAGGGCGGAATTGCCCACGAATGTGCAATTATCGAGGCTCGGGTTACCCTCAACTATGTAGCAGACCCCACCTCCGGCCATGGCCGAGTTACCGCTGAATGTGCAGCCGGTTAGTGTTGAATTGTCGGCCTCGCTGTTTAGACTGCTCTCGTAGCCGGATGAGTTGTTGCTGAACGTGTAGCCGGCAAACAACGGGATGCTGTTTGCGATATTCGTCTCTTTGCCCGGAGAGCCCGAATTGTTCTGCTCCTGTGGAAGAATGACGGTGCTGCAGATTGCTCCACCCCACAATTCGGCATAATTATTGCTGAATATGCAGTTTGTCAGTGTAGAATCGCTGTCAAAATTGAAGACTGCCCCGCCAAGCTCCGCCGAGTTGCCGCTGAAGTTGCTGTCGCTTACAACAGGGCTGCCGGGCCAGCTGGATATCCCGCCCCCATGTTTCGCCGAGTTGTCGATAAAGTTACAATTGATTATCGTTGGACTGCCATAATAGTTATACATTCCGCCGCCGTTGGCATGTGGAGAAGGATAATTTTCGTTCGCATTACCGGCGGTAATAGTAAAGCCGTCGAGGATGGTGGTTTCGTCACAACCGCTTCCGGTTACTACATGGTAGCTGTTGTCCGAGTTATTGCCGGGAATTCCAATGTCGCCACTGAGGATTGTTTCATATTTGTCGATATTGCGGGCATTGGGGTCCAGTTCACCGAATCCAGCATAGCCACCTTTAATAATGACGCCATTTTTTAGTTGGAACGTGGCCGTTCGGTCAGGAACTGTTACGGGGGTGTCCAGACTTTCATTTGAGCCCATTGGAGGTGGAGAGGACAGTGTCGTGAAACTCCAGACTTTACCGATGATTTTACTGCCATTATTGATCTCATCAATACGCCAGTAGTACGTAGTGCCATAAGCCATCGTGCCGGGGTCGAATGTCGTTGCAGTCTGGTTTCCCTGGAAGATACCCGGACTGGTCGTCCCGAAGTATACATCGTGCGATATGGCCTCAGAACCGGCCGTCCAACTCAAGTCAGCCGTTCTACTGACACCTATTGCACCATCGGCTGGATTGGGATTGCTTGCCTGACGGATATCCGGCGGTGGCCCCCCGGTAGAGTAAAGGCCCTGAGCGACGCGGATTTCGTCGCCGGATTTGGCAACAGCGAGAGCATCCAGCAGATGATTGAACGCCCTCATCCAACTGCTGCCGTCACCACCTGCAGGAACATCAGCATCGACATAGTAGATTGCCGGCAATATGGGGAGAGCCACGGCGTCTGAAACGGGTTCAACTAAGATAGCCACTGTCGTTCCTGACGGACTCCACTGCTCCAACCAGGGCAGATAAGCAACGAAGCCAATCAGAGAAGGCGTGTTATCGAGCCGGACCGGTGTAGAAGAAATCGCGGAGGTACCGTACTGAGGATCCGGGGCAAAATCCAATCCTTCCGGGTCATACGCAGATGAATGGTCATCATAAGGACCAATCAATGCTCCAACTCCCAGCACGGCTGAAGTATCTGGATTCGTATCACCATCAATGGAGAGAAGAGTGAATTTTATTTGATAATAATCGTATATGCTTACGTCGATCCCCGTCAATGAGCCAGCACCGTGGTTTTCATGAGAAATATGACGAAAACTTTGATCTTGCATTTGGTTACCTTGATATTCTATCACAAACCTGACACCTGGCCCCGGCACATCCGTTTTCTCAAGGAGAATCGCCGTGGAGGAGCCAAACCAATCCAGCGACATCAGACCATCATCAGATAGAGTGAAATTGCCTGCGGTTACCGGAGCAGCGGATATACCTGCCGCAAAGATTATCAGAATGATTTTTAACGCTTTCATTTTTCTTCTCCACCTTAAAAAGGTTTGTATTTGGGGCGCAGTTATAGCGGAAAGACTGGGTTCTAATGCTTGTAAAAATCTAATCAAAAGTAATTGCATGTCCACGCCTCCTTGTTCACTGCCACTGTTGAAATGTGGTACAAGTATAATTATAGGCTTTCTCATGCCGAAATCAAGGAAAATTAGGATAATTTGTTAATTCTTATGGCTAAAAAATGTGTTGCAAAGGTAATAATCATTGTTATAATACCGGCCTATATCGTTATGTGGATTGCGAAACAAGTAAGCAACAGCCGATTGCAATATAGGAAATAGAAGTAAGGAGCATTTTTTAATGGAACCAATTATTGAGCCGGAAATCGACTTATTTGCCAAAGAGCTGCCGTCAATGGAGGAAATCAAGAAGCTTTCCGAGTTTGTCCATTCCAGCGAGAGCAACCTGCTTAATTTCAGTGAACAGTTGGAAGAAAATATGAGCAAGGGCGGTCAGAAAGCCGCTTTATCTGCAGGTATAGGACTGTTTATTGTCGGCAAAAACGAAGAAGCCGCCCAGAAACTTACAAAAGGGACGGACTGTAAAGAGAAATTCATATACCTGGCCTTTGCACTCAGGCGAATAGGCAAATTCGAGGATTCAATCGAAAACTTTGAAAGGAGTGTTGACTACGGGGCGGATAAATTAAACACAACCCTGGAAAAAGCCGCCACATATCGTTACGCATCCGACTTTGAGGCTGCCGCCAGGGAACTTAAAACTTGCTCAAATTACGAAAACGTAAGTGCCGAATACCACTGCCAGCTTGGCCTGCTTCAGGAAGCACAGGGTCTATACGAAGAGGCAATGGACAACTACCAGGCAGCTCTGGAATTATCGCCGAACCATCAGAGGGCGCTTTTCCATACGGCTTACCGCTGTGATTTGTCGGGCGATGAAGACGCAGCGATCGACTACTACAAGCAAATTGTGTCAGGTGGCCAGGTCTATGTCAGCGCATTGCTAAATTTGGCAGTACTTTACGAAGACCGCGGCGAGCTTACCAAAGCTTCCCAATGTGTCGATACGGTCCTGAAGTTTCATCCGAACCATCAAAGGGCGATCCTGTTCAGTAAAGACATCGAAAGTACAAAAACGATGTTCTACGACGAGGAAAAAGAAGAGAAAAAGACCCGGAAAAACCAAATCCTTGAAACCCCGATCTCTGATTTTGAACTGTCTGTACGCAGCAGGAACTGCCTGAAAAAAATGAACATCATAACACTGAGCGACCTTTTAAATATCAGCGAGGCAGAGCTGTTATCTTATAAGAACTTCGGTGAAACGTCCCTTAGAGAAATCAAGGCCCTTCTTGAATCTAAAGGCCTGCACCTTGGTATGGCCCTTGAGGAAAAGCTTTCTCCAGGTGAAATCTCTGAACTGGGTGTCTCAGAAGACAAAGATGAACAACTCCTGAGCAAATCAATAGACGACCTTCAATTATCGGTGCGTGCTCGAAAGTGCCTTCAAAAACTTGAAATTCGGACTCTGGACGACCTGACACGCAAAACAGAAGCTGAACTGCTGGGCTGTAAAAATTTCGGTGTAACAAGCTTGAACGAGATCACCAAGGCCATCGGCAACCTTGGATTATCACTGCGAAGCCTTGATTAAGTTCAAATCAGGCCCCAATAAATTGCGGGCTGTATACAAGATGAACAATACCCAAATTTATTTGGGTCCTCAATATGAGAGATATTCGGGGAAATTTACTTTGTTTACAAACACCCAACCGGCCGCATATCGTCTTAAATATGCAGTTTCTGCATTCACTCACTTAGCATCTCGAACAATCAAAACAGGTTTTCCTTTACTTTTTCTGATTATCCTCGTCGGCTGCAAGGCGAGAAAACCGGCCAGACCAACGCCTCAGATGGATATAGATCCTCAATTCTGGGTAAGAGTGTTGCTGCTCAATGACGTGACAGAATGCAAACTCAAGAGCCAATCCTCCTTCAGCATTAGTACCGATGAGAATCTAATAGAAACCAGTCATCACTTTGGTCAGACCAATGTGCCGATAAACATCAGCATATCCGAAGGCGGAATCAATATTGGCGGCGAAGAGTATGCAAGCAACGAGGTTATTATTTCTCCGAACGAACCCTACATCTTTAGCCTTAACGGCAACGATTATCGCGGGAAGTTAAAGCTAATAACCAACGGTCAAGACCAATCCTTCGACGCAATCAACCTTGTTCCGCTCGAACCATACTTAGCCGGCGTCGTAAGGGCCGAGATGCCCGATTATTGGGAACCAGAGGCACTTAAGGCGCAGGCAACTGCGTCCAGGACCTATTGCCTGTACATCAAAAAGCGTTTTGGCAAGAATCGCAAGTGGGATGTGAGAAATACGGAGGCACATCAGGTTTACCTCGGTGTCAATGCCGAATCCAGGCATGTATGGGACGCCATCAACAATACATACGGCCAGGTTTTGGTCTGTAAGGATCCGGCCGGCAACGAAGATATCTTCCCCACCTACTACAGTTCAGTATGTGGCGGCTACACTGAAAACAGCAAGAATGTATTCGGTGATTCATTTGAAGGGCTGGTCAGTGTCCCGTGCCCTTATTGTAAGGATGTTGCCAAATCCCACTTTTTCTTCTGGCCTATGGTCCAATTTGAGAAAGGCTATGTAACAAACAAGCTACAACAGAGGTATCCACAATTAAAGCCGCTTGGTAAAATCATAAAGATCAAAGTATCAAAGCAAAGTGATTATTCAGGCAAAGAGGAACAATATTCTCGATTGACTCAGGTCAAACTTATAGGCTCAACGGGCAAAAGCGATTCCCTTAGGGGTGAGGACTTTCGTCTTTCAGTTGACCCGAGCGGCCGTAAGATAAAAAGCGCGATATTCCAAATTGTCGACCTGGGTGATAAATGGGCGTTCTTATCAGGCAGAGGTTTCGGTCATGGTGTAGGAATGTGTCAAAGCGGGGCCCAGGGGATGGCAAGAGAAGGCTTCACAGCAAAAGAGATACTCGGCTTTTACTATCGTGGTTCGAAGATTATAAGTATTTACTGAACAGCATCGGGTGCCGGTATATTTATTTTTTCTCACGGCCCATCCCGCAATATATAATGAAAATATGAGTGACTTTGAAATTATCCATCGCGACAGCAACTCTTCAGGGAGGCGAGGTTTATTAACCACTTTGCACGGCAGGATTGAAACTCCTGCTTTTATGCCGGTTGGAACGGTGGGTGCGGTAAAGGGTATCAATCCACAACAACTCAAAGAAACCGGAGCCGAGATTGTTTTAGCCAACACCTACCATTTGCTGATTCGGCCCGGAGTCGAGGTGGTGGAGGCACTTGGCGGACTACATAAACTCATGGCCTGGGACGGCCCAATTCTGACTGACAGCGGTGGATATCAGATTTTTTCGCTAAGCGGTTTGACCAGGGTCGATGATGACGGCGTCGAATTTGCCAGCCACGTTGACGGGGCAAAAATATACCTGAACGCTGAAACAGCAACAAGAATCCAAAACCGGCTGGGCGCGGACATAATCATGTGCTTCGACCAATGCACGCAGTTTCCCTGTGACGACGCTGGGCTAAAAAAGGCTGTAGAAAGGACTATCCGCTGGGCACAGGAATGCAAACAGGCCCATTGCAACAAGAGCCAAATGCTGTTTGGTATCGTGCAGGGTGGGATCAACCCGGATTTGCGCAGCTACTGCGCCGATGAACTTGTCAAAATGGAGTTTGACGGATATGCCATGGGGGGCTTAAGTGTGGGTGAAGGCCACGCAGATATGATAAAAACAGTCGCCCACACAACGCAGTTTTTGCCAAAGAACAAGCCCCGCTATCTAATGGGCGTCGGCACGCCGGGCGATATCATCGCAGCTGTGAAGGCCGGTGTCGATATGTTCGATTGCGTTCTTCCAACTCGAAACGGCCGAAACGCCTTTGCATTCACCGAGAATGGCCCCTTACGATTAAGGAACAACGCGCACATAAATGATACCAGTAGTATCGAGGCCGGCTGTGATTGCTACTGCTGCGGGAATTTCAGCCGGGGATCGCTGAGGCATTTCTTTAACGTCGGAGAAATGTTAGGCCCAATCTTAGTATCTCTGCATAATCTTAGGTTTTACCAGAAATTAATGGAGAAAATACGCCGGTTAATAGAAAATGACGAATTCGCCAAATGGTCGGCCGAACAATTAAAATGATTGTTGATTATTGCCAATCAATCATTTAATATCTTGCGAATGTTCCGTAACCATAAATTCACTATAAAGGGAATATAAAAATGGACAATGTATGGATATTAGCTCAAGCAGAATCGAACCAGGGGCGTTCAGGCATTACGTCAGAACGGGTCACAGAGGAAAACGAGGCAGTAACAACCGTGCCGTCTGATCCCAATGCCGCCCCAACTCAACAAAAAACGAAACCCCTTATTCCTCTCTGGATTTTGCCTGTTTTGATTTTAGTAATGGTATTCATGCTCTTCAGGGGGCCCCAAAAACAAAAACAGCAGCGCAAACAAATGGTCCAATCACTGAAAAAAAATGACAGAGTGCAGACAATCGGCGGTATTATCGGAACCATAGTCAATATTAAGGGTGACGAGATTACGCTGAAGGTCGATGAGTCGAATAATACAAAAATAACGGTTGTCTCTTCAGCAATCGGAAAGAACATGTCGAAAGATTAAAACTTCGTAGTTCGCAGACTACGAACCATGCAATAGTGTTTACGATATTCGAGGAAAGTTATGGGCAAAAACCTAACGCTGAAAATGATAGTAATTATTGTTTTAATAGTTTTAGCAGGCCTGACATTATATCCGCCAGACAAAAAGTTAAAACCCGGGCCGGACCTGGGAGGTGGAACGAGTCTCATCTATCAAATTGACACCACGAAGATGGAAGAATCCGAAAAAAGAGATCTGGCCCAGAGAATGATAAAGGTCCTGCGAAGGCGAATAGATCCCGCTAATATCCAAAATCTGATATGGCAGCCTCAGGGTAACACTCGCTTCGAAATAAAAATGCCTCTTGCCAGTGCGGAAACACGTTTGAAACGTCAGGAATTTGACAACGCCAAGAAAGAATTGCTTGCAGAAAATATAAGTCCATCAAAAATTATGCTCTCTCTTACAAAGTCCCCAGAAGAACGAGCTGCAGATTTCAATGATTTTACCCAGGAAGACCCCAATAGATTAGCAATTCTCAAGACTCTGGCCGATGTTTACGACGAACGTAAGGACCTGCAAAATCAAAGAGATACACTCCTGTCAGAACTTGAAACCTCCGAGCAACAGATGTCTTCGGCTGGTATTGAGCCCAACGAGGTAAAGCTCACTGTGGGGGATTGGATTAAGCTCGATGTGAATGATTTGGCAGACTCACTGAGAGAATTTGCTGATTCTAATGAACAAATTGGGATACTCGGAGAGTACGTCAGGAAATATTCAAACTGGGCGGAGGTTGTCAACAAGCTAACCAATGAAGAATTTGTGGATAAATACGAGAGCGCCAAGGCGGACCTCGATAAATTAAACCTGACCGAAGACCAGCTCGATTCCTGTCTCGAAATGGAGGAGAAATCAAGGGAAAGACGGTTAGAAATCGAAAAATTGATAACCGAGTTCCCCGACCGAGAGGAGAAAATTCGGGCGGTCGTAGCGGCGTTCGACGA
>JABAHS010005697.1_pt2 | contig 39769 bp, 42 predicted proteins | sample 7062111 | NCBI WGS metagenome assembly JABAHS01 (sample SAMN14534600, study PRJNA622989) | marine sediment metagenome | biome: marine biome [ENVO:00000428]; feature: marine pelagic biome [ENVO:01000023]; material: deep marine sediment [ENVO:00002113]; isolation source: pool of 4 deep marine... | reverse complement strand
AGTTGTAGTGCAGATGAACGTCGGCGAGCGGCGCCAAAGTCTTGCCCGCGCCCGCAGCGGGTTGCTGCGCGTTGCCCGCTCCCGCGAGGGTCGCCGTCAGCAGGACGGCGAGCGTTTGCGGAATCGTCCTGCGCATGCCGCAGCGGGTGCCGTGCTCAGCACACCGCACGAGCCGTTCCGGTGACGGCGCGCCCGCGGCGGCGCAGCCGCATGCCCAAGGCCGTCACGGCATTGATCGCCGTCTTCAGGCTTTGCCCAGATAGGGTATCGTTCCCGCGAGATCGGTGTCGTCGATGGCGTTGAACTTGCTGACGCTGCCTTCCTGCCGCGCCTTGCCGTAGGGGGCATAGGCGGGGTCGTTGATGAACGCCTGCAGCGCCTCCATCGACGGGAACTCCAGCAGCGCGATCAGCGTCGTGTCCAGGGGCTCGCCTTCGAGGTTGGTGATGTTCCCGCTGCGCGACAGATACTTGCCGCCGTGCTTGTGCACGATGTCGTGGACGTTGGCCGCGTAATCGGGCACCCATGCATCGTCGGTGATCTTGACGTCGGCAATCAGATAAACGGCCATAGTTGCTCCTCCTGTGTCGTTGGTGTCGTGAGCGCTACCGGTCCGCGTGCTCGGGGCGCATCGCGAGACCCGAATATACACGGTTCTCGGGGTCGTGTTTAACGACGAGAGCGAGGGCTCAGAGCATCTCGAACGAAATCATGCGTGCTCAACCCTTTGGCTCATGCGAACTGGGCCGGCAACCACAGCGCGATCTGGGGAAAGGCCGTCACCAGGGCGAGGCCGACCAGCATGACCAGCACGAACGGCACGATGGAGCGGTAGATGTCGCCGAGCGTGATCTCCGGCGGCGCCATCGCGCGCATCAGGAACAGGTTGTAGCCGAACGGCGGCGTCATGTAGGCGATCTGGCAGGTGATGGTGTAGAGCACGCCGTACCAGATCAGGTCGAAGCCCAGGGCGATCACCAGCGGCACGTAGAGCGGCGCGACGATGACCAGCATCGCGGTGTCGTCCAGGAAGGTGCCCATCAGCAGGTAGGACAGCTGCATCATGATGAGCACGCCCCAGGGGCTCAAGCCCCAGCGCTCGATGAAAAGCGACTCGATGGCCTTGACCGCGCCGAGCCCGTCGAAGACGGCGCCGAAGGCGAGCGCGGCGAGGATGATCCACATGAACATGCAGCTCACGCCGAGGGACTTGCGCGTGGTGTCTTCCAGCACCTTGCGGGTCAGGCGTTTCTTGAACAACGCGGCGAGGGTGGCGGCGGTCGCGCCCACCGCGGCGCTCTCGGTCAGGTTGGTGATGCCCATCACGAACAGCCCCGTCATGGAAAAGAAGATCAGGATCGGAATGATGCCGGACCTAAGCAGCTTCAGCTTTTCCCGCAGGGGTATGTTGCGCTCTTCCCGGGCCAGGGGCCGCCCGAGGTGCGGTTGCATCTTGCAGCGGATCACGATGTAGAGCATGAACATGCCCGCCAGCAGCAGGCCCGGGAAGACACCGGCAAGCCAGAGCTGGCCCACCGGCTGGCGGGCGATCATGCCGTAGAGCACCAGCACCACGCTCGGCGGCACCAGGATGCCCAGGGAGCTGCCGGCCTGGATGACGCCGGTGACCATCACCTTGTCGTAGCCGCGGCGCAGCATCTCGGGCAGGGCGATGGTGGCGCCGATGGCCATGCCCGCGACGCTCAGCCCGTTCATGGCCGAGATCACGACCATCAGGCCGATGGTGCCGACGGCGAGCCCCCCCTTGACCGGGCCGAACCAGACGTGAAAGGCGTGATACAGGTCGCTGGCGATGCCCGATTCGGAAAGCATGTAGCCCATGTAGATGAAAAGCGGCAGGGTCAGCAGCGGATACCAGGTGAACAGCTTGAAGGCCGCACTGAAGGGTATCTCGACACCGCCCTTGCCCCACAGCATCAAGGCGAAGACGGCCGCGACGAAGCCGATGGCGCCGAACACGCGCTGCCCGGTGAGCAGCATCAGCATCATCGATGAGAACATCAGCAGCGCGATCAGTTCGTAGCTCACAGGCCAACCTCGTGCTGCAGGGTTTCCGTGATCGGTCGGCCCCTGAATGCCGCCAGCTCCTTGAAGAAGGTAGAGACCACCTGCAGCAGCATGAGGCAGATGCCAATGGCCATCACCACCTTGATCGGCGCCATGCGCGGCGCCCAAACCGAGAAGTTTCTCTGGTCGTATTCGATGGCGTACAGGGCGCTGGAGATACCTCCGTAGAGCAGGATACAGATGTAGAAGAACAGAAAGACCGAGGTAATGGTGTCAGCGAAGGCCTTTCGTTTCGGCGACCAGCTGCCGTAGAGCAGGTCCATGCGGACGTGGTCGCCGAGCAGCATGGAATACGCTCCGCCCAGGAGGTAATACGACGCCATGATCATCTGTGCCAGCTCCGTCGACCAGATGGGCGGCAAATTGAAAAAGGTTCGGGCCACGGTCGCGTAGAGCATGATGCCGATCATGACGAAGATCATGTACATGACCAACCGCCCGAGCCGGCGGTTCATGGCATCGACGAAGCGGACATAGCTGACTATTGCGCTTGGCAATCTGTTCCTGCTCTCGATAAGTCAGCGGCGATCGGGAAACGGGATCCAACGGTTGCTGCGCAAGGCAAAAAACGGCGCTCCCCCGACCCGTGTGTCACCGTCAGGCCGGGGGAGGCTTAAGTCTCGCAGCTAAAGATCAGTCGCCCGTGATCACAGGTACCGATACGGGCGCCCCGCTTTATCCATGTCCGCGGCGTACTGCTGGAAGATGTCGACCACCTTCTTGGCCCTCGGGCTGGTCTGCGCGATCTCGTCCCAGAACTTCTTGGCAGCGTCTTCCACCATTTTCCACTCGGCGTCGGGTATGGAGGTGAGCTCGAGTTTGGTGCCGTGGACACGCAGTTTTGCCTCGCCGCCCCAGTACCAGTACTGCCGGTAATAGTGCGAGCTGTCCATGGCGAGCCGGAACAGCTCCTGCAGGTGCGGCGGTACTTTCTCCCAGGAAGCGGTGTTGGCGAAGAACGAGCCGATCCACGCGCCGGAGATGTTGTTGGTCAGGAAGTAGTTGGTCACGTCCGCCCAGCCGACCGTGTAGTCCTCGGTGATGCCGGACCAGGCGATGCCGTCGAGCTCGCCGGTCACTACCGCTGACTCCGCGTCCTCGTAGGGGATCTGCACTGCGACCACGCCAAACTGGGACAAGAACCTGCCCGCCGTCGGGAATGTGTACACGCGCAGGCCCTTGAGGTCCTCGAGGCTGCGGATGGGTTTGACGGTGTTGAAGTGGCAGGGATCCCAGGAACCGGCGCTCAACCAGGTCACGCCGTCGACCTCGCCGTAGGCCTCCTCCCAGATCTCGCCCAGGCCGTACTGGTTGAACAGCACCGGCACGTCCAGGCTGTAGCGCGTGGCGAACGGGAAGTAGCCGCCGAACACGGAGACGTCGGCGGGCGAGGCCATGGAATCGTCGTCGCTCTGCACCGCGTCGATGGTGCCCGCCTGCATGGCGCGGAACAGCTCGCCCGTCGGCACGAGCTGGTCGGCGGTGTACAGCTCGATCACCATCTCGCCGTTGGCGGCCTTGTTGAAGGCGTCGATCGCCGGCTTGATGACGTGCTCGGCCAGCGCCGCGCCGGCGTAGGTCTGCAGCCGCCACTTGATCGGCGTCTTGGACTGCGCCTTGACGTAGGGCGCGTTGATTGCCGCGACCGCCGTGGCCGCCCCGAGCCCCGCGGTTTTCAGGAATTCGCGTTTCTTCATTCTGCTCGACTCCTCTGGTGGTGTTGAAATGATCTGCGGATCATAATTTCGTCGCGATGAATCTTATTATCAGGTTAAGCGGAATGCAACGAAATGGCGCACCCGCGGATCGTGCTCGGGCGGGCTGCGCGAGACTCGCTCTTGCAGCGGCTCCAAGGCGCGAGACACGCACGGGCCGCCGTTTTTCGCTCGTGCAAGCGGCCGAGAAGCGGAACAAGTCGCACACGCGCGTCGCGTCGCGGCGTGATGGGAGATCTGCTGTGCACCGAGAGCTTTCTTTTGCGGCTCGTCGGGTGTGCCCGTCACGGCGCAGTGCGCTCCGGCGCGCTGCCAAGCTTCTGTGAAGATCGGTCAAACGTTGAACCGTGTCCGGGGCCTCTGACCGGCGGACCCCGTGATTGCCATCGGCTCGGATGCGAATGCAAAGCAACGCCACGACGGCAGAGCGTCTTTCACTGGGCTTGAGCCCGATCCATGCCGACGCACTCGCGGACCCGGCGGTAGCGAGGTCGCCGCGTAAGGTGTGCGTGATCGCCGGGAAGGCTTTCGTTGCGATCGGTCGGTGGATGCGGTTCGAGTCGCCTCGAAGCGACTTCAGCGTCGGCGCTTGCCGACATGATGTGTCATCGTCGCCGGCGCGGTGTGAGGCGATCACGTGAGCATCGCTCGCAAAGAGAGGTTTTCCGCCTCACGCGCCGGCTTCATCGGCTACGTTGCCGGTGTTCTCAATGGGCTCATCGGCATCGGCGGGGGCATCGTCATCGTTCCGGCCTTGATCCTGTACCGAGGTGCGTCGCCGCAGGTGGCGGTGGGCTCGTCGCTGGCCGCCATGGTACTGCTGTCATCGGCCGCGTTTCTGGTGCACGTGTGGCTGACCGGTCTGGGGATGTCGCTGTGGGCGCTCGTGGCGTTGATGGGGGCAGGCGTCGTCGGCGCGCAACTCGGCGCCATGATCCTTGCGCACCTAACAGCTCGCTGGATGCTGCTGCTCTTCGCCGCCTTCGTCCTGACCCTGTCAGCGCGGCTGCTTGCACAGGGGCTCGGCTTCCTGCCCGGTGAGGCCTTGTGGACCAGCGCGCCGCCGGCATGGTCGTATCTGGCGATCGGCTTCGCGTCGGGCGTGTTGTCGGGTGTCTTCGGCGTCGGCGGCGGCGGTCTCGTACTNNTGGCGCTCGCGGTCAACGTGACGAACGCGCTCGCGGGAGGCGTGCGTCACGCCGCGGCGGGACGGGTGCTGTGGCGGGAGGTCGCGCGCATGGTGCCGGCGGCACTCGTCGGCATCGTCATGGGGGCCGCGGCAGCGATATGGCTGCCGCCGGACGAGCTTCGTATCGTCTTCGGCGCGTTCTTCGTGTTCATGGCGCTGCGGCTCGCAAGGCAGGCTGTGAAACGCTGATCCGTGTCCGGGCTTCGGGCCGGTCCTGCAAGATCGCCGGCTACGCCGACGCGGCGCTCACCAACGCGGTGTGCTCGGGCCTGCTTGTCGAAATCGCGCTCTTGCCTCACGCAGCGACTCGTCGCCGTCGAGCCCCGCGTCGCGCAGCAGGCGCTCACTCACCTGCAGCAACGGTCGGCGTGCCGCGGTGTCGCGGCGCCAGCGACGCAGGCGTGCGAGCGGCGCCGATACAACGCCCGTGTCGCGATGGCGGTTGCGCAGGGTGGGTATGTCGAGCAGAAGAGTCAGCGTGGCGTTCATGTCGATGCGTGCCCCCGGGGATGTGCGTTGCCATGCAGTGTAGGCGCGGCTCGTGCAGCAATGCTTCGGCCCGCATCGAACTGTCGGCGTGGTCACCCGGGCGCGAACGCGCTAGAGTGAGCGGCTCGAAAAGGCTCAACGGGGAGCGGGATTGATGGACGCACCTCCCAACCTGGCCGGCATCGGCGCCCTCATCGGTCATCCTACGCGCGCCGTGATGCTCGAGGCGCTCATCGACGGCCGCACCTGGACGGCGAGCGAGCTGGCCCGCAGGGCCGGAATCACGCCGCAGACCGCCAGCGCTCATCTGCACAGGCTGGTCGAGGGAGGGCTGCTGAGCGTCGACTCGCGCGGTCGCCACCGCTACTTCCGCCTGGCCAGTGCGGACGTGGCCGATGCGTTGGAGGCGCTCGAGGTGCTCGCGACGCGCCGCGTCACACGACCCGGTCTGCGCCGGATTGAGCGCGAGCCGCTGAGCGAGGCGCGGACCTGCTATGACCACCTGGCGGGACGGTTGGGCGTGAACCTGATCGAGTCCCTGGTCGCGCTGCGCTGCTTCAGGGAAGGCGACGACGGCTACACGGTGACGCCGAAGGGCAGGCAGCTGCTGACGGAGCTCGGAGTCGACCTGGAGCAGGCGCGCCACCGTCGCCGGTCCTTCGCCCGCAAGTGCCTGGACTGGAGCGAGCAGCGCTATCACCTCGGCGGCGCGCTCGGCGCGGCACTGGCCGAGCGACTTTTCGAACTTGACTGGCTTCGCCGCGTGCCCAAGAGCCGCGTCGTCACCGTGACCGGACGCGGTGCGCGGAGGCTGCGCGCCCTCGGTCTGATCGGCGCTAGTCGTTGACGCTGAGCGTCAGTCGTCTCCCTCGATCACCTTCTTCTGCATGGCGTCGAGGTAGTCGTCGAGCTCGTCGACGCTGCTAAAGATCGTGCTGACGTCCACGGCTTTGACGATATCGAAGACCTTCTGCACGGGCGGCTGCACGTTCACGAACAACACCCTGCCGTCGCGGGATTTCATGGCCCGTTGGGCGATGAACAGGGAGCGCAGTCCCGCGCTCGAAATGTAGTTCAGGCCTTCGAGGTTCATGACGAGGACCCTCACCGGTGACTCCAGCACCGCCTGGAGCTTGGGGTCGAGCTCCGGCGCTGTCACGGCATCGAGCTTGCCCGTGAGGGCGACGGTGATGGTGAACGAATTTCCTTCGCGAATGCTGACGTCGAGTGACATGTGGTGTGCTCTCTCGTGAAGCCGCTTGTCGTCGAGTGTCCGGTGCGGCACCTGTCGGGAGTCTCCCATCGTCTCCTGCCGTGTCCGCGCCCGAGCTTCGTCTTGGGCCGCGGCTCGCGCCGGGGATCTCAACCGCCCGCCCCGGCGGGGGTCCCGTACACCCACGGCGCGGCGGCGCACGGCGCCGGTCAGGGTCGTGATGCGGCTCACGCCCGCGCTCCCGCAGCCGTCGCTGCTCTTTCCACTTTAGTCAGCGGGGCGCGGGTTGCCAGTGGCGGCGCCGGGCCGGGCTGGCGAAGCCGGCGGGTCGCCACCGTCCCCGTCGCCGCCGCGGTTCCGCAGCCCGGCAGCGCACGATGCCGCTACCGCCGCAATGTCCCTGTCCCGAAATCGGCAACAATATATGTAAAAAAATACATGTATGAATATGTGAAAAACGGATATAACATATATCAATAGAGTTCTGAATTATTCGCTGCTGTGCATAGATTTTCCTCGAGATGGATCTGACCACGGCCTTTGTGACCGCCTTCAGGCTTGTCGTCGAGCTCGAGGCCTCGCTGGTGGAGATCGTGGTCCTGTCACTGCTGGTGAGTTCTGCGGCCGTGGTCATTGCCGCGGGCCTCGGCATGCCCCTCGGCGCGCTGGTCGCGCTGGCGAGATTCCCGGGGCGCGGTGTCGTGGTCACGTTGCTCAACGCGCTCATGGGGCTGCCGCCCGTGGTTGCCGGGCTGCTCGTGTATCTGCTGCTCTCACGCGCAGGGCCGCTCGGCGAACTGGGGCTGCTGTTCACCCCGCAGGCCATGATCGTCGCGCAGACACTGCTCGTTGTGCCGATCGTGGCGGCGCTCACGCGGCAGACGGTGGCGGATCTCGACGCGGAATATGCCGAGCAGCTCAAGTCGCTGCGGGTGCCGCGGCTGCAGGCCGCGGCGACGCTCTTGTNNGTGATCATCGTCGGCGGCAACATCAATCACGTCACGCGGGTGATGACCACCACGATCGCGCTGGAGACGAGCCGCGGCGATCTCGCTCTGGCCCTCGGGCTGGGTTTCGTGCTGGTCTTCATTGTCGTGTGCATCAATGGATTCGCGCTGGCGGTGCAGGCGCTCTCTGCGCGGACGCGCGGCTGACGGACGCCCGGCTGCGGGATCGACAGATGGCGACCGAGGCGCTCCGGCCATCGATCCTGCCGCTCACGCTGGACGCCGTGGGCGTCAGGCTGGGCGGACAGACGCTGCTGGCGGACGTTAACCTCGAGTTCGCGCGCGGCGCACCGACCGTCGTTCTCGGTCCGAACGGCGCGGGCAAGACCCTGCTGCTCAAGCTCTGCCATGGCTTGATGACACCGAGCCGCGGCGTTGTGCGCTGGGCTGACGCCCAAACGGCGCGCCGGTGCGATGCCCACGCCATGGTGTTTCAGCGACCGGTGCTGCTGCGCCGCTCGGTGGCGGCCAACGTGCGCTACGCAATGCGCGTCGCCGGTGTCGACCGCGCGCAGCGCCGCCGGCGGTTGGACGAGGCGCTGGAGCGGGCGGGTCTCGCGGCAATCGCCGCTCGGCCGGCCCGCGTTCTTTCCGGCGGCGAGCAGCAGCGACTCGCGCTGGCGCGGGCGTGGGCGCTGCGACCGCAGGTCCTGTTTCTGGACGAGCCCACGTCGCACCTCGATCCGGCCGCGACGCGTGCGGTGGAGCGGCTCATCGGGTTCGTGCGCGACGCGGGCACCAAGATCGTCATGACCACGCACGACCTCGGTCAGGCGCGCCGACTCGCTGCCGACATCGTCTTTCTGCATCGGGGCCGGGTGGTCGAGACGGGGCCCGCCGAGGCGTTCTTCGATGAGCCCGGGAGCTCCGAGGCGCAGGCGTTCGTGCAGGGCAGGCTTTTGTGGTGATGCCGCCGCCGGGACGGCGTGCAACTCAAGGCAAGCAGAGGGGGGCACAGTGAAGACTAGCTATAACCGGCGAATTCAAAGCGTCATTTTCACACTCGCGTTTCTGGCCGCCGGGGCCGCCGTGGCAGCGGAGCGGTACGTTACCGTCGCGTCCACGACCTCGACGGAGAACTCGGGCCTTTTCGCGCATCTTCTGCCGGTGTTCACGGCCGCGAGCGGCATCGACGTGCGCGTCGTCGCCGTGGGCACGGGCCAGGCCATCCGGCTGGCGCGCAACGGCGACGCCGACGTGCTGTTCGTGCACCACAAGCCCTCGGAGGAGAAATTCGTCGCCGAGGGCTTCGGCGTCGAGCGCTTCGACGTGATGTACAACGACTTCGTCGTCGTCGGGCCGCGCAGCGATCCGGCGGGCGTGAAGGGCATGACGGACGCGCCGGCGGCGCTCGCCAGGATCGCCGGCAGCGGCGCCGCCTTCGCCTCGCGCGGCGACGACAGCGGCACGCACAAGAAGGAGCTCTCGCTGTGGCAGGCGGCCGGAATCGATGCGCGTGCGGCCAGCGGCAGCTGGTATCGCGAGACGGGCTCGGGAATGGGCGCGACCCTCAACGTCGCGAGCGGCATGAATGCCTATGCGCTCACTGACCGCGCGACGTGGCTCAAATTCGCGAACAAGGGTGAGCTCGTGATCGTCGTGGAAGGCGACGAGCGGCTGTTCAACCAGTACGGCATCACGCTCGTCAATCCCGCCAAGCACCTACACGTCAAGCGCGCCGATGCCCAGGCGTTTATCGACTGGATCCTGTCCTCCCAGGGTCAGGACGCCATCGACGCCTACCGCATCGACGGCGAGCAGGCGTTCTTCGCCAATGCCGACTAGCGCTGACGGCGGGCGCCGCGCCGCGGATCCGCACGCGGCGATCGACGTCGAGCTCGCCCTGAAGTGGTCGCTCGGGCGCGGCGAGATGGCGGAGATGCCGGCGTTGCTGTTCGATCTGCTGCAAGCGATACGTGATCGCGGCTCTCTCGCCAGGGCCACCCGGGGGCTGGGCGTCTCCTATCGCAGCGGCTGGAATCTCCTCCACCGATGGGCCGGCGGACTCGGCCAGGCGCTGGTGGAGCTCGAGCCCGGTCGTGGCGCGCGGCTGACCGCCCTCGGGGAGAAGCTGCTGTGGGCACGTGGGCATGCGCAGTCCCGCCTTGCCCCGGTGCTGTCCGACGTCGCCGCTCAGCTGGTCGCGGAGCTCGACGTCGTGACCAACAAGCCGGCCTCTCTGGTCGTCTTCGCGAGCCACAGCCTTGCCCAGGACACGCTGCGCGAGCTCGTGCGCCGTCGGGCCGGTGTCGACCTCGAGCTGCACAACCACGGCAGCCTGGAGAGCCTGCGCCTGTTCGGCGAAGGCCACTGCGACCTGGCGGGTTTCCATATCGTCGAGGGCGAGCTCAGGAAGGAGCTCGCGCGCGCGTACCGGCCGCTGCTCGATGCGCGCCGGCACTCGCTCGTGCGGGTGGCCCACCGGCGCCAGGGTCTCATGTTGCCGCCCGGCAATCCGCGCGGGCTCGCGACGTTGCACGATCTCGCCCGCGCTAACGTGCGCTTCGTCAACCGCCAGCCGGGCTCGGGGACGCGGCTGCTGTTCGACGCGTTGCTGAGGCGCGACGGCGTTGGGCCGGCATCGATTCGCGGCTACGACACGGAGGAGTTCACGCACTCGGCGGTCGCCGCGCTGCTCGCCAGCGGCGCCGCGGACGCGGGTTTTGGCGTCGAAGCCGCCGCCGCCCGGTTCGGCCTTGCTTTCGTGCCGTTTGCCGACGAGGCCTATTACTTCGCCGTGAGGACGGCCGATCTTCGCCGGCCGGCCGTCGTCGGACTCGTCGAGGTTCTCGCCGGCACGGCGTTCAGGGAGAGCGTGCGCGCCATGGCCGGGTACGACCCACGCGACGCCGGGCGCGTCGAATCCGCCGCACTGTGAAGCGACTCGCAGCTTCCCGCGGCGGTTCAGCGCGCCGCCAGGGTCTGGGTCTTGCGCCAGAGAAAGACCACGGGTATCACGGCGAACGACGTGATGCCATAGAGCAGGAATGCGTTGTTGAACGCGATCATCTGCGCCTGGCGGGTGATCTCGTTGCTCAAGGCTTGCAGGCCTTTGGCGCTCTCGATGGTCCAGGCGCCGGTGATGTAGTCGTAGCCGAGCAGCTCGTTGAACGGGTTCACGTAGCTGACGAGATCGGCATAGTTCATCTGCGTCGTGCGCACGATGACGATGAAGCTCACGGCGATGTACACGCTCTGACCCAGGTTGCGCAGCAGGTGATAAATCGCCGATCCGTCGGCCAGCAGCCGCGCGTTCAGCGACCAGAAGGTCGCCGTGGTCACCGGCACCCAGAGGATGCCGCTGCCGAGACCCTGGAGCAGCCCGGCCCAGGCCACTCGCTCGGCCGACACATTGAGGTCGATAAAGGCCAGCGCGAAACCGCTCAGCCCGATCAGGGCGAAGCCCAGGGTCATGCCGACGCGGGGGTCGATTCTGCCCATGTGCCCGGCGATGTAGAAGCCTGCGATCATGCCGGTGCCGCGCATGGCGAGCAGCACCCCGATGAGGCTGTCGGGATAACCCTTGAGATTCTGCAGCAGTGCCGGCAGCAGCGTGATGGGCGTGAAGTTGAGCATGCCGTAGAAGCACACGAGGGCGAGGCCGATCATGTAGTTTCGATCCCGCAGCAGCTCGCGGTTGAAGAAGGTGTCCCGCCCGGTGAGCGTGTGCACGACGAACACGTAAAAGCCGAGCGACATGGCGGCGAAATAAAGGATGATCTCCCGCGACTCGAACCAGCCGAAACGCTCGCCCCTGTCGAGAATGAGCTGCAGGCAGGCGATGCCGATCGACAGTGAGACGAAGCCGGTCCAGTCGAGTCGCGAACCTTCGCGTTTACCGGCCTGGCGGATGAATGCCAGGGTCAACAGCAGGGCAACGACGCTGCAGGGCACCAGCAGCAGGAAGATGGCCCGCCAGTCGTACTGCTCGGCGACGTAGCCGCCCAGCACGGGAGCAAGCCCCATGCCCGCGACCACGGCCATGCCGAAGAAACCCTGGGCCATGGCGCGCTTCTCGCCCGTGAAAGTGGCTAGGATGATGGCCTGCGACAAGGGCACGATGGGCGCGCCGCAGGCTCCCTGGGCAATGCGATAGACGAGCATGGGGGCGAGCGAGGTCGCCGTCGCACAGAGGAAAGACGCCACGGCGAAGCCGACGACGCTGCCGATCATGACGTAGCGCTGTCCGAACTTCGCGTTGAGCCAGCCCGTCATGGGCGTGACCACGGCCGTGCCCACCACGTTGAGCGTGACGATCCACGCCACCTGGTCCGGGGTCGCCGAGAGCGCTCCCTGAAGCTGGGGCAGCGCCACGTTGACCACGGTGACGGTCATCGAGTAGAGCATGACGCACACCGAGACCGTCACCAGCACCAGGTACGGGTGCGGTTGCGCGCGCTGTTCCGTCGTCGGGCTCTGCGCGGTGGTCAACGCGGCGTCCTCCTGGCGCGGGGACGACGCCGGCCGGGAGGNNTTCGCGCATGGGCCGGGGAGTGCAACACATTCCGCGCGCGCAGGGAAGGGCGCGGCGTCGCCGATCGGATCGGCTTGCATCGATGCGTGCCTCGACGCGGCCGCCGCGACGGACGTCGGACGCGCGCGCCGCTAGACGGTAGAATAGCGTCATCGCCGTGAAGGCATCATCCTTGGGTCATCGATGAAATACGACAACATTCTGCAGACCGTCGGCAACACGCCGGTGATCCGCCTCAACCGCTTCAAGGACGTTCTGGCTAAAGAGCTCTGGGTGAAGCTCGAGAGCTTCAATCCGGGCGGTTCGGTGAAGGATCGCCCGGCGCTGAACATGATCGAGGATGCCGAGCGAAGCGGGCGTCTCAAGCCGGGCGACACCATCATCGAGCCGACCTCGGGCAACACCGGCATCGGGCTGGCCATGGTCGCCGCGGTGAAGGGCTACCGGGCGATTTTCGTGATGGCCGAGGACATGAGCGAGGAGCGCAAGAAGCTGATGCGCGCTTACGGGGGCGAGCTGGTGCTCACCCCCGCCGAGTTCGGCACCAAAGGCGCTATCGAGGAAGCCCGCAGGCTGGAGGCCGAGCACGGCTACTTCTTCGTCGGGCAGCATTTCAATCCGGCCAATCCTGCGTCTCACAAGCGCACGGCGGACGAGATCTGGAACGATTTCGGCGACGAGCTGACCGCGGTGGTGTGCACCACCGGCACCGGGGGCACCGTCACCGGCCTCGGCCGCTACCTGCGCGAGCACAACCCGGCGATCAAGGTGATCGCGACGGAGCCCGCCGACTCCCCCATCCTCACGCGGGGCGTCGCCTGCAAGCACAAGATCATGGGCACCGCTCCGGGATTCATCCCGGAGATCCTCGACAAAACCTCCTACGACGAAGTCGTGCCCATCGAATGGCGCGATGCCTACGAGGCGACGCGCAAGTTGGCGCGCGACGAGGGTATCTTTGCCGGCATCTCCTGCGGCGCCGCCGTCGACGGCATGCTTCAGGTGGCGCGGCGCGAAGCGTTTCGTGGCGCGGTGCTGCTCGCCATCCTCCCCGACACCGGCGAGCGTTATCTCAGCACGGATCTGTGGGACGAAGACTGATCGGCGCCGGTCCCGCCGGGAACATCAGATCGTCTTCACCAGCAGAATCCAGTTTTCACCCGGGTTCTCCCAGCCCTCTTTCACCATCGCCCGGTCGGCGACACGCCGATAGCCGCAGCGTTCGTAGAGGCGAACCGCGGCGGCATTGGCATCCGAGACGATGATGCTCAACCCGCGCGCACCGAGGTCCCCGGCGGTGCGCTCGGCAATCGCCAGCAGGCGCGTACCGAGGCCGCGACCGCGATTCTCGGGCCGGGCGGCAAGGACATTGACGTACCACGTTCCCGGGGCGAGGTTCTCGAGCTCCTGCATGGGAACGAACATCGCCGGTATGGTGTCGCGATCGATGGGCACGGGCTTCTCGGGAAGGGGATAGCCGATGAGGCACGCCGCCACTTGCCCGGCGGTTTCGGCAACCACCGCGTTGCGGTAGCTGAAGGAGCCGCTCTCACGCCGGGCCCGGCGTTCGCCGACCTCCCACGGCGTCTCGCCCGCTCGCGCCATCCGCGACCACAGATAGTAGGGCAGACCCTCGCCCGCCATGTTGACCAGCCGCGCCAGAGCGCCCGCGTCCTCGCGGGTCGCTCGTCGCAGCGGCGGATCGATGTCGATTGCCAATGCTGTTTCCTCGCCGGCTCCGCCGGTCGTGGTGTCATCCGCAGGCCACTCGCCGCGGCGCTGTGCCGCCAGCGGATCGGCGCTGGGTCCTCGCACCATCTTAGCGTAGGATAGTCGCGAAGAGCGCTCTGTGGCGGTGCGCGTTCTCGTGAGTGCATGGAGCGGGGGAAGCGCTGATGGACGGGGTAGATCACAGGCCCCGGGCGCCGTATGTGTGCCTCGGCGCCCGCCGCTGGCGCGCACAGCGTGCGAAGCGCTCGCATTGTACGGCTCGTGGAGCATCAGCCTTTCTCGTGAGAAACCGTTAGGAGGCCCTCCGTGTCAGACATGTTCATGCGCCGATTCACGTCGCCGGCATATGCGCTGCTCCGCACGGTTACCGGTTTCCTGTTTTTCTGGCACGGCACCCAGAAGCTGTTCGACGTCCCTGTACCGCCACCCTATCAGGCGCCGGCATTTGTTACTTACGTCGCCGGCCCCATTGAGCTCGTGGGTGGCTTGCTGGTGATGATCGGCCTGTTCACGCGCTGGTCGGCGTTCCTCTGCAGCGGCCTCATGGCCGCCGCCTACTGGATGGCGCACGGCACCAAGAGCTTTTTTCCGCTTCTGAACGGCGGCGAGCTGGCGGCGCTCTACTGCTTCGTCTTCCTCTTTATCGCGGCGAACGGCGCAGGCGCGTGGAGCGTCGATGCGCTGCGTCAAGGGCAGAGCTGAGTCGGCGTGAGGCGTCGACGTCACGCATCGCCGACGCACGTTGCGACGGGGCGGGCGCGGGGTCGTGGCCTGAATTCGGTTGTAACCGTGCGTCACGCCGGTAAGCGTCGAAGAGCCCTTGCGGGTACTCTGTCTAGATAACGGTGATTGTCGAGTCGCCGCGACCCGACGGCACGACACGGCAAAGAGAGGCGGATCCAGATGACGAGCACTGCGGTATTTCCCCCGGCTGAGCTNNTGTCGATTCCCGAGAATATTTACTACCTGACGGGCCTCGATCACTGGGGTTTCTTTGCCTGTCACGTGCTGGTGGTTCCGCGCGACGGCCATCTGGTGCTGGTTGCCCGTGCCATGGAGCGTATCACGGTCGATCACATGGTGCGCAATGCCGAGTTCTACGGCCACGGCGACGACGAGGAATTGTCAGACTATGTCGTTGCAGCGCTGTCCGATTTGGGTGTCGAGCGTAGCAGACTCGGCATCGAAAAGAGTAGCTTGTTTCTGACACCGCACCACTTTGAGCGTATCGTTTCAGCGGTGCCGGCCGCCCAATGGATTGACTGCTCCGGGCTCGTCGACGATATCCGCCTGATCCAATCCCCCCTGGAGCAGCAGTACACACGGCATGCGGCGGCGGCCGCCGACGCGGGTACGTCGGCGGCCATCGAGGCCGTTCGCCGCGACGCCAGCGACTACGAGGTGGCCGCGGAATGTCAGCGAGCGATGACCCTCGCCGGTAGCGAGTATCCCGGCTTTGGTCCCTTCATTCGTCCGACGTCGCGGCTGGGCGAGGAACACACGACCTGGCGCGGGGACATCTTTCGCCGCGGCGAGGCCGTGTTCTTGGAGATCGGGGCCTCGTACCGCAAGTACCAGGCGCCCATGGGGCGCATGGCGCACATAGGCGCAGCCTCGGCCGCGGCCGAGGCAGCGGCACAACTCTCCGTAGAAGGCATGCGCGCGATTGTGGCCGCCATCCGTCCGGGAGTTCGCGCCGGGGACGTCTATACGGCTTGGGAGACCGTCGCCCGGGAAGCGGGTCTCGGCGACTACCATCGCCACCATTGCGGTTACCTGGTGGGCATCGGCTTTCCACCGAGCTGGACGGGCGGCTGCAAGGTGACGAGCCTGGCGCCGGGCAGCCGGCGGCGGCTCGAGCCCGGTATGGCGTTTCACGCGCACTCCTGGTTCACCAATACCGGTCGCGGCGATGACTTCAGCTTCTTCATTTCCAACACGTTGCTGCTGAGCGAAGACGGGTGCGAGGTGTTGACGCACCGAACGCCGGAAGGTGTGCAAATACGCTGAGCGCGGTGCACCGCGTACGAGCGACCGCTACGGGCGCAGCAGATGATTCACCTTGGCGCGCCCGAATCTGTCAATATGTCCGAATGTCGCCGGTGAGAGGAAGCGATCATGGAGTTTTCGGCACGTGGACGGCGGGGTCGCATCGGGTTGGTCATGCCCGACGACGCGGTCAACGACGACGAGTATTGGGAGTATCTTCCCGATGGCGTCAATCTGCTGATCACCCGATTCACCACCGCCAAGCGGGATGAGCCGATCAACCCGCAGATGGTCGAAAGTTACGCCGATCTCGATGTCCTTCGGCGTGCCACACACGTGATCAAGATCACTCGACCCAGCGCCGTCGTGTTCGGTTGCACATCGTGCAGTTTCGTCCGCGGCGTCGGCTGGGATATCGAGCAGGCACGCGCCATGAGAGCGGTGAGCGGCGCTCCGGCGACCACCGTCACCATGGCGACGGTGGCCGCCCTGCGCGTGATCGGCGCCCGCAACGTTGCGGTTGGGGCACCGTATCCCGACAGCGTCACTGAGCGATTCGCCCGTTTCCTCGAGGACAGCGGTTTCGGCGTGGTTCATTGGGCCGCACTGCAGATGACGACCGAATGGGAAATCGGCAATGCCTCGCCTTCGGTATGGCGCCGTCTGGCGCAGGACGTCGACCGTCCGCAGGCCGACGCCGTCGTTCTCGGCTGCACGGGCATCCGTACTGCCGAGGTGCTGACGTCGCTTGAGGACGAGCTGGGCAAGCCTGTCGTCAGCGCCCCCCAGGCCATGATCTGGCATCCGTTGCAGCTCATGGGCGTCGACGCGACCCGGGGGGACCGGGGAGTGCTGTTCGCCGATTACGGCGCGGCGTACGCGACCCACGCGAGCGCCGTAGGCGCTTGCTAGCGCGGGTGCGTGCGTCGCCGCGAATGACAAGGGTCTTGAGCCGTTCGGGCTGTGCCGGCCCATGCCGGGGCGTGACGCACGGAGAAGTCGTGATGCTGCGGCCGAGGGGGGGGTGTGGTTTATTTCTGGCAGATGCTGCGTTAGGCTCGGGGTCGTGTATCGGCTCGAAGTCGGTCCACCACACGACAAAGGAGGAGATTTCAGATGAGGACGCGAACTGTGCGCAGTATGCTGTTTGCCATCGTCTCGACCGCCATCGGGGCGACGGGATTCGTCGGTTCGGCATTCGCCGAGACCACGTTGGAACGGGCCAAGGCCCAGGGATTCATCCGTATCGCCTTTGCCAACGAGGCGCCCTACGGGTTCGCCACGCCCGATGGAAAGCTAACGGGCGAAGCACCGGAGATCGCCCGCGTGATCCTCGCACGCATGGGAATCGCGGAGGTCGACGGCGTGCTCACCGAGTGGGGCTCCTTGATTCCCGGCCTTCGCGCCGGTCGCTTCGACATGATTGCGGCGGGCATGTTCGTCACGCCGAAGCGCTGCAAGGCGATCTCCTTCTCTGAGCCTACCTATGGCATGACCCAAGCGCTGATGGTAAAGAAGGGCAATCCCAAGAAGCTGCGCACGTATGAGGACATCGCCAAGGCGGGCGCGACGCTGGCCGTGGTCGCGGGAGCCATCGAGCTCGATCAGGCCAAAGAGAAGAACGTGAGCAACCTGCTCACCATCCCGGACTTCGCAACCGGCGTTGCCGCGGTGCAATCCGGGCGCGCCGACGCGCTGGCGTTGACGGCAATCTCCATCGGCCAGCTCGTGGAGAAGGCCGGCCCCGACGGCGGTGTGGAGCGTGCCGAGCCGTTCACCTTCGTCAACAGCGCCGGCGAGGAGCAGAAGGGCCACGGGGGTTTCGGGTTTCGCCAGGAGGATTCCGACCTTCGGGCAGCGTTCAACAAAGAGTTGAAGGCATTCCTCGGCAGTCAGGAGCATCTCGATCTCGTGGGACCGTTCGGTTTCGGTCAGACGGAATTGCCCACGAAGACCACGGCCGAGCTCTGCGCCGGTTGAGGCAGGTCGTGCGGGGGCGCGCAGCGGCTTGTCTGCTGCGCGTCTCCCGGCGATGCGGCCCCGCGCGCAGCCGCGACGGTAGCGGACCCTCGACGTCCGAGCACCGGCCGTCGTGTGCCCGCACCCATCCTCAGGCCCGTTCGCAGGGTCCGGGCCCCTGACATCGGGCACCGGGGCGAGCGCCCCGGCAAGCTCGCCGGTCACATCGATCGCAATACGGTGCGAAACCGACTGACGCGCTCATGAGCCCCCGCTACGTATTCCTTGTTTTCCTCTTCAGCTTCAGCGCCGGTATCGTTGTGGCGAGCTTTGCCGGTTTCAAAGAGTTCATTCCGGGTTTGCTGCGTGGAACCGTGATCACCATCGAGCTCACGTTGATGGGCTTCGTGCTGGCACTGGTCATCGCCTTCATCGCCGCCTTCGGCAAGATGTCGAAGTTCCGCGCGGTACGCTGGCTGGCTGTTGCTTATATCGAGATCTTCCGGGGGACGTCAGCGCTCGTGCAGCTTTTCTGGATCTTTTTCGTCTTGCCCGAATTCGGTGTCACGCTGTCGCCGATGCAGGCAGGGGTGCTGGCGTTGAGCCTGAACGTGGGCGCTTACGGCGCCGAGGTCGTGCGCGGGGCGATACAGGCAGTGCCCAGGGGGCAGTACGAAGCCTCACTGGCGTTGAACATGCCCCGTGGGACGATGATGCGACGAATCATCGTGCCGCAGGCCATCGTCACTATGATCCCGCCGTGGGGAAACCTGTTTATCGAGCTGCTGAAGACGACGGCTCTGGTCTCGGCAATCACCCTGACCGATCTCACCTTCGCCGCCTATCAGCTCAACCAGTCGGCACTGAAGACGCTGGAGATCTTCGGCATCGCGATGATCATCTACTATTTCCTGTCCCAGGTCAGTCGAATCGGTGCGGCAACGCTCGAGCAGTTCCTGAGCCGCGGCCTCGGCCGCGGGAGGGCCTGATGAACTGGGACTGGGAGTTCACGTTCAACGAGGTGCTTCCTCGTCTTCTCAAGGTCGTGCCGGTCACTATCGAGGCGACACTGCTCGGTTTTGCCCTCGCGGCCGTCCTGGGCCTCGCGCTGGCGGTGGCCAGGATGTCGAAGAATCCGTGGCTGTCGCGACCGGTCACCGAAGTCATCGAGTTCATCCGCGGCACGCCAATTCTCGTTCAAATTTTCTTCCTGTTCTTCATCCTGCCCGAGTTCGGCCTTGTTCTGCCCGCCTTCGCTACGGGGGTGGTCGCGCTGGGGCTGCACTACTCCACTTACTGCTCGGAAGTCTATCGTTCCGGCCTCGAGAGCGTCCCGAGAGGGCAGTGGGAGGCATCTGTCGCTTTGAATCTGAGCCCCGTGCGAACGTTTACGGGCATCATCATCCCGCAGGCGATCCCGCCGGTGGTGCCCGCCCTGGGCAACTACCTCATCGCGATGTTCAAGGAGACACCGCTGTTGTCGTTCATTGCCGTGGTGGAGATGATGCAGGAGGCAAAGTTGATCGGATCGGAGTGGTTTCAATACCGTGAGCCAGTGACCATGGTGGGGCTATTCTTTCTTGTGATGAGTCTGGTCGCCGCCTTCGGCCTGCGACGGCTGGAGTCTTGGCTGAACACGAGGCGAGGTTGATATGGAGCCAATGGTTCGATTCAAAGGCGTAACCAAGCGCTATGGCGAACTCACGGTGCTCGATTCGCTCGACCTGGACGTCGCCCCCAACGAGAAAGTCGCCATCATAGGGCCTTCCGGATCGGGGAAGACGACCGTGCTGCGCATGCTCATGACGCTCGAGCGGATCGACGAGGGCGTGATCGAGCTCGACGGCCAGCCTCTCACGCACAGAGCTCGAAACGGCGAGCTCGTGCCGGCCGATGAGAAGTATTTGCGAACGCTGCGGGGCAAGATCGGAATGGTTTTTCAGCATTTCAATCTGTTTCCGCATATGAGTGCGCTGCAGAATTGCATGGAGGCACCCGTCCACGTGCTGAAGCTCACGAAGAGCGAGGCGGAAGAGCGCGCCGCGGAGCTGCTCGAAATGGTCGGTCTTGCCGACAAGAAGGATCAGTACCCCGCTCAGCTCTCCGGGGGCCAGCAGCAGCGTGTTGCAATCGCTCGTGCACTGGCCATGCGACCGAAAGTGATGCTGTTCGACGAGGTGACCTCCGCGCTGGATCCCGAGGTGATCGGAGAGGTGCTGAACGTGATTCGCAAGCTCGGCGCGGAACATAACCTGACGATGCTGATGGTGACGCACCAGATGGGGTTCGCGAAGGAGTTCGCGGACCGCGTGTGCTTCTTCTACGGTGGCCGCATCCTGGAGCAGGGACCGCCCGAGCAGATCTTCGGCGCCGCTCAGAATGAACGCACGCGGCAGTTCCTGAGCGCGGTCCTCGACGCCAGCGCCTAGGCCCGTCGCCTCCGCGGGAGCGCTCGGCGGCACTTGCACCAGCGCGGGCGAACTACCACGGCCCGCTCAGCCCGCGTCCAGTGTACGTGGCAGCTCGCTCAGCGGCTCGGCACCGTCGGCGGTGACGATGAGAGCTTCGCTGAAGCCGGCGCCGTAGTGCCCCAGCACGCGTAGCGTCAGGGGCAGGTGGAAGACCATGCCGGCGACGAGCGGCTCGTGATTGTCCGCCGACAGGTAGAAAGCCGGGTTCTCGATCCAATTGGGCGGAAACCCGATGCCGACGGGATACGCGTACAGATCGTGGAACGATATCCGCTCGCGAATCGGCGCGAGCGCCGCCTTGCCTGCGGCCGCAACGTCGCAACCCAGCACCCCCGGCTTGATGGTGTCGAGCAAGGCCTCGATGCAGGCGTTGGAATATTCGGCGAGCTCACGTATTTCGGCGGACGGTTTACCCAGCGCGGCAGTGCGCATGAGCGGAGCGTTGTATCGTGCCCGCACGCCGGATAGCTCGATGAACACGGCGTCGCCGGGTTTGACGCGGGTGCCGCCACGGGGACTGTGTGGGGATCCCGCGCGCCAACCTACAGCGATCATGGGCTCGATGCACAGAAATTCCGTGTTTGCCTCGAGCATTGCGTTGCAGGCAGCACGGCAAATCGCGTGATCGCTGGCGCCTTCTTGTACCGCCGCGATAGCGGCGCGACTGCCGGCGTCCGTGATGGCCGCCGCTTCGCGAATATAGCGCTGCTCTGCTTTTGACTTGACCAGTCTGGTCTTCTCCACGATGCCTTTGACCGGCTCTGCATCGAGCGCGTCGAGCAAGCGGCGGACCACCTCGTAGGAGGTGTACGTACTGCCCGTGTCGACGCCGATCCTCCTCCCCATGAGATTTCGCCGCCCGAGGTCGGTGGCGACGAAGTCGACAGGGTCGACGCCGGTATCCCAGTAGAGAGTCTCGCCGGATACTACCGTCGATTCCGCCCGCCCGCGCTCGAACTGCCAAAGGTAGAACAGCGGCCGGCCTTGCAGCGGAACGGCAAGAAACATCAGGTCCAGCACGTTGACCGAGACGTACCCCGTCAGATAGCAGAGGTTGCCTGGGCTGCACGTCAGCAGCAGCTCGACCCCCTGTTCAGCCATGTCGTTTTGCACGGCCGCGAGCCGCCGATCGTATTCGTCGGTTTCGAAGAATACTTCACGTTGAGTGGTCATCTGTTCAGCTCCATGGTGTCGACGAGTCCGCGACAGATCCGTTGAGGGCGCGACTTGCGCGCCGGCCCCTGTCTCAGCGGTCGAGCGGAAACACCGGCCGTCTTATCTTCTCGAACGGGAATACGGTGAGATCGCTGGAGCAGGGCCCAGGGGTCAGGACCGAGTAGCTCGCCGCGGTGATCGGGTCGTAGGCCCGGCGATGGGCGACGGCGGCCTTGACGCCGATCACGTTTGCCTCCTCCGGCTCGATGCCTTGGCTGCGCAACTGGCCGAGGTCGAACGGCGGAGTCGGGCGGCTCGTCAATACGATGCGGACGCCTTGGTGGCGCACAGTGGCGCAGGGCCCCATGTCGATATGGACACCCTGCATCGAGGCGAGATGGCTGTTGCGGTCCTCGAGCTCGAACCGCCCTTCGGTGCGCCTCTCGAGCTCGACGTCGAGTGTCACGGGACCCTCCGACATGCGGCTCCCCTTGCCGCCAATGGCGAGCGTCGCGTGGGACCCGACAGGGCGGTCCGCCAGCTGTGCCACCGCCTCGGCATCGTTGATCACCACGACCGACGACTCGACGCGCGTTTCGATCAGGGCGCGCAGGATGCTGGTGCCGTCTCCGGGTGCGCCGCCGCCGATGTTGTCCGAAGGCTCGACCAGCAGCGCCGGAGTGCGCCCCGCTGTAACGTCGGCGATCAGGCGTGGCATTGCGTGAGCCAAGGCTTGCTCGATAACGTTTCCCGCCTCACGGTTGTCCATGGCACACCGGGCGAGCGCGTCCAGCCGCTGTGCCGCCACGTCGGCATCGCCTACGGTCGTGGCCGTAAAACTGACGCCCGTGTCCGGCGTATCGGCGAAAGCGAAGCCGCCGAAAACGTTGACGGAGACGATGTCGTCACTGGCGCGCTCGATTTCCCGCGCCCGCGCCTCGAGCTCGAGCATGGGGTGGTCGTCGGTGCCCGTGCCCGTGGGGGGCCACACGATGGGAACCTGCCGCCACACGGTGCGGGCGCTCCGCCCCGTACGCGTCAACCTATCGAGCAGCATCGCGGCGTCCATGGCGGCCGCTTGAGCGTCCGTGTGTGGGTTGCAGCGGTACGCGACCAGTCCCTGGGACAACTCGGCGGTCACGCGCGAGATGTTTCCGTGCAGATCGAGCACAGCGCAGATCGGCACTTCGGCAAGGCCGTCGATGCGCCGTATGCGACGCAGTATCTCTCCTTCGACGTCGACTATCGAGGCGCTCACCATGGCGCCATGGAGGACGAGGAACAGACCGTCGATTCCGCCGCTGCGCTCGCGCTCGATCACGCGGTGCAGCGCACTCCAGAATGTCTCGACGACCTCGTCGTCCACGGTCGCGCTCGGCGTCGCGCGCAGATCGATGGCGGGGATGAGCTTCCATCCCTGGGTCGCGGCAACCTCCAGCGCCCCGGAAAGCGGCGACCCGTCGCCGCGCGATGCCAGCATATCCTCGCCCGAGCGATGCTGGAACTCCGCAAGCGATGTTGTAGTGTCGAGAAAGGTGTGGGTCTCGTGAAACAGCCCCGCGATGACGACACGACTAGCCATGGAGAGTGCCGAGGGCCTGTCTATCCAGGAGGCGGATCTCGCGCAGACCTCTATAGAACGCCGTACTTGGCGTACACATCGGCCAGTAGCTTGCCCTCGAGCAGCTCGTTGCGGGTGACATCCTCGGCCTCGACCTTCGCGAAGCTCGCGTCCAGCGCTTGTTGCAGGATCTCCTGCGGTATCACCACGCAGCCATCGACATCGCCGAAGACGTAGTCTCCAGTGCGAACACCTACGCCGCCGCACTCGATCGGCGTGTCCATCGCCATCATCTTACCTCGACCCGCAGTGTCGAGCGGTCCGATACCGCCGCAGAACACGGCGAATCCCATCTCGCGGATGCGTCGTACGTCCCGCACCAGGCCGTCTGTGAGACAGCCAATGGCACCGCGCATTCGAGACGCTGTCGTGAGAAGCTCTCCCCAGGGCGCGATTCGTCCGGTCTTGCCGCAGGCGAGCACGGCCACCTCACCCGGCTTGAGATCGTCGATGAGCGCGATCTCCACTTCATACGGGTTCTCTCCTTCCGTAACGTTGTAGGTGTCCATGTAGAGACCGGTACGAGCCCGGCCGAACAGGATCGACGACTCGTCCAGCGGTCTGATTGAGGGCAGCGTGGCCTGGTGGCGGTACCCGAGACTGTCGAGAACGTCCGAGATGACGGCCGTGTAGAGCGTGCCACGCACGCGTTCGGACACTGTTTGGTCGAGAACCATTTCGCTGTTCCTAAACGAGGGACTATCGCTGGTAGTTTATCGCGACGAAAGCATTCACGTCATCTTGGCGCCACCGGCCTTCNNAGTGATCAATGCGCCTCGCCCGAGACGATATAGACGAACCCGCCGTAGAGTTCTCGCATGGTCGTGTTCTGGAGGTGACTCTCCACGGCTTCCCAGACGTGACGTTCCATAAGGTCTCTGGAGACTCCGAAACTGCTTCCGAGAGCAACGAAGAGCGGCGCAAAGGTGCGTTGCCAGCCCTGCGGCATCTTGTAGTCGAGAACGACCCATTTGCGGCCGGGCGACAGCGCTTTCGCGCCGCGCTCGATGACCTTGTCGAATTCGGGCTCGTAGGTCAGCACGCCCATCGCAATGATGCCGGCAACACCCTGCGGAAACGCGAAATCCGATACCGAGCAGGCAACCAGCTCAACGTTTCGCCATCCCCTTGCGCGTACCCGGGCTCTCGCGCGCTCGAGCATCCTCGCGGAGATGTCGACCCCGATGATCTTCCCGTGCGGGCCAACCGCCTTTTGCAGGAGTTCGAAGTTGAGGCCGGTTCCGCACCCCACCTCGACGACGGTGTCTCCCGGTTGAAGCCCCAGGGCCGCAATGCCCAGGCGTCGCCATTTGCCGATCGGCATGCCCACCAGGTAGTAGCCCCAAACGGCAGCATCGTAGAAGCGTGCCTTGCGATCATAGACGTCCCGAACCGAGTCCCGTGTCGAGAAGCTCTGCCTGGCCATGCCGTCTCTCTCAAGGCGGGTGGGATTCTGTCACGGAAATCCGAAATATACGGCCGACCCCGTTCGTGGCCAAGTGCGCCTTGCCCGGCGCGTGAGCGGACCCTCTCAGCTGCCAGGGTGCGGGTAAGGCGGCTGAACCGGCAGGTGCACGTTCACCATCTCGCCCAGAGCGATCTTGCCCTCTTTCTCCACCCATGCCGTGATTCCCCGAAGATGGCGCGCGGCTTTGGGGAAGTACTTCCCATGACCGGGAAAATGCTCATCAATGACTTCCCCCGGGTGCCTGCAGGGCCCGTTCTCCATATCCACCACGAGCGACACTCCGCCGGCGAATATCAGTCGTGTCGAGGGAGGCAGCAGGCTCAGGTCCGGAATACCCGATATTACCAGGTTCGCACCCACCCATCCCGGCTCGAGCCGTTCGATACGCATGGTCCTCGCGATCTGCACGAGCTCCTCGACGGAGAGGACGGAGATCTGCCGAGTGTTGCGTATTTCCGTGCCTTCCGCGTACTGCAGCTTTACCCTGGAACAGGCCGGGCGAGTCAAACCGCCGTGAGCATCACCCTCGAATCCCTCGAAATCGACCTCGACCTCATCGAGTCGTTCCGTTGCCAGAGACTGGCTTCGATTGCGGTTGATCAGAAGCGCGTCAACACAGCCCTGAATTTTCGTCGGTTTGAGCATGGCGTCGGTCAGGCGTGTTTGGTCGGATGTAAGAGTATACGGAATACGGACAGAGCCGCTTTGCCGATATCTCTTTTGCTTCTGCAGGCCGCGAGGGAGGTGCTGACTGTATGCGTTGTGAGCACTCGTTCGCGACAGCCCCAAAGGTCATGGCTTGTCGCGAAGCGGCTTATGCAGTGGCCGTTTCGGGCACTGTCAGGCCGCGAGCAGTCGTAGAAACGTGCTCACCGGGGTGGCGAGAACAATATTCGCGAATGCCGGGTGTCGCTCGACCGGCCACGTTCACTGCGGCAGCGGCGGGTTTTGACGTGTCCCGCCATCGGTCATTTTTGGTTCGGTCGCTTGTTCGCCACTGATTGATTATCATCGCAGTCGCCGGGCGCGATAGCGGCGGGAGCCGCCCGTTGGAGGAGGACATGCCACGAATTGACACCATCGAAGTGAACGGCAGCCCCATGCGCGTTTGCATCGCGACCCCCGAGATCGCCGGTCCGCACCCGGGCGTGCTCGTGATGTGCCACATCGGCGGGCTGGATGCCTTCACGGAGGATCGCGTTCAACAACTTGCCGAGAGCGGCTTCCTTGCCGCCGCGCCCGACGTGTTTCACTACCACGAATGGTTCGAGGAGCGGGCCGAGCGGCGTGCGAGCTTGCGTGACGACCGGCTCGTCGACGATATCGAGGCGACCATCGACCACCTGGCGGGTACGGGTGAGCTGGACGCGGAGCGGATCGCCATACTCGGTCACTGCATGGGCGGCCGTGTCGCGATGCTGGGTGCGGGGAGTATTGCGCGCATCGGTCCTCTGATTGTCTATTACGGCGGACGGACCATGATGTCGTGGGGCGGCGAGGGGCCCACGCCGTTCGAGCGCATCGAGAACATCAAGGGCTTGGTGATCGGCTTCTTCGGCATGGAGGACACCGAGCCCTCCCCTGAGGACGTGGATGCCATCGAGGCAAAGTTCGCGCAGCAAGGCATGGCCTGCGAGTTTCATCGCTACGAAGGGGCGGGCCACGCGTTTCAGAATTTTCTGGGCCCGGAGCGCTACCGTGAAGAGGCGGCGCGCGACTCGTGGGAGAAGACCCTGCGTTTTCTCGGCGATTCGCTGCGTTGAGCCCCGCAAGGCGGTCCCTGGCGGGCGCCGTCGCAGGCGGGGCGGGGCAAGTTCACGGCGCTCGGCTTCGGCGGGCGTGAGGGGCAATCGAGGAGTGACAGAGATGAAGCGCGAGACGCAAGCGGAGCCTCTGAAGGTGTACTGGCAGCCGGGCTGCTCGAGCTGCCTCAAGACCAAGGAGTTCCTGCTCGCCAACGGCGTGAGCTTCGAGTCCATCAACGTGCTCGAGGACGAGAAGGGCTTCGAGGAACTCGCGGCACTGGGCCTGAGGCTGGTGCCTATCGTTGCGCGCGGCAAGGACTGGGCCAACGGTGCCGTTTTCCGCGATGTGGCCAGGGTGGCGGGCTTCCCGTGGCGCGAAGCCGCTATGCTGCCGCCGGCGGAACTCGTCGGGCGTATCGACGTTATTCTGGATGCGGCGCGCCGCTTCACCGCGCAAATTCCGCAGGCGCGGCTCGACGAGCTGCTGCCCGGTCGGCCGCGCTCCTACCGTCAACTCGCCTATCACATCTTCCAGATCCCGGAGGTCTTTCTCGACCGTGTCGAGCACGACGCGCCATACACCTACGAGGCGCTGCTCAGCACCTTGCCCCCCGGGCTCGAGACCCGTGAAGAGCTGCTGCGCTACGCTGCGGCGGTGCGCTCGCGCCTCGACGCCTGGTGGCGCGCGTACGGCGAGGACACCGATTTCTCCCAGCCCGGCAAGGTCTACTACGGCGACGTCACCCTGCACGAGGTGCTGGAGCGCACCGGCTGGCACTCGGGCCAGCACACCCGCCAGCTCATGCTCACCCTGGAGAAGCTCGGCATCGAGCCCGAGCGTCCACTCACGGATGCGGACTTCGCGGGGTTGCCCATGCCGCAGAACGTCTGGGACAACGAGCGCAGCTGGGATTGAGGCCACGGCGGTGCGCGAGCCGTCGGCGGATTGAGCGATGGAGGCGCACTGGCTCGTCTGGCTCGGTATTGCACTGTGCATAGCGCAGTCGGGCATGCTCTCGGGCCTGAACCTCGCGCTGTTCGGCGTGAGCAAGATGGAGCTCGACGTGCGGTCCGCCACGGGCAATCGAGCGGCCACGCGGCTTCTCGAGCTGCGTCACGACGCCAACTTTCTGCTCGCCACCATCCTCTGGGCAAACGTGGGGTCGAACGTTCTGCTGACCCTGCTTTCGGACTCCGTGCTGACCGGTGTCGCCGCGTTCGCCGTGTCGACGTTTCTGATCACCTTCGGCGGGGAGATCATTCCGCAGGCTTACTTTTCGCGGCATGTGCTGCAGGTCACCGAATTGCTTGCGCCGGTGCTGCGCGTCTACCAGTTCCTGCTCTACCCCATAGCGAAGCCGACGGGCATGCTGCTCGACTTCTGGCTCGGCAAGGAGGGTTTTCACTACTTCCGCGAGACGGAGATGCGCGAGGTGCTGCGAAGGCACATCGCCTCGAGCCAGTCCGACGTCGGCTGGGTGGAGGGTCTCGGCGCCTTGAATTTTCTCGCCCTGGATGATCTGCTCGTCAGTGAAGAGGGTGAGACGGTCGACCCCGAGAGCATCATCGAGTTGCCCGTGCGCGAAGATCGTCCCGTCTTTCCCGATCTGCAGCGTTCCGCCGCGGACCCGTTCCTGCAGAGAGTGCAGTCGTCGGGTAAGAAGTGGGTCATCCTCACGTCGCCTGAGAACGAGCCGGTGCTCGCCCTGAACTCAGACGAATTCCTGCGCGCCGCACTGTTCGCCACGGCACCGTTCAATCCCTACGCCTGTTGTCATCGCCCGATCATCGTGCGCGATACGACTACACCGCTCGGCGAGGTGATCCTCAGACTACGCGTGTACCCGCAGCATCCGCGAGACGACGTCATCGACGACGACATCATCCTCGTATGGGGTGACGGCAAGCGCGTCATAACGGGGGCGGACATCCTGGGGCGGCTGCTGCGCGGCATCGTGCGGCAGCATCCGGCGGACGCGCAGGCCTGACCGGGCGCAGGCGTCAGGTGCTCAGCACTGCTCCCAGGGCAGGCCGTGAAAACGCCAGCCGCCCGTGGTGCCGCGATGGTGATCCTCGTCGAGCTCGCCCTCGAAGCCTTCGAGAACATGGTAAACCTCGCTGAAACCGTTCTCGATCAGCACGTGACCGGCTTCGGCGGAGCGCTTGCCGCTGCGGCAGATGAGTATCACCGGCGCCGCCCCCGATCCCGAATCGAGGGCGCCGCCGAGCATCAGCTCGCGAATTCGGGTGACGAAATGCGGATCGATGGTCCAGTCGGGCTCGTCCATCCAGGCCATGTGCACGCAGCCTTTGGGATGACCGATGAACAGGTGCTCCATCGTCGAGCGAATATCCACGAGCACGGCGCGCGGGTCATCCTGCAGCACCCGATAGGCCTCCAGCGGGGTCAGCGATTTGAGCTCGGCCACGGGATGCGTCTCTTCAAATTGGGCGGGTATTTCCTTCGAACGGTTTGCGCCGCCGTGTCTGTCGCGAAGCGGCGGCCTCTCAGACGCCGCCCACGCGTGCCCCGCGTGCCGCGAGGGTAGGCCAAGCCGCCATCGCGGCCGGCAGGCCCGGCAAGAAATGCGGCGCTCTTGCCGGGCCCCTCGACTGGCGAGTGGCCCGGCAGGCCGCGCTGTCAGCCTACAGAGCAGGTCATGTCCTGGCCGCAGCACATCGGCGACTTGATCTTGCCGTGGCCGTCGGGGCACTTGGAGATGTGCACGCTCTTGCCGCCGTCCAGGGTCAGGGTGGAGTGCTCGAGTTCCTTGCCGCAGTGGCCGCAGGTCATGGTGCCGACGCTCATGCCGCATTTTTCACACGTGTACGCTGCCATCTTCGTTCCTCGGAAGTGATGGGTGAACGTTTCGCTGATGGTGACCGGCACCGGGTGTCGAGCCGGTCACGCAGACAGATCCCTATTCGACGACGCCGCACGCCGCACGCGCGCCGCCCCCGCCCAGCTTGCTGGGCTCGTCGGAGTAGTTGTCGCCGCCGGCGTGGATCATCAGCGCGCGCCCGCGCAGGTCCGCCACGCGTACGCGCGGCGCGAGCACCGGGTTCCGGGCGTTGCCCTCGGCGTCGACATACAGGGCGGGGAGATCGCCGAGATGTCCTTCCCCAAAAGGCCCCTCGTGCCGACCGGAGCCCGTGGGGTCGTAGTGCCCGCCCGCTGAGAGCCCCGCCACCATGGTCCCGTCTTTGTCCTTGGGCCGACAGTCCGGGTTCTCGTGGATATGAAAGCCATGAATGCCGGGGGTGAGGTTGGACAGATCGGGGGCGAACACCGTGCCGAACGGCCGCTGTGTCGCCGTCACCGTGCCGATGGACTCGCCCATGCCGTCGCCGCTGACGAGGTGCATCTGCACCACGGTGGTGTCGGCCGCGGCGGCGCCCGCCGCCGCCAGTCCCAGGAAAACCAGATTTCGCAATCGTTTCATGACACGCCCCTCTTCAGTGGTATTCGCAGCTCGGACTGTACTCGTCTTCGCCGTCCGGGACCAGTGTCCGAACACGCCGGGTTCACAGCGCTCGCGAGCGTCGCCGCGACGAACCGCACCCGCGGTGCGGACGCCATGCCCGCGCAGGGTGTCGCCGGGCGGTTCGCCGGGGCGCCGTGCGGGCTACTCGACGAGTATCGCCGCCATGGCCGCGTAGCCGCGTCGCCGGGCGTGGTCGAGCGGCGTCGAGCCGTCGCGGTCGGCGAGGTCGGCGTCGGCGCCGGCGGCGACCAGCGCCCGCACGGTCTCGGTATGCCTCGCGCCGCCGTCGCCGAGAATGACCGCTTCGATCAGCGCGGTCCAGCCGAGGTTGTTGACGTGATCGAGGGGCGCGCCGGCGTCGATCAGCGCCTGGACCACCTCGACGTGTCCCAGGTGGGATGCGGCAATCAGCGCAGTTCCGGCATAAGGGCTGGTCACGTTGGTCGGATCGCCGCCGAGCTCGAGCACGAGCCTCACCATGTCGAGATCGTTCGCCACGGCGGCGATGGTCAGAGCGTCGTAGCGTGCGTGCTCGAAAGCGTTCGCATCGGCACCGGCCTCGATGAGCGCCCGTGCCGCGGCGTCGTTGGACGCGAAAGCAGCCACGTGCAGTGCCGTTCTGCCGGCCCCGTCGCGGGCTTGCGTGTCCGCGCCCGCCGCGACGAGGCGACGGATGGCCTGCGTGTCGCCGTGCCAGGCCGCGGCGTGCAGGCCCGTGTAGGCCGCGATCTCGCCGGCCCGCGGCGGCGTCTGCCCGTGGCCGCCCGTCGTCGCGACGCTCAGCGCGACGGCGCACGACGCCGCCCGCAGCAGGCGCCTCATGCCCGGCCTGAGTCCGCGGCGAAATGCGCGGCGATTTCGCCGCACGTGGTGAACCAGACGTCGTCGCGCGCCTCGGCGATGTGCTCCAGGGCGCGGCGCAGATGGCACAGCCGGAACGGCTGGCCGACGATGTAGGCGTGCAGCGCCACGCCCATCACCAGCGACTGCTTGCGTGCCTGTCGGCGCATCTCGTCGAAGTTGTCGATGATCATCTGCGCAAACTCCGCGGCGGAGGCCCGGCGCACCATGATGGCGGGAACGTCGTTGATCTCCTGGGGATAGGGCACCGACAGGATGCGCCCGCGGCGGGTCTGGAACCAGACAGGCTGATCGTCGTGGCACCAGTCGAGCAGATAACGGTAGCCGTGCTCCTCGAGCAGATCGGGCGTCGTCTCGCTCTGGGAGATCCACGGTCCCAGCCAGCCCCGCGGGGGCGCGCCGTTGTGGCGGGTGAGCACATCGGTGGTCTCGCGTATGAGTGCGGCCTCGGCGGCCTCGTCGAGCACTCCCTGGCGCTCGGCGTTGGTGCGCCCGTGGGCGACGATCTCGTCGCCGCGGGCGCGAAAGGCGGCCGCCACCTGCGGGCAGTGATCGTAGAGGCGGCTGTTGACGAGCACGGACACGGGCAGCCCCAGGCGCTCGAACTCGTCGCGCAGCCGCCATACGCCGACCCGGTTGCCGTACTCGCGCCAGGCGTAGTTCAGCACGTCGGGAGGCGGGCCGCCCGGCGTGAGCTCGCCGCCCAGTCCTTCGCCGAAGGCGAAGTGCTCCAGATTGAGGCCGATGTACACGGCGAGGCGTCTGTCCTCGGGCCAGCTGAAGGCCGCGCGGTCGCCGATGGCGCAGTAAGGGAATCGCTCGTGATCTCGCATCATGCGGGTCGCCGCCGGCTCAAGGCATGATCTCGCCGCCGTTGGGGTGCAGCAGCTGACCACAGAAATAGGCGCCGTCCTCGCCGGCCAAAAAGACGAAGGCCGGGGTGAGGTCTTGCGTCGTCGCCAGGCGACGCAGCGGCAGCGAGGCAGCGTGCTCGTGCTTGCTCTGCTCGGGGAGCGGGTCGAACCCCGTGTCGACGAGCCCGGGTGCGACGCCGTTGACGAGGATCGCGTGGGGCGCGAGCTCGCGCGCCAGCGCTCGTGTGAACGCGATCAGGCCGCCCTTGGCGGCGGAATAGGCGGTGTAGCCCTCCCGGCCAATGTAGCCGAGCTGCGAGCAGACGTTGATGATGCGTCCGCCGCCGCGCTGCATCATGAGCTGCGCCGCACCGCGGCTGCAGAGGAAGGCGCCGTCGAGGTGCACCGCCAGCATGCGCTGCCAGCTCTCGAGCGAGGTCTCCAGCACGGACTGGGCCCGCTGGATCCCGGCGTTGTTGACCAGAATGTCCAGCCCGCCGAGCTGCTCGCTTACCTGCCCGAGCAGACGCTCGACGTCGCGCTCGTCGGTCACGTCGCAGTGAACCGCCACGGCGCTCCGGCCCGCAGCCTCGATCTCGTGCGACAGCGTCTGCGCCGCCTCGGCGTTGTCTATCCAGGCAATGGCGACATCGGCGCCCTCGGCGGCGAAGGCCAGTGCGACCGCTCGCCCGATGCCGGTGTTGCCGCCGGTGATCAGGGCGATCTTGTTGGCGAGCTTCACGATCTGCGCGCCGGGCTCACAGGGGGCGGACGACGAACTCGACGTCGCCGAACAGCACCGTCTCGCCCTCGATCAGGCCCTCCTCGAGAAAGATGGCGAGCTCGGGATAGATCGCCTCGGCCATGTTCGGGTCGCCCTTGAAGTAGATGCGCGTCACCAGGCGCTGATGGCGCGGGTGGGTCACGACGAAGTGGATGTGGCGGGCGCGATAGCCGGCGTTGTGACCCGGCAGCACGGTGCGGATGCCGAAGCCCCCGTCGACGCGCGTGCGCAGGCTCGCCCGCAGCGGCGGGTACTCGCCGGCCGAGTTGGTGTGCCACAGCTCCACCAGGGCGTCGGCCACCGGCGCGCCCGCGGTGCTGAGAACGCGCCCGCGTAGCAGCAGCGGCTGGCCGGGGTCGCCGGGCTGCCACAGGGCTCGGACGATCGGAGCGCCGGGGCGATACCACGGGCCGGTGTGCGTCTCGAGTGTCGGCTCGAGGGTGGCTTTGGACGGGAGCGCCGCGACGGCCGGCGGCGCCAGCAGCGCGAGACCGACGAGCCAGCATCTCCAGGCACGCGTCTCGCGGTCGGCTGGGCGCGACGATCTCGCGTTGGGGGTCGTCATTCCCATTCCAGCTCTTCGTACACCTGCTGTGCGTTGCGTCCTTTCAACAGCGGGTAGTTCTCGAGGTAGCCGAAGTGCGAAAAGTCGAGCGTGCCGATGTCGGCGATGTCGCCGCCCGACTCCCGGAACTCGCTCACCGTCTCGCGCAGCGCAATCAGGTAGTCGCGGGTGTCCCGTCGCGCCTCCTCCAGAGTCGTGACGCCGCCGTGGCCGGGGACGATGTGTGCGGGACGGTACGCCGCCATGGCGTCGAAGGCGGCGAGCCACGAGTCCGTGTCCGACTCCGGGGTCACCGCGGGCATACGCTCGACGTAGACGATGTCGCCGGCAAACACGACCCGCTGCTCCGGTAGCCAGACGAAGGCGTCTCCTGGGGTGTGGGCGGGGCCCGGGTGGCGCAGGTGGAGGTGCACGCCGCCGAAGCTCAGATCCAGTTCGCTGTCGAAGACCTCCTCCGCGAAAGCCTCGTGGGTGCCGGCGAAGCCGGCGTCTCCGACCAGCGCGCGCGCCACGATCATCTGGTCCCGGGCCCGGGCCTTCTGGTCCGCCACGGCCTCCGCCGCCGCCACGACCCGCGCGCCTTGTTCGCGGAAATAGGCGTTGCCGAGCCAGCGGTGGTCCTGGCCGCCCGTGTTGATGACGAGGCGAACCGGGGTATCCGTGACCGTCGCGATCGCGCTCTCGAGGGCGCGTGCGCCCTCGCGCGTGCCGCCGGAGTCGATCAGGATCACGCCCTGATCCGTGACGACGAAGCCGAAGGTGGCGTTGTTGCCGAGATTGTCCGCGGAGCGCTGGCCCAGTGCTCCGACGATGGCGTAGACATCGTCGACCACCTTCTCGACGCGCAGCTCGCCCGCGGCGGCCGTCGCCGCGGCGCACACCGGCATCAAAAGGACGCCAATGGCATGGCACAGGCGTGCCGCAAAGCGGTGGCTGCCGCTCGGTGCGGCCGCCGCCCGGCATGGTCGCGTCGACGGCAGCCGCTCGGGGTTGTGCATTAGTCTGCGTTCGGGCGCGTGGGTGGCCGCTGCAGGCCCGCACGGCGTTGCGGCCGCCGACCCCGGCGCCGTCGGCGCCGGGGTCGGGTGCGTGCTACTTGATCACGGCCTGCTGCTCGAACTTGCCGCCCGAGACTTCCATCACGAGATAGGATCCCGGCGGATCCCCGGCATCGTCGAACTCGACGCCGGTGGCGCCTTCGTAGTTGATGTCGCCCCCGCCGGCGAGGATCTCCAGCGCCCGGGCCAGATCGCCCGGCAGGATGACGTCGCCGGGCGCGTTGGCCACCTTGCGCACGGCAGCGGCCATGCCGTCGCGGTCGACGCCGCCCTTCGCCTGCATCGCCAGTGCGACCAGTGCGGCCGCGTCGTAAGCCTCCGCCTGGAACGGCCCGTCGACCTCGAGACCGGCGGCCTGCGCCATGTCCTTGAACCGGCTGGCGCCCTCACTAGAGCCGCCCGGCTGGGTGGCGACCATGCCCTCGAGGTCGTCCCCGATGGCGTCCACCAGTGATTGACCGACCATGCCGTCGCCGCCGGCGAAGCGCGCGAAATCGCCTTCCTCCAGCGCCTGGCGAATGACGGTCTGCCCGGAGCCGTCGAGGTAGGCCAGCACGACCAGCACTTGAGCGCCGCCCGCCGCGAGTGCCGAGATCTCCGCGCGGTAGTCCGCTTTGCCGTCCTCGTGGGCCTGGGAGCCGGTGACCGTGCCTCCGACGCTCTCGAATGCCGCGACAAAGGAGTCGTTGAAGCCCTTGCCGTAGTCGTTGTTGATGTAAGTGACGCCAACCTTGTCGATGCCGCGCTCCTTGAGCACGTTGGCCAGCACCCGGCCCTGGCGCGCGTCGGAGGGCGCGGTGCGAAACACCAGGTCGTTGTCGTCGAGTCCGGTGACGGCCGGCGACGTGGAGGCAGGTGAGATCATGACGACGTTGTTCGGCACCGCGGCACTGTTGGCGGCGGATATCGTCGATCCCGAGCACAGCGCGCCGACGATGGCGCCCACTTTCTCGGCGTTGACGAGGCGGTCGGCGGCGGCCGCCGCCGCAGTCGCGTCGACACAGGTGGTGTCGGCGGTGACGAGTTCGATCTTGTTGCCCCCGGCGACACCGCCGGCAGCGTTAATCTCCTTCACGGCCATCTCCGCACCGCCGTTGATGCCGACGGTCAGCGACTCGATGGGGCCGGTGAAACCCATGAGACTGCCGACCTTGACATCCGCCGCCGCCGTGCCGGCGACCGCAACGCAAACCGCCGCAGCGGTTAAGGTTTTCCTCGCTTTCATGGTTTTTGCCTCGGTATGGGATTTTGCACGAACCTTAAGTGATTTTACGACGTTCCGGCAAGACCCCGCGGGGCGCGAAGCGCAGGGTGACGATCAGCGCCAGGCCGATCACGATGACACGCATCTGCGAGGCTCGCGCCGCCAGGTCCGCCGGCGTTTGCCAGGCGTCGAAATGGGCCTCTAGCACGGCGGCGCCGTTGAGGAAGAGAAATTGCGCGATGGGCTCCGACATCTCCCACAGCAGGTAGATGAAGATGGCCCCGAAGACGGCCCCCAGGTTGTTGCCGCTGCCGCCGACGATGAGCATTGCCCATATGAGAAACGTGTAGCGCGGCGGCAGGTATGCCGACGGATCGAACAGGGTGTTGAGCGAGACCAGCATAGCCCCGCCGATGCCCATGAGAATAGCGCCGAGCACGAACACTTCGAGCTGACGTCGCACCACGTCCTTGCCCATGGCGGCGGCCGCGAGCTCGTTGTCGCGGATGGCGCGCATCATGCGCCCCCACGGTGAGCGCAGGGCACGCTCCATCAGCAGCACCATGACGATCAGAACCGTCGCCGCCAGCGCGATGAACAGGGCGCGCCCGATGGCCGTGCCGGCCTGCTCGGAGGCGATGCCGAGCCACTGCAGGCCGGCATCCGCGCCGTCGTCGCTGCCGAGCAGGGCGTTGACGTCGCGCGGCGTCGGCACGGGCCAGTCGATGGGGGAGACCGTCAGCGTGCCGCGCGTGAGCCAGTCGGCGTTCTTGAGAAACGTGCGAATGATCTCCGCGATGCCGAGGGTGGCGATCGCCAGGTAGTCCGAGCGCAGCCCGAGCGTCGTGCGCCCTATGAACCAGGCGGCGATGCCCGCGAGCGCGCCGCCCACTCCCCAGCCGAGCAGCACCGGCAGATCGAGCCCACCGATGAAACCGTTCATGGTCGGGTCCGCCGTCTCGGCGGACTCGATAGCCTCGGCGGCCAGCAGAAAATCGGATTTGAACCAGACGTAGCCCGCGGCGAACAGCGCGACCTGGCCGCCGCGAACGAGCACGAGGGGCAGACCCGCGCGCAGCTTTCCGAGCGCGTACACGGCGATCACGGTGACGCCGAGCTTGATCAGTGCCGTGAGAAGACCGGGGCCGCCGGCGGACCACGCCTCCGGCACGGGCGGCACGGAGACCAGCACCACGGCGTAGCCGCCGAGGGCCACGAAGCCAAGAATGCCCGCGTTGAACAGGCCCGCGTAGCCCCACTGCACATTCAGCCCCAGCACGATCACCGCCGTGGCCAGGGCGGTCGCCAGGTAAAGCAACGCCGTGACCGGGCTCAGCGCGAACCATGCCAGCGCCAACAGCCCCAGCAGCAGAGCCCCGGCGAGTGACGCGCGCGCGCTCACAGAACCTGACCCTTGAAGATGCCGGTCGGCCGCCAGATCAGCACCAGCACCAGGATGACGAAGGGCACCGCCAGCTTGTACTCGGCCGGCACCAGCGCGAGCGAGGTCGTTACCTGCATCGAATCGGGCACGAGAAAGTTCACCACCACGCGCCAATCGAACACCGCGAAGGTTTCCGCCAGGGCGACGACGAAGGCGCCGGCCACGGCGCCGAAGGGTTGCCCCACGCCTCCCATGATGGCCGCGGCGAACATCGGCAGCAGCAGGTTGAAGGCGAGAATCGGCTTGTACTGCGTGTCCATGGCGAGCAGCGTGCCGGCAATGGCCGCCAGCGTGCCCGCGATGATCCAGGTCATGCGCACGACCAGCGAGACGTCGATGCCGCTGACGCGGGCGAGCTCCTCGTTGTCCGAGACGGCGCGCATGGCCTTGCCCATGCGGGTACGGGTCAGAAACCGGTGCAGACCGACGAGAGCGACGAGTGTGAACAGGAACAGCATGACCTGCGGCATCGTGACGATGACCTTCTGGCTGAAGCCCTCGAGATGTTCGCGCAGCCAGTCGAAGCTGATGACGAAGCGCGCCTTGCTCTCGCGCAGGCGCTCGCCGTTCTCGACGATGGTGAAGAAGAACTGGCGGTCGCCCGTTCCGCCGATCAGGCGTATGACGCCCTGCAGCACGAAGGTCACGCCGATGGAGGCCATGACGAACACGATGGGGGCGCTGCGCCGGGCACGGAAATGCGCGTAGACGGAGCGGTCGATCAGCAGCGCCAGCAGAACCGTCGCCAGCGCCGCCAGCGGCAGCGCCAGCAGGCCGGTGGGCAGCGGCTCGGTGTTGACGCCCGCATAGCGCAGCAACGCCGTGCCGGCCAGCGCCACCAGAGCGCCGAAGGTCATCATGTCGCCGTGGGCGAAGTGGGCGAAACGAAGTATCCCGAACACGAGCGTGATGCCGACGGCGCCCAGCGCGTAGAGGCTGCCCACCTTCGCAGCGTTCAGCAGCCCCTTGTTCAGCAGATATACCGCTGCGTTCAGCGCATCCGCGAGCTCCATGTCCTCAGGCCTTGCCGCCGAGAAACGAACGGGCGACCTCGGCGTCGGCGAGCAGCGCGGCGCCGGAGTCGATGAACAGGTTGCGTCCGGTGGCGAGCACGAAGCCGGTGTCCGCGATGGCCAGCGCCTGCCGGGCGTTCTGCTCGACCATCAGCACGCCGACGTCGGCGCGGTTGACTTCGAGGATGATGTTGAAGATGTCGCCCATCACCTTCGGCGAGAGGCCGGCGGTGGGCTCGTCGAGCATCAGCAGTCGCGGCTCCATCATCAGCGCGCGGCCGACGGCGACCATCTGCCGTTGGCCGCCGGAGAGCTCGCCCGCCGGCTGACGCCGCTTGGCCTCGAGGTCGGGAAAGATGGCGTAGACCCGCTCGAGTCCGCGCGCGACGCGCTCGGGTGCCAGGAACGCCCCCATCTCCAGGTTCTCCTCCACGCTGAGACTGGGAAAGACGTTGGCGAGTTGCGGCACGTAGCCGAGGCCGTTGGCGACCAGCGTCTGCGGGGTCAGCCCGGTGATGTCGCGGCCCTCGAACAGCACCTTGCCCTCGCGCAGCGGCAGCAGCCCGAAGATCGCCTTCATGGCCGTCGACTTGCCGGCGCCGTTGGGACCGACGATGACCGAAATGCCGCCGTGCGCGACGGTGATGTCGCAGCCGTGCAGTATGGTCATCTCGCCGTAGCCGCCAACCAGTCCGCGGGCTTCGAGCAGCAGGCTCATGCCCGTTCGGGCGGCCGACGGGCCTCGCTGTCCTCGGCCTTGCCGAGGTAGGCCTCGATCACCCTCGGGTCGGACTGAACCTCGGCGGCGGTGCCGACGGTGAGCACCTCGCCTTCCGCCATGACAACCACCCGGTCGCAGAGGCTGTTGATGACCTCCATGTCGTGCTCGATCACGCAGAACGTGTAGCCGTGCTCGCGGTTGAGGCTCGCGATCTTCTCGACGATCTCGCCCAGCAGGGTGCGGTTGACGCCGGCGCCGACCTCGTCGAGCAGCACCACCTTGGCATCGACCATCATGGTGCGGCCGAGCTCGAGCAGCTTCTTCTGACCGCCCGAGAGCTGGCCGGCGGGCAGGTCGGCCACGGCGTCGAGGCCGAGAAAGTCGAGGACATCGTCCGCACGGGCCCTCACCGCCGCCTCCTCGCGCGCCACCCGGCGCCAGCGCAACCAGGTCGCCAACAGCTGCTCCCCGGACTGCTCGCCCGGCACCGCCATCAGGTTGTCGCGCGCCGTCATCGTGGCGAACTCGTGGGGAATCTGGAAAGTCCGCAGCAGGCGGCGCGAGAACAGTCTATGCGGCGGTTCCCCGGTGACGTTCTCGTCGTCAAAGAACACCTGTCCCGCGTCCGGCGCAATGGCGCCGGCGACGAGGTTGAACAGTGTCGTCTTGCCGGCACCGTTAGGCCCGATGAGGCCGGTGATGGAACCCTCGGCAACGGCGAAGCTCGCGCTGTTCACGGCGCGCAGGCCGCCGAAGGATTTTCTGAGGTTACGGATATCCAACATGAGCGTTCGCGCGGCTATGCCGGGGGCGGCAAGCTCGAGTCCGAGGCGCCTTCTGCATAACCCTGCGATGCGGCGTCAGCGCGATGGTCGATTCTTTCGTTCGCGAAGGGCGCGCTGCGCGACGTTAACTGTCCCGGCCCTCAATGATACCCTACCGGCAGGGCCGTAACGAGGGTGCGCCGGATCACCGCGCGCAAGGCAGCGGCGGCGGTCGCGGCGGGCAGGACGGCCGTGCGCGCCGGGCGATGGCAGCCCGGCCCGCCGAGTCGCTGCGGGCGGATATCGGCGGTTCAATGCCAGTGATAGAGTAGCTGCTCGACGCGCGCCCGGCGCGCAGCGCAGTGAGCGCCGCAACCGACGCTCGACACGCGGGCGCAGACGCGAAGGGGTGACATTGATCCGGACAATCAGACTTTTTCCCGTGCGGGCGGCGCACGCATCTCGCCGATGCCGGCGTCGCCCTCCACCGCAACGCCGTGGGGCGCGTAGGCGGCGTGCCGCGTATCGGGACGCCCGGCGGTTGAGTCTTTTAACGGATGGCTCGATGTGGACGCCAGAGAGGCACACGCGCGCGGCGGACGCCGGCGCGCACGGGCCCCGCTTGCGCGCACGCCAGGCCCCTGCGGCAGATTGAGTGCCGATGTGTCGCGTTCTCGCTTATGCCGGACACCCCATCCTGCT
>JABAHS010084198.1_pt4 | contig 39777 bp, 37 predicted proteins | sample 7062111 | NCBI WGS metagenome assembly JABAHS01 (sample SAMN14534600, study PRJNA622989) | marine sediment metagenome | biome: marine biome [ENVO:00000428]; feature: marine pelagic biome [ENVO:01000023]; material: deep marine sediment [ENVO:00002113]; isolation source: pool of 4 deep marine... | reverse complement strand
CGGGATTACGCTGCGCTTCATCCCGCCCTACGTCTCTATAGAAGAAAGAATCGCGGACAGAGTCCGCTCCCACGGTAGAACCTCACCGTGGGAGCGGCTTCAGCCGCGACAATCGTCCGCGCTTTCGGCGGGATTACGCTGCGCTTCATCCCGCCCTACGGTTCTTCGGTCAGCGCCGCAGGTTCGCGGCCAACGGCCGCTCCCGCGGAGCATTCGTTTCCGCCTACATCAAACCCGCTTCCTTGTAGTACCTGACGGCGCCGGGATGCAGCGGGCAGCCGCCGTTCAGGGCCGGATCCGCGGCGCTCTTCGGATCGAACTGGGTGAGCGCGGCGTGGATCTCCCCGAGCTTGGCGTCGTTCTCCACGATCGCCTTGGTGAACGCGTACACGACCTCGTCCGAGACGCCGGGGCGCGAGATGACGTTGGTGGCGGTCTTGATCGTCTGCACCGCCTCGCTCTGCCCCGGGAAGGTGCCGGCCGGCAACGTGGCGGGCACGAACCCGTGCGCCTTCATCTTTTCGATGACTGCACCCGAGAGGGGCAGCACGCGCATCTGGTTCACGGTGGTGAGCTCGGTCGCAGCCGGGTGGCCCTTGGTGACGATGTGCGCCCACATGTCGGCCCGGCCGTCGGCGACGGCGCTCGAGGTGGCGGCGCGCTTGAGGGACTTGACGCTGCCGCCCTGCGCCTCGATGAATTCGTAGTCGACGCCGTAGGCGTCGAGCACCTGGCGCACCGTCTGCTCGCCCGTGCCGCCGACCTTGGCGGTGATGAGCCGCACCTTCCTGTCCCCGCTCACGATCTGGTCCCAGGAGGTGATGCCGGACTTCGCGGTGACGAACGCCCCGAAGTAGTAGGTGTCCAGACCGCCGAGCACCCCGCGAACTTTGTCCTGCTTCGCCTCGAAGGGCGCGCGGCCCTCGCACCCCGGCTTGGTCGCGGTGGGGAAGCTCATACCCAGCTCCGCCTCGCCCTGCTGGATCAGCTTGACGTTGCCGACGCCGCAGGCGACGGGCAGCACGCTCACCGAGGAGCCCGCCGGCAGATTCGCCTTGGCCAGCTCCCCGATGCCCGCCCCGTAGTTGTACCACGAGGAGCCGAGACCGCAGGTCGCGAAGCGCACGTCCGCGGCCTCTGCCGCCGAAGCCAGGGGGCTCATGCCGGCGCCGAGCATGCAGATCAGCAATGTGGCTCTCATGCCTCTCATTCTTCTTCCTCCTCTTCTCTAGAGTGTCTCACCCCTATCCTATCATGTGATCGGGGGGTGCCTGCCTACTCGATGCTCCGGCGGATCAGCGCGTCGGGGTCCTGGGCGAGCACCGCCTCCAGGTCGACCTGCTCCTCGCCGGGGACCCGGATGCGCGTGAACGTGAACGGGTCTGCGCCCGCGGGCACCGTGGCGTCGAGCCCCATCTTGGCGCTGACGCCGTCGCGGGCGGAGGGGTCGAGCTTCGAGCCCTGAGCCTCGGGGATGACGAGCAGATCGCGGCTTGCCTGAAAGCGCGTGGCCACGGCCCATTGGACCTGGTCGGGGTCGTGGACGTCCACGTCCCGGTCCACGACGGTGACCTGTTTGACGTCGTAGTGGGCGGCGAAGGCGCAGAGAATGATGTTCTTCGCCTGCGCTTCCTGATGCTTGTCGATGCGGACGAAGAGGTGGTAGCGGCACACGCCGCCGAACGACAGGTGGACGTCGAGCACGTTCGGGAAGGAGCGGCGCAGGAAGGCGAGCAGGGTGGCCTCGCGGGGTATCCCTCCGAGGAGCAGGTGCTCGAGCCCGCCCCCCACAATGGTGTGATAGATGGGTTTGCGCCGCTGGGTGATCGCGTCCACCTGGATCACCCGCTGGTCCGAGCGCGGTCCGTAGTACTGGGGAAACTCTCCGAACGGTCCCTCCGGCTCCCGCACGTTGGGCAGGAGCCGCCCCTCGAGGATGATCTCCGCGCGTGCCGGGACGCGCAGCTCGCTGCTCACGCACTTGACCACCTCGAGAGGCGCGCCGTGCAGGCTGCCGGCGATCTCGAGCTCGTCGTGGTCGATGGGGGTGATGGCCTGGGAGGCGAGCAGCGTCAGGGGGTCGACGCCGATCACGATGGCCACCGCGAGGGGTTGGTTCTCGGCCTCGGCCATCTCCGCGAAGGCGAATGTGTGCCGCGGCAGAATCAGCACCCCGAGCCGGTCCGGGGCGCTGATCTGGCAGCGGTTGATGGAGACATTCTGCACGCCGGTCTTCGGGTTGCGCGAGATCAGCAATCCCGCGGTGATATAGGGGCCGCTGTCGTGCTCGTTGTGGGTGGGGACCGGCAGCAGCCGCCGGATGTCCACCGCGCGGTGCACCATCTCCTGAGCCGGTGCGTCCTCCACCTCGGTCCACGGCAACGGCGACTGGGTGGCCGCCTGATAGCGCTCGGAGACGTCGGTCTCGAAGACGCCCATGGCGTCCCCGGCCCAGGCGCGGCTCGCAAGCAGGTTGCTCACCACCGGCACCGAGTGCCCGTCGGGCTCGGGGAACAGCACCGCCGACTCCGCCTGCAGGCGCTTGGCGACCGCGGCGAGCTCGTGGCGCAGTGCGAGGCCCGGGCGCGTCACGCGCAGGCGCCCGCTCGCTGCCAGGTGGTGAAGCCACGCCCTCAGCTCGGTGAAGGGCCCCGGTGCTGCGGAGCGCTCTTGCGGTGGCGGCATGGCCTGAACCTCCCGGTGCAACACGCACCTTCACTCTCGAATGGAAGATACCGCTGTACGTCATGGCTGTTCCTGCGCTCGCCCATCGGACGCCCCCGGTCTCGTGGTAGACGTGCTGGGTCTCGGGGAGGCGCCGCCGCTCCCGGGTGGGCCCCGGCGGGGTGCCGGCACGGTGGTACGCTGCCCGTTCAGGCCTTCCAGAGCAAGTATTCTAAGCAAGGGTGCGGGTGATCCGTTACCGGCAAATCCTGACGTTTACCCCAGAGTCGGATCCCGCGGCGAGGGGGCGACGTTGACCCCACGGCGCTTTGGGCGAACAATGTGCTGGTCTTTCTATACTTGGGAAGACGGGTCCCGTGGGTCGTCCGTCGCATGCGGACCTCCACACGCCCCGAAGAACAAGCGACAGTACCCCCCGAGAACAAGCACAGAACCGCGTTTCGGCAAGCGAAGCGCAGAGGAGGCGGGAGATGAACGGCAGCAACGGCGGAAGCAAGATCACGCGCCGCAAGTTCGTGCAGGCAAGCGGCGCGGCGGCGGGTGCGCTGGCGCTCGGCGCGTACATTCGGCCGGCACGCAGCCAGGAGCGCGTGCTCAACTGGTTGACCTACCCGGGCCACGGCGCCGCAGAGGTGGTGGGGCCCTTCGAGGAGAAGTTCGGCGTCAAGATCCGCGCCAAGGAGTACAGCGGCGGCGAGCAGATGCTCGCCCTCATCCACGGCTCGCCGCGGGGATCCTTCGATCTGGTGACCAGCGACGCGCCGTACGTGGAGAAGCTGCGCCAGGCCGGGTTCATCGAGCCCATGGATCCGTCCCGGTATCCGCTGGATCAGTTCTGGCCGGATTTCCAGAAGTGGCCGCAGCACTGGCTGGACGGCGATTTTTACGCGGTGATGACGAGCTGGGGCTTCAACGGCCTCGCGTACAACGCCAACGTGCTGAGCGAGAGCGACGTGAGCTCGTACCGGGTGATGTGGCAGGAGGATCTCAAGGGCAAGGTCGGCATGCGCCAGTGGTACCTCCCCGTGATGGGGTGCTTCAGCCTGCATCTCGGGCACAAAGAGCCGTACAACGTCAGCGACGCGCAGTTCGCGAAGCTGAAAGAGACCATGTTCTCCGTGAAGCCGCAGGTGAAAGGCTTCTGGGACTTCGCCGGCGTGTTCGATTCGCTGGCCAACGAGGTGGCGTACGTGGTGCCCGGCACCGGCGACTGGATGACGGGGCTATTGCAGCGAGACGGTCACCCCATCCGCAGCGCGACCACGAACGAGGGCGCCGTCATGTGGACGGAGTCGGCGTCCATCGTGAGCGGCACCCAGAGGGAGCAGCTGTGCCAGGAGTTCATTCGCTATCTGACCTCGACCGAGGGGCAGATCCGGCTCATGACCAAGTCCTCGTACATGGCCTCGGGTCCAAGCCAGAAGGCGTGGGAGGAGCTGAACGCCAAGCAGCCCCAGGTGGCCGAGATGATCAACATGGACCTCGACAGCAACAATCTCATGGACATGCTGCGCAAGGGCCATATCGTCCCGCGCAAGCTGCCGGCGCAGCAGTCCGTCGAGGCGTGGCAGCAGGCGTACACGGAGTTTCAGAACCTTTAGCGCCTGACGAACGCTCGCTCGAGCGGTGACGGAAGGCGGTCGCAAGAGCGATCGGGAGTTGCGCCGGGCGGCGCCGGCCGAGGACCCATCGGCCGTCGCATCCCGGGGCGGCGCCCGTGGAGTGCGGGCACTCGCCGAGCGGATCTTCCCCGTGGCCTGGGGTGCGCCGCTCGTCGTCTGGCAGGGGGTGTTCTACCTCGCCCCCTTCCTGTTCATGCTCGTGCTGACGTTCTGGATCGTTCAGAATTTCCGGCTGACCCCGGACGCGACGCTCGAGAACTGGGCCAAGATCCTCGCCACGGGCTACTTCTGGGATGCGTACGGGCGCTCGCTTCTGGGCGCCGGTATCGCGGCCCTCGCGGGCAGCGTCCTCGCATTCCCCTGCGCCTACGTGCTGGGACTCAAGGTCTCGCCCCAGGCGCGACTGCTCGGCGCGTGTCTGCTGATCACGCCCTTCTTCACGAGCTACCTGGTGCGCGCGTTCACCTGGCGCACCATGCTCGGCGACAACGGCGTCATCAACGTGGCGCTCGGGTACGTGGGGCTCGGTCCCTTCCAGATGATCGATAACCTGTTCGGGACCGTGGTGGGCTACCTGACGTTGGTTTTCCCTCTGATACTGGTTCTCCAGCTTCTGAGCCTCTCCTTCGTCGATCGGCGCCTCATCGAGGCCGCCCACAATCTCGGCTGCGGCGGCCTGCGGGTCGTGCTCGTGGTGGTCGTCCCCGCCGCACGGGTGGGGCTCGTGCTCGCCGCCGCCTTCGCTTTCGTGCTCAGCTTCGGGGACTTCGTCAGTCCGCAGACGCTCGGCGGGAGCAACCCGCCCACCCTGAGCCTGCTGGTGGTCGAGCAGATCCGTGGGGCATTCCACTGGCCGCGTGCCTCCGTCATCGCCGTGGTCATGGTGGCGACGTTGCTGAGCGTCATTGCCGCGTCCATGGCGCTCGCCTACCGCAGCGGGGGAGGTCGCCGGTGAGGGGTGTCGAGCGGCTCGGGTTCGTCGCGGCGCGCGGCTACGTGGTGCTCGTCTTCGCGTTCATCTTCGCCCCCATCGTGATGAGCTTCGTGTTCTCGTTCAGCGTCCCGCGCTTCCCCTCGCTGCCGCTCGAGCTCGGCAGCACCGAGTGGTACGCGCAGGCCTGGACCTCGCCGGACATCCGTGCGGCCTTCTGGCGCAGCCTCGTGGTGGCGGCCACCGTGGGGCTGGTCGCGACCTTCATCGGGTTCACCGCGGCCTACACCGACTACCGCTACCGTTTCCTGGGCAAGAAGCTCTACCTGGCGATGGGGCTCACGCCGCCCATGATCCCCGTGCTGATCCTGGGTGTCGCCATGCTCTTCTATCTGAGCCGGATCGGTCTCGCGGCGGCACTGCATTCGGTCATCGTCAGCCACGTGGTGCTGTGCACCCCGTTCGCGATGGCGGTGACGCGGATCCGGCTCGCGCAGATGGACCAGAACCTGGAGGCGGCGGCGTGGAACCTCGGGGCGTCGCAATGGACGGCGATCCGGACGGTGATACTGCCGTTCTGCCTCCCGGCCCTGCTGGCAGCGGTGTTCGTGAGCGCCGCCATATCCTTCGACGAGTTCGCCATCGCGTGGTTCGTCTCCGGCTTCGAGGAGACGTTGCCGGTGCGGATCCTGGCGCTGGTCAATCGCAAGTTCAGCCCCACCGTGAATGCCATCGGCAGCATCACGTTCAGCATCTCCATGACCCTGGTCGTCCTGGCGCAGATTCTGATGCTCGTGCGCCGCCCGCGGCGGCGGAGGCCCGGCGATGCCTGAAGGGCTTCCCGGGCGCGCGGAGAAGTCCACGCGCACGCCCCTGATCGCGCTCGCGGGGGTGGAGAAACGCTTCGGTGAGGTGGTGGCGGTGCGCGAGGTGAGCCTCGATATCGAGGCGGGCACGTTCGTCGCCATCATGGGGCCTTCCGGGTGCGGGAAAACCACCACCCTGCGCATGCTGGCCGGGCTCGAGCGCCCGACGCGGGGGCGCATATACTACCGGGGACGGGACATCACGGGCGAGAGACCCTGGCGCCGGGGCATGCCGATGGTGTGGCAGAACCTGGCGCTGTTTCCGTTTCTGGACGTGGCGGGGAACGTGGCCTTCGGGCTCAGGATGGCCGGCGTGGGGCGCCGCGAGCGACGGGCCCGGGCGCTCGAGTGGCTGGAGCGTCTGGGCATCGCCGATCTGGCCACCCGGGATATCTCGGTGCTCTCGGGCGGACAGCTCCAGCGGGTGGCCCTGGCGCGCGCGCTCGTCACCGAGCCCGACGTTCTGCTGCTCGACGAGCCGTTGTCCGCGCTGGACGCACATCTGGTGGTCCGCATGCAGGAAGAGCTGACGCGCCTTCAGCGCGATCTCGGGATCACGTTCATCTATGTGACCCACAACCAGTCCGAGGCCTTCGCCATGGCGGACCGCGTGGTGATCATGAACGAGGGCGCCATCCAGCAGATCGGCGAGCCGCGCGCGGTGTATCGCCGGCCAGGCAACCGCTTCGTCGCCGAGTTCGTGGGCACCAACAACATCCTGCCGGGGACCGTGGTGAGCGTGGAAGGCACGCGGCTGCGGGCGCGCACCGAGGCCGGGACCTTCGAGAGCGACGCCGCCGGCAACCGTCGGTTCTCCAAGGGCGAGAGCATCTATCTGGTGGTCAGCGCCGACCGGGTGGAGCTCGCGGGCGAGGCGGACGCGGCGCAGGCGAATCGGATTCAGGGCCGGCTGGTGAGCGAGCAGTTCGTCGGCACGGTGGTGACGGTGTACGTCGACGCGGGCGAGCTCGGGGATTTCCGCGTGCAGCTCCAGCAGCGCGCGTGGGATCGGCTGCGCGCGCGCACCGGCGAGACGCTGCTGGCGTCGTGGCGATCGGAGGACTGTTTCGCCGTGGGTGGTTGAGGCGGTTTTTCACCGCACGGGAAAGGAGGTTTCAGGCGATGAAATCAATCGTGCGAATCGAGCAGTTGGATTGGATGGAGTACGAGCGTCGCGTTCGCGATGAGTCTCCCGTCGTATTGTTTCCCGTGGGCGCGCTGGAGCAGCACGGCCCGCACCTGCCCATGAACTGCGACGAGCTCATCCCGCGCGCCATCTCCGAGCAGGTCGCCCGCCGGGTGCCGGCGCTGGTGGCACCGTCGATGTGCTACGGCTACAAGTCGCAGCCGCGATCCGGGGGCGGCAACCATTTCCCGGGCACCACCAGTCTCGACGGGGAGACGCTCATACACCACGTCCGCGACGTGCTCTCGGAGTTCGCGCGCCACGGTGTGCGCCGGATCGCCGTCATGGACGGTCACTACGAGAACACCATGTTCATCACCGAAGGCATCGATCTGGCGCTGAGGCGGCTGCGCGCGGACGGTGTCAGGGACACGAAGGTCCTGCGCATCGGGTACTACGAGTTCACCTCCAAGGAGGCGGAGGCGACGGTGTGGCCGGACGGTTTCCCGAGCTGGCCGCTGGAGCACGCCGGCGTGATGGAGACCTCGATCATGCTGCACCTGCATCCGGAGCTCGTGCACATGGAGCGGGTGCCCACCCACGGGCCGGCCCGGTTTCGCCCCTACGACATCTTTCCGGTGAGCCAGGACAGCATCCCCGGGCTGCCGAGCTCGGGCGCGCTCATATCCGCGCGCTCGGCCACGGCCGAGAAGGGGCGGCTACTCTTCGAGGAGTACGTCGCCGGCATCGCCGACGCGTTGACGCAGGAGTTTCAACTCGCGCCGGAGCCCGAAGCCGTCAAGTAGCGGGCTGCGGAATGCGGCGCCTCTCGGCGGGAAAGACCTTAGCTGTCAGGTGCGCTGACTATAATTGTCTGAAAAAAGGACTGCTGTAAGCGGTCTTTTGGCAGAGAGGAGCGTCCTCGCCACAGCCTCGACGTTCCCCGATTCAGGCCCACAGCGCCTGTGTTGGACGGGTAAGAGCAACCGTCCGTCGCACGCGGGGGAGGCCGGTATGTCCAGCGCGATTCGGATTCTCCAGGGGGGATTCGGGCGGGCGGCCCTGCTCGACATGGACCAGCCCCTGGTGCCCCACGCCCACTCGCAGACCCACGTGCTGCTCAAAGCCAGCGGGGCCGACACCTGGTTCGGGGTGCGGGGCACGCTGCAGCCTCTGACCGACCGCACCGCCGTGCTCATCAACGCGTGGGAGCCGCACTTCTACGGCCATCGACCGAACGCCCCGCAGACGCTGATCCTGGCACTCTACGTGGAGCCCGAGTGGCTGGCGAGGCTCGACACCGCGCTCGCGAGCAGCGCGCACCCCCACTTCTACCCGAGCCCCTGTGTCGAGATCTCGCGCAGAGTCCGCGCGCTGACCGACGCGCTGGTGGCCGACATGCTCTATCGCGTGGTGATGAACGGCCGCATGGCGGAGGAGCGGATCTTCGAGCTGATGATCGCGGTCATCGACCGTTTCTCCGAGTGGCGCGCCCTCAGGGGCACGCTGCGACCCCAGGGGCTGGTCGGGGACGCCAGGGTTCGCCGGGCCATCGGGTACATGCGGGAGAACCTCGGCAGGCGGCTCGAGGTGGCCGAGCTCGCCGGCGTGGCCGGCCTGTCTCGCGCGCACTTCTTCGAGCTCTTCCGCAAGGCGACCAACCTGACCCCCGGCATTTACTTCAACGTGCTGCGCATGGAGACCGCGTTCGAGCGCATCACCGCCAGCAATATCTCCCTGGCGGAGCTGACGTTGGACCTCGGCTTCAGCGCCCAGAGCCATTTCTGCCGCTTCTTCCGCCACCACCAAGGCGTCCCCCCGAGCGAGTACCGCAAGGTGGCGGACGTCTTCGACCCCGTCGACCGGTCCGTCCCGCAGTAGCGGCACTGCCGGTGGGTGCCCGGATGGCGTCGTTTGGGACAGAACGATCCGACTCCAGGGTAAATCCGCCGACCCGCCGGTAAGCCTCCTCCCTGTGGATATCTTTATCATTTCGTAACGCGGGGGGCGCGCGGCCCCCCAACGACGAGACCCGAGCCATGGGCGAGCAACAAGCGACCACTCCGGTCGTCGGACGGCCGCTGGAGCGCCTCGAGGACCCTGCGCTCCTGACCGGGCGCGGGCGCTTCGCCGACGATCTGGCGGTGAAAGCCGCGACGCGGCATGCGGCGGTGCTGCGCTCGCCCCACGCGCACGCCAGGCTCGTGCGCGTGGATGTGGACGAGGCGCTGGCCCTCGACGGCGTCGACGCGGTGCTCACCGGCGAGGACGTCCGCGCCCGCTCGACGCCCTTCATCGTGAGCGTCCGCCAGCCCATGGAGCACTGGGCGGTGGCCGTGGATCGGGTCCGTCACGTCGGGGAGCCGGTGGCGGTGGTGGTCGCCCGGGATCGCTATCGCGCGGAGGACGCCCTCGAGCGCATCCAGGTCGAGTACGAGCCGCTGTCGGTGGTCGTCGATCCCGAGGTCGCGGCGCAGGAGGACGCACCGCTCCTGCACCCCGCGGTGGGCAGCAACGTGGTGAGCGATCGCACCTTTCGCTACGGCGATCCCGAGGGGGCTTTCGCCTCGGCCTTCCGGCGCGTCGGCCTCAAGGTCCGCTATCCGCGCAGCTCCTGCACCCCCATCGAGTGCGGCGTCATCGTCGCCGAGTACGACCCGGCGGAGGACGCCTACGACGTGCTCGCCAACTTCCAGGGCCCGTTCACGCTGCACCCGGTCATGGCGCGGGCGCTCGGTGTGCCCGGCACGCGGCTCAGGCTGCGCACGCCCGCGGACTCCGGGGGCAGCTTCGGCGTCAAGCAGGCGTTGTTTCCGTACATCGTCGGCATGTGCCTCGCCGCGCGCAAGGCGGGCTGCCCGGTGAAGTGGGTCGAGGACCGGCTCGAGAACCTGACGGCGACCACGTCTTCCACCAACCGCGTGACCGAGATCTATGCGGCGGTGTCGGAAGCCGGTGACGTGCTCGCGCTGCGCTTCGACCAGCTCGAGGACTGCGGCGCCTATCTGCGCGCCCCCGAGCCCGCCACGCTCTATCGCATGCACGGCACCCTGACCGGGCCGTACCGGGTCCAGCACCTCGAGGTGCGCAACCGCGTGGTGCTCACCAACAAAACGCCCACCGGCTTGAACCGCGGCTTCGGCGGGCCGCAGCTCTACTTCGCGCTCGAGCGCCTGATGCAGCGGGTCGCCCGCGAGCTGGGACTCGAGCCCCTCGGCGTCATCCGCCGCAACCTCATCCCGGCGGGCTCGTTTCCCTACCGGGCGCCGGCGGGCTCGCTCCTCGATTCCGGCGACTACCCCGCGGCCGTGGGGCGTGCGATGGAGGAGGGCGGTCTCGCGGAGCTCGAGACGCGGCGCGAGCGGGCGCGGCGCGAAGGCCGTCTCTACGGCATCGGCTACGCCGCCGTGGTCGAGCCCAGCATCTCCAACATGGGCTACATCACGACGGTGCTCACCCCCGAGGAACGCCACCGTGCGGGACCCAAGGGGGGCGGGGCGGCCGTGGCCACCCTGAGCATCGACCCGGTGGGCGCGGTGGCGGTGAGCATCGACTCGACGCCCCAGGGGCAAGGGCATCGAACGGCCATCGCGCAGGTGGTGGGCGAGGTGCTCGGGTTGGCGCCCGAGGAGATCGCCGTCAACGTCGAGCACGACACCTTGAAGGACCCCTGGTCCATCGCCAGCGGCAACTACTCGAGCCGCTTCTCGGGCGCGGTGGCGGGCGCGGCGCACCGCGCGGCCGTGCGGGTGCGCGCGCGACTCGCCCGCATGGCCAGCGCGCAGCTCAACGTCGCCCCCGAGCAGCTGGGTTTCGCAGACGGGCGCATCTACGCCCTCGGCAACCCCGAGAACAGCGTTCCCCTGCGGCGCGTGGCCGGGGCCGCCCACTGGTCGCCCGGCAGCCTGCCCGAGGGGGTCGAGCCGGGCGTGCGCGAGACCGAGTTCTGGTCGATGCCCGAGCTCGAGCCGCCGGACGACGCCGATCGCGTCAACAGCTCCGGCGCCTACGGGTTCATCTTCGATTACTGCGGGCTCGAGGTCGACGCCGACACCGGCCAGGTGCGCATCGATCGCTACGTCACCATGCACGACCCCGGGCGCATCCTCAATCCAGCCCTCGTGGACGGCCAGGTGCGCGGCGGGTTCGCACACGCGCTGGGCGCCGCGCTCTACGAGTCCTTGGCCTACGGCGAGGACGGCAGCTTCGCCTCGGGGTCGTTCGCGGACTACCTGGTGCCGACGGCCAACGAGGTGCCGGACCCGATCATCCTGCACATGGAGTCGCCCTCGCCGTTCACCCCGCTGGGGGCCAAGGGGGTGGGCGAGGGCAACTGCATGAGCACCCCCGTGTGCATCGCCAACGCGGTGGCCGACGCCCTGGACGTGGGCGACGTCGAGCTGCCCCTGACTCCGGCCCGGGTGGCGGCGCTCATCCACGGCGCGGAGCGCGCGCCCTCCGGGCGTGTGAAGACGGCCGCGGCGGAGCCGGCAGCGGCGGAGGGCGGGCTCACCGGCGAAGGGGCCGCCACCGTGCCCGCGACGCCGGAGGAGGTGTGGGGGGTGCTCCTCGATCCCGCGGCGCTCGCCGCCGTCGTGCCCGGATGCCGGCACCTGGAGGCCGTCGGCGATCATCGCTACCGGGGGCAGCTCGATCTCGGCGTCGGTCCGGTCCGGGGGCGCTTCACCGCCGAGGTGCGCTACTCCGATCTCGATGAGCCCCGTTCGCTCACCCTCTCCGGGAGCAGCGAGAGCGCCCTCGGGTCCTCCGCCGCCAGCGGCCGCATCGAGCTCGTGCCCGTGGACGGGGGCACCCGCGTGCGCTATCGCTACCGCGCCGAGGTGGGCGGCAAGCTCGCGGCGGTGGGCGGGCGCATGCTGCAGGGAGTGGCCCGCAAGCTCATCGGGCAGTTCTTCGAACGACTGGCCGCGCAGGCCGGCGGCGAGCCCGCACCCCGGCCCCGCGGGTGGTGGCGGCGGCTGCTGGCGTGGCTGGGTATCCGGCGATGAAGCCCGCGGCCTTCGATTACATCCAGGCGCAGAGCATCGAAGAGGTGCTCGATGCGCTCGCCGAGCTCGGCGATGCGGCGCGGGTGCTCGCGGGCGGGCAGTCCTTGATCGCCATGCTCAACATGCGCCTGACCGAGCCCGAGGCCCTGGTCGACATCACGCGTCTCGCGGATCTCGACACCATCCAGGCCCGCAACGGGTGGCTCGAGGTGGGCGCCGCCACCACCCAGGCGAAGCTCGAGGCCTGGCCCGAGCTCGCCGAGCGCGTGCCCCTGCTCGCGCAGGCGCTGCCCTACGTGGGGCACTGGCAGACGCGCAACCGCGGCACCGTGTGCGGGTCCATCGTGCACGCGGATCCCAGCTCGGAGCTCCCGCTGTGCCTGGCGACGCTGGGGGGCGAGGTGAGACTGCGCTCGCGCCGCGGGCGACGACGAACCCTCGGGGCGGAGCAGTTTCAGACCGGGATCCTGACCACGGCTCGCGCGGCGGACGAGCTGGTCGAGGCGGTGCGCTTCCCGCTGCGTCGCGAGGGTGCCGGCTATGCCTTCCGGGAGATCACCATCCGCCGTGGCGACTTCGCCCTGGTGGCGCTGGCCGCCGAGGTCCGCCGGGCCTCGATCCGGCTGGGGGTCGGCGGGGTCGCCGACCGCCCGGAGGTGCGCGAGTGGCCCATACTCGAAGACGAGCTGCTGGCGGATGCGCTCAACGACTTCGCCTGGGAGATGGGCGGCTACAGCGACACGCACGCCACGGCCGCCTACCGCCGGGAGCTCGTTCGGCGGATCGGGCTTCGGGTCATCCGGGAGGCGACGGCATGTCGCGCATGAGTGCGGAAGCCCGTCATCCGGTCCGATTCACGCTCAACGGACGGGCCGTGAGCGGCCGCGCCGAGCCGCGCACGCTGCTCTGTGATTTTCTGCGCCACACGCTCGGCGCCACCGGCACCCACGTGGGGTGCGAGCACGGGGTCTGCGGTGCGTGCACCGTGCGCGTGGACGGCGCGGCGGTTCGCTCGTGTCTGATGTTCGCGGTGCAAGCGCAGGACAGACGCGTCGAGACGGTCGAAGGGCTCGCGGGGGCGGACGGGGAGCTGTCGGCGCTGCAGCGCGCGTTCCGGCACCACCACGCGCTGCAATGCGGATTCTGCACCCCGGGGATGCTGATCTCGCTCACCAGCTACCTCGAGCAGAACCCCCACCCCTCGGAGGAGCAGGTTCGGGAGGTGCTGAGCGGGCATCTGTGTCGCTGCACCGGCTACACCGGCATCGTGCGCGCCGCGATGGAGGTCGTCGCCGCGAGCGCCCGGAGCACGGAGGGCGAGCATGTTTGATCTCGGACAGAGCTTTATCGCGTCCGTCGAGCGCCACCCGGAAGCGACGGCCATCGTCGACGGCGATGTGCGCTTGAGCTATGCGCAGTGGCACGAGCGGATCCTGCGGCTGGTTGGCGCGCTGGCGGGCATGGGCCTCGGGCGCGGCGATCATCTGGTGACGGCGCTGCAGAACCGTTGGGAGGCGGCCAGCCTGCACTGGGCGTGCCAGTTCGCGGGCATCATCGTCACGCCGCTCAACTGGCGCATGAGCGCGGAGGAGCTGAACTATTGCACGGAGGATGCCGCGGCGCGGGCCGTGGTGTTCGAGGCCGCCTCGGCCGAGGCCGTGGCCGGTGCGTCCGCCGCCCAGCGACTGCCGTGCATCGCGGTGGGCGGCGCCAGCGCCGGCAGCGCGCGCTTCGAGGATCTGCTCGCGTCGCAGCCCGGCGACGGCGAGCCGCGGGCCGGCGCCGACGACGTGTCGCTCATGCTCTACACATCGGGCACCACCGGGCGCCCGAAGGGCGTGCCCCGGTATCACCGCACCGAGCGCGCGGCCGCGCTCGCCCACGTCGCCCAGAATCTCTACGCGTACGGCGAGCGCACGCTCGGGGTCATGCCGCTCTATCACACCATGGGCGTACGCTCGCTGCTCGCGATGTCGCTCATCAACGGCTGCTTCGTGTGCCAGCCGCGCTTCGACGCCGCCCGTGCGCTCGAGCTTCTCGAGCGCGAGCGCATCACCAACCTCTACCTGGTGCCGACGCTCTACCACGACCTGCTGCAGCACGAGGCGTTCCCCCGCACGGACGTCTCCTCGGTGCGCAAGCTCGGCTTTGCCGGTCGCGCCGATGCCGGAAGGGCTCCTGCGCAAGCTCACCGACGCTTTCCAGCCGGACCTGTTCGTCAATCACTACGGATCCTCGGAGGTGTACACCCACACCATCAATCAGGATGCCGCTGCGAAGCCCGGCTCCGCGGGGAAGGCAGGGCTCAACCAGCTCATCCGGGTGATCGGCCTCGATGCGCAAGGCCCCGACGATCTGGCGGCGCCTCGCGAGGAGGGTCAGATCATCGCGAGCCTCGCGGGAGACGAAGCGTTCGAGGGCTATTGGCATCGCGCGGACGCGGACGAGAAGGCGCTCCACGGCGGCTGGTACTACACGGGCGACACGGGCTACTTCGACGAGGCGGGGGATCTGTTCGTCACCGGCCGGGTCGACGACATGATCATCACGGGAGGCGAGAACGTCTCTCCCGTCGAGATCGAGAGCGTGCTCTCGCTGCATCCCGCGGTGGAGGAGGTGGCGGTGGTCGGCCTCCCCGACGAGCGCTGGGGCGAGCAGGTGACGGCCTTCGTGAAGCGTCGCGACGCGGTGGATGCCGGGGCCTTGGACGAGCACTGCCGCAGCTCCGCCCTGGCCCGCTTCAAGCGGCCCCGCGAGTACGTCTTCGTAGAGGCCATCCCGAAGTCGCCGGTGGGCAAGATTCTGCGGCGCATGCTGAAGGCGGGAGACTATGAGCCGGAGGAGGGGAAGGCCACATGAGCGAGGATTTCACCACCGCGCATCCCGAGCTGAAGGATCTGGACGGGTTTCGCGTGACACTCGACGAGGGTGGGGAGCGGGCGGACATCATCCTCGACCGTCCGCCGTTGAACGTGATCACCATGCGCGAGCGCGAGCAGCTGCGCGCCGTCTTCGAGGCGCTCGATGGGAACCCCGCGGTGCGCGTCGTCGTCCTGCGCTCGACGGGTGAGCACTTCTCGAGCGGGGGCGAGATCCCCGGCTTCCTCGAGCAGACGCCCGAGCATGTCTCCCACCTGGCATGGAACGTGGCCGCGCCCGAACGCTGCAGCAAGCCGGTCATCGCGGCCATCCGCGGGTACTGCTTCGGCGTCGGGCTCGAGCTCTCCCTCGCCTGCGACTTTCGCATCGTCGCGGAATCCGCTCGGCTCGGGCTGCCCGAGCAGCGCATCGGCATGATCCCGGGCTCGGGCGGATCGGCGAGGCTCGTCGGGTGTATCGGGGTCGCGCGCACCAAGGACATGGTGATGCGCGCTCGCCGCATCTCGGCCGGGGAGGCGCATGCCTGGGGGCTTGCCCTCTCGGTGGTGCCGGATGCCGAGCTCGACAGCGCGGTGGCAAGTCTGGTCGACGAGCTTCGGGGTTTCTCACCGCTCGCACAGCGCACCGCCAAGCGCGTCATCGACGGTGCGCAGGACGCGCCGTTGCATGTGGCCATCGAGCTGGAAGGTGAGGCTTACGGACGGCTGCGCAGCTCGGACGATTTTCGCGAGGGTGTGGAGTCGTTCAAGGCCAAGCGCAAGCCGAGCTTCAAGGGAAGCTGAAGGCGCTCGACTTTGCACAGGGCTAACGTTGGAGGAGGTGACAAATGAGAACGAAAATCTCGCTGCTGAAAGCAATCATCGGGCGTGGACTTTTGTTCCTGGGCGCGGGGGTCGTGTGGCTCGGTCTGGCGATGCCGGCCGAAGCCGCGATGAAACCTTCCGAGCTCAAGGTTGCGGTCGTCCACTTCCTGTCCGGCGCGGGCGCGCCGCACGACGAGGCCGCGGTCAACGCGGCCAGGCTGCTCACCGAGCAGTTCAACAAGGAGAACGGCATCGGTGGCGTGAAGCTCAACACCATCTATGTCGATGAAGCGGGCTCGACCGCCGACAAGGTCGCCGAGTTCCGGCGTCTCGTGCAGGACGAGAAGGTGGACGTGGTGCTCGGCTACACGTCGAGTGCGCATTGCCTCGGCGTCGCGCCCGTGGCCGAGGAGCTGAAGACCCTCACCATCTTTCCGATCTGCGCCAATTACCGGCTCTTCGAGCAACAGCGCTACCGGTATGTGTTCCGCACCTCGGCCCACGCGGCGTCCGAGAACATCGCGGCCGCATACTACGTGCTTCAGCGCAACCCCGATCTGAAGACCATCGCCGGCCTCAACTACGACTACGCCTACGGGCGCGACTCGTGGGAGATGTTCAAGGAGGCGATTCTCAAGCTGAAGCCCGACGTCGAGGTGACCGGAGAGCTGTGGACCAAGTTCCTGGCCACGGATTACTCGGCGGAGATCTCGCGTCTGCTCGCGGCGAAGCCGGACGTCATCCATACCGTCAACTGGGGCGCCGGCCTGACCGCGTTCATCCGCGAGGCACGCACGCGCGGGCTGTTCAACCAGAGCCTGGTGGTGGCGACGACGGGGTTGCTCGACCAGGCGGAGATGATGCCTCCCGGTGTGGCGTTCTCGGGCCGGGGGTATCACTTGCAGTCCCCGGATCCGGGGAAGGACCCGTTGAACCGCCGGTTCATCGAGAGCTACCGGGACATGTTCGGCACGCTGCCGGATTACACGGGCCATTTCATGGCCCAGGGCTTCTACGGGCTGAAGGCCGCCTACGAGAAGGCCATCGAGGTCAAGGGCGGTGAGTGGCCGACGCCCGAGGAGGTCATCACGGTGTTCACCAATTTGGGCTTCGAGACGCCCCGGGGTCCGGTGGTGGTGCGCGCCGATCATCAGGCCGTGCACGAGGCCATGTGGGGTCTCACGACCGGCGAGGTCGATCCCAAATTCGGATATCCCGTGCTCGAGCAGATGCAGGTGTTCCCGGCCACCCAGGTCAACGCTCCGCTCGACGTCAACCCCGTCGATTGGATCAAGAGCTGGCCGGCGAGGGGACAGTAGGGTGTAGCCCGCCGAGCCCCCTTCCGGCGCGAGCGCCGCGGAAGGGGCTCGGGCGCACCGGTAGCGAGAGCGCGAGATGCAGCTCATTACCATCATCCTGCTCGACGGGCTGATCTTCGCGTCGTGGCTGTTTCTCGTCTCGGCCGGGATCACCTTCATCTTCGGGGTGCTGCGTATTCTGAACGTGGCCCACGGCAGCATCTACGCGCTCGGTGCCTACCTCGGCGCCTTCCTCGCACTGTCGCTGGTGGGGCGGACGTATCCGGCCTGGCTCGACTTTCCGATCCTGTTGCTGGCCGCGGTCATCGTCGCAGTGACGGTCGGGCCGCTGATCGAGCGTTTCTTCCTCAAGCGCACGTACAAGGAAGAGGAGATCATTCCGCTTCTCACCACCTTCGCGCTGTTCCTGATCTTGGAAGACGTCATCAAGCTCATCTGGGGCATCCAGCCCTACTTCCTGGATGCGCCTTACAGGCTTCTGGGCCACCTCTCGCTCGCCGGCATCACCTACGCCGGGTACCCGTTTCTGCTCACCGGTATCGCCGTGCTCTCCGGCCTCTTGCTCTGGCTGCTCATGAACCGCACCCCTTTCGGCCGGCAGGTGACCAGCGTGATCGGGGATCGGGAAATGAGCTCGGCGCTGGGGATCAATGTCCCCCGAATGGATACGGTGGCGTTCAGCCTGGGCACTTTCCTCGCGGCACTGGGGGGCGCGTTCACCGCTCCGATGATCTCGGTGGAGCCCGGCATCGGCATCGAGGTGATCGTGCTCGCTTTCGCCGTGGTCGCCATCGGCGGGCTCGGCAGCATCGCGGGCGCAGCCCTCGGCTGCCTCCTGGTGGGTATATCGCGCGCAGCGGCCGTGCACCTTTTCCCCGAGTTCGAGCTGTTCGTGGTCTACGCGCTGATGATTCTGGTGCTCATCTTTCGCCCCCGCGGCTTTTTCGGCGTCACGGAGCTTCGCAGGATATGAGCGCCGAAGCTTCCCTGCGTACCCGTTCGATGCTCGGCCTCGCCGTCGTTTCGGTCGTGTTCGTCGTTATCCCCCCGTTTCTGCCGAGCTGGATTCTCTTCGTGCTCACCATTGCCCTGGCGAAGGCGATGGTGGTGCTGGGCGTGGTGCTCGTGCTCCGGGGCGGGCTGATCTCTCTCGGGCACGGGCTGTACTTCGCAGGCGGCGCCTACGCCGTGGGTTTCACGATGCATTACCTCGACACCACCGAAGCGCTGGTCGCCGTTCCGCTTGCGATTGTCTCCGGGGCCGTCTTGGCGAGCCTCGCCGGTCTCATTCTCAGACGCTACCGCGGCATCTTCTTCGCGATGCTGAGCCTGGCCTTCTCGATGGTGCTCTACACTTTGCTGCTCAAGTTCTACGCGGTGACGGGCGGCACCGACGGGCTCAGCATCCAGCCCATGTCCATCGCGGGTGTGCAGCCCGAGGCGGAGCACGTGCGCGTGGTGCAGTACTATCTGGTGCTCGTGTTGGGCGCCGCGGTCATCTATCTCGGGGCGCATTTCGGGTCGTCCCCGCTCGGCTATCTGATGCAGGCGCTGCGCTATAACGAGATCCGCGTCGAGTACATGGGCGCGTCGGTCAACCGCTCGATCTACTGGTCGTACGTTATCTCGGGCGCGCTCGGAGGGCTCGGCGGCGGCCTCTTCGCCTTCAACGTGGGGCACGTGGCTCCGGAGCTGGCCTACTGGATCAGCTCGGCGGATTTCGTATTCGTGGCCGTGCTGGGAGGGACCGGTAGCGTGTTCGCACCGTTCGCCGGGTCGATCGTGTTCGAGTTCGTAAAGAACTACGCGTTCAAGCTGTCTCCGGAAACCTGGCAGATGACCCTGGGTATCGTATTGCTGCTCATCATATTCTTCCTCCCACAAGGCCTCTGGAGCCTCAAAGATCGGGTCGCAGGAAAATGGGCGAGGCCGTCATCCGGACCGTCGACCTGACGAAATACTTCGGTGCCGTCCGGGCGGCGGAAAACCTCAACATCGAGCTCCTGGCGGGTGAGATGGTGGGTATCGTCGGAACGAACGGCTCGGGGAAAACGACCTTTCTCAATCTGATCACGGGATACCTGGCGCCGACGAGCGGCCAGATCTACTTCAGGGGCGGAAACATCACCGGCCTGTCCCCCAAGGAGGTGACCGAGCTCGGTATCGCCAGATCCTTCCAGCACCCCCAGCTCTACACGGGTCTGAGCATCGGCGACAACATGCTGATTGCCGTCGCCGTGCGCTCGGGGGCAAGCTCGGATTTCTGGAACCCGCTCAAGCGCAGGGCGTGGACCGAGGAGGTTCGCGGGGTGCTCGATCAATTCGGGTTCCGCGACCAGATGAATCAACCCGTCGGAAACCTGCCCGAGGGCCAGCGGAAGCTTCTCGACGTGGCGCTCTCCCACGTGTTGCACCCGCAGCTCTTGCTCATGGACGAGCCCACCAGCGGCGTCAGCATGAAGGACAAGTTCGAGGTCATGGACGCCCTGGTGAAGGTTCTCAAGCAGACCGGCGTGACGACGGTGTTCGTCGAGCACGACATGGAGATCGTGGAGCGCTATGCCGAGCGAGCGCTGGCTTTCGACGACGGCAAGGTGATCGCCGACGGGCCGGTGGAGCATGTCCTGACTGATCCGGCCGTGAGACAGGCCATACTGGGCGCCGAATAGACATGCTGAAGGTCGACGCAATCACCGTTCTCATGGGCACGTTGAACATCCTGCGCGGGCTGAGTCTCGAGGTCGACGCGGGCGCCATCGTCGGACTGGTGGGTCGAAACGGGGCGGGCAAGACCACGACCCTGCGCAGCATCATGGGGCTCGTCCCCGTCACCCAGGGCGACGTGACGCTCGATGGCCGCAGCCTGCTGCGGCTGCCGGCCCATGAGCGGGCGGCGCTGGGTATCGGCTACCTGCCCGAGGACCGGCGGCTGGTGGGGACCCTGAGCGTCGAGGAGAACCTTCGCGTCCCAGCAGAGGCGCTCAAGCTGGGCGCGCCGCGCGAGCGCCTGGAGACCATCTACGGGTACCTGCCCGAGCTCAAGGAGATCGCCTCGCGCAAGGCCGTGCAGCTCTCGGGCGGACAGCAGAAGCTCGTCGCCCTGGGGCGAAGCTTCGTCCACGGACGGCGGGCGCTGCTGCTGGACGAGCCGTTCGAGGGCATCTCCACGGCGTTCTCCCGCAGACTTGCCCAGGTGATCAAGGACTACCAGGCAACGGAGCCCAAGCTGTCGGTGCTGGTGGCGGAGTCCGACTTCAAGCGCGTCGCCATGCTCACCGATCGGGCGTACGTCATCGAGCGGGGGGAGGTCATCGAGGAGACGACCACCGTCGCCTGACCGCGCTCCGACGGTGGAATCTTCGGCACCGTAGGAGCGGCTGATAGCCGCGAACACCACCACGCAACGCTATCGCCCAAAGCCGTTCGCGGCCAACGGGCGCTCGTACAGCGCGTTTGGCGGGATTGCGCCACGCTCCATCCCGCCCTACCAGCTACCAGCGATGCCGGAAATGGCGAAAGCGGCGCTGCCCGAAGCGGTGATGCTTGAAGCGGTGGTGCCTCAGGTGATGGGGCTTGAAGCCGTGATGCCGAAAGCCGCGATGTCCGAAGCGGTGCGCGCGGAAACCGAGGAAGCCACGGTGGTGCCGGAACCCGTGGCGCTTGAAGCCGTGGAGCCCGTGCCGCGACGTGCGCAAGCTGAACTGAAAGCTCGCACCCCCTTTGTGGGGCACGTGCACGACGTGGTGCTTTTTCACGAAGCTCCCGGCCGAGGCCGGCGTGGTGGAGAACGCCAGCGCCGCCAGGGCGGCGACTCCGATGGCGATCCAGCGTGGTCTGTTCATGTCACGGCCTCCTGGTGGGTCCTGCCAGCATCGGGCATCAGTCTCCACCGGCGACGCTGAACCCACCCTGAACGGCTGCCGGTGTGCGAGCCGCGCGCGGGCGGAGGGCCCTGCTCACCGAGCGACACCGTCCGGTGAGAACCGGCGCTAGGCGCCCATGTAGAGCTCCATGAGCTGGCGGTCGTCGCGGATCTCGTCCGGCGTACCGCCGAAGCGCTCGTGGCCGCCCGCGAGGATGTGGACGCGGTCCGCGAGGGGCAGGGCCTCGCGAATGTTCTGCTCGACCATAACCACCCCGACGCCGCGCTCGCGCAGGAGCCGCACCCGCTCCATGGTCTCCCCCACCATCGCCGGGGCCAGGCCGGCGGAGGGCTCGTCGAGGAGCACGAACGCGGGCTCGGGGACGAGCGCCCGGGCGATGGCCACCATCATCTGCTCGCCGCCCGAGAGCGAGCCTGCGGCCACGTCGCGCCGGCGCGCGAGCTGCGGGAACTCGGCGAGAAGCTCCTCGGCCCGGCGCTCGACGCGCTTCGCGTCCGGCAGGGAGTAGCCGCCGACGCGAAGATTCTCGAGGACGCTGAGGCGCGCGAACACGCCCCCGCCCTGCGGCATCAGGATCACGCCCCGGCGCACCACCTCGTGCACGGGCAGACCGCTCAGGTCCTCCTCGTCGAGGGTGACGCGGCCTTCCCAGACCGGCAGCGCGCCGGCGACCGCCTTGATCACCGTCGACTTGCCGCTGCCGTTCGGGCCGAAGATGCAGGTGATGCGGCCCTTGCGCGCCTCCAGCGAGACGCCGTGGACGACCTCCTGCTTGCCGTAGCCGGTCACGAGGTCGTCGACCCTGAGGATCTCGCTCATGCCCGCCGCCCCAGATAGGCCTGCTGGACCTTGGAATCGGCGGCGATGTCCTCGAACGTGCCTTGGGCCACGACTTCGCCGAAGTCCATCACCACCACGCGGTCGCAGATCTCGCGCACCAGCTCCATGTCGTGCTCGATCACGAGAAAGGTGATTTTCGCCTCGCGCAGCCGCGCCACCGCGCCGAGGAGGATCCTGCGGATGCTCACGTGCACGCCGGCGGTCACCTCGTCCAGCAGCACGACTTTGGGATCGCGCATGCGCACGCGGCCGAACTCGAGCAGCTTCTGTTGCCCGCCCGAGAGCTCGGAGGCGAGGTTGTCGCGCACGTGGCTGAGCTGCAGCAGCTCCAGCGTCTCGGCCGCGCGCTGCGGGGCGCGCTTCCAGTCGCCTTCCACCGCAGCCGCCAGGAGGTTGTCGAGAACGCTCATGTTCCCGAAGAGCGAGGGGATCTGGAAAGTGCGGCCGAGCCCGGCGCGCGCCACGCGCCAGGCCGGCCAGGCGGTCACCTCGCGTCCCTCCAGTCGGACCGTCCCGCGATCGGGTCGATGCAGGCCCGAAATGCAGTTGAACAACGTCGACTTGCCGCTGCCGTTCGGGCCGATGACGCCGACGACCTCGCCGCGCGCGACGGCGAGGTCGACGCCGTTGACGGCGGTGACGCCGCCGAAGCGCTTGACGATGCCCTCGACCGCGAGCGGCGCCGCGTCGCCCGATCGGTTCGCCTGCGCGGTTGCGGTTACCATCACCGTTCTCCCTACAGCTTGCGCACCAGGCTCATGAGCAGACCGCGGCCGCTGCGCAGCGCCCGGCGGCCGGGGAACAGGCTCACCAGCCCGTTGGGCAGAAACAGGACCACGAGCGCGATCACCAGCCCGATCACGGGCAGGTAGAGGGTCGTATCGCCCCAGGTGGCCCAGATGGTCCGGTTGGCGAGCCAGAGCACGCTCGCGCCGAGCGCCGGGCCCCAGACCGTGCCGAGCCCGCCGAGGAGCACCATGACCACCATCTGGTCCGTGATCTCGCCGCCCATGGCCGAGGGCGGATCGATGAAAGTCACCCAGTAGGCATAGACGCTGCCGAACAGCGCGGCCATGGCCGCGGAGAGGGCGAAGGCCTGGACCTTCACCTGCGTCGTGTTGATCCCGAGGGCTTCGGCCGCCGGTTCGTGGTCGCGCAATGCCTTGAGCCGGTAGCCGAAGCGCGAGCGCTCCAGGAGGAGCCACACCAGCAGGTAGCTGGCCAGGACCGCGCCCAGCATCGCGTAGTAGAAGAAGAACTCGTCGAGGTAGGGGGGCAGCGAGAGGCCCGCGGTCCCGCCGGTGACCTCGAGCACGCTGGTGAGCTGGAGCAGCATCTCCGCGAAGGCCCAGGTGGCGATGGCGAAGTAGGAGCCTCGCAGGCGCATGGTGGGCGCGCCGATCACCGCGGCCACGGCGGCCGCGCACAGGAGCCCGACCGGCACCGTGGCCGCGAAAGGGAAACCGACGTCGGGCTGCATGAGGATGGCCGTCGCATACGCGCCGATGCCGAAGAACGCGGAGTGCCCGAAGCTGATGTAGCCGGCGTAGCCGCCGACGATGTTCCAGGAGCACGCGAGCCCGGCCCACATGAGCACGCCGGTCGCCAGCCGCAGCCAGTAGGCGTCGAGGACGAAGGGCAGAGCGACGAGTGCGAGCACGAGGCCGGCGGCGGGTGCGACGAGGCCTGCGCTGTGCATGCTCGCGCCCCTACGCCCCGCGCCGCAGGATGCCCTGCGGCGAGACCAGCAGGACCAGGTAGAGCGCCCCGAAGACCACCAGGTGCGAGTACACGGCCCCGACGTAGGTCGCGACCAGCGATTCGGTGATGCCCAGGAAGAGCCCGGCGACCAGCACGCCCTCGACGGAGCCGAGGCCCGCGAGCACGGCGACGAAGAAGGCGAAGAGCGTGTACTTGACGCCGACGTCCGGGTTCACCGAGAAGATGGACGCGAGGAGCACGCCCGCCGCCGCGGTGATGCCGGTGTAGATGCCGTAGACGATGGCCGAGATGCGCTTCACGTCGATGCCCATGAGCCCGGCGTTCTCCCGGTTCTGCGCCACCGCCCGCACCGCGAGGCCGAAGCGCGTGCGGTGAAGGAAGACGAAGAGCGCCGCGCCCAGGGCGGCCGCGAACAGGAAGGCGACGACACGCAGCAGGGGCAGGGTCAGCGGGCCGACGGCGATGGACTCGTCGGCGATGGGGGTGTCCACGGTGCGGGTGTTGAACGACCAGAGCCACAGCGCGCCGCCGCGCATGAACACGAAGACGCCGAAGGTGAAGGCCAGCGCCATGAGGTCGGGGCGTGCGTAGCGGCTCGTGCGCACGCGGTAGATGAGCGGCCCCATGGCGTAGCCGGCGAGGGCGAAGAGGGCGAACACGAAGGGCAGGCTGAGGAAGGGGTCGAGCCCGAGCAGCACGCCCGCCCAGTAGGCCGCGTAGCCCCCGAGCATCACCCAGCCGCCGACGGCGAAGTCGATGACGTGGAGGACGCCGAAGGTGAGCTGGAAGCCGATGGCCAGGCAGGCCAGGATCCCGCCGATCAGGATCCCGTTGAGGAGGGCCTGGAGCAACAGGTCCACGGAGATTCTCCCGGCGGTGCGGAGCCGCCGGCGGGTGGCAGGCCCGCCGGCGGCCGCGCGCTAGATGGTCACGACCACGCCGGGAGCGGGTAGGTGTACTCCCCCTCCGCCGCGTCCGCCGGGGCCACCGGAACCACGCGGCCCTGCTTGATCTGGATGACCACCGGCACGGGCCGGGTGTTGTTGTGGTAATGGTCGCCCTGCTTCTCGAAGGCCACGGGGCCGTAGAAGGTGTCGATGTCCGTGCCCTCGATGGCCTGAGCGAGTGCCTGGCGGGCGCTCTGGTCCCACGGCGGCGCCTGGGCGAGCCGCTTCGCCGCGTCCTGGAGCACCAGACCGCTCGCCGAGCATGCGGCCTCGGTGTAGTCGGGATGGCTGCCCCAGCGGGCGTGGGAGAGATCGTCGTACTCCGTCGCCGTGCCGAACAGGTCGTCCCGGTAAGGGAGCTTGGGCGTCCACAGCGAGATGCCGAGCACGCCGTCGGCGTCCGCGCCGAGCTGATCCGCGAACGCGGGCACCGTGACCCCGTAGTGCATGAGCAGCGCCTTCGGGCGGTAGCGCAGGGACTTCGCGGTCTTGACGAAGTTGATGAGGACCTCCTCGTGGGCGCCCACCGCCACGATGTCCGGGTTCTGGGACTTGAGGCTGGAGACGATGGGCGTGAGGTCCGCCTTGGCCGGGATCAGCTCGTAGCTGGTGAGCTTGAGCCCGGTCTGCGCGACGCCGGCGCGAAAGCCCTCGGCGGTCTCCTTCGAGAACGGCTCGTTCACGCCGACCACGGCGGCGGTCGTCGGCCGCGGATCGGAGGCGTCGGTGACCACCCCGATGGACTTCCCGGCCGTGAGGTCGACGGCCGGAATCATGCCGAAGTTGAAGGGCGGCTTCGCGAGCCACACGTTCGGGGACTCCGCGGAGCCCGAGATCATCGGCACACGGTACTTGGCGCTGATGGGTTGCACGGCGAGGGTGACGCCCGAGGTATAGGGGCCGAACAGAACGTTCACGTCCTCCTGGACGATCAGGCGCTCGGCGGCGTCGGCGCCCGACGAGGGCTTCGACTGCGCATCGCCGTAGAACATTTCCACCTCGTAGCGCGTCCCGCCGATCTCGACACCGCCTCTCTTGTTGATCTCCTCGGCCCAGAGGTCGTAGCCGCGCCGGGTCAGATTGCCGCCGAAGCGCGTGGGACCCGAGAGCGAGGTGATCACCCCGCACTTGACCGTGGGTGCGGCGGCGCGCGTTCGAATCGCCGGTGCCCCCAGAGAGAGCGCGCCCGCGCCGAGAGCGGATGTGGTGAGAAAGCGTCTGCGAGAGATTCGTCGAGTCATGGCTGCCTCCCCGTTAGTAATGCTGTAGTTGGAACTCGGGATCGGCACAGAAGGCTGGCGCAGTCCTCCCCGCGGAGCGACACCGCGTGCGCGCCGGTCCGCAGGGAAGGAGGCGCCGTGAAACCATTGTACCCGAGAACGCCGCCCCGGAGGGGTAGCCGGCTCGCGGGCGCACGTCATCGGCCGGCGGGGCCGGCGGTGTTGCAGCGAAAAGTCGACATCGTGTTGCAGTCGGGCGCGCGAGAGTTTCAACACGCGCGCCGTCAGCCCAGTATGTATCCCCGCTCGTCGTGCAGGGCGATATCGAGTCCCTCGGTCTCCTGCTCCCCATCGACGCGCAGGCCGATGGTAGCCCCGACGATCTTGAGCAGTATGAAGCTCACGATGCCGCAGTAGAGGATGGTCACGACGACGCCGAGCCCCTGCGCGGCGAGCTGAGTTCCGATGCTCGCATGACTCTCCGCGAGCCCGCTGCCGCCCAGCCCCTCGGCCGAGAACACTCCGGTCAAAAGCGCCCCGATGATGCCGCCGACGGCGTGCACACCAAAGACGTCGAGCGAGTCGTCATAGCCGAGGGTGCGTTTGATGCGCGTCGATGCCAGGAAACAGCCGACACCGGCGGCCGCACCGATGACCAGGGCGCCCATGGGCCCGACCGAGCCCGATGCCGGGGTAATGGCAACCAGGCCCGCGACCGCGCCGGTAGCGATGCCGAGTACGCTCGGTTTGCCGTGCGCGATCCACTCGCTGAACATCCACAGGAGCGCTGCGGCGGCGGTGGCGATCTGGGTCACGGCCATGGCCATGCCCGCGGTGCCGTCGGCGGCGAGCTCGCTGCCGGCGTTGAACCCGAACCAGCCGACCCACAGCATCGAGGCGCCGACCACGGTCAGGGTCAGGTTGTGCGGCGGCATGGGAGTCCCGGGGTAGCCGCTGCGCCGGCCGAGGACGAGGGCGGCGACGAGACCTGCGATGCCTGCGTTGATGTGCACGACGGTGCCGCCCGCGAAGTCCAGGACTCCCAGTTCGCCGAGCCAGCCGCCGCCCCACACCCAGTGCGCGATCGGGGCGTAGACGAGTGTGAGCCACAGCGCGATGAACCAGAGCATGGCAGAGAACTTCATGCGCTCGACGAAAGATCCCACGATGAGCGCCGGGGTGATGATGGCGAAGGTCAGCTGGAAGGTCATGAACACCGTCTCGGGAATCGTGCCGCTCAACGTGTCCACCCCGACCCCCGAGAGAAAGATCTTGGAGAACCCGCCCACCCAGGCATTGGCGGCGCCGCCATCGCCGAATGCGAGGCTGTACGCATAGATGACCCAGAGAACCGTGACCAGACACGTGATGGCGAAGCACTGCATCATCACCGACAGCACGTTCTTGCTCCGCACCATGCCCGCATAGAACAGCGACAGGCCCGGAATGGTCATGAACAGCACCAGGGCGGTGGCAGTGAGCATCCAGGCGGTGTCTCCCGAGTCAGGCCCATCCTGTGCCCACAGGATCGAAGGCGTCACGCACAGGGCGATGCCCACTGCCGTCTTCGCCATTGCTCTCAGGGTAAGAGTCCGCATAACCCTCTCCTCTGCTGAATCGCGTTTTCTCACAAAGCGTCTCCGTCCGTCTCTCCCGTCCGGATCCGGTACACGTTCTGGAGATCGCATACGAAGATCTTGCCGTCGCCTATCTTTCCGGTTCGCGCGCTCTTGACGATCCCATCTACGACCCGATCCAGGTGCTCGTCCTGAATGGCAACCTCGAGCTTTATCTTCGGGATGAAATCGACGGTGTACTCGGCGCCCCGGTAAAGTTCGGTGTGGCCCTTCTGGCGACCGAATCCCTTCACCTCGCTTACGGTCATTCCCTGCACGCCGAGCTCGCCGAGCGCCTCACGCACATCCTCGAGCTTGTGCGGATTGATAACGGTCGTCACCCACTTCATACGACACCTCCCGGGTAGCGTTGCTATCGCTACCGGCGCTGACACGCCACAGACCGAAGCATTCCTCGTGCCAAGTGGAGCGGCTCGCCAAATGCCGCGTCACCGCGTTCAGAGGGCTCCGGAGGCCCGGATGCCTGCACCTGCGTGGATCACCACTCGCCCGGGTTGCACCATTGCGGAGCACGAAACGCGGGTTAAAAGCCCCATTTTTGCGCGGTGCGCCATCGCCGAGCTCCGCCGCGCGCGGCCCCTGGGGTCGTTGCATCGGCATCGCCGCCTTGGCATCCTGCCAGAGGGGGGCTTCGGTCATGTCGGTACAAGAGAAATTCCTATCCGACGAGGCGTCGGCGGCGGTGATCCCCATGGTCGAGGTCGACCGTGTCTGCAAGAGCTTCGGCGTCGTCCAGGTGCTGAAGGATCTCAGCTTTCAGGTCGCGCCGGCGGAGAAGCTCGCGCTCATCGGGCCGAGCGGGTCGGGCAAGACCACCATCCTGCGCATCCTGATGACGCTCGAGACCATCGACGGCGGCTACGTGCGCGTCGACGGCGAGCACCTGTGGCACACCGAGCGCAACGGCGAGCTGGTGCCGGCGGACGAGCGCCACCTGCACCGTATGCGCGCCAAGATCGGCATGGTGTTCCAGCTCTTCAACCTGTTCCCGCACATGTCGGTGCTGCGCAACGTGACCCTGGCGCCCACGCTCACGCGTTACCTGCCGAGGGAGAAGGCCGAGGCGCGCGCCATGGAGCTGCTCGAGATGGTAGGTCTCGAGGACAAGGCGCAGGCCATGCCCTCGCAGCTCTCCGGCGGGCAGAAGCAGCGCGTGGCCATCGCCCGCGCGCTGGCGATGCAGCCCAAGATCATGCTCTTCGACGAGGTGACCTCGGCGCTCGACCCCGAGCTCATCGAGGAGGTGCTGAACGTCATGCGCACCCTGGGCGAGGAGACCGACATGACCATGCTGCTGGTCACCCACGAGATGAGCTTCGCGCGCGATTTCGCGGACCGTGTGCTGTTCTTCGACGGCGGGCGCATCGTGGAGGAGGGCACGCCGGAGCAGATCTTCACCCACCCGCAGGAGGAGCGTACCCAGATCTTCCTGCGCAAGATCCTGGCGGCCGGCCACGCCATCTGAGCGCAGGCGGATCCGCCAGCTCGTACGTTCAATCGATAAGAAGGGAGGAGTGCGACCATGTTCGACATTGCGACCAAGATGACACGAGGCGTGGCGACTGCGGGTCTGCTGACCCTGGGGCTGGGGCTCGCCGGCCCGGGCACGAGCGGCGACGCCGTGGCCACCACGCTGGAGGAGTTGCGCGAGCGCGGGTACGTGCGCATCGCCATCGCCAATGAGCCCCCCTACACCGAGGTCAAGCCCGACGGGAAGGTCAGCGGTGCGGCGCCCGAGGTGGTGCGGGCCGTGTTCAAGGAACTCGGGGTGCCCGAGATCCTGGCTACGGTCAGCGAGTACGGCGCCATGATCCCGGGGCTGCAGGCGGGGCGCTTCGACGTCGTCGCCGCGGGGCTGTTCATGAAGCCCGAGCGCTGCGCGGCGGTGGCCTACTCGCAGCCCGATGTGTGCGGGTCCGAAGGGATGCTGGTCCAGAAAGGCAACCCGCTCGGCATCGAGAGCCACGCCGACGTGGCCAACAATCCCGATGCGGTCATCGGCGTGTGCGGCGGCTGCATTGAGGAGAAGTACGCACTGGACGCGGGCGTGCCGCGCAGTCGGATGGTCATCGTGCCCGACATCAACAGCGGCTTGAAGATGGTGCAATCCGGGCGCATCGATGCCTACGCCATGCCCACGCTGTCGCTCGCCGACGTGGTGAAGAAGACCAACGCCAAGGACGTGGAGATCTACGCGCCCACCAAGAACACGCCCATCTCCTGCGCCGGCGCGGCCTTCCGTAAATCCGACAAGGCGCTGCGCGACGCCTACGACGAGGTCCTGGTGCGGCTCAAGGAGAGCGGACGTTTCGAGGAGATCCTGGAGCCCTTCGGCTTCTCGGCCAAGGCGGCGACGATCGCCTCGCGCGAGGAGCTCTGCGCCGGTAACTGAGGTGCCGGACGGCCCATAAGGCCGAGGCCGTCTTCGGACGCAGGTCGGCGTGAGCTGGGGTACACGCGCCGCCCGCGCGCCGGGGGCGGCCTTGTTGCGTGCGAGCGCGTACGTTTGGGAAGCGGGAGGGCCTTCGGTGATCTCGACCGCGGACTGGGCCGGCTACGTCGGCCTGATGTTCGAGGGCGCATGGGTGACGGTGCAGCTCACCTTGCTCGGCTGCATTTTGGCGCTCGCTATCGCGTTCACGGTGGGGCTCGCGCGCCTGTCGCGCTCGCGGAGCGTGAGCGGGCTGGCGCTGTGCTACATCGAGTTCTTCCGCGGCACGTCTATCTTCGTGCAGCTCTTCTGGGCGTACTTCGTGCTGCCCCTGCTCGGGGTGCCGTTGACGCCCATGCAGTCGGGCGTTTTGGTGCTCGGGCTCAACGTCGGCTCCTACGCGGCGGAGGTGGTGCGTGGCGCCATCCTCGCCATCCCCCGCGAGCAGACCGAGGCGTGCGTGGCGTTGAACCTCACGCGCTGGCAGCGCATGCGCTATGTGATCCTTCCGCAAGCCGTCGTGATCATGTTGCCCACCTTCGGCAACAACGCCATCGAGCTGCTGAAGGCCACCGCCGTGGTGTCGCTCATCTCGCTCTCGGATCTCACGTTCCAGGCGCAGGTGGTGCGGCTGCAGACCGGCAGCACCGCGATCCCGTTTCTGACCGCGCTGGTCGTGTACTACGTGATGTCGTCGGTCATCACCCACAGCGTGCGCGGGCTGGAGCGGCGGCTGGGCGCGGGGCTCGACGTGACCCGCTGAGGGCGCACCATGCAATGGGACTGGGAATTCGTCTTCAGGATCCTGCCCGACCTCGCCCGCGGCGTGGTGGTGACGGTGCAGGCCACCCTGCTCGGCAGCGTACTGGCCATGGTGGTCGGGATGGTCATCGCGGTCGCGCGCCGCTCGCCGCAGCGCTGGGTGGCGAGGCCCGTGGGGCGCTTCGCCGACTTCGTGCGCGGCACGCCCCTGCTGGTGCAGCTCTACTTCCTGTTCTTCGTGCTGCCCGACATGGGGCTGGTGCTCTCGCCGCTGGCCGCCGGCGTGCTCGGCATCGGGCTGCATTACAGCACCTACACGGCGGAGGTGTATCGCGCGGGCATCGAGAACGTCCCGAGCGGTCAGTGGGAGGCGGCCAAGGCGGTGAACCTGACTGCGGGCCAGACGTGGATCTACGTGATCATTCCGCAGGCGGTGCCGCCGATGATCCCGGCGCTCGCCAACTACGTGGTGATGATGTTCAAGGAGACGCCCCTGCTCTCGGCGATCACGGTGCTCGAGCTCATGAACGTGGCGCGCGGGATCGCCAACGCCTCCTATCGGTACTTCGAGCCCATGACCCTGGTGGGGGTGTTCTTCCTGCTGGTGAGCATCCCCGCGGTGGTCGCGTTGCGCCGTCTCGAGCGGCGCTTCAGCCGCAGGCCCTGAGGCCGTGAGCGGCACGCGCATCGGCATTCTGTATCCGTCGGACGGTGTGCTCGACGGCGAGCTGTGGTCGTTCGCGCCGCCCGACGTGTCGCTGCACTTCACGCGCATTCGCTTTCCCGAGCATCCGGTCACCCTCGAGTTCGTCGTGAGCCTGGTGGAGGACCCGGACATTCGCCACGGGGCCGCCAACCTGCGCCAGATTCAGCCTGCCGTGGTGGCTTACGCGTGCACGTGCGTGAGCTTCGCGCGGGGCCCGCGTGGCGATCGACCGATTATCGAGGCCATCGAGGACGCCGCCGGCGCGCCCGCCACCACCACGTCCACGGCGCTCGCGGCGGCCTGTCACTCGCTGCGCTTGCGCCGCGTCGCCCTCGCTGCGCCCTACGTGGCCGAGATCACCGAGCGGCTGCGGGCGTTTCTCAAAGATACGGGCGTCGATGCGGTCTCGGTGAAGACGCTGGGCCTGCTCGGTGGTGTCGCCCGGGTGAGCGCGGGGGAGGTCATCGAGCTCGTGCGCAGCGTCGATAGCGACGCGGCCGAAGGCATCGTGGTGGCCAACACGAACCTCAGCACGTTGCGCGCGGTGACGGCGCTCGAGCGCGAGCTCGGCAAGCCGGTGGTGACGGCCAACCAGGCGACGATCTGGCACGCCTGCCGGCTCGCCGGCGTCGCGTGGACGTGGGCAGGCTGCGCGCTCGCTGCGCCGCAGCTTTGAGCCGCGGGATTGCACGGCGTGACGATAAACTGGGGGCGCAGCGGCTCGCTGCGCCTGTCGAGGGAACGCGCCATGAGCATGAAGCAGTGTCTGATCCTGGGCGCGGTGCTCGCCAACGCCGCCGTCGCCGTGGCGGCGCTGTGGTGGGGGCCGATCCTGTGGCTTTACCTCTTCGTGGGTCCGGCTTCCGTGCTCATGATCCACGACCTGGCGCAGACGCGGCACAGCGTGCTGCGGAACTATCCGGTCATCGGTCACTTGCGCTACCAGATCGAGGACCTGCGCCACCAGTTCCGCCAGTACCTCATCGAGTCAGACGCCGACGGTCTGCCCTTCAGCCACGGGCAGCGCGCCGCGGTCTATCAGCGCAGCAAGGACGTGAGCGACGTGCTGCCCTTCGGGACCATCCGCGACGTGTACGCCGAGGGCTACGAGTGGCTGGAGCATGCGGTGGTGCCCCGCGAAACGCTTGCCGAGGAGCCGCGGGTGCAGGTGGGCAACGAACAGTGCGCGCGCCCCTATCTCGCTTCGCGCTTCAACATCTCGGCCATGAGCTACGGCTCGCTGTCGTCGAACGCCATCCTCGCGCTCAACGCGGGCGCGCGCCGCGGCGGCTTCGCCCACGACACGGGCGAGGGCGGCATCAGCCGCTACCACCTGGAGCCGGGCGGCGACCTCATCTGGGAGATCGGCACGGGCTATTTCGGCTGCCGTACTCGCGACGGTGGTTTCGACCCCGAGCAGTTCGCGGAGAAAGCCGGGCTCGAGGTGGTGAAGATGATCGAGCTCAAGCTCTCCCAGGGCGCGAAGCCGGGCGGCGGCGGGGTGCTGCCCGGCGTCAAGGTGTCGCGCGAGATCGCGGAGGCGCGCGGCGTGCCGGAGGGGGAGACGGTGCACTCGCCGCCCGCCCACCGGACGTTCTCCACGCCCGTGGAGATGATGGCGTTTCTGGCGCGGCTGCGCGAGCTCTCGGGCGGCAAGCCGGTGGGCTTCAAGCTCTGCCTCGGGCGGCGCACCGATTTCATGGCCATGGCCAAGGCCATGCAAGAGAGCGGCGTCGCGCCGGACTTCATCACCGTGGACGGCGGCGAGGGCGGCACCGGCGCGGCGCCCCTCGAGCTCTCCCACGCCGTGGGCACGCCGCTGGTGGACGGGCTCGTGTTCGTGCACAACGCGCTGGTGGGGGCGGGGCTGCGCGCTCGGATCCGTCTCATCGCATGCGGCAAGATCATCGACGGTTTCGACATGGCGGCAAAGATCGCCGCGGGCGCGGATCTGTGCGGCTCGGCGCGCGGCATGATGTTCGCGCTCGGCTGCATCCAGGCCCGGCGCTGCCACACCAACCGCTGCCCCGTGGGCGTCACCACCCAGGACCCGTGGCGGGTCAACGGTCTGGTGGTCAGCGACAAGGCACGGCGGGTGGCCAACTACCACGCGAGCACCGTGCAGCACTTCTTGAAACTGCTGTCCGCGGCCGGGCTCGAGCACCCGGACGAGCTGTGCCCCGGGCTTCTCTTTCGCCGCATCTCGCCCCACGAGATCCGCAGCCACGCCGAGCTCTACCCGCAGTGCCCGCCCGGAGCGCTGCACGAGGGGCGGGCGCGATCGCGCTACCAAGGGCCCTGGGACGCGGCCCAAGCGGCGCGGTTCTGAGGCGTGTTCGGCCCACTCGGCGGCAACGTCGACGCCGGGTGCGTCGTAAGGTCTCGTGACGCACGCGCGCAGTGGCGCGCTCGCCTCGGCGGGTTCTTGATCAACGAGGTGTGGCGCAGGCGGTCGGCGGGACCGCGCGCGGCCTAGATCTCCGCGGGCGTCTGTCGTTCCCGACCGGCTGGTCGAGCTTCCGCCGCGCGGCGGCGCTCTTCGACCGTCTTGGTATCGACGTACTGCCTGACCATCTCCGGGGTGATCTCGTTGAAGTCGCAGGCCACTCGGTACAGCCTGGCCAATTCCTGCCACATCTCGGGGCCAGGACGCTCATGGTAGCGTCTGACCGCTCGCGCAAAGCGCACATCAATCATCACATCCAGCCTCACGCCTGAGTCGTTGTTATTGATGCCTCACTGCGATTCATGCGAACGCTGTTTCAATGTATGTTGTAGTCACTTACGGCGTCATCTTCAACATGTCGCTCAACAAATAATTGTAAGTATCCCGGCCGATCTGGATTTGATCTGGGTCAAACACCCGTACGGGNNGAGGGTGAAAATAAGCGGCTTTTCAGGGGGTTGCCTGAAGGGGTGGGCGAATGCCTGCCGGCGGCACCGGGTCCGGCCCGTCGGGGAGGCCCCGGGGAGGCCAAGCTCGCGTCGGAGGCGGGTCTGGCGGGCTGACCCGGGCGCGGTGTGTGGCGCATCGCTCGTGAACGGTCTTTGCGACGTTCCAGGATGCCACCTGCGCCGGGATCCGTGCCCCCCGCACGCGGTGATACACTGGATCGCGCCGTTCGGACTCGCTCGTTTCAGTGCTCGCCGGGTCCGCAACGGCTGTTCCTTACCGCTATCTCCTTGAGGGGAGGAGCCGCGTCATGAACGTCAAAGAGTGCCTTGCGTATACCGAGCAGCACAAAGTCGAGATGGTGGATCTGAAGTTCTGCGACGTGCCAGGGCTGTGGCAACATTTCTCGATCCCTGTCTCCGCTTTCGCCGAGGACATCTTCGAGCAGGGTATCGGTTTCGACGGCTCGAGCATCCGCGGGTTTCAGAGCATCCACGAGAGCGACATGTTGCTGGTGCCCGATCCCGACTCCGCCTTCCTCGATCCTTTCACCGACCTGCCCACGCTGAGCCTGATCTGCAACGTGCAGGACCCGGTCACCGGCCAGCGCTATTCGCGCGATCCGCGATACGTGGCGCACAAAGCCGAGCAGCACCTGAAGAGCAGCGGCATCGCCGACGTGAGCTACTGGGGGCCGGAGATCGAGTTCTACATCTTCGACAACATCCGCTTCGACCAGACGTACAACCAGGGCTTTTACCACGTCGATTCGGTGGAAGGCTTCTGGAATTCGGGCGACGAGGCGCGCCCGAATCTCGGCTACAAGCCGCGCTACAAGGAGGGCTACTTCCCGGTGCCGCCCATGGACCATATGCAGAATCTGCGCTCCGAGATGGTGCGCACCCTGCAGCAGGTCGGCATCGAGGTGGAGGTGCACCACCACGAGGTCGGCACCGCGGGCCAGGCCGAGATCGACATGCGTTTCAAGAGCCTGACCCGGATGGCCGATCAAGTGCTGATGTACAAATACGTGGTAAAGAACGTCGCGCGGGCGCACGGCCGAACGGTGACCATGATGCCGAAGCCCATCTTCATGGACAACGGGTCCGGCATGCACACGCATCAGAGCCTCTGGAAGAGCGACAAGAACGTCTTTTACGATCCCGGCCGCTACGGGCTCATCAGCGAGATGGCCCGTCACTACATCGGCGGCATCCTCGCGCACGCGGATGCGCTCTGCGCCTTCATCGCGCCGACCACCAACTCTTACCGGCGCCTGGTTCCGGGTTACGAGGCTCCGGTCAACATCGTCTACTCGCAGCGCAATCGCAGCGCCTGCGTGCGCATCCCGATGTACAGCAGCGATGAGAACTCGAAGCGCATCGAGTTCCGCACGCCCGATGCGAGCTGCAACCCCTACTACGCGTTCTCGGCCATGCTCATGGCCGGGCTCGACGGCATCGAGCGCAAGATCGAGCCTCCCGACCCCATGGACAAGGATCTCTACGATCTGGGGCCGGAGGAGCAACGCGACGTGAAGCTGGTGGCGGGGTCGCTGGAGGCGGCGCTGGATGCGCTCGAGCGCGACCACGACTTCCTGCTGAAGGACGAGGTGTTCACCGAGGATACGCTGGAGAACTGGCTCACGTACAAGCGAGCGCGCGAGGTGGAAGAGATCCGGCTGCGTCCGCACCCCTACGAGTTCGCGCTCTACTACGACATTTGACTCGGCGCGCTCGGGCGGCGCCGCTTACCCGGGCTCGTCGCGCACGTGGCGGACGATGCGCGCGTACAGGGCCTCGAAGCCGACCTTCAGATGCTCGCCGAACAGCGGATCGTCGTTGCGGGCGAAGGCGTGGTCGATGCGCTCCCGGTCCTCGCTGTTCAACGGGTACGACAGCCGTTACGTGAAGAAAAATCTGCGCAAGAGCTCGCGGACGCCTAAGGTGGGGGCGCCCGCCCGCGCGGCCGGGTCCGCGGCCTGAGCGCAGCGCGCCTCTCCCTTCATGCGGTGCGGCAACGGGTTTGACCGTTGCCGCGCTCGCGTTCCGCACGGGCGCCAGCCCGATGCCGCGATTCTCCTCGGGTAAGTCTCTGCGAGCGTCGTGGTGCGATAGCCCGACGCACTCCGCCGACGTAGAATCGCCCCTGCCGCCTCGGGGAGGAAATTCTTCGGTGAAGGCCGCCGTCTGTTACGCGTTCGGCAAGCCCCTCGTCGTCGACGACATCGAGATCGATCCGCCCGGAGCGGGAGAGGTCGAGGTGAAGATCGCCGCCTGCGCCATCTGCGGCAGCGACCTCACCGCCATGCACGGCGGCTGGGGCGGGCACCTGCCCGCGGTGTACGGGCACGAGGCTGCGGGCATCGTTCAAGAGGTCGGCGCCGGGGTCACCGCGCTCGAGCCGGGCGACCCCGTGGTGGTGTCCCTGCTGCGCTCCTGCGGCGCGTGCTACTTCTGCACCCACCACGAGTCGCACTTGTGTGAAGGCGGCTTCGACTCGGATGATGAGGGGCGTCTGCACGGCGCGGACGGGCGCACCATCCACCAGGGCTTGCGCACCGGGGCGTTCGCCGAGCGCGTACTCGTGCATCAATCCCAGGCGGTGCGCATCCCGAGAGAGGTGCCGCTCGAGAGTGCCTCGCTGCTCGCCTGCGGCGTCATCACGGGATGGGGTGCGGTGGTCAACACTGCCCGGGTGCCCGCCGGCGCCGGCGTGGTGGTGGTCGGAGCCGGCGGTGTGGGTTTGAACAGCATCCAGGGTGCAGCGCTGGTCGGCGCCGATCCGATCATCGCTGTGGACATCTCCGACGAGAAGCTCGACGCCGCCGGGTGCTTCGGCGCCACGCATGCGATCAACGCCGGGGCGGGGGACGTCCGCACGGCGGTGCGCGCACTGACCGGAGGGCGGGGTGCGGATTTCGCCTTCGTGGCCACGGGCAGCGCGACGGCCCTCGAGCAGAGCCTGGAGCTGGTGCGCCGCGCGGGCACCGTGGTCGTCGTGGGGATGCCCGCCTACGGCGCGAGGGTGCAGATCCCGGCGGCCGATTTTGTCGGTGACGCGCAGCGCATCGTCGGCAGCAAGATGGGATCGGCGCGTCTCGAGCGCGACGTGCCGAAGCTCGTGGCGCTCTACCTGCAAGGTCGCCTCAAGCTCGACGAGCTCATCGACGCTCGCTATCCCTTGCAGGCGATCAACGAGGCCGTGGATGCGGCACGCCGCGGTGCGACGCTTCGCAACGTGATCGTGTTCTGAGCTCGACGGTGAAGATCGCAGACGTCAAGACCTTCGTGGTGGACAATCCGCCGCCGCATTTCGGGGGCAGATATTTCGTCTTCGTGAAGCTCGTCACCGACGGCGGCGTCGAGGGGCTCGGCGAGGTCTACTCGGTGCCTTTCCATCCGCACACCGTCGCGCGCATGATCGAGGACGTCGCGGCGCGCTGTGTAATGGGGACGGACCCTTTCCAGATCGAGCGCCTCTGGCGCATCGTCTACAGCAGCGGCTACACCCAGCGCCCGGACACGTCCCTCGCAGGGATTTTGAGCGGTATGGAGACGGCGTGCTGGGACATCATCGGCAAGGAGCTGAACCGACCGATCCACGCGCTGCTGGGCGGGCGGGTGCGCGAGCGGTTGCGCTCGTACACCTACCTCTACCCAAAAGACACGGACACGGTGAGCGTGTACGAGGATGCGGGCCTCGCCGCGGAGCGGGCCGCGGAGTACGCCGAGGTGGGCTTCACCGCGGTCAAGTTCGACCCCGTCGGCCCTTACTCCGCCTTCGATCCGCGCCAGCCCTCGCTGGAGGCGCTCGATCGATCGGAGCGCTTCGTCGCGGCGATCCGCTCGGCGGTGGGTACGCGCTGCGATCTGCTCTTCGGCACCCACGGCCAGCTCACCGCCTCGGGGGCCATTCGCCTGGCGAGACGCCTCGAGCCCTATGAGCCGCTCTGGTTCGAGGAGCCGACGCCGCCTGAGATGCCCGAGGAGATGGCACAGGTGGCGCGGGCCACCTCCATTCCCATCGCCACCGGCGAGCGGCTGGTGACCAAGTACGAGTTCGCGCGCGTGCTGGAGACCCGGGCGGCGTCGATCCTGCAGATGGCGATCGGTCGGGTCGGCGGAATCCTGGAGGCGAAGAAGATCGCGGGCATGGCGGAGGCGCACTATGCGCAGATCGCGCCGCACCTCTACTGCGGGCCCATCGAAGGGGCCGCCAACATTCAGCTCGGCGCGTGCACGCCCAACTTTCTCATTCTCGAGAGCATCCAGACCTGGGGCGGGTTCCACGCGGAGATTTTGAAGACGCCCATCCGGTGGGAGGACGGATACGTCCTCGTGCCGGACGAGCCCGGTCTCGGGGTCGAGCTCGACGAGGCGGTGGCCGCTCGCCATCCCTACACGGGCACCGAGCTGCACCTGGAGATGGCCGATCGGCCCGTCGATCGGTGAGCTCCGCCGGGGAGGGCGCGGCGCAATCGCTCTCGATATGGGACGGGGGTGAACCGGATGGCAATCGGATGGATACGGGCCTGGGCCGAAGAGTATGACCGCCTTTTCGCGGGAGAATTCGCGACCCCGAACGCGAGGGCGGAGTTCCGACGGCAGTTCGGGGCCGAGCTTCGCGACGCGCCGGCGGATGATGCCGCCGTGGTCCGCCGGCTCGTTTGGGACCGGGAGGTGGAGCTGCCCGACGGGTTGTCGAGCGGGCCCTGGACCAGGGTGCGCGTCGACGGCGACGAGGGCTTCATCGTCTCGGCCCACCTGGTGGAGATCGCCTTCGTGGACCGTGGCCGCGGGAGGGACCCGTACACCGCCTCCCTGGTACGGGGCAACGGCGAGGAAATCGACCTGCTGTGGGGCGATCTGGTGCAGATCCGACGGCGCGAGGGCGATACCTGCTACGTCCGCGCGCGCGGCGTCAACGGCCGCATCGACACCGATCGCCTGACCGCGACGCCGCTCCTCGAGGTGTACTTCATCGACGTGGGGCAGGGCGACGGCGTGCTCGTGCGCACGCCCGAAGGCAGGCACCTGCTCGTCGACGGCGGCCTGCCTCGCAGCAATCAGATGACGGGCAAGAACGCGGCCGACTTCGTGGATTGGAAATTCTTCAGCGATTACGGCCATCACGCCATCGACCTGGATGCCGTCGTCGCCTCCCACTGCGACTATGACCATTACGGTGGATTGTGGGACCTCGTGCGCCACGATGCCTCCCGGGACGACGAGCTGGATGTGCTCTCCGTGCGCATCGGGGCCTTCTACCATGCCGGGCTTTCACGATGGGAGGAGCGGAGCGATTCCGCCTTTCCTCATCGGGACAGGTTGGGGCCGAACGACGACGGCTGGTTCGTGCGCCTTCTGGAGGATCGCGCCGACGCCGACGCGGCGATCGTCAACGGTGCCGACGAGGAGCTCCAGGGCTACTGGAAGTGGTTCATCGGGGACATCATCGAGCGCAACGCGGACGTCGCCATCGAGCGCCTCGG
>JABAHS010008750.1_pt3 | contig 39880 bp, 35 predicted proteins | sample 7062111 | NCBI WGS metagenome assembly JABAHS01 (sample SAMN14534600, study PRJNA622989) | marine sediment metagenome | biome: marine biome [ENVO:00000428]; feature: marine pelagic biome [ENVO:01000023]; material: deep marine sediment [ENVO:00002113]; isolation source: pool of 4 deep marine... | reverse complement strand
CGGCCACACGCCGGACCTCACGCTGAAGGAATCCGGCGAGACGATCCCGAACGAATCCGGCAATGGCATGAGCAACCTGCGAGGGACCATCGCGATGGCGCGCACGGGCGATCCGCATTCGGCCAATACGCAGTTCTTCATCAATGTCGCGGACAACCCGCGGCTCGACCCGAACAAGAAGCTCTTCGGCGGCAGCTGGGGCTACACGGTGTTCGGCCAGGTCATCGAGGGCATGGAGGTCGTGGACAAGATCGTTTCGGCGCCCAGGGGCCTCCAGAAGGGCATGCAAAACGTTCCCCAGGTGCCAATCATCATCAAGAAAGTTTCACGGTACAACTTCGAGTAAATGCAATGACGACACTGTTTGTTTCCGACCTGCACCTGGAGGCCGAACGGCCCGACATCGGCAAGCAGTTCCTGCTATTTCTCGATACGGACGCGAAAGAAGCGGACGACCTGTACATCCTCGGCAACCTCTTCGAGGCCTGGGTCGGCGACGACGATCCGAATACGCATTACTTCGCGATCAAACGCGCGCTCAGGAAACTGGACGACGCCGGCATCTCGGTCTACTTCATGCACGGCGATCGCGACTTCATGGTGGGAAGCGGCTTTACCAACGAAACCGGCGTCGAGATATTGAAGGATCCCTACAAGGTCTCGATGTACGGTCAGAAGGCCTTGCTCAGCCACGGCGATATTCTTTGCACGGACGATATCAAGTACCAGAAAGTCCGCACCATGGTCCGTGATCCGGACTGGCAGGCGAAGATGCGCGCCAAGCCGCTCAAGGAACGCTTACGGATTGCCGAGGAAGCCAGGCGCCACAGCCTCGAGCAAACGTTGAATCAGAGCCTGCAGATCGTCGACGTCAACCAGGATGCGGTGGAGACGATGATCCGCGAATACAATGTGGACGTGCTTGTGCACGGCCACACGCACCGCCCCGGTATTCACACCATCGATCTCGGCAATCGCAAGGCGAAACGCATCGTGCTCGGTGACTGGTTCCTCAAAGGCTCGGTCGTGCGCTGGGACTCGCGGGGTCCGCGGCTGGAGGAGCTGCCGCGACCCTAGACCGGCTTGCCGGAGTGAAAACGAAACTGCGCGTCGGGACTCGAAATCAGTGATGCCTCGATCGTCTTGAGTTCAGCCAGCCGTTCCTCGATCTCTTCCTCGCTCAAACCGCATTCGGATTTTGCGAATGCAATGTAATGCTCGAAGTGGCGAGCCTCGGAAGCCAGCAGGCCGTTGTAAAACTTGCGCAGCTTGCCGGGCAAATGCGGCGCGAGTACGGCAAAGCGTTCGCACGAGCGCGCCTCGATCAGTGCGCCGACCAGCAGCATGTCGAGCAACTTGTATGGCTCTTCCTCGCGAACAGCCTCCCGAAGACCGCCGGCATACCGCGATGCAGACAGCCGCTCGAACGGGATGCCCATTTCATCCATGATGCCGCGCACCTGCTCGAAGTGGCGCAGCTCCTCGCGCGCGAGGCGCGACATGCGTTGGGCGAGATCCTGACGCTCCGGATAGCGGTACAGAAAGCCCAGCGCCGTCGAGGCAGCCTTGAGCTCGCAGTTGGCGTGATCGAGCAGGAGTTCGGGTATTCGTGCGCTCGCCTCTTTTACCCACCCGTCAGGAGTGGGCGTGTCGAAAAACGCCATGATCGGCTCGGGCACTACAGCCATTCGACGACCTCGTCGGCAGCCGACAAGCGATCCTCGGGATCCTTGGCCAGCATCAGGTTCAGCACGGCCTGGTATTTGGACAATCGCGGCGACAGGAGCGGGACCGGGGCCTGCGCGTGCATGTAGATGATGCCCATCGCCGTGTCGGCGCGGTAAGGTTTCTTGCCGGTCAGCATCTCGTAAAAGATCACGCCGAGGCTGTAGATATCGCTGCGATGATCGACGTCATTGGCATGGCCCTGCTCCGGACTCATGTAGTAGGGCGTTCCGAAAATTTCGCCTTCGTCGGTCAGTTCCATTTGCAGGCGCATGCGTCTCGCGAGCCCGAAGTCGATCAGCGCGATCGAATCGTCCGCACGCAGCATGATATTTCCGGGCTTGAGATCCCTGTGCAGAATGCCGACGTCATGGATCCGCGATAGCGCGCTGGCAATCTGCTTGACGTATCGGACTGCATCTTTCTCCTTGATGCCCTCGCGAATACGCTGTTTGAGATCTCCGCCATCGAGATACTCCATCGCGATATGCGCATGATCGTCGCCGACGCCCAGATCGTAAATGTTGACGATATTCGGATGATTGATCTCGGCGATGAGTTCGTATTCCTGCAGGAATCGGTCGAATGCGCCGATGCTATCGGCAACATCGGGCACCTGCCGCAGCACCTTGAGAACGACCTTGACGCCGGTCGACTCGCGCTCCGCAAGGTAGATGCTCGAATGCGACGTCGCGGTAAGCTTCTTTATGAAGCGATAACCGCGAATCAGCGGATGAATACCGGTCTTCTCGTCACCGACGAAAAGCGAACCGGTCGATGCCGTGCGGCGTCGGGAGTTGATCAGATCGCTCACGTGCACGGAAAACGCGTCATGATTGATCTTGCCGCGATTGAAGAATACGTCGGCACCCGCCTTTAGCGCGGCAGACTCTTCTCCGGGGTCGCCGAAGTACGCTATCGGTGGAAAATTCCGCGTTTTCGTGAACCGCCTGATCGTCGCCAGTGGATCGCGGTCGCCGTAATCATCGCCAAAAAGGACGACGTCGTTTCCGGCACCCGAAAATTCGTCCGGCAGGTAACCGGCTTCGGTCGGGTCATAGGCCGTGATGATGGCGTCCGGCCAATGCGCCGTGACGTGATGCATCAGCAGGCTGCGGAAGTCGGCCAGCCCGTCGATGATCATGAACTTGATGCTCATGAGCGGAGGCCCGGTCCGGGCAGGCGGCTACAGGCCGACGGCTCTGTCCGTCGGCTTCGCCGTGCCGTCGGCGATCGAAATGCCTTTGCGCCTCGCTTCGCGGCGCTGTTTGGCGGCATCGTTGCGGCGCTGTTCGATCTCATGCAGGTACTCGTCCGTGACGTCACCGGTGACATATTCGCCGGAGAAACACGAAGTATCAAACTCCCTGATATCGGAGTTGTCGTGCCTGACCGAGCGAATCAGACCGTGCAGGTCCTGGTATATGAGCCGATCTGCACCAATGAGTTCCTGTACTTCCTCCACGGTGCGGCCATTCGCGATGAGCTCGTTTGCCGCCGGCATGTCGATGCCATAGACATTTGGACACCGCACGGGGGGTGCCGCCGACGCAAAATACACTTTGCGTGCACCTGCTTCCCGCGCCAGCTTGATGATCTGTCGCGAAGTCGTTCCGCGCACGATCGAGTCATCGACAAGCAGCACGTTCTTCTTACGGAATTCGAGGCTGATGGCATTGAGTTTCTGCCGCACGGATTTCGTGCGCTCGGCTTGTCCCGGCATGATGAACGTGCGGCCGACATAGCGGTTCTTGATGAAGCCTTCGCGATACTTGACGCCGAGGTGATGCGCCACCTGCACCGCCGAGGTTCGGCTGGTGTCCGGAATCGGAATGACAACATCGATATCGTGTTCCGGGAAATCCCTGACGATCTTGCCGGCCAGCTGCTCGCCCATGCGCAGGCGCGCCTTGTAAACCGACAGATTGTCGAGAATGGAGTCAGGCCGTGCAAAATACACGAACTCGAAAATACACGGTGTGTGCCGGATTTCGCCAGGGTAATCGCGGCTGTGCAGTTTGCCTTCGTTCTCGACGTAAATTGCTTCGCCGGGCTTCACGTCGCGCATGCGTTTGAACTGCAGGATGTCGAGCGCAACGCTTTCGGACGCAACCATGTAATCCTTGCCCTGCTTGTGCTTGCGCTTGCCCAGCACGAGTGGCCGGATACCGTGCGGATCGCGAAATGCCACGATACCGAATCCGACGATCATCGCCACGATCGCATAACCGCCCTTGCAGCGACGATGCACGGCCTCGACGGCGTCGAAGACCTGGTCCGGTGTCGGCCTGCCATTCGCGCGCGTCTGCAGCTCGTGCGCAAAGACGTTCAGCAACACCTCCGAGTCAGAACCCGTGCTCAGATGGCGCAGATCCTGCCTGATTAGCAGCTCGGACAACTCGTCGTGGTTGGTCAGGTTGCCGTTGTGGGCCAGACATATGCCGTACGGTGAATTCACGTAGAAAGGCTGTGCTTCGGCAGCGCGAGCGCCGCCTGCCGTCGGATAACGCACATGGCCAATGCCTACCTTGCCCGTCAGGCGAAGCATGTGCCGCTGACGGAATACGTCGCGTACCAGGCCGTTACTCTTGCGCTGACGCAGTCCGTCCTCGCCCCACGTCATAATACCCGCCGCGTCCTGGCCACGGTGCTGCAAGACTGTAAGCGCGTCATAGATGGACTGATTGACCGGGCTATGACTGACTATGCCGACGACGCCGCACATTCCTCAATACTCTTCCGCGATTTCCTCGATATCCTCGACGATTTCTTCAACCTCGTCTTCGTCGGGCAATTCCCAATCGAGGTCTTCCAGGTCATCCAATGGCTCTTCGGGCATCAGCAGTTCCAGCCCCTGTGGAGCCATAACCTTGATCCAATCGGCGACTTTCTCGAAATACGGCATGGTCTTGGACTTGTGCCACCAGCGCTGGTTGTCGTAGTCCATGAACTGACCTGCCAGTACGGCCACGGCTATGAGCAGAATACCGCGCGCCGCGCCGAACGCCGAACCCGCCCACTTGTCGATGTTTCCCAGAAACGACATATGGACGATTTTGGACACGCCCCAGCCGACCACTCCGCCGAATCCGAGGACCACGAGGAAAACCAGGGCCCGCCCGAACCACATCTGCAATTCGTCGGACTGTATCCAGGTCTCCGCGACGACGCCAACGCTTGGGCCAAAAAACAAGGCCGCCCAGATCGCGACCAGCAGTGATGCGAGGGAAACAGCTTCCTTGACGAAACCGCGCTTAACGCCAATGACCACCGAGACGAGGATGGCAACAGCGATGAGAATGTCGATGATCGGCATCAGAGATGTCGGTCCGGCGGTGTCAGTGGCGATTGGGTCGTGATTCTAGCAGATTATGGATGCGGAACTACCTGCCCTTTGTACCCGGCCTTCTCAAGGCGCGCGGCCATTTCCTCGGCGCTCTCGCGATCCTTCTGCGGACCGATCCGGACACGATGCAGGTCTCCCGAACTCGTCGTCAATTTACTCCGAAAGGCGGCGAATTCCTGCTTCCGGAGCTCTGCGACCAGGCGCTCCGCATTTTCCTGATTTTCGAAGCTGCCGAGCTGGACTGCAAACATACCGGTGGCCGACTCGCTGGCGGGCGAGGCTCCCGCGGCTTGCTGCTCCTCAGGCGGCTGTTCGGCCGGGTCTTGTGCCTGCGGCTCCGCTTGCCGTGTGGCCTGTGCCGGCGCCGGCCTTGGCTGTGGGGCATGCTGCTGGGGACTGCCGCTGTTCGTCACCGGCACGGGCTCCGTGCGATCGCGATTCAGCACGACTGTCTGGCTCTTTTGATCCGACTGTCCGGGCAACGTCACCGACTCGCTGATGATTTCCTGCTCGCCAGGCGGCCCGTCAAGGAATACGGGGACGACCAGAACGGCGACGAGTACGAGGACGACGGCGCCGATGATTCGCTCTTTCAATGCTCGATCCATCATGATGTGCGGGGCGAGTATAGCCCAGCCAGCGCCGGCCCGACGACATAGAACGATCCTGTGACGAGAATCCGGTCACGCCGGGTCGCGATCGACGACGCGTGATCGAGGCCCGATTCGATGGAATCGGCGACGAGACATGCCGAGCCGGACAGATTCGCCACCTGTCGGGCAAGCTCGTCTGCCGGTATGGCTCGCGGATTCTCGGCCGTCACGGCGACCCATTCGTCGACGATCCCCTGCAGCGACGCGACGATACCGGAGACGTCCTTGTCGTCGAGGAGTCCGACCACGGCAATCGTGAGCCCGTCGACGGAATCGTCACGCAGCACCGCGGCCAGCGCCTGGGCTGCCGCCGGATTGTGGGCCACATCGAACAACCATCGCGGATCCGAACCAATTCGCTGCATGCGTCCGGCCAGGCTGACTTGTCCCAGCGCCATGTTCACTGTTTCTGTCTCGAGCACGTCGTCGTAACCCGCGACCTCACAGAGTGCCAATACGGCAGCGGCATTGTCGATCTGGTGACGGCCGGGAAGCGACGGCGGCTGCAGGCCGTGCAATTTCGCGTCGACACCTCGCCACGACCAGCGACTACCCTCGCGCTCCCAGTCAAAATCTCGTCCGGCGGCAAAGAGATGCGCATTCGTATCGCTGGCGTGGCCCGCGACCGAAGCCGGCATCTCCCTGGATCCAAACACGATCGGTTTTCCGGCACGCATGATTCCCGCCTTTTCCCGCCCGACCGACTCGACGTCGTCGCCGAGCCAGGCGCAATGATCGAGCGCGACGTTCGTGATCAGCCCGGCGGCCGGCTCGACGGCATTGACAGCGTCGAGACGTCCGCCCATTCCGATCTCGAGAATCATGGCATCGGGAGCGCTGTCCGCAAACACGACCAGTGCCGCCAGGGTTCCGTATTCGAAATAAGAGAGCGGCACGTCGCCCCTTACAGCCTCGATGCGTTCAAATGCCGCGACGATGTCCTCGTCTGTGGCGTCGAGTCCGTTTACACGAATGCGTTCGTTGTATTCATGGACATGCGGTGAGGTATAACAGCCGACGGACCTGCCGGTATGGCGCAGCAGGGCCTCGAGCATGGCAACAGAAGAGCCCTTGCCGTTCGTGCCCGCAATGTGGATGACCTGTTGTGGAAGATCGAGATCGAGCCGCTCGAGTACCGAGCTGACTCTTTCGAGCCCCATGTTGATCTCAACGGGGGAAAGCGTCTCCAGCCAAGTTAGCCAGGCGGAAAGCGGCCTGCCAGCCATGTCCACGAGGAGACGCTCAGGCAGGCGCCGGTCGATGCTCGAACTTGGCCAGCAGATTGGCCACCTGCTCGCGCATCTGTCGGCGGTCGACGATCATGTCGATAGCACCATGGTCGAGCAGAAACTCGCTGCGCTGGAACCCTTCCGGTAATTTCTGCCGCACCGTCTGTTCGATGACACGCGGACCGGCAAAACCGATCAACGCATTGGGCTCAGCGATATTGACGTCGCCGAGCATCGCGAGGCTTGCCGACACGCCGCCGGTCGTCGGGTCCGTCAATACGGAAACGAAAGGGATGCCCTTTTCGCCCAGGCGTGCGAGCGCGGCCGAGGTCTTCGCCATTTGCAGCAGCGAAAACAAAGCTTCCTGCATGCGGGCTCCGCCGCTGGCCGCAAAAGATACGAGCGGCATGTTGTTTTCCGCCGCGTAACCGGCCGCGCGTGAAAAGCGCTCGCCAACGACCGAACCCATCGATCCGCCCATGAAGCCGAATTCAAATGCGCAGGCGACGATCGGCCGGCCCATCAGCGTTCCTGTGGCCGCAACCATTGCATCTTTTTCGCCGGTCTTTTTTTGCGCCTGGATCAGTCGGTCCCGATAACGCTTGCTGTCCCGAAACCTGAGTGGGTCCTGGGGCTCGAGCGAACCAAACAATTCATCCTGTGAATCGGGATCGAGAAAGAAATCGAGCCGCTGGCGCGCGCCGATGCGCATGTGATGCTCGCATTTCGGGCATACCTGCAGGTTGCGCTCGAGTTCGTTGCGATACAGCTGCGCGTCGCATTTCGGGCACTTGATCCATACCCCTTCGGGGACAGACCGCGTGCGCTTTTCGGTGCTTATACGCGACGGCATCAGTTTCTCAAACCAGCTCATTAGTACATCTTATCCAAAAAACCGGCCGGGTACTCCACGGATACCAGCGTTAATCCGTGTGGGGGCGCCGCCATGCCGCCCGCCTTGCGATCGCGGCCTGCCAGCACATCCGCCACCCAAACGGCTTGCTCCTCCCCCTTGCCCACTGCGACAAGCGTCCCCGCGATATTGCGCACCATATGTTGCAGAAACGCATTGGCAGTGACGTCGATCGTTATCCACTCCCCGTCTCGCATAACTTCCAGCGATATGATTTCCCGAACCGGCGTCGATGACTGGCATCCTGCCGCACGAAATGCCGAGAAATCGTGTTCGCCGATCAATGCCGTTGCCGCTTCGCGCATGGCATTTACATCGAGCGGCGTGTGAACCCACCAGGCGCGATGACGATGCAGCGCCGAGCGCTGCAAGCGATTCAGAATCCGGTATTGATAGCGACGCGAGGTAGCCGAATAGCGCGCGTGGAATTCGTCGCTGACATGCGCCGCCCACTGCACGCTGATGTCATCCGGAAGGTTCGTGTTGGCTCCCAGCAGCCAGCCGCGATCGCTGCGCTTGCTCGTCGTGTCGAAATGCACGACCTGGCCGGAGGCGTGCACACCGGTGTCGGTACGGCCCGCGCACACGACCTCAATGGTTTCGTCCGCGACTTCGCCAAGCGCGACTTCGAGGCGCTCCTGCACACCCTGACCGGTGCGCTGACGCTGCCAGCCGTTGTACGCCGTGCCGTCGTACTCCAGACCTAGCGCGACTCGCATATGCGTCCTGCCCCGCCCATTCGCATCATTTCAGCGTGCGGTATGACGCGTGTGGCAAGGCGCGTCCTGCCGGCAATGGCACCGTCCTTGCCAAAGGGCGAAACGCAGCCACACGCGTTATACGGCGCGCCCTTCGGGAACCACGGCAAAACGTCATGACGGCGTTGCATCCCTTGCCAAGGCCTAGGCATTGGCTGCGGAATGCGCCTTATCATGACGTTTTGCCGTGGCTCTGAAATCGTGCGAATGGGCGGGGCAGGACGCTTAACTGGGAAGTGAATCGAGAAGCTGCTGTGCCTGTTGACGCTGCGCCTCGTCGCCTTCGTCGAGTACTTCCTCGAGAATAGAGCGCGCGCCACCCGGGTCACCCATGTCCACGTAAGCACGAGCAAGATCGAGCTTCGTACCGACTTCGGTCATCGTTCGCGCGTCGTGTAGATCCTCGCTCATGTCTTCTGGTGCTATCGACAGGGTCGATGCCGCGTCTTCCTCTTCCGGCATCGTCGGCCTGGGTTGTTGGACGGTGGCGTCGTCACGCGGTTGTTCGACCGTGTCGCCAACTGCCTCGCTGACCTGCAGCGCAGCTGTCAGATCGTCGAGATCGAGATCGACGTCAGTGCTGGCTACCGCCGGCAATTCCCCGGTCTCGTCGAGACTGTGCTCGCCGGTAAAGGCTTCCTTGGGCAGGGCCTCGGTCTTGGCGAAGTCGAAATCGGCAACGTCATCCTCGTCCTCGTCCAGGTTCGCGAGCATCGTTTCCTGTTCGTCGCCGATCATCGTTTCGGCGTCGTCCAGTCCGTCTGCCAGCTGCGTGACATCGTCGCTGCCCAACTCGACCGCCGCATCCGTCGTCGTGTCCACGGCGAGATCCGAACTCAGCACTTGAGTCTTGCCAGTTGCGTCGAGCAGACTCTCGTCGGGAGCATCAAACATGCCGGTCGATTCGAGCTCCTCATTGACGCCCGTGTCCTCGTCGCCCAGCGCCGCCTGCAAACCGGTTGCGTCGGGATCGAGCTCCGGATTCCTGCCGGTAACCGCAGCGGCATCTTCGATTTCTTCGTTCAAACCGGTGTCCGTCAAGGCGCTGACTTCGCCCGTGGCATCCAGATCGTCTAGCGATGCGAGTTCGGTCTCCGCCAGGCTGTCGACGTCGAGACCGAGATCGTCGAGATTGATCTCCGCCGTCTCCTCCGATGCCTGACCGCTTTCCTCGATCGCCCCTTCCACGGTTTCTTCGAGCGCAGCGAGCTCGGCAGTGCCGGCCAGCGTGTCGAACTGCTGCTCGATGGTCGGCGTATCCGTTGGCATCTCGGCGGTCGGCATTTCCGCAGTTTCCTCGGTCGCCGGCATCTCGCGAGTAATGTCGATGTCGATCTCGTCCGATTCGCTTTCTTCTTCGCCGCCAAAATCGAAATCAACAATGTCAGACGCATCTTCGACGCCGGCAAGTGCCGTGGTTTCCTCTTCATCGGCGGCACCGATATCCATGATATCGTCCCCGCCTTCCGCTTCGTCGATGAGCTCCATATCCAGCGCGCCGGTCTCGCCCATGTCCGCTTCGAAGGAGAGATCCACGGCCTTGGTGGCAGCCGCCGCACTCTCGCCGGCAAACAGCTCGCTGTCGGCAGCGATTTGCTGGCCCATGATGATGATCTTGTTCCAGTCTTCGCTTTCGTCGTCGCCGACCGCCGCCTTGAGCTTGCCGGCAGCGTCGACGAATGCATCGCGGTTACCCCAGACAAAGTAGATTTCGCAGAGTTTCGTCAGCAGATCCTGGCGCTCAGGCTCCACCTCGAGCGCGCCGTTGACGAGATCGGCCGCCTGGTCGTACAGCCCGTAGGCCATATGGAAATCGGCTTCGGCAATCGGGTCGGTCTGGTCCAGGTTGATTGCCGTCTCGCTGGAGAACGTGTCCTCGAGCGAATCGAAAGTGCCGGTAGCATCGTCCGTGGCTGCAGGAGCGTCGAAGTCCGGAGGCGGTACCTCGAGCGTTTCCTCGACCGGCGGCAGCGGTGGCGGCGGAGCTATTGCCGTCTCTTCGACGACGATGGACTCCTCGCCCACGGGCGCGCTCATGCCCGCCGTTGCCGTCATTGTCGCTTCATCCGAATCCAGCGGCTGCCATGCCTCGACGTCTTCTTCGTCATCGCCACCGCGGCGCATGAACCAGAATAACGCGCCACCGACGATGACCAGGGCAGCCACGATGATCATCCACCATTCGGTGACTATGCCCAGTACGCGATCAACGAGGCTCGGCTGGGAACGGCGCCTCGGTGTCTGGATGATGGTCGAAGGTGCGGGCTCGGCCTCTTCCGCGACCGGCTCGTCAGCGTCCACCGCCTCATCGGCCATGGCATCAACGGACTCGTCCGCAGCCAGGTCTTCGGCCGCTTCATCCACAAAAATCTCGCCGCCCGTATCGTCGACGAACTCGTCGGTGTCCGCGTACTCGTCGACCGGAGGTTCGTAAACCTCGCCGCGAATACGGGCGAGCTCCTCACGCAGAGCCGCCAGTTCATTATCGCGAATCTCGATCAGCGATTGCTGCTGCGGCACATCTGCCGCTTCCAGTTCGGCGATACGTTGCTCGATTTCCCGCTCGCGCGTCAGCGGCTCGGCATCGAGGCCAAGGTCGGTCGGCGCCGGCTCGTCGAGATAATCCTCGTCGGGCGGCACAAGCGTCAGGCTCGGGCGCGTCGACGTATCCTCAACCGCGGGCGTTCCGCCGCCCCAGGCTGCGTGTTGACGCTTGGCTTCCTCGAGAGCTTCCGAGCGGCTGATCCGGAATATCTCATCTGCGCTCGGAATGCGCAGCGACGCCCCGGCACGCAGTATGTTGATGTTGCCGCCGAATGCCTCCGGGTTGGCTTCAAAAATTGCGAGCATCGTCTGGTTCATCGTCAGACGGCTGTCCGGACGGACGCGCGACGCGATACCCCAAAGCGTCGTGCCGCGTTCGACGATCACGTCCCCACCGGCGCTTCGGTCATATGGCGTGTCATCGGCAACGGGTTGCGGCTTGGGTTCTTCCCGGACCGGAGCCGGCGCCGGAGTCGGTGCCGGGCGGACCGGCGCCGGAGCCGGCCGCTGTTGCGGCGGCGGCGCGGGACGCTGTATCTGGCCGCTGTCCGACGGCTGGGTGCGGCTCGGGGCCTGCACAGCGGGCGCCGTATCGGCCACAGGAGGCGCAAAAGTCGGTGGATCCAGCAATACCGTGTACTCGCGCAGCAACCGGCCGCGCGACCACGTCGCTTCTACGAGGAACGTCAAAAACGGTTCGGCAATCGCCGAGCGCGAGCGGAGTTGCACAATATTGCCATCGGCGCGCCCGCTGCGAACGATCGTGAATTCGATGTCCTGCAGGTAAAACGGGCGGTCGAGCCCGTAACGCTCGAAGGTATCCGACGACGCCAGCGCGATCGTCAGGTTGTCGAGTTCGTCCGGTGTTGCCGACAGCAACTCAATCTGTGCACGCAGCGGCTCACCCAGTGCAGATTCGAGTCTGATGTCTCCGAGACCGAGGGCCCAGACCTCGCTCGACAGCAAGACAAGAAGTGCAAGCGAGATTCCTGCGACTCGTCGCGACATAATGATTATCTCCAGCTCCCCAAGAGCCCCCGAAAGACGCCGATTTGGGGACCGTCCATGGCAGGCAGGCCGTTTAACATATGGTTGCGAACTATAGCTTATAAATGGTTTTTCGCCAATATTTCAGCAATTTGGACGCTATTTAGAGCCGCGCCCTTACGTATGTTGTCGGACACGACCCAAAGGTTGATTCCTCTCTCGTGAGAAATGTCCTCACGTACACGACCCACGTATACCGGATCCCTTCCCGATGCTTCTGTGACGGCCGTCGGATAATCACCTGTATTTACGCCATCCAGCAGGGTCACGCCAGGTGCATTGGTCAGCAATTCACAGACTTTTTCGGCGGAAATCTTTTCCCTTGTCTCCAGGTGGACGGCCTCGGAATGACCGTAAAACGCCGGTATTCTGACGGCTGTCGGATTGACCCTGATACTGTCGTCACCGAAGATCTTGCGGGTCTCCCAGACCATTTTCATCTCTTCCCGGGTGTATCGATTCTCCTCGAAACTGTCGATGTGCGGCACCGCGTTGAATGCAATCTGCTTCGCACCGCCCTCGATTTCGAGCGGCCGGCCGTTTAACAGGGTCGTGGTCTGACGAACGAGTTCCTCGATCGCACTGCGTCCGGCGCCGGATACGGCCTGGTAGGTCGCAACATTGATGCGCTCGATGCCGACAGCGTCATAAATCGGCTTCAACGCAACGACCATCTGAATCGTCGAACAGTTCGGGTTGGCGATGATGCCGCGATTCCTGTAGTCGGCAATTGCATGCGCATTGACTTCGGGCACGACGAGCGGAATATCGTCGTCGTAGCGAAAGTGCGATGTGTTGTCGATGACAACGCATCCTGCATCGGCCGCCCTGGGTGCAAATTCGGCAGAGATCGACCCGCCTGCAGAGAAAAGGCCGATCGGCGTTTTCGAAAAGTCGAACTCAGCAAGATCCCGCACCGTCAGTTCACGGTTGCCGAAAGCGACTTTCTTGCCAACCGAGCGCTGGCTTGCGAGCGCGTGGACCTCACCGACGGGAAAATGCCGCTCGGCAAGAATATCGAGCATGGTTTCGCCAACCGCGCCCGTAGCGCCGACAACGGCCACATCAAACGTTCTAGTCATCTTTAAACCACGGGAGTTTCGGAATTCACATCCGCATTCTGAGCGCGATTGCGCAGGAAATGATCCATCAGAACGAGCGCCACCATCGCTTCGGCAATCGGCGTTGCGCGCAATCCTACGCAGGGGTCGTGCCGGCCCTTCGTCACGATCTCGGTTTCCTTGCCGCTCTTGTCGATCGTCTTGCCGGGCTTGGTGATACTCGACGTCGGCTTCAGAGCGATGCTTGCAATAAGCTCCTGGCCGGAAGAAATACCGCCGAGCGTTCCACCGGCGTCATTCTTGGCGAAGCCGTCGGGGCCGATTTCGTCGCGGTGTTCGGAACCACGCTGCGTCACGGCACTGAAACCGGCACCCAGTTCCACGCCTTTGACGGCATTGATACTCATGAGCCCTTTGGCGATATCCGCCTCGAGCTTGTCGAAAACGGGCTCGCCGAGACCCGGTGGCAGATTTGTGGCGAGGACGCTGATCTTCGCGCCGATCGAGTCGCCCTCTTCCCGCAGTGCGTTCATGAACGCCTCGAGTTCGTCGATACGGTCCGGATCGGCACAGAAGAAGGGATTGTCGTCGACGATCGAGAGGTCAGTTGCAGCCAGTTCGATAGGACCGAGCTGGGAGACGTAGCCGCGAATCTCGATGCCGGCCCTTTCGTTCAGGTACTTCCTGGCTATCGCCCCTGCCGCAACACGCATGGCGGTTTCGCGCGCCGACGACCGGCCGCCGCCGCGATAATCGCGAATGCCGTATTTCTGCTGATAGGTGTAGTCGGCGTGCCCGGGCCGGAACTTGTCCTTGATGTCGCCGTAGTCCTTCGACCGCTGGTCGACATTCTCGATGATCAGGCCGATCGGCGTTCCGGTCGTTTTGCCTTCAAAGACGCCGGAGAGGATCCGCACCTGGTCCGGCTCGTTGCGCTGTGTCGTGTGTTTGGACCGGCCCGGTCGGCGGCGGTCCAGATCGTGCTGTATGTCGCTCTCGCCGAGCGCCATACCCGGAGGGCAGCCATCCACGACGCAGCCCAGCGCCCGACCATGGCTCTCGCCAAACGTCGTCACTACAAAATTGATGCCGAAGCTGTTACCGGACACTACAGAACCTCGATATTGCTTTTTCTCAGCAAAAACACACCCGACCCGCCATGCTCGAACTCCAGCCACGTAAATGCAACACCCGGAAACGCTGCTTCCAGTGCCGCCTGGCTGTTGCCGACCTCGCAGACGAGTATGCCGTCGTCATTCAGGAACCGCCCTGCATCATGCAGGATCGTTCTGACCGAATCCAGACCGTCGAAGCCGGCTGCAAGGCCGAGTGCCGGCTCGTGACGAAACTCCTCGGGTAAGGCATCCATGTCCTCTTTATCGACGTATGGCGGATTGCTGACGATGAGGTCGTAGCGACGATCGCCGAGCGCGGCAAAAAAGTCCGACTCGACCAGTCGCACGCGATCGCCGACACCGTGTTTTTCGACGTTGATCGCCGCGACCTCCAGCGCACCGGGCGACACATCCACGGCGTCGACCCTGGCGTCGGGGAATGCTTTTGCGATAGCGATAGCGATACAACCGCTGCCCGTACCGAGATCGACTGCCGTCTTCACCGCCGCCGGGTCGATCCACGGCGCAAAGCGCTCGCGAATGAGTTCGGCAAACGGCGACCGCGGCACGAGCACGCGTTCGTCGACGTAGAACTCGAGCCCCGCGAAGAACGCCTGATTGACCAGGTAAGCGACCGGGATTCGCTCGCCGATGCGCCGGTCGGCCAGATTCCCGATCATATCGAGTTCCTGCGAACTTACTGCGCGCGCGTAAACGGCCGGGGCCCCGTCGTGCGAAATCCCGAGGCAGGCGAATACGAGCCAGGCGGCCTCGTCGAGGGGATTGTCGGTGCCGTGGCCGTAGCTCAGCCCCGCCTCCTCGAAGCGGCCGGCCAGAGAGCGGATCACGTCCTCGACGGTCGCCCCGGTTGTCTTTTGCGATGCCATATACAAGGAGTGTCGTTTAGAATTGCCCCTCCCCGCAATCCTCACAGAGCTCCATGAAACCCAGAAGCATTATCGTTGCCACCCTCGCCATCACCGCAATCGCCATCGGCACCTGGACGTCCTACCGCATAATGATGCCGCCGCCGTCACCGCGAACGGCGACGGTGCTGCCGGCGGCCGGCGAACTGCCGGACTTCTCACTGCTCGACCACGACGGCAACAGCATCGGCCCCGGCATTTTCGCCGGGCAATGGGACCTCGTCTTCTTCGGATTCACACATTGCCCTGACATCTGTCCGCTGACGCTGCAGTTACTCGCAAGCGCGCGGCAGCAACTGGCGGAAGCGGGCCAGCAACCGTTGCCGCGCATCGTCCTTGTCAGCGTGGATCCGGAGCGCGATACGCCGGATATCATGGGCCAGTACGTCAGGTACTTCGGCACAGAAACGCTCGGCATCACGGGCGAACTGGACGAGATTCGCAAGCTGACGAAAGGTTTGGGGATCTATTTCGAGAAGGCGGGCAGCGACCCGGACGACTATTCTGTCGATCACTCGGCCGTCGTGCTGCTCATCGACCCACTCGGCCGACTGCATGCGCTGTTCGGCGCGCCGCACGACGCTTCCAATTACGTTCATGACCTGCCGATCATCATGCAGGCGGCGAAATTCCCGGTTGCGGAAGCGCCCCTGGTAGCGTCCGGTATCGAAATCGCACGTCCCACGCCCGAATCGAAGATGGCTGCCGGCTACCTGGCATTGCGAAACAACTCGCAGGATTCGATCACGATCACCGACGTAACCAGCCCGAATTACGCATCGGTCGAGATGCACGAGACAATTATTGAAGACGGCGTCTCACGCATGCGCCCTGTCGACGCGATTACCATTCCGCCGGGCCGGGTCTTTTATTTCAAACCCGGCGGCAAGCACCTGATGCTGACGCGGCCGGTCGGCCAATCGGCCTCAGTAACACTGGAGTTTCTTGCCGGTGACGAGGTAGCGCTGGCGGTATCCGTACCCGCCGGAGATTGACAGATGCTGTCACGGCTATTCGTGCTACTTCAGTTTGTCTTGCCGCGTTACTGGCTGACGTCGGCGGTTCATCGTATTGCGCGTATTCGCAATTCCTCGATCAAGGACTTCCTGATTCGCCGTTTCATTGCACACTTCGACGTCGACGTCGACGACGTCAAAAACGATATCCCGGTCGGTTTCGCATCGTTCAATGATTTTTTCATACGCGAACTCGTGGACGGCAGTCGGCCTGTCGATGCAGAACCACGCAGCATCATTTCACCGGTCGATGGCACCGTCAGCCAGGCGGGCAACCTGGACAGCAAGAATATTCTGCAGGCCAAAGGAATCGAATACACGCTCGAAGACCTGCTTGCGGCAGACCTGGACGATGCCCAGGCTTACGCCGACGGAAGTTTTGCGACGCTCTATCTTGCCCCCTACAACTATCACCGCGTGCATGCGCCCTTCGATTGCGAGTTGCGTGCCATGCATTACGTGCCCGGCGACCTGTTCAGCGTCAATGCCGCTACCGTGTCCAGGCTCCGCGGTCTGTTCCGGCGTAACGAACGGCTGATACTGCACTGCGAGACGCCCCGGGGACCCGCCGCGGTCATCTTCGTCGGGGCGTTGAACGTCGGCAGCATCAGCACGCCGTGGAGCGGTGAAATTCGACCGCGGCGCGAGGGCGTGATCGAGACGATCGGATTGCACGCTGCGCCAAGATCGATCCGCAAAGGCGACCTGCTCGGCTGGTTCAACATGGGCAGCACGGTCATCGTCCTGTTGCCACCCGGCGCTGCGGCATGGGAGCCGGCGCTCGCCGCTGGCGCTACCGTGCGCATGGGCGAGATGATCGGCCGCCTGCGATGAACGACTGGCGCCCGTCGTCGGGCAGCGATGCGGCCGAACGGCGCGCCGCCATGCTCGCGCGGGTACGCGAATATTTCTCGGCGCAGCGGGTTCTTGCCGTCGACACCCCCACGCTTGGCCGCGCTGCAAGCTCGGATCCAAACATCGACAGCCTGCGCGTGCAATCTCAAACAGCAGGCGAGTTCTTCCTACATACCTCTCCTGAGACCCTTATGAAGCGCCTGCTGGCCGACGGCTATCCGGATATCTATTCCATTTGCCGCGTTTATCGCGACGGCGAGTCCGGCAAACGGCATTCGCCCGAGTTTACGATGATCGAGTGGTACCGGCTCGGCTTCGGCCTCGACGACATTGTCGATGATACTTTGCGGCTTGTTGCAGCCTGCCTCGACGATGACTCGCTCCTGGATCACGTTGTTCGGCTCGATTACGACGACGCATTCCGCAACGTCACGGGCCTCGAGGTTTTCGAAGCATCGATCGGCGACTTCGCCGGCTGCGCCGATGCCGACGAGGACCTGCGCCGCGAGATCGGCGCGGAACGAAACGCCTGGCTCGACCTGCTCATGAGTACTGTCATTGCGCCGGTGTTCGAGCGCGATCGGCTGACGGTCCTGCAACACTATCCGGCGGACCAGGCCGCGCTCGCGCGACTCTGTCCCGACGACCCGCGCCTGGCAGATCGCTTCGAAGTGTTCTGGGGTGATATGGAGCTTGCAAACGGCTACGTCGAACTGACCGACGCGAAAGAGCAGCGACGTCGCATAGACAAGGAACTGGAAAAACGCCAGCAGCTCGGACGGCCGGTGTATCCCCGGGACCGGAGCCTGGTGGCAGCACTCCAATCCGGCCTGCCCGACTGTGCCGGCGTCGCCGTCGGCCTGGAACGCTTGCAAATGGTGCTCGACAAGACTGACGATATAGCCGATGTAATGACCTTCACGACCGACCCGACCGATGAATGAATCCGATTACGCGCTGCTGCGGACACATTTCGAGGCGCTCGCCGAAGGCGAAAACGATGCGCTTGCGAATACCAGCAATTTTGTCGGGCTGCTGTTCAACGCGCTCGATGACATCAACTGGCTCGGCGTTTACGTCCTGCGCGGCGACGACCTCGTGCTCGGTCCGTTCCAGGGCAAGCCGGCCTGCGTGCGTATTCCCGTTGGGGACGGCGTATGCGGAACAGCAGCCGCTACGCTGCAGACACAACGCGTCGCAAACGTGCACGAATTTCCGGGACACATTGCCTGCGACGCCGCCTCCGAATCAGAACTCGTTGTGCCGCTGGTTATTGACGGCAAACTCGTGGGCGTGCTCGATATCGACAGCCCGTCGCCGGATCGATTTTCGCAGACGGATCAGTCAGGCATGGAATTACTGTGCGACGCCTTATGCTCCCGCCTCAAAGGCGCGGCCTTTATTTGACCCGCGAGACGTATTCCTTCGATCGTGTGTCGACCCTGATGACCTCGCCCTGATCGACAAACAGCGGGACGCGCACGACTGCGCCCGTCGACAAGGTTGCCGGCTTGACGCCGCCGCTCGCGGTATCGCCCTTGACGCCGGGATCGGTCTCGATGATTTCCAGTTCGACAAAATTGGGTGGCTCGACAAGCAAGGGATCGTTGTTCCAAAGCGTGACCTGGCAAACGTCACCGTCTGATATCCAGTCCCCGGCATCACCGACAGCCTCCGCGCCCGCGGCATATTGTTCGAACGTGTCGGGCAACATGAAGTGCCAGAACTCGCCGTCCGAATAGAGGAATTGCATTTCCGTGTCGATGACGTCTGCCGCCTCGACCGATTCGCCGGATTTGAATGTCTTGTCGACGGTTTTGCCAGACTTGAGATTCTTGATGCGGACGCGATTGAAGGCCTGCCCCTTACCGGGCTTGACGAATTCATTCTCGACGATGATGCAGGGATCGTTGTCGATGATGATCTTGAGCCCCGAGCGAAACTCGTTGGTGCTGTAATTTGCCATAATGTCAGACGGTACTTCTCGTTTGAATGGAACCGAAGGTGATTCTCGTCACGGTTTTTAAACACCGAACGGGACACCCCCGGTGGCGGTGCTAGACTCAGCGTTCTTAACAGAATTCGGGACGATACGGACATTCCCGAGCCGCCGCAAGGAACGCAATTTGAACGGGCGCCACAGCATCTCCATCGCCATCCTCTCCGAGGAACAAGACGACGTTGCGCTGATCAACGGCACGCTACGCGATGCTGGCCACGCGGCCCACTGCCACTGGATAAAGCGCCCCGGCGATATAGGCGAAATCCTCGAAAACGAGCACGTCGAGCTGATGATTCTGAACTGCGACCACTTTCCGGAGTCGGTTCGCCAGGTCATCAAGCACAAGGACCGCCATAATCCGGAAATCCCGGTCATCGCGCTCAAGGAAAAGGCGGACGAAGACACCATACAAAAGGCGATGGACGAAGGCGCCTGTGACCTCGTCTCTATCGGCCGCAAAAACAGACTGCAGTCCGTGGTCTCGCGCGAACTTCGCGCATTGCGCGTTGAACGCGCCCTGAATTCGACAATTCACTCGGCCACGGAATACAAGAAACAACTCAAGGACCACATGCAATCCTCGTCGGTCGCGATCGCGCTTGTCGAGGACGGTATCGTCACTGATGTCAACGAAGCCTGGATCACGCTGTTTCGCGCGGCCAGCAACGACGAAATTGTCGGCCTGCCGCTGATGGACAACTTCGAGAGAGAAAGTCATGCGGCGATCAAGGGCGCGCTCGTCGCCGCGATCGCAGGCAAGTGGGCGGTCGACGAGAAACTCGTCGCCAAGTCGCCTATCACGAGTGACGACGGCAATGAGTTGCATCTCGAATTCCGCAAGTTTGCTTTCGAAAACGGGCCCTGTGTGCAGGTGCGTATATCGCCACCGGACAAGTCGAATCAGGAGCCGACCAAGCTTGTACATGACGCGCTGCAGCGGGATCCGACGACCCTTCTGTTTCACCGCGGACAGTTCATCGAGCGCATTACCAAGCGATTGCGCAAGAAGCCCTCATCGGGGCTGCACGTGCTGGCTTACGTGAAGATAGACAATTTCTCCGAGGTCTGCGGGAAAGTCGGTTACATCGGCTCGGACGAGATTCTCGCGCAATTTGCCGAGGCGCTGCGAAAACGTCTGCACCCGCGCGATGTCGCGGGACGGTTCGACGGCACGGCGCTGATGGTATTGCTGCAGCGTGGCAGCGCTCGAGATGCCGAAGTCTGGGGCAAGCAGCTTTGCGCACATATTCACAAGCAAACGTTCGAGGTAGAGGATCGTTCCACACATCTCACATGCACGGTCGGCGTCTGCGCCGCCAACGAAATCTTCAGCACGTTGGAGGAATTCGTCGCCGCAACGATCGGGGCGTACCAGCTTGGCAAGGAAGCAGGCGGCAACACGGTCATGCTGTCAGGCGCGGCCAAGGAAGATACGAAACAACAGGAATTCGACGCAATCTGGGTCAAGCACCTGAAGGCGGCGCTGATGGAAAATCGCTTCCGTCTCGCACAGCTGCCTATCGCCGGACTAAGAAGCGACGGCGTCGAAATGTACGACTTGCTCGTGCGCATGCTGGATGAACAAGGTAATTCGGTACTGCCATCGGAATTCCTTCCCGCTGCCGAGCGTAACAATATGATGAAGAATATCGATCGCTGGATGGTCAAGTCCGCCATCGATCTCTGCAATAACTCGGAGGCGGACCGCGTCTTCGTCCGGCTGTCGCGGCAGTCGGTGCTGGACGCGACGACTATTCCGTGGATAGAACAGGAATTCGACAAGAGCAAGTTCGATTGTTCGAGACTTGTGCTGCAGATTCCGGAGCGCGACGCAGCAAAGCACATCAAACAGACCAAGGCGGTGGTCGGCAAGCTGCGCAAAATGGGTGTCGGCTTTGCACTCGAGCATTACGGCATCGACCAGGAGCGCTTCCAGATCCTGGATATCCTGAAACCCGACTACATCAAGATCGACGGCGAACTCATGCATTCGCTGATGACCGACACGGCGATGCAGGACAGCGTCCAGAAGATCGTCAAGGCAGCGACAAAGCGCAAGATCAAATCCATCGCCGAACGTGTCGAAAACGCAAATGCAATGGCAGTACTTTTCCAGCTGGGCCTCGATTACATGCAGGGTCATTATGTTCACGAGCCCGAGGTCGTACTCGAGAATGCGGACTCAGGCAAACGCAATACGCTGGCCGATCTGGCCGCAGCAAACGCTAACTAGCTGATTTTATGTGAAAAATAAAGTGTGATCGGCGTCACACTTTGTTACCCGACCTGTGCGCTAACCGATGCTCCAGCCTGAAACATAGAATGAATCCATCGCCGTTCGAGTCAGTCTCGAACAGGCAGCAAGATCAGAATAACGGGGTGCCGAAAGTGAAAAGATCAGCAAAACTCAAGTCTGCACTTGTCGCCGTCGGCGGCAGCCTGGTAGCCACGCCGGTTTCCGCAATCGAACTCGGCGACGTAAAGGTCCACTCTACGCTCGGACAACCCTTGCGGGCGAGCATCGCCTACGCTCTGGCTCCCAATGAAATGATCTCCGACACCTGCGTGTCGCTCGTTGGCGGTCCGGCGGCAAGCGGGATGCCGAATGTCGGCAGCGCATCGATGATCGTCGCCGACGGAGTCATCGCAATCACGGGTAAATCGGTCGTGCGCGAGCCACTCGTTTCAATGCGCCTGAACGTTCGCTGTTCATACACGGCACACATAACCCGGGAATATATGCTGTTTATCGACCCCGCCGACGCCGCGCCCCGGATGTTCACCGAAACTTCGCCGGCGCCTGCAGAAACACCGGTGATCACACAGCGTTCGACTCCGACGCCGCGCCCGACTGCGGGTCAGCAATCCTTCGATAGGGATCCAATCGCAATATCCACGCGCTATCGCGTTCAACCGGGCGACTCTTTATCTGAAATCGTGCAGAGAATCGAGAATCGACCTGTCGCTCTCTGGACCGCCGTTAGCGCGATCTTCGCGGCGAATCCCGATGCCTTTATCGATGAGGACATCAACAAACTCAAAGCGGGCAGTTGGCTGGACATTCCCGACTTCGGCGCCGGCGAGCCGGTAACGATAGCTGAGGCGCAAACGGCGCCCGCCACCCCTGCTGCACCGGTCTCAGCCGGCACCGCTTACGAACCCTTGCAGTTCGAAGCAGCGACGACTCCCGCAGAGAAACCGGTATCACAAACGCCTATCCTCGAAGAAGCGCTTGCCGGGGAAACCCTCGCCCCTCCCCAAGAGAGCGCCTCGCCGCTCGCGGAGCTGCGACCCGGCGACGTCATCGACGACAGCATCGTCATTCCGGATACAGTCGTCGACACGCCGGAGAGCACTTCGTCGCAACCGAATGTACCGGTTGCTATCGTCCGGGAGCCCAGGACCGAGGCAACGACCACGAACTGGTTCCTCTGGCTGATCGGCGGCGGCATCGCGATGATCATCGGGCTGCTGTTGTTCGGCCGCTTCCGCGATCGTTTCACTTCCACGCCCGTTGGCGCACCTGCAGCACAGCCGAAGCGTCGCCGTGGCGACGCCGATGCCGAACGAATCGAGGCCATTGGCGAAATCGACGTTGAGATCGACGACGACGAACCGACGGCGGAGAACCTGGCGCTGGATGCTGACCTGGTCCTGGGTACCGGCCTGCAGGACGGTTCTGCCGTCGACATGACGGAAGAATTCACCTTTGCGTCCACGACGGAACTCGACCTCGAGCTTCCGGAAGAAATTTCCAGCGGCGCCGTTGCGCCGGCCGATACGGACATTATTCCACCGCTCAATGTCGACGAGTCGTCGATACTCAAGAGCGAAGTATTGCCGGAAGAAGACGACTACGACATGTCGGTCATCGTCGATGCAACGCAGATGCCGGACCCGGGCGAGGTCACCGAGCGTGACCTCGAGGCCATCGCGGTACCGGACGAAGACGAAGCGCTGGCCTCGGGTGACTACACCGTCAGCCAGGAAGTCGACTACTCGATGCTCGAGCAGGATTACGAGGACGAACTGACCGCAACGCAGAGGCTCAATGAGGAAATTCAGAAAGCCGCTGAAGAGCTGGCTCTGCGTATGGAAGACACGCCTGAAGACGACCCGAAGGAAATGTCGCTGGCGACGGTCCATGAGCTCGACGTTACGGCGCAGCTGCGCGGCAGGAACGACGACGAATTGGGCGACGACGAAGACACGGGTATCAACCCGACCGTCGAACTCGAAGCCGATGACAAAACGGCGGAAATGCCTGCAGCCGAAGCCGAAGCCGATGACAATACGGTCGAAATGCCGTCGAAGGATTCCCAAGCCGGCTAGTCTGCGGCGACGCCCACCAATCTGTCGACGTTGCGCCAGCCGCGCGGCAACAAGCCCCCGCGGAGCGCACGTTCTCCGTAGTAGGGGTCTGAATCTTCCCACTTGATGGTCATCATGCGGGTGCCGCAATACACCTGCAGATTGCCGTCCTCCGGGACGACCGACGCCGCGACGAGTTTCTCCTCGCCGCCCTGATATTTCTTTGCCGGGATGTTGATGAGTTTATTGCCCTTACCCTTCGCGAGTTCGGGTAACTCATCCATTTCGAACATCAGCAGGCGACCGATTGAGCTCACGGCAGCGATAAGGCATTCCCTGTTTTTTGGTACGGGCGAAGGCACGACGGCGCGACCGCCCTGCGGTACGCGCAGAACCGCCTTGCCGGCTTTGTTGCGTGTAACCAGGTCTTCGAGCGTCGCGATGAAGCCATAGCCGGCATCCGATGCCAGCAGGTACTTCTGTTCGCTCTCGCCGATCATCGCGCCGCAGAACTCGGCGCCATCAGGCGGCTTGAAGCGGCTCGACAGCGGCTCGCCCTGCCCGCGCGCCGACGGCAAGGTTCCTGCCATGACGCTGTACACGCGTCCCGTGCTGTCGATGAACATGGCGAGCTGGTTGCTGCGGCCCTGTGCGGCGGCGAGATAGCCGTCGCCAGACTTGTAGGACAGCGTGAGCGGATCGATTTCATGGCCTTTGGCCGCGCGCGCGAAGCCGCGCTGCGACAGGATGACGGTAACCGGCTCGCTGGATACGAGTTGCGTTTCGTCGAGCGCCTGCGCCGCCTCGCGCTCGACGATCTCGGTGCGCCGGTCGTCGCCATAGGCCTCGGCGTCTTCGAGGATCTCTTTCTTGATCAGGGTCTTCAGCCGCGCCGCGCTCTTGAGCGTCTTCTCGAGCAGGTCGCGCTCTTCGTTGAGCTCGTCCTGCTCACCCTTGATTTTCATTTCCTCGAGCTTGGCGAGATTGCGCAGACGCAGGTTCAGGATTGCTTCGGCCTGGATGTCCGATAGCTTGAATTTTTTCATCAGCACGGGCCTGGGCTCGTCTTCCGTGCGTATGATCCTGATGACCTCGTCGATATTCAGGTACGCGATCAGCAGTCCGTCGAGGATGTGCAGTCGGTCGGTGACGATCTGCAGCCGATGCTGCAGTCGCCTTTTGACCGTTGTCTTGCGGAACTTGATCCATTCCGCAAGCAGCTCGACAAGATTGAACGCACGCGGACGTCCATCGAGGCCGATGATGTTCATGTTGACGCGTACCGTGCGTTCGAGTGAGGTGGTCGAGAACAGATGCGACATCAACTGGTCCACGTCGACGCCGCGCTTCTTGCTGATGACGAGACGCGTCGGTTCCTCGTGATCCGATTCGTCGCGCAGATCGTCGACCTGCGGCAACTTCTTGTTGCGCATCTGCGTCGCGATCTGCTCGAGCACCTTGCCGCCGGAAATCTGGTACGGCAGCGACGTGATGACGATGTCGCCGTTCTCCACCTTGTAAGCCGCGCGCAGACGCAGGGTGCCGCTACCGCTTGTATATATGTCTTTGATGTCCGCACGCGGCGAAACGAGTTCGCCACCCGTCGGATAGTCGGGTCCCTTGATGTGTTTCATCAGGGCAGCGACCGTGGCTTTCGGCGTATCGATCAGATGGATCAGTGCGCTCGCGACTTCTTTCAGGTTGTGCGGGGGGACGTCCGTGGACATGCCGACGGCAATACCGGTCGTGCCGTTCAGCAGCAGGTTCGGCAGCCGCGCCGGCAGAACGGTAGGCTCGTCGATCGTGCCGTCGAAATTGGGCACCCAGTCGACCGTGCCCTGCCCCAGCTCCGACAGCAGCGCTTTCGAATAAGGCGCCAGGCGCGACTCGGTGTAGCGCATTGCCGCAAAGGATTTCGGATCGTCCGTCGAGCCCCAGTTGCCCTGGCCGTCGATGATCGGATAGCGGTAGGAGAAATCCTGCGCCATCAGCACCATGGCTTCGTAGCAGGCCGAATCGCCGTGCGGATGAAACTTGCCGATGACGTCACCCACCGTGCGCGCCGATTTCTTGGGTTTCTGCCCGGCCGACAGACCGAGCTCGCTCATGGCATAGATGATGCGGCGCTGCACCGGCTTCAGGCCGTCACCGATCTGCGGCAGGGCGCGATCCAGGATGACGTACATCGAGTAGTCGAGGTAGGCCTTCTCCGTGTATTCCTTGAGCGGCTGTTGCTCGACGCCTTCGAGATTCAGACTGTTTTGCATGTTAGGGCCTGCCTCTGGCTAGCCGGTCGTCGCGGCGTTGGCCATTTTTCCGGGAGGCCAGGCGCGGCGAGCGCGGTGTAACACCGTTACATGAGCGAGGCGCAACACCGCCTCGCAGAAAAATGGCTACGCCCCGACGGGTTGCGCACAAAATGCGCCCCGAAGGCGTTGCTCGTCGTTCATTTGATGCCACCAAATCTCTCTCCTCGCGCCTGTTCAGGGCGCATTTTGTGCAGCAACGCGGCGACCGGCTAGCCAGAGGCAGGCCCTAAACCTCGGCAAGATTGCCTTTGGTTTCGAGCCACTTGCGGCGGTCTTTCGCGCGCTTTTTCGCCAGCAGCATATCCATCGTCGCATCGGCTTTATCCTTCCCCGTCACGGTCAGCTGCACGAGCCGTCGCGTATCACGGTTCATCGTCGTTTCACGAAGCTGCGACGGATTCATCTCGCCCAGGCCCTTGAAGCGCGTCACCGTGACCTTGCCGCGCTTCTTCTCGGCCTCGATGCGATCCTGTATTCCCTTGAGTTCGCTGTCGTCGAGCGCGTAATACACGTCTTTGCCGACATCGACGCGATACAGCGGCGGCATCGCCACGTAAACATGGCCGGCAAGCACGAGCTCGCGGAAGTGGCGCAGGAACAGCGCACATAACAGGGTCGCGATGTGCAGGCCGTCCGAGTCGGCGTCGGCGAGAATACAGATCTTGTGGTAACGCAGGTTGTCTAGGTTGGTGTCCCCAGGATCGACGCCGAGGGCGATGCTGATGTCGTGAACTTCCTGCGAGGCGAGAATCTCGGCGGAGTCGACTTCCCAGGTATTCAGGATCTTGCCCCTGAGCGGCATGATCGCCTGCGTATTGCGGTCGCGCGCCTGCTTGGCCGAACCGCCGGCCGAATCGCCTTCGACGAGAAACAGCTCGCAGAGTTCGGGTTCCTGCGACGTGCAGTCGGCGAGCTTGCCCGGCAACGCCGGCCCCGTGACGATTTTCTTGCGAACGACTTTCTTCGCCGCCTTCAGGCGTTTCTGCGCCTTGCTGATCGCGAGCTGTGCGATCTGATCGCCGGTTTCGGGATGCTGATTCAACCATAAGGAGAAACTGTCCTTGATGACCCCCGTGACGAACGCGGCCGATTCGCGCGACGACAGACGCTCCTTGGTTTGCCCCGAAAATTGCGGGTCTTCGAGCTTGGCGCTCAGTACGAAACACAAGCCATCCCATACATCTTCAGGCGCAATCGAAACGCCGCGCGGAAGCAGGCTGCGAAAATCGGCAAACTCGCGAATGGCGTTGGTCAGCCCTGTACGCAAACCGTTGACGTGCGTACCGCCCTGGGGCGTGGGAATCAGGTTGACGTAGCTTTCCGTCACCGACAGGCCGCCGCCGACCTGCCAGGCCAGCGCCCAGTCCACCGCCTCGTTATTGCCCGCCATGCTGCCCGAGAAAGGCTCGGCCGGCAGCAGCTCGCCGCCGCCGATCGCCTCGACGAGATATTCCTCGAGCCCGCCGGAATAGAGCCACTCGACCTTCTCCTGCGGCTTCTCGACCTTGAGCGTGACCTTGAGTCCCGGACACAGCACGGCTTTCGCACGCAGCGCGTGCTTGAGCCTCGCAATGGAAAACTTTTCGGAATCGAAGTACTGCGGGTCGGGCCAGAAACGGATCGTCGTGCCCGTGTTCGCCTTGCCGACCTTGCCGACTTCTTCGAGCTTGCCGCGTTTCTTGCCGCCGGCAAAACTCATGTTGTATTCCTTGCCGCCGCGACGGATCCAGACCTCGAGATTTTTCGACAGCGCATTGACGACGGATACGCCAACGCCGTGCAGACCGCCGGAGAACTGGTAGTTCTTGTGCGAGAATTTGCCGCCCGCGTGCAGCCGCGTCAGGATCAGCTCGACGCCCGGGATCTTTTCCTTCGGGTGCTTGTCGACGGGCATGCCGCGGCCGTCGTCGTCGACTTCGAGCGAGCCGTCCTTATAGACCGTTACGGTGATCTTCTTACAGTGGCCTGAGAGTGCTTCGTCGACGCTGTTGTCGACGACTTCGTGGGCGAGGTGGTTCGGCCGAGTCGTGTCGGTATACATGCCGGGCCGGCGCCGTACAGGCTCCAGCCCGCTCAGGACTTCAATGTCCGCCGCGTCGTAACGTTTTGCCATCTACCCTTTGCCAGAGGTTGACCAAGCGATCTCTGGCCGGATTCTAGCCTGATTGACTCGGGCATGCACCCGAGTCAAGTAACGACTAAGAGTAATTACAGATCAGTCATTACTGAGATCAGGCGAGGTCGAAGCGATCGAGGTTCATGACCTTGTCCCACGCAGCCACGAAGTCGTGGACGAACTTCTGCTCGGCGTCGTCGCACGCGTAGACCTCGGCGATCGCCCGGAGCTCGGAGTTCGAACCGAAGACGAGGTCGACGCGGCTGCCGGTCCACTTGAGCTCGCCCGTCCCGCGATCGCGGCCTTCGAACATATCCTCGCTGTCCGAGGTCGCCTTCCACTCCGTCGCGTTGTCGAGCAAATTCACAAAGAAGTCGTTTGTCAACGTCCCCGGGCGATCCGTAAACACGCCGACCTCGGACTGCCCGGCGTTCGCATTCAGCGCACGCATGCCCCCGACCAATGCCGTCATCTCCGGTGCGGATAAATCAAGCATGAATGCCTTGTCGACCAGCTGGTGTTCGGGCGTAAGCTCGTGGCCTCGCTGTACGTAATTGCGGAAACCGTCGACGGTCGGCTCGAGCACTGCGAACGACTCCGCGTCAGTTTGTTCCGCAAGCGCATCCGTGCGCCCCGGCGAGAACGGTACCTGGACGTCATGCCCCGCATTCTTCGCAGCCGCTTCGACGGCGGCACAGCCGCCAAGAACGACCAGATCGGCAAGCGAGACCAATTTTCCGTTGGCCTGCGCACCGTTGAAGTCCTGTTGAATCCCCTCGAGGGCCTCCAGGACTTTCGACACACCCGAAGATACGTTGACATCCCAGTCCGTTTGCGGCGCGAGGCGGATGCGCGCCCCGTTCGCGCCGCCGCGTTTGTCCGTTTTGCGGTAGGTCGATGCTGATGCCCATGCGGTCGCGACCAGCTCAGAGACGGACAGCCCGGATTCGAGGATCTTGCCTTTCAGCGCGGACACATCAGCATCGTCGATCAGATCGTGAGTGACTGGTGGCACCGGGTCCTGGAACAGCAGTTTTTCTTCCGGCACCCACGGACCCAGGTATCGGGAAACGGGTCCCATGTCACGGTGCAGCAGCTTGTACCACGCGCGCGCGAAAGCATCGGCTAACTCGTCGGGATTTTCGTAAAAGCGTTTCGAAATCTTCTTGTATTCCGGATCCGTGATCAGCGACATGTCGGTCACGAGCATCATCGGAGCTGTTCGCTTCGATGCGTCGTGCGCTTCAGGCACAGCTTCCTGTGCCTCCGGATTAATCGGTGCGAATTGATGCGCACCGGCCGGGCTCTTGGTCAGCTCCCAATCGTAGTTGAACAGGTTCTCGAAATAGCCGTTGTCCCATTGGGTCGGATTATTGGTCCAGGCACCCTCGAGCCCACTTGTGATCGTGTCGGCGCCTTTGCCACTGCCGAAACTGTTGCGCCAACCGAGGCCCTGGTCCCCGATACCGGCTCCTTCGGGTTCGGGGCCGACATGTTCCGCATCGCTGGCCGCGCCGTGCGCCTTGCCGAACGTGTGGCCGCCGGCGATGAGCGCAACCGTCTCCTCGTCATTCATCGCCATGCGGCGGAACGTCTCTCGAATGTACTTTGCCGCAAGCGCCGGATCCGGGTTGGCGTTCGGCCCCTCGGGATTGACGTAAATCAGGCCCATGTGGTCCGCGCCCAGGGGTCCCTGGAGCTGCCCGTCGCCGCTATGGCGTTCGTCGCCCAGCCACTCTCCTTCAGGGCCCCAGTAGATGTCGTCCTCGGGGGCCCAGATGTCCTCGCGGCCGCCGCCGAAGCCGAAGGTCTTGAAGCCCATCGTCTCCAGGGCGCGGTTGCCGGCGAAGATCAGCAGATCGGCCCAGGAGATCTTGCGGCCGTACTTTTGTTTGATCGGCCAGAGCAACCGACGTGCCTTGTCGAGGTTCGCATTGTCGGGCCAGCTGCCAAGGGGCGCGAAGCGCTGGTTGCCGTTACCCCCGCCACCACGCCCGTCGGTGATGCGGTAGGTCCCGGCGGCGTGCCACGTCAGGCGGATGAAAAGGCCGCCGTAGTGACCGTAGTCGGCCGGCCACCAGTCCTGCGAGTCCGTCATCAAAGCATCGACGTCCTTGGCCAGGGCCTCGAAATCGAGACTGTTGAACTCTTTTGCGTAGTCGAAATCTTCGCCGTTGGGATTGGCCTGAGGGTGGTTCTGGTTGAGGATCCGCAGATTGAGTTGATTCGGCCACCAGTGTTGGTTCGCCGTGCCGCCGACGGCCTGGTGAACCGAAACCATCACCGGGCACTTAGTTGCGCTAGTCATGTTCGCTCCAAGGTATTTGGAATTTTCTTGTGAGGATGAATCTTATTTAGACTGAGTCTAAGGAAATGTACTGTATGCGCGGACCCCTTTTTTGTCAATGCACCGGCCGAGACTCAGAGCCGGTTCTTGACGATCTCCCCGCCTTTCATTATCAGGGCAAGATTCTCGCCCGGATTCCTGAGTACCGAGATGTCCTCGAGCGGCTCGCCGTTGATCAGGAGCAGGTCCGCCACCCAGCCTTCGCGAATCTCGCCGAAATTGCCGTGACGATTGAGCGGGCCGGCCATGCGGATGACCTTCGCGCTTTCCGAGGTCGCCTGTTTGAGCACTTCGGCCGGCGTCCAGTACATGGCACGCTCCGTGAACTCGCGGGTCAGCATCGGGTACATGCCGCCGATCAGGTCGGTCGCAAAACCCGTCGTAATGTCGTACTTCTTGATGAGCCGGATCAGGTTCTCCTGGCCTTCGAGCACGATGTCGAGCTTCCTGATATTGGTTTCGGTGATTCCGGGCAGGTCCTTGAGCGCGCGATACACGACGAGCTGCGTGCTGATCACGACGCCATTCTGCTTGACGTACTTCGCCGTGGCATCGTCGATGAGCAGGCCGTGCTCGATGCACTTCACGCCATTGTCGACCAGCCGGCGTATGGCTTCCGACGTGTAAGCATGTGCCAGGACGTACGTCCCCCAGTCGCTCGCCGCTTGCACGACCGCGCGTATCTCCGCAGGCGAAGGTTGCAGCGAATGAATCGGGTCGTAATCGGACATCACGCCTCCACCGCCCATGATCTTGATCTGCGTGGCGCCATGGCGCAGGTTTTCCCTTGTCGCCGCCAGGTGCTGGTCAACGCCGTCGACGAGGACGCCTGTGTCCGCGGTCGAATACGGGTTGCCGCCCTCCAGGAGCGGGTGCCGCAGATCACTGGGCCGCGAGTCTCCGTGACCCGCCGTCTGCGACAGGGTCGCACCGGAAGGAAAGACGCGAGGCCCGTAAATCAATCCCTCGTCGATCGCCCTCGCCAGATGCGGGTGCGTACCGCCGGCGTCGCGTATGGTCGTAAAACCGCTGTCGAGGAAGTGCCGTGCGACGTCGGATGCCACGGCTCCGATGACCGTGGAGTGCGCGCCCGGCCATGTCCAGGGAACGTGAATCGTCAAATGCGCGTGAAGATCGATGAATCCCGGCGATAACACGCGGTTGCCGGCGTCGATGAGGGTGGCATCTGCCGGCGCCTTGATCGGATCGTCCGAAACCTGCGTGATGACACCGTCTTGCACGAGCACATGCCCGGCGCTCAGGTCAGGATCGACGCCGTTGAAAATGCGGACGTTTTCGATCAGGAAAGTATCGGCATTCGCTGCGGCACCCAGAGACAACAGGCATACTGCGACAATCGTTTTCATCGTTGCTCCCTATGAACCGGCATGATCTTAGCCGATTTCGGAGTAGAATCCCCGACAACTACCGGAATTCCCCTTCCGAAAGGAGACGCGTGGTATGAACGACGAATTGAAAAATATACTGATTGCCGGTCTTTTGGTTGCCGTCGGATTCATGTGGGTCGTCGGAGGAATTGCAGCAATCCTGGCAGCGTTCGACGAACACTGGGCGCTGGGCTGGTTGTCGCTGTTCGTCTGGATATGGGGATGCGCGTCCGCCGGGCTTTACTTCAAAGTGCAGCGTTTTTTCAAGTAGACTACTGCCGCCATGAGCGCCAAAAAGTCCGTCAATCTCGAAAAAGCCCTGACCGATCTCGAGGAACTCGTCGAGGAACTCGAGTCAGGCGACCTGCCCCTCGAAAAAGCCATGAAGAAATTCGAGGAAGGCATCAAGCTGACCCGCGGCTGCCAGGCCGCGCTCAAGGAAGCCGAGCAGAAGGTCGAGATCCTGCTCAAGAGCGCCGGCGGCGAAGAGGCGCTCGAAGACTTCGAGGTCAAAGACGAAGACTGATGAATCGACGCTCGAGTCGCGCTTACAGGTAGTCTTCCAGCCCCAGTTCGAGCGCGAGTTCCTGCAACCGGGGATCCTGCCCCACGGATTCCATTTGCGGGAACCACGTAATGAACCAGGGATACCACGGCAGACGCACATCCCGTGCTACGTTCAACCAATGGAATGTCTGGTCTATATCGCCGAGCGCGGCGTAAAGACGGATCAGCGCGATGACATTCCTGGGCGTCTTCTCGATACCTGCGAGAATTTGACGAGCCTCGTCCGTCCTGCCCGCTGCTGCCAGCGTAACGCCGTGGATGAATCCCCACATTTCATCGTTGCGGATCTGCTCCGAAAGGCTGAGTGCAAGGTCCATCTCACCCATGTCCATGTACGTCAGGGTGGCGACGCGTTTCGCCAAGGCGCTGTTGGGATCGAGTTCAAGCGCGGTGTCGGCGTGCTCCAGTGCCTTCTCATACATGCCGGCCGCCCGGTATTGATCGCCGAGCCAGGCGTGAAGTGGAGACAACAAGGGATCGAGTTCGACAGTCATGTCGCCGGGCGGCAGTGACCTGTCACTGTCCCGATACAGCTCCATCAGCCAGGCATAGTGATAGTGCGCCATCGTCAGGCTGGAATTCAGCTCGAGGGCGCGAAGCAGTGCCGCTTCGGCCGCCTCGAAATCCCGCTCGAAATACATCTTCAGCATCCCGGCGGCGAGATGCGCCTCCGCCAGGGAATCATCGAGCTCGAGCGCCCTCGTCGACGCGAGCTTCGAGGCCGGATACATGTCCTCCGGATAGGGGCTGTGACCCAGGATCGCATAACCATACGCGAGCCCCGCATAGGCGAGCGCGCTCGTCGGATCCTTGTCGACGACCTCTTCCAGAATCCTGATGCCACGCCTCTTGATGAGGTTATCCGGCTGATTGACCAGGTGCATGCCACGCAGGTAGTCATCGTAGATCTCGGGGTTGATCGGTTTCTCCCGCGTCAATTCGGACTTCTCGGCGTCGCTGAGCTCGACATCCACGGCCTGTGCAATCGCACGCGCCATCTCGTCCTGCAAGCTCAGCACGCTGGTGACTTCGCGACTGAAACTCTCGGCCCAGATATGCTCGTCACTCGCTGCGTCGACGAGCTGCACGATGATTCGGACGCGATCGCCCTCCCGCGCCACCGATCCCTCTATCACGTGCTTGACGCCGAGAATATTGCCGATTTCGGGCATGCTCCTGGACGCGCCTATGCCCAGAGTCGACGTCCGCGATACGACGCGCAGCGCCCCGATCTTGGACAGGCTCGCGATCAGCGCATCTTGCATTCCTGCCGAGAAGTACTCCTGGCCCTCTTCACCGGACAGGTCTTGCAGGGGCAAAACGGCGATCCCGCTCGGACCGGCGAGCAGGCTTTCGTCCTGGCGCATGCGGTCCATGATGCCGCCCGACAATGCGCCCGCCACGATCGCCAGCGCGACGATAATCGCGTAATCGGGGATGCCTAGCGAGGTATCGACAGCGTCGACATCGGATGCGGGGGGCGTCTTGCGAATGCCTGCCGCCGTTACGTCGTAGTACCAGCCGAACACGAGCGCGAGCGGAAACCCGAGGAACGCGATCAGCCAGAAATAGCGCAGCATCGCTCCAGGCAGCTGCATTGACTCGAGCGCGAGATCTGCGACCTGCAGTACGACCCAGGCGCCGACAATGTACAGGCCTGCTGTGCGGAATACCCTGCGGCGTCGTGCTTCAGCCAGAAACTTCCCGAGTGTTCCCATCACCACTTCCCTTCTCCATACGAGGAAGTATAAGCCCTAATTTCTCCTGACTATATAGGTCTTGATATTCAGTCGCCCATCAGATCGAGGAGCGCGACCACCGTTGACTCGACACCGGCCCGTACGGACGGCTCCGGCGAAATCTTGAATAGCGGCGAATGATGGCTTGGAACCGATGGTCCGCCGGCCTTCTCGGCATCGATGTCAGCCTGCGGCGTTCCGCCGATTCCCCAGTAGACGCTGGGGATCTCCGGGTCCAGCGTGAAGAGCGGAAAATCTTCGGCGCCCATGCCCTCTGGAGGCTCTTCGTACAACGCTTCATCACCCATAGCCTCGGTCCATGCGATCTTCAGGCGTCGAGCGAGCTGCGCATCGTTGATCGTCGGCGGCACGCTTTCCTCCGAGACGATCACCTCGGGCAACTTGTCCTCAGGCAAGCCTGCTGCGCGACCGACATTAACCGCAATACGCTCGATGCCTTTCAGCAGTGTGTCGCGAGTCTCGAGGTTCGTATTCCTGACGGTAAGTTGAAGATGGGCGCGATCTGAAATGATGTTGTGCTTTGTGCCCGAATGGAATGAACCAACGGTGACGACACCCGGAGAGTGCGGCGCGAGTTCGCGGGATACCAGGGATTGGAGCGCGACAACGATCTGGCTGCCAATTAGGATCGGATCTTTGCCGCGATGTGGCGATGCCCCGTGCGCTCCGACGCCATGCACGATGATGTCAACGGTGTCGGCGCCAGCATAGGCCGGGCCCTCCGGCGCATCGATTTTGCCGGCCGGCGAACCGGCGTCGACGTGGAAAGCAAGAGCATAATCCGGCTGACCGAATCTTTCCCAGAGATTGTCATCCATCATTGCCCGTGCACCCAGCACTCGTTCCTCTGCCGGCTGCACGATCAGCATCAACGTGCCATTCCACTCATCCCTGCGTGCCGCCATTTGACGTGCGGTACCCACCAGGGCCGTGATGTGGACGTCATGACCGCAAGCATGCATGACCGGCACCACGTTACCTGTAATCGGGTCGCGTTGATGAGCTTTCGACGCGTTGGGCAGGCCGGATTTTTCCTCGACGGGCAGGCCATCCATGTCCGCCCTCATCATGACCAGTGGTCCACCGCCGTTCTCCAGCATCGCGACGACGCCGGTGCCGCCGACTTCCTCGGTAACCTCGAAGCCGGCAACACGCAGCTCTTTCGCCATTCGCTCGGCCGTTCGAAACTCGACGAGTGACAACTCGGGGTTGCGATGAAAATGATCCCACAGGTCGGCGAGATACTCGTCGTAGTCTTTCTTGACGCTGTCGGACAGTTCGCTGGCCGAAACGGGAAGCGAAAAGGTGATGGTCGCGCACAGCAGCGCGGCGAGAATTCTGGTCATGGGGGTCCCCTCTGGTTTCGGGGGATTGTAACCTAGGTCGTGCCCTGCAGGCGGGTGATCAGCGAGCGCAGGAAGACCTTGTTGAAACGCAGCTGGCAGGCCGAGCTGACCTGCTCCATCAGCGTCGAGCTGACGCGCAGAATCGTGACGTTGCCATTGGCTTTGATCGAAGCTTGCCGCTTCGCGCCGCGCACGTAGCTGGTCTCGCCGAAGCAGTCGCCATTGCCAAGCGTGCCGAGATTGCTGCCGTTGGCCTCGACGTTCACTTTGCCGCTCACGATGATATAGAAACGGTCGTCGATCTCGCCTTCCTTGACGATGTCCTCGCCGTCCCGGTACTCGTGCCAGTCGGAAGCGCGCAGGACCTCCCAGATCTCGGCGTGCGAGAACTCGTGGAAAAAGGTGAGCGTGCGCAGCAGATCGAAGTGTTCCTGGTTGTCCAGGCTGTCGTACTTTTGCCGCAGATCCTTGTAGACGCGCGTCAGTTCCGCAGCCATCGCGGCGCCGGATGCGAGTCGCTTGTCCGGTTCCTTGAGCATGACCTGTGCGACGGCATCCTCGAGCGCTTCGGGAAGGTCGTCCCGATAGGTGTGAATCGGCGGCGGCGTCGCATACACGATCTGGTGCAGGAGTTTCGACAGGTTGTCGGCCCGGAACGGCCGGAATCCTGTGAGCAGCTCGTACATAACGGCACCGAGCGAATACAGGTCCGAGCGCGGCGTCAGTTCCTCCGACTGCACCTGCTCGGGTGACATGTAACTTGGCGACCCGGCAATGCCCTCGATACGCGAAATTTCCGAGTCGGACACGATCGCGATACCGAAGTCGATGATGCGTACGTCATTGTCGATCGTCAGCATCACGTTCGACGGTTTGATGTCGCGGTGAATGACGCCGCGGCCGTGCGCGTAATGCAGCGCCTTGGCGCACTTGTAGATGATCTCGACGACATCGTCGACGCGCAGCAGGTTGTCGGGCCGGCAATAGGCCGCCAGCGTGCGCGCACCCTGGATGTGTTCGGTAACGACGTAATACTTGCCGTCTTCCTCGCCGGCATCATAGATCGGCATGATGTTCGGATGCTGCAGCATGCCGACCATATGTGCTTCGTTGAAGAACATCTTGCGGGAGACGCGGGCCTTGTCGGCATCGGCGTCTTCCTCGATGTCATAAACCTTGATCGCGACGTCGCGCCGGTAATACGGGTCGTGAGAGAGGTAGACCATTCCCGTACTGCCCTTGCCAATCTTGTTGATGATGACGTATTTGCCGATTTTCTCGGGTACGTCATCCGGGCGCTTGATCTTTGTAACTGAAGTGGCCATTTTTTCTCACGTCAAGTCATAAGCCACCCATACAAAGCCAGTAATAGTGCGGCATAAAGGGCGGCCACAAGGTCATCCAGCATAATTCCCACGCCTCCGCCGAGTCTGTGATCCAAGTCCCGAATCGGCCACGGTTTGACAATATCGAAGGCCCGAAACAGCCCAAATGCGAGTATCCAGGCCGTTATGTCTGATGGCGCAACCAGCAACGTCAGGTACATGCCGCAGATCTCGTCCCATACGATGCCGCTGTGGTCGTGAATTCCCAGTCGTCGCGCCGACTCGCCACAAATCCAGATGCCGGCAATGACAATTGCCGCGCCCACAGCAAGTTGCCAGACCATCCCCAGATCGATGGTCAGCCAGGCAAGGGCTACGCCCAGCAGCGAGCCGACCGTGCCCGGTGCGAAGGGAACGAGCCCGGTGCCGAAACCGAAGGCGAGAATATGGACCGGATCACGGAGTACCGTCTTTGCCAAATTGTCGTTCCGGCTGCTCATCCGAAATGACGGTAACCGCTGTCTTCGAAGGGCACAATCCCCCTCGCGTCCCTGAGCGTCAGCACGCCCGAGTCGGTGACCGACCCGATCGCCGTCACCGCAACATCGCCGAATCTGGCAGGCAAATCTCCGCCCGACGTGAAACAGAGCTCGTAATCATCGCCGCCGCCCAATACCAGTTCTCGTACCTTGCCGTCGTCGAACTGATTTGTGAGCGCCTCCGATACCGGCAGCGCATCAACGTCCACGTCCGCACCGACGCCGCTTGCGACCAGCAGTTTCTGCAGGTCGCCGTATAGCCCGTCCGAAATGTCGATAGCGGCACTCGCAAGCCCGACCAGCTGTTGCCCGCAGTCGACCCGTGCGGCTGGCAAGAGAAATCTCTGCTCCAGGTACTCGTTCGTCGTTCCCGATCGGATGCACTCGAGACCGCCAGCAGCGTCACCCACTGTTCCTGTTACGTAAATGGTTTCACCGGCCCTCGCTCCGCTGCGCAAAAGCGCCCGCCCGGGTTGGATGTCGCCCGTGACCTGGACACTGACGACGACGTTGTCGCCACGCGTCGTGTCGCCACCAACCAGCGCAACATCGTGCTCATCCGCAGCGGCAAACAGGCCGGCCGCAAACTGTTCGAGCCAGTCGGGCCGTGCTTCTGTTAGCGTCAGCGCAAGGGTCATCCAAAGCGGCCGGGCGCCCATTGCAGCAATATCCGACAGGTTGACGGCGACCGCGCGATAGCCGAGGTGGTATGCGTCTATTTGCGAGGGGAAGTGGACATCGCCGACCAGCGCATCGACGACCGTGACAAGCTCGCGATCCGGCGCCGGCCGCAATACAGCAGCATCATCACCGATGCCGACGACAACGCCGCGCCCATCGCCATGTCGAGCGAAGAACCGTTCGATCAGTTCGAATTCATCCACTGCTTTGTGACTGAATCTCGATGGAACGCAGGGACTGTGCCGCAAGATCCAGGCATGCATTGATGTACTTGTGGCTTTCCACCGCCCCGAAACGTTTGGCGAGATTTACGCCTTCATTAATGACGACGCGATAAGGAATGTCGCTACGTGACTCGAGTTCGTACACGCCGATATTAAGAATCGCGACTTCACAGGGATCCAGCTGTTCGAAGGGCCGGTCGATCAATTCGCTGATCTTTTCCTGCAGTTCGCCTTCGGATTCGCATATCGCCGGTAATGCCTCGTCGAAAAACTCCTGGTCGACGCGGTTGTACGCAGCCTGCAGATGAAATTGCTGCAGTAATTCATCGCAGCTGTGGCCGGCAAGCTGTTTCTGATAGAGCGCCTGCACCAATAACTCGCGGGCGCGCGTTCTTGCGCCGGTTGATCCGCTGGAGTTCATGGGCCTGCTAGTCTATGCGGCGAAGCGCATTGACCATCTCGATGACGGCCAGGGTCGCCTCTTCGCCCTTGTTGCCGGCTTTGGTACCGGCACGCTCGATAGCCTGCTCGATGGTGTCTGTCGTCAGGATGCCGAAGCCGACCGGCACACCGTGTTTCTGCATTGCCGCGGACACACCCTTGACGCACTCGCCCGCCACATAGTCGAAGTGCGGCGTACCGCCACGGATTACGCATCCGAGAGCAACGATGCCGTCGAACCGCCGCGACGCGGCAAGCTTGTCGACCATGAGGGGCATTTCGAATGCGCCGGGCACGCGGATGATTTCCAGGTCGGCGGCGCCATGCTGCTGCAGGCAGCGCACCGATGCCTTCAGCAGCGAATCGACGATGAAATCGTTGAAGCGCGAAGCCACGATACAGAATCGAGCATCGCGGACGACGAGATCGCCTTCTGTGGTTTTTATTTTTTCCATGAGAGCAGCTTATTCGTCCACGTATTCCGTGATTTCGAGATCGAAACCCGAGATCGCGTACATTTGTTTCGGTGCCGATAATACACGGATTTTTGACAGGCCGAGGTTTCGCAAAATCTGCGCGCCCACGCCGTAGGTCTTGAGCACGGCGTCGCCGCTGCGGCGTTCGCGCAATTCGTCATGGGACTTGCCGATGCCTTCGACCGCATCCATGAATTCACGCGAAGTTTCGTGATCGCGAAGCACAACGATGACGCCGGCGTCCTCGCGTGCAATGCGTTCGATCGCGCTATCGAGCGGCCAGCCGAGCGTGCGGCTCTGCACGCCTATGACGTCACCCAGGGTATCCTGAATGTGCACACGAACGAGCGGGTTTTCCGCCTTCGACAAATCGCCTTTGACCAGGGCAACGTGTACCGCCTGGTTCACGTAATCGTCGAAACAGATCATGTCGAACTCACCGTGCCGCGTCTCGATTCGCTGCTCGCTGATGCGCTCGACGTTGCGCTCCTTTTCGAGCCGATAACGAATCAGGTCGGCGATCGTGCCAATCCGGATGCCGTGCGCGCGCGCAAACTTCTCGAGGTCCGGCCGGCGCGCCATCGTGCCGTCCTCGTTGAGAATTTCGACGATAGCGGCCGATGGATCCAGGCCCGCCAGCCGCGCCAGGTCGCAACCTGCTTCGGTATGGCCGGCCCTCGTCAGCACACCGCCAGGCTGCGCCATGACCGGAAAGATATGTCCCGGCTGACTCACGTCCTCGGGCCTGGCATCCGGCGCCACCGCCGCCTGGATCGTGCGTGCGCGGTCATGTGCCGAGATACCGGTCGTGATGCCTTCGGCGGCCTCGATCGAAATCGTGAAATTCGTGGCGTGACGCT
>JABAHS010014456.1_pt1 | contig 40086 bp, 35 predicted proteins | sample 7062111 | NCBI WGS metagenome assembly JABAHS01 (sample SAMN14534600, study PRJNA622989) | marine sediment metagenome | biome: marine biome [ENVO:00000428]; feature: marine pelagic biome [ENVO:01000023]; material: deep marine sediment [ENVO:00002113]; isolation source: pool of 4 deep marine... | reverse complement strand
GAGCGGTTTTTCTATGCGCCCCTCTACAAGGCCGACGAGCTCGATCAGGTGCTGCTCAGCATCGGGCTGGTGTTCATGGCCACGGCCGCCTTCACGTATTTCTACGGTCCCTCGCCCGTGACCGTCGAGGTTCCCGCAGCGCTGAGCGGGCAGATCGAGCTCGCCGGACGCCGCTTTCCCGCCTACCGCGTCTTCATGATCGCCACCGGGGTCGCCCTGGCGGCGGTGCTGTGGTTCGCCTTCGAGCGCACGCTCGTCGGCGCGCGCGTGCGCGCCGCCGTCGAGAACCGGCGCATGGCCGAGTCTGTGGGCATCGACGTCGACAAGCTGTTCAAGCTCACCTTCGCCGTGGGCAGCGCCGTGGCGGCCCTGGGCGGCGGGCTCGCGGTCGACGTGCTCGGTCTGTCGCCGGGATTCGCCATCCAGTACCTGGTGCTGTTCATGATCGTCGTCGCGGTGGGGGGGCTCGGCACGATCCGCGGTCCCTTCGTCGCGGCGCTGGTGCTCGGCGTCATCGACAACGGCGGCAAGTACCTGTGGCCGGAGGGCGGCGCGTTCTTCATCTACGCGGTGACCATCGCCATACTGCTGGCGCGCCCGGCGGGGCTGCTCGGCAAAGGCTGAACGCGGCGTGGCCTCCACGGCAGAGCTGCGGGAACACTTTCGCCGCCGCCATCGCCTGCGCCCGCTCGAGGCCCTGCCCTGGATAGCGGCCATCGCCGCTTACTTCCTGCTGCCGGATTATCTCGCCTTCGGGGCGCAGATCCTGATCACGGTGATCTTCGCGCTCTCGCTCGACCTCGTGCTGGGCTACGCCGGCATCGTCACGCTGGGTCACGCGGCCTACTTCGGCACCGGCGCCTACGCCGCCGGCATGCTCTCGGCACACCTCGGCTGGAACGAGCCCCTCTCCGCGCTGCTCGTGGCCGGCGCCTGCGCCGCCGCCGTCGGCTTCGTTTCCGGGCTGGTGCTGCTGCGCTACCACGGTCTCACGCTGCTGATGCTGACCCTGGCCGTGGCCATCATGCTGCAGGAGCTTGCCAACGTCTTCGAAGCCGTCACCGGCGGCTTCGACGGACTGCTCGGTATCGACTTCGACCCGCTGCTGGGCGTGTTCGAGTACGACCTGTGGGGCCGCACCCACTACGTCTACGCGCTGGCGGTGCTGTTCCTCGTCTTCGTCGTCGCCCGCTGCGTGGTGCACTCGGCCTTCGGTCACTCGCTGATCGGCATCCGCGAGAACGTCCGCCGCATGAACGCCGTCGGCACGCCGGTGTACTCACGCCTGGTGGCGGTGTATACGCTCTCCGCGGCCATGGCCGGGGTCGCCGGTGCTCTGTTCGCGCAGACCAACGCCTTCGTCACGCTCGACGTGCTGGGCTTCGCGCGCTCGGGCACGGTGCTCATCATCCTCATCTTCGGCGGCATCGGCCGTCTCTACGGCGCTTTCGTCGGCGCCCTCGTCTACATGGTGCTCGAGGACGAGCTCGCGAAGCTGAGCCCGGAGTTCTGGGAGTTCGGCGTCGGCCTGATGCTGGTGCTGACGGTGCTGTTCGCGCGCCGTGGACTGCTCGGCGTGCTCGAGGCGCTGGGCGCACGCCTCGGCCGCCGCCGCGCCGCGCCGGTTCCCAGCGAGGAACGACCGTGAGCGTGCCCGCGCTGGAGATAACCGGCCTCAACAAGAACTTCGGCGCCCTCGCGGTGGCGCAGAACATCGACTTTCGCCTGCAGGGCGGCGCCCGCCAGGCACTCATCGGCCCCAACGGCGCCGGCAAGACCACCTTCCTCGATCTCATCACCGGCGCGCTCGCGCCGACGTCCGGGCGCGTGTGCCTGAACGGCGTCGACGTCACCGGCGAGAGCCAGTGGCAACGCAGCCGCCGAGGGCTCGCCCGCACTTTCCAGATCAACCAGCTGTTCCGCGGGCTGAGCGTGTTCGACAACGTCTGCCTCGCCGTCGCCGAGCGCACGCGCGCCGCGCGCTCGTGGCTGCGCCCGCGGGGACGTCGCACGGAGGTGGGCGACGAAGCCATCGAGCTGTTGCGCAGCCTGCGCCTGCAAGACGACGCGCTGACACCCGTGGCAGAGCTGCCCTATGGCCGCCAGCGGCTGGTGGAGATCGTCATCGCCCTCGCCCAGCGCCCGCGCGTGCTGCTGCTCGACGAGCCGTCAGCGGGCGTGCCGTCTTCGGAGGCGGGCCTCATTCTCGACGTCATCGAGGGGCTCGCCGAGGACATATCGGTGCTGATCATCGAGCACGACATGGAGCTCGTGTTCCGCTTCGCCGAGCGCATCACCGTGCTGGACTCCGGGTGCATCCTCGCCGAAGGCGCGCCCGAGGAGATCGCCGCGGACTCGCGCGTGCGTGCCGTGTACCTCGGCGGTGCGGGCCGTGAGTGAGGCGGCGCCAATGCTGGAGCTGAGCGGGGTCAGCGCCGGCTACGACGAGACCGTCGCGCTGGAGGGGGTGGACTTCGCCGTCGCCGCCGGTGAGTCCGTATCCGTCATCGGCCGCAACGGCGTCGGCAAGACCACGCTGCTCGCGACCATCATGGGCCACACGACCCTGCACGCCGGCGGCGTTCGCGTGGGCGGGGTGGACGTCTCGCGCTACAAACCCTACCGGCGCGTCTGGGCGGGGCTCGGTTACGTGCCCCAGGAGCGTGAAATCTTCCCTTCGCTCACCGTGCAGGAGAACCTGGCTGTCGCCGCACGGCCGGGGCCGCGCACGCAGCGTGAGGTGTTCGAGCTGTTTCCGCGGCTGCGCGAGCGGCGCCAGCACCGCGGTGACCAGCTCTCCGGAGGCGAGCAGCAGATGCTGGCAATCGGCCGCGCACTGGTGGGCAACCCGTCGGTGCTGCTGATGGACGAGCCCTCGGAGGGGCTGGCCCCCATCGTCGTCGCGTCACTGCAGAGCACCCTGGAGACACTGCGCGACGAGGAGTCCATGGCCATCGTGCTGGTGGAGCAGAACACCCGCGTGGCGCTCGAGTTCGCCTCCCGTTGCGCCGTGATGAGCCGCGGGCGTATCGTGCGCGATGGCCCCGGCCGCGAGCTCGCCGACGACCCGCGTCTGCTCGACCGGCTGATCGGCGTGGACGTGGAGAACTGAGGCGGCGGGCGGCGGAACACGCCTCACCGCCGACCCAACCCGAGCAGGACATGAGATCATGACGCAACGCCCCCGAGCTCCCTTTCGCGCCGATCACGTCGGCAGCCTGCTGCGGCCGCAGCGCCTGCTCGAGGCGCGCGCACGACATGCCGACGGCGAGCTCACGTCGCAGGCGTTACGGGAAATCGAAGACGCCTGCATTCGTGACGCGGCGCGGCTGCAGGAAGACGTCGGCCTCGAGGCGATCACCGACGGCGAGTTTCGGCGCACCTACTTTCACATCGACTTTCTCGAGCAGCTCGAGGGTGTCGCCGTGCACGGCGGTATCGCCGTCAAGTTCCACCGCCGCGACGGCGAAGTCGACTTCGCACCGCCGAAGCTCGCGGTCACCGGCAGGCTGCGCCACACACACGGTATCCAGACCGACGACTTCCGTTTCCTCAAGTCGTGCACAAGCCGCGTTGCCAAGGTCTGCATACCCTCGCCGACAATGGTCCATTTCCGTGGCGGCCGCGACGCCATCGATGCCGCCGCCTACCCCGACCTCGACGCCTTCTTCGACGACCTCGCGCGCTGCTATCGCGAGGAGATCCGGGCGCTCGCCGATCTCGGCTGCACCTACCTGCAGCTCGACGACACCAACCTCGCCTACCTCTGCGACCCGAAGCTGCGCCAGGGCGCCCTCGAGCGCGGCGACGACCCCGACGAGCTGCCACGCACCTACGCCCGGCTCATCAGCGCGGCACTGCGCGAGCGACCGCCGACGATGACAGCCTGCATTCACCTGTGCCGCGGCAACTTCCAGAGCGCCTGGGTGGCCGAGGGCGGCTACGAGCCGGTGGCCGAGATCCTGTTCAACGAGATCGACGTCGACGCCTTCTTCCTCGAGTACGACGACGAGCGCTCGGGCGACTTCGCGCCGCTGCGCTTCGTGCCGAGGGACAAGTACGTCGTCCTCGGCCTCGTCACCACCAAGGTACCTGAGCTGGAGAGCAAGGACACGCTCAAGCGCCGCATCGACGAGGCCGCGCGCTATGTCGACCTCGAGCGCCTGTGCCTGAGCCCGCAGTGCGGCTTCTCCAGCACGGCGCACGGCAACCAGGTCAGCGAAGCGGATCAGATCGACAAGCTGCGGCTGGTGGTGGAGACGGCGGCGGAGGTCTGGGGGTCGTCGTGATGCGGCGGGCGCGAGCGTGAGCCCGAGCGGCGAGAGCCGCGGCGACGTCGCCGCCGAGACCGACACGCGCGCGGGCGCCGGGGCGCCGTGGCTCGTCATGGTGCACGCGCTCGCCCAGGACCACCGCCTGTTCTCGGCGCAGGCGGACGCGTTCTGCCGCGACTACCGCCTGCTGCGGGTGGATCTCCCCGGTCACGGCCGCGCGGCGGCGACCCGCGGCCCCTTCGGCCTCGCCGAGTACGCCGACGGGGTGCAGCGCACCCTGGACGCCGCCGGCGTCGCGCGCTGCCATTTCTGGGGTACTCACACCGGCGCGGGCGTCGGGCTGCTGCTGGCGGCGCACACGCCACAACGCTTTGCCTCGCTGGTGCTCGAGGGCGCGATCGTCCCCGGGCAGGCGCTGCCGGCGTCGGCCCGCGCGGGCATCGAGCAGGCGCGCGCCACGGCGCGCACGCAGGGCATCGCCGCCGCCCGCCGGCAGTGGTTCGACGACAGCGGCTGGTTCGAAGTCATGCACACGCAGCCCGAGCGTTGCCGCGCCGCGGCCCAGTGGGACATGGTGGCCGAGTTCCCCGGCGGGCCCTGGCTGGACACCTCGCCGCCGCGTCCCGTGCCGGACTTGACGGACAAGCTTGCCGAGCTGCGCCTGCCGGTCCTGCTGGTCAATGGCGAACACGAGCTGCCCGACTTCGTCGAGCTCGCCGACGAGCTCGAGCGCATCCTGCCCGACGTCGAACGCGCGCGCATCGACGGCGCCGGCGGCTTTCCGCTGTGGGAGTTCCCCGAGGCCGTCAACGCGTGCGTGCGTCGCTTTCTGGACAGGCGACGCTGAGACCGGCGACGCTCACGCCGATGCCGGCTCCGCTTCTTCGAAGATCTTGTTGATCACCTCCGCGCCCAGGTTGAACGCCGGCAGGCCGCGGAACAGGAAGGCCAGCGCCGCCACCGCGTGCAGCTCCTCGCGCGTCGCCCCCGCGCGCACGGCGCCGCGGGCGTGGTACTCGCTGGCGGGCGCGACGTGCGAGAGCAGCACGGCGAAGAGAATGAGCTGCGCGGTCTTGACGTCGAAGCACTGCGGGTACATCGCGCGAGCGCGCAGCGCTTCGACCATCTCCAGCAGCTCGGCGTCGACGTCGAGTCCGAGCTTGATGCGCTCCTGGATGCGCGGCGGCACGAAACCGATCAGCTCTTCGTAGCTGCGGAAATACTCTGCGGCAGTCTTGCTCATTTCGCTCTGTCTCCTGAAGATCCGATGGGCGGCACACGCTCACATGTTGCGCCGGTATTGACCGCCGACCTCGAACAGCGCGTGCGTGATCTGCCCGAGCGAGCAACACCTCACCGTGCGCATGAGCTCCTCGAAGACGTTGCGATTCTCGACGACGGCCTGCTGCAGCCGCCGCAGCGCGAGCGGCGCCGCCGCCTCGTGGCGCTGGTGAAATTCCCGCAGGCGGCGGATCTGGCTCTGCTTCTCGGCCTCGGTGGAGCGCGCCAGCTCGACGCGCGTATCGGGCCGGGGGTCAGGGTTGAGGAAGGTGTTGACGCCGACGATGGGCAGGCTGCCGTCGTGCTTGCGGTGCTCGTAGTCGAGCGACTCTTCCTGAATCTTGCCGCGCTGGTAGCCGGTCTCCATGGCACCGAGCACACCGCCTCTGTCCGAGAGCCGCTCGAACTCCTGCAGCACCGCCTCTTCGACCAGGTCGGTCAGCTCTTCGATGACGAAGCTGCCCTGATTCGGGTTCTCGTTGCGCGCGAGCCCCCACTCGCGGTTGATGATGAGCTGGATGGCCATGGCGCGGCGCACCGACTCCTCCGTGGGCGTGGTGACGGCCTCGTCGTAGGCATTGGTGTGCAGGCTGTTGCAGTTGTCGTACACCGCCAACAGTGCCTGCAACGTGGTGCGGATGTCGTTGAAGTCCATTTCCTGCGCGTGCAGTGAACGCCCGGAGGTCTGGATGTGGTACTTGAGCTTCTGGCTGCGCTCGTTCGCTCCGTAACGCTCGCGCATCGCCGTTGCCCAGATACGGCGTGCCACGCGCCCCATGACGGCGTACTCCGGATCCATGCCGTTGGAGAAGAAAAAGGACAGGTTGGGCGCGAAGTCGTCGATGTGCATGCCCCGCGCCAGGTAGGCCTCGACGTAGGTGAAGCCGTTGGCGAGCGTGAAGGCGAGCTGGGTGATCGGGTTGGCGCCCGCCTCGGCGATGTGATAGCCGGAGATGGACACCGAGTAGAAGTTGCGCACGGCGTTGCGCACGAAATACTCCTGGATGTCGCCCATCACCTTGAGGCTGAACTCGGTGGAGAAGATGCAGGTGTTCTGTCCCTGGTCTTCCTTGAGGATGTCCGCCTGCACCGTGCCGCGCACGTTGGCGAGCGTCCACGCCTGCCGCTGCGCTGCCTCCTCGGCGTCCGGTTCGCGGCCGTGCTCGCGCACGAACTCATCCCGCTGCTGCTCGATCGCCGCGTTGAGGTACATGGCGAGGATCGTCGGCGCGGGGCCGTTGATCGTCATCGACACCGAGGTCGTCGGGTCGCAGAGGTCGAAGCCGTCGTAGAGCGCCTTCATGTCGTCGAGGGTGGCGATGGACACGCCCGAGTTGCCGACCTTGCCGTAGATGTCCGGCCGCTCGTCGGGATCGTCGCCGTACAGCGTCACGGAGTCGAAGGCGGTGGACAGGCGCTTGGCCGGCGCGTGCCGCGACAGGTACTTGAAGCGCCGGTTGGTGCGAAAGCCGTCGCCCTCCCCCGCGAACATGCGCGTCGGCTCCTCGTCCTCACGCTTGAGCGCGAAGACCCCCGCGGTGTAGGGGAACTCCCCGGGCACGTTCTCGAGCAGCAGCCAGCGCAGCAGATCGCCGTGGTCGTGGTACCTCGGCAGGCACACCTTGGGGATGCGCGTCCCCGACAGGGTGGCATGCGCGAGCGGCGTGCGTGCCTCGCGCCCCCGCACCTGCGTCACGAACTCCGCGGCGCCATAGCGTGCCTGCAGCTGCGGCCACTGCTGCAACAGTCGCCGGCCGTCCTCGCCGAGCGCGCCGTGGCGCTGCTCGATGAGGGCGCGCAGCATGTCGTCCGCCGCCCCCTCTTCCTCGAGCATGCTCCGGGCGGCGACGAGTTNNGATCGCCACCTGTGCGCTCGACGCCCGGCCCTCGGCCCGCGGCAACCGCCGTGCACCCTGCGGCAGCCCCCGGGCCTCAAGCGCGTCACGCAGCGAGTGGTACAGGGCGGTCACGCCGTCGTCGTTGAAGTGCGCCGCCGTGGTTCCGAACACCGGCATGTCCTCGAGCGGGCTGGCGAACGCCTCGCGGTTGCGCTGCACCTGCTTGCGCACGTCGCGCAGGGCGTCCTCGGCGCCCTTGCGGTCGAACTTGTTGATGGCCACGAAGTCGGCGAAGTCGAGCATGTCGATCTTCTCGAGCTGGCTGGCGGCGCCGAACTCGGGCGTCATGACGTAGAGCGAGGTATCGACATGGGGCACGACGCCGGCGTCGCCCTGGCCGATGCCGGGCGTCTCGACGATGATCAGCTGGAAGCCGGCGAGCCGGACCGCTGTCAGGATGTCGTCCAGTGCCGGCGGGAGGCCGCCGCCGGCGCTGCGCGTGGCCACCGAGCGCAGGTAGACCCTGCCGCCGTCGATGGCGTTCATGCGGATACGGTCGCCGAGCAGCGCACCGCCGGTCTTGCGACGCGTCGGGTCGACGGCGATGACGGCAACGCTCAGCTCTTCGCCGTAATCGATTCGGAAACGCAGCACCAGCTCGTCGGTGAGCGACGACTTGCCCGAACCCCCGGTGCCGGTGATGCCGAGGATCGGCGCCGGGTCGCGCGAACGGGCGCTGTGCGCGACGAGGCCGCCGCGCAGCGGCTCCGGGAGGCCGCCGTTCTCCAGAGTGCTGATGAGCCGCGCCAACGCATCCCAGTTGCCCCCGCGCACAAGCTCCAGCAGTCCCTCCGGCTCATCGTCGGCATCGAAGGCGCAGCGCCCGAGCATGTCGTCGATCATGCCCTGCAGCCCGAGTGCCTGGCCGTCGGCGGGAGAGTACAGTCGCGTCACGCCGCGCGTCTCCAGCTCTTGGACCTCCCCGGGCACGATGACGCCGCCGCCGCCGCCGAAAACGCGGATGTCGCCGCGCCCGCGCTCGCGCAGCCTCTCCAGCATGTAGGTGAAGAACTCGAGGTGCCCGCCCTGGTAGGAGCTCACCGCGATGGCCTGCGCGTCCTCCTGCACGGCGGCGTTGACGATCTCCTCGACGGAGCGGTTGTGGCCGAGATGGATGACCTCGGCGCCCGACGCCTGCAGGATGCGGCGCATGATGTTGATCGAGGCGTCGTGGCCGTCGAACAGGCTGGCCGCGGTGACGAAACGGAAGGGGCGCTCGCTGCGCCGGGCGGCGTCGACGGTGCTGCCGGGGACGGTCGCGGGACGGGCCATGGCGTCAACGGAAGCGGCGCATCGCGCCGGAGCTGAAATTTTCCATTACGTTTACGTAAACGTCAAGTTGTACTACACTGCCGACTGGACCCGCCCCCGCGGGAGCGGCCTGCCTGCACCCAGGATCCGAGGCGACACGCGACCATGCGCTGCGCTCAACTCGACCGACACCTTGCCGCTGCCGACGAGGCGCGCGAGAGCTACTCCATCTCCGAGCTTGCCAAGGAGTTCGAGATCACCACGCGCACGATCCGCTTCTACGAGGACCGGCGCCTGCTGAACCCCGCCCGCCGCGGCCGCACCCGCGTCTACTCACCGCGCGACCGCGTGCGGTTGAAACTGGTGCTGCGCGGCAAGCGGCTCGGCTTCTCCCTAAACGAGATCGCCGACATCATCGACATGTACGACGCCGAGAGCGGCGAGGCCGGTCAGCTCGAGTACTTTCTCGAGAAGATCCGCCAGCGGCGCGACGCGCTCGAGCGCCAGCGCGAGGACATCGACATCACGCTCAAGGAGCTCGCCGGCATCGAGGCGCAGTGCCGGCAGAGCCTGAGCGAAGTGGCCGCGGTGCGCCGCGGACGGCCGCGGCGCGCCCGCGCCTGAGGAGCCCGTATGTCCGAGCGCCCGTCCGCTTCCGCCGAGCACGTCCCGGGCGCCGGCGCCGCGGCAGCGGATTACGAAGCGCGGGTGCGCGCGAGCTTCGCCGCGCAGGGCATCATGGCCCTGCTCGGCGCTCGGCTTCAGACCGTCGGCCCGGGGCACTGCGAGATCCGCCTGCCCTATCGCCCGCAGCTCAGCCAGCAGGACGGGTTCTTCCACGCCGGCGTCACCAGCACCATCGCCGATTCCGCCGGCGGTTACGCCGGCTACAGCGTGATGCCGGCGGACAGCCGCGTGCTCACGGTGGAGTACAAGATGAACCTGGTCGCGCCGGCCCGGGGCGAGCTCCTTGTCGCACGCGGCAGCGTGCTCAAAGCGGGACGCACTCTCGTGGTGACGCGCGTCGACGTCGACGTGGTGGCGGCGGGCGAGGCGAAGCTGTGCGCCACGCTGCTGCAGACGTTGATCTGCGTGCAATGAAAGCTCGCAACGTCGACACTCGCAGCGGCCGCGGCGGCGTTAACGCGCAGAGGAGACGATGACGGCCGCCGCGTGCGCTTCGCTCGATTTCGGTCTCGGCGAGACGGCCGATCTGCTGCGCGCCTCGGTGGCGGCCTTCGCCGCCGACGAGATCGCGCCGCGTGCCGCCGAGATCGACCGCAGCAACGAGTTCCCGCGCGATCTGTGGCCGAAGATGGGCGCGCTCGGGCTGCTCGGCATCACCGTCGAGGAGCGTTACGGCGGCGCCGGCATGGGCTACCTCGAGCACGTCGTCGCCATGGAGGAGATCAGCCGCGCCTCGGCCTCGGTCGGCCTCTCCTACGGCGCGCACTCCAACCTCGCCGTGAATCAGATACGCCGCAACGGCACCGAGGCACAGAAGCAACGCTACCTGCCGCGACTGATCGACGGCGAGCACGTCGGCGCCCTCGCCATGAGCGAGCCGCGGGCGGGCTCCGACGTCGTCGGCATGCGCCTGCGGGCCGACAGGCGCGGCGAGCGCTACGTCCTCAACGGCAGCAAGATGTGGATCACCAACGGGCCCGACGCCGACGTGCTGGTGGTCTACGCCAAGACCGACCCCGACGCCGGCCCGCGGGGGATCACGGCGTTCATCGTCGAAAAGGGCTTCCCCGGCTTTTCCACGGCGCAGAAGCTCGACAAGCTGGGCATGCGCGGCTCGAACACCTGCGAGCTCGTCTTCGACGAGTGCGAGGTGCCCGAGGAGAACGTACTCGGGCGACCCAACGAGGGCGTGGGCGTGCTGATGAGCGGCCTCGACTACGAGCGCGCCGTGCTCGCCGGCGGCCCGCTCGGCATCATGCAGGCGTGCCTCGACACCGTGCTGCCGTACGTCCACGAGCGCGAGCAGTTCGGCGAGCCCATCGGCCGCTTTCAGCTCATGCAGGGCAAGCTTGCCGACATGTACACCGGCATGAACGCCTGCAAGGCCTACGTCTACGCCGTCGCCCAGGCCTGCGACCGCGGCGAGACCACGCGCAAGGACGCCGCCGGCGCCATCCTCTACGCCTCCGAGCGCGCCACGCAGATGGCGCTGGAGGCGATCCAGGCGCTCGGCGGCAACGGCTACATCAACGACTACCCGACCGGGCGCCTGCTGCGCGACGCCAAGCTCTACGAGATCGGCGCCGGCACCAGCGAGATCCGCCGCATGCTGATCGGCCGCGAGCTGTTCGAGGAGACCCGTTGACGCCGCGGCGGCGCACGTCAACACCGAGGACCCAGACCATGCGCTCAGACCCCATCGTCATCGCCGGCGCCGCCCGCACCCCCATGGGCGCATTTCAGGGGGCCCTGGCCGACGCACCCGCCGCAGCGCTCGGCGCCGCGGCCATCCGCGGCGCGCTTGCCGACGCCGGCATCGGCGGCGCGGACGTCGACGAGGTCCTGCTCGGCTGCGTGCTGCCGGCGGGCCAGGGCCAGGCGCCGGCGCGTCAGGCGTCCCTGGGGGCGGGCGTGCCGCTGTCGGTCGGCTGCACCACCGTGAACAAGATGTGCGGCTCGGGCATGAAGACGGCGATGCTGGCGCACGACCCGATCAAGGCGGGCAGCGGCCGCGTCGTCGTCGCCGGCGGCATGGAGAGCATGACCAACGCGCCCTACCTGCTCCGCAAGGCGCGCGGCGGGCTGCGCATGGGCCACGGCGAGGTGATGGACCACATGTTCCTCGACGGCCTCGAGGACGCCTACGACAAGGGCCGGCTCATGGGCACCTTCGCCGAGGACTGCGCGCAGCAATATGGATTCTCCCGCGAGGCCCAGGACGCCTTCGCCATCGAGTCGCTGACACGCGCCAAGCGCGCCATCGACGGCGGTGCCTTCGACGCGGAGGTCGTGCCGGTGACGGTGACGTCGCGCAACGGCGAAAGCGTCGTTGCCCGCGACGAGCAGCCGCACAGGGCCAACACCGAGAAGATCCCGCTGCTCAAACCCGCCTTTCGCAAGGACGGCACCGTCACGCCCGCCAACTCGAGCTCGATCTCCGACGGCGCGGCGGCGCTGGTGCTGATGCCTCTGTCGCGGGCCGAGCGCCATGCCTGCCGCCCGCTGGCGCGGGTGCTCGCCCACGCGACCTACGCGCACGAGCCGGCACGCTTCACCACCGCCCCCGTGCACGCCCTCGAGGCGCTGCTCGCACACGTCGGCTGGAGCGCCGACGATGTCGATCTGTTCGAGATCAACGAGGCGTTCGCCGTCGTGACCATGGCCGCCATGCACGATCTGGCGCTGCCCCACGAGAAGGTCAACGTCCACGGCGGCGCCTGCGCGCTGGGCCATCCCATCGGCGCCTCCGGCGCCCGCATCGTCGTCACCCTGCTGGCGGCGCTCGAGCGCTACGACCTGCGTCGCGGCGTCGCCGCGCTGTGCATCGGCGGCGGCGAAGCCACCGCCATGGCCTTCGAGCGTCTCGATTGACGGGCACGACGAGCGTGGCCGCCGCCATCGATTTCTATTTCGACTTCTCCTCGCCGTACGGCTATTTCGCGAGCACGCGCATCGACGCCGTCGCCGCCCGGCACGGGCGCACCGCACGCTGGCGACCGTATCTGATGGGAATCGCACTGCGCGCCACCGGCCGCCGCCCCCTGGTCGAGCACCCTCTCATGGCCGAGTACGCACGCCACGACATGGAACGCAGCGCGCGTCACCTGGGCGTCGCCTTTCGCTTCCCCGAGCCGTTTCCGGTGGCCTCCGTGGCCGCCTGTCGCGCGTATTACTGGCTCTTGGATCGCGACGCCGGCGAGGCCAAGCACGCCGCCCAGGCGCTCTATCGCGCCTACTTCGTCGACGGGCGGGACATCTCGCGCGCAGATACCGTGATCGACACCGTGGCGGAGCTCGGCGTGGCGCGTGCGGAGCTCGAAGCGGCGCTCGCGGACCCGGCGGTTAAGGAGCGGCTGCGGCGCGAGACCGACGCCGCCATCGCCGCGCGGGTCTTCGGCTCGCCGTTTTTCATCGTCGACGGCGAGCCGTTCTGGGGCAACGACCGCATCGAGCAGCTCGAGCGCTGGCTCGGGAGCGGCGGCTGGTGACGCGCACCACGCCCACGCTGAAGCCATGAGCGTGCTGACGACGAGCATCGACCGCGGCGGCGCCGAGTTTGCGGCCAACGCCGCGCGCATGGGCCGTCTCGTCGAGGAGCTGCGCGCGCAGGTCGAGACGGTGAAACGCGGCGGCGGCGAGCGCGCCTGCGCGCGCCATTGCGAGCGCGGCAAGATGCTGCCGCGCGAGCGCGTGCGCCGGCTCGTCGACGTGGGCGCGCCGCTGCTCGAGCTCTCGCAGCTAGCCGCCTGGGGAATGTACGGCGGCGAAGCGGCCGCCGCCGGCATCCTCACCGCCGTCGGCCGTATCTGCGGCCGCGAGTGCGTCATCGTCGCCAACGACGCCACCGTCAAGGGCGGCACCTACTACCCGATGACGGTGAAGAAGCACCTGCGCGCCCAGGAGATCGCCCTGGAGAACCGGCTGCCCTGCGTCTACCTCGTCGATTCCGGCGGCGCGTACCTGCCGGAGCAGGACGAGGTGTTTCCCGACCGCGAGCACTTCGGGCGCATCTTCTACAACCAGGCCAACCTGTCCGCCGCCGGGATCCCGCAGATCGCCGCGGTCATGGGCTCGTGCACGGCGGGCGGCGCCTACGTGCCGGCGATGTGCGACGAGAGCATCATCGTCGCCGGCCAGGGCACCATCTTCCTCGGCGGCCCGCCGCTGGTGAAAGCGGCCACCGGCGAGATCGTCGACGCGCAGGAACTGGGCGGCGCCGAGGTGCACACGCGCACCTCCGGCGTCGCCGACCACTACGCCAACGACGACGCCCACGCGCTCGCCATCGTGCGGCGCATCGTCGCCCACCTCCCCGGCGACAAACCCGGCACGCTCGCGGTGCGAGCGCCGGTGGAACCGGTCCACGACGCCGGCGATTTGTACGGCCTGGTGCCACCGGACCCGCGCACGCCGTTCGAGGTGCGCGAGGTGATCGCGCGCATCGTCGACGGCAGCGAGTTCGACGAGTTCAAGCAGCTCTACGGCACCACGCTGGTGTGCGGCTTCGCCCGCATCCACGGCTACCCGGTGGGCATCGTCGCCAACAACGGCATCCTGTTCTCGGAGTCGGCGCTCAAGGGCGCGCACTTCATCGAGCTGTGCGCACAGCGCGGCATTCCGCTCGTGTTCCTGCAGAACATCACCGGCTTCATGGTGGGCCGCAAGTACGAGGCCGGCGGCATCGCCAAGGACGGCGCCAAGATGGTCACCGCGGTCGCCTGCGCGCGGGTGCCCAAGTTCACCGTCATCATCGGCGGCAGCTTCGGCGCCGGCAACTACGCCATGTGCGGGCGCGCCTACGCGCCGCGCTTCCTGTGGACGTGGCCCAACGCGCGCATCTCCGTGATGGGCGGCGAGCAGGCCGCCAACGTGCTCGCCCAGGTGCGCCGCGACAACCTCGAAGCCCGCGGGGAAAGCTGGCCCGACGACGCCGAAGCACAGTTCAAGTCCCGCATCCGCGAGCAGTACGAGACCCAGGGACACCCCTACTACGCCAGCGCCCGGCTGTGGGACGACGGCATCATCGATCCGCTCGACACCCGTCGCGTGCTGGGCCTCGGCATCTCGGCCGCGCTCAACGCGCCCATCGAGACGACGCGCTTCGGCGTGTTCCGCATGTGAGCGACGGCGCGCCCCCCTTTCCCGCACAGCCACCCACGACCCGAGCATCGGCATTGCCATGAAGAGCCTGCTGACCGAAGTCGCCGCCGACGGCACGGCGACCCTGACGCTCAACCGCGCCGAGGTGCACAACGCCTTCGACGACACCCTCATCGCCGAGCTCGGCGAGGCGCTCGACGCCCTGCAGGCCGACGCCGAGGTGCGCGTCGTGGTGCTCGCCGCCAAAGGCCGCAGCTTCTCGGCGGGCGCCGATCTCAACTGGATGCAGCGCATGGCGCAGTACTCGCACGCAGACAACGTCGCCGACGCGACCGCCGCCGGCGAGCTCATGTACAAGCTCAGCCGCCTGGCGAAGCCGACGCTCGCGCTCGTGCAGGGACCGGCCTACGGCGGCGGCGTCGGCCTGGTGGCCTGCTGCGACATCGCCGTGGCCGCCGACACGGCCGTGTTCTGCCTCTCGGAAGTCAGACTCGGCCTGATACCCGCCGTCATCAGCCCCTACGTGGTCGAAGCCATGGGCGTGCGGTCGGCGCGACGCTACTTTCAGACCGCCGAGCGCTTCGACGCCCACGCGGCCCTGCGCCTGGGGCTGGTGCACGAGGTCGTGCCCCCCGCGGAACTGTCCCAGGCGCGCGAGCGCATCGTCGGCGCCCTGGCGCAGGCCGGCCCGCAGGCGCTGGCGGCCGCCAAGGAGCTGATCGAAGCCGTCAAGCACCGTCGCGTGGACGCCGCCCTCGTCAAGGACACCGCCGCGCGCATCGCCGCGCGACGTGCCAGCACCGAGGGCCGCGAGGGCGTCGCCGCCTTCCTGCAAAAACGGGCGCCGTCCTGGCGGCGCACGCCGCGCTGAGTCCGGCGGCGTGTTCCAGCGCATCCTCATCGCGAACCGCGGCGAGATCGCCTGCCGCGTCGCGCGCACGGCGCGCCGGCTCGGCATCGTCACGGTGGCGGTGTACTCCGACGCCGACGCCGACGCCCGCCACGTCGAGCTCGCCGACGAGGCCGTGCGGCTGGGGCCGGCGCCGGCGGCGCAGAGCTATCTGCGCGGCGACGCCCTCATCGCCGCGGCGCAGCGCACGGGCTGTGAAGCGCTGCATCCCGGCTACGGCTTCCTCTCGGAGAACGCGGACTTCGCCGACGCCTGCCGCGACGGCGGCGTCGTCTTCATCGGTCCGCCGCCGAGCGCCATCCGCACCATGGGCTCCAAGGACGCCGCCAAGGCGTGCATGCAGGCCGCGGGCGTCACCACCGTGCCGGGCTACCACGGCGAGGAGCAGGACGCAGACGCTCTCGCCGGCCACGCCGAGCGCATCGGCTTTCCGGTGCTCATCAAGGCCGCCGCCGGCGGCGGCGGCAAGGGCATGCGGCGCGTGGAAGCGCCGGGGGAATTCGTCGCGGCGCTCGCCTCCGCCCGGCGCGAGGCGCGCGCCGCTTTCGGCGACGATACGGTAATCCTCGAGCGCTGCCTCGAGGACCCGCGCCACATCGAGGTGCAGGTGTTCGCCGACCGGCACGGCAACGTCGTCCACCTGTTCGAGCGCGACTGCTCGATCCAGCGGCGCCACCAGAAGATCCTCGAGGAGGCGCCCGCTCCGGGCGTCGGCGCCGAGTGGCGCCGCGCCATCGGCACGGCGGCCGTCGACGCCGCCGCAGCCATCGGCTACGTCGGTGCCGGCACGGTGNNGCACCCGGTGACGGAGCTCGTCACCGGCATCGATCTCGTCGAGTGGCAGATCCGCATCGCCGCCGGCGAGCCCCTGCCCTGCCGCCAGGACGAGCTCGCCATGCGCGGCCATGCCATCGAGGCACGGATCTACGCCGAGGACCCGCGGCGTGACTTCCTCCCCGTGGCGGGCGCCGTGCGGCGCCTGCGCTTCCCGCCGGAATCCGCGCACGTGCGCGTCGACACGGGCGTGCGCGAGGGCGATGCCGTCGGCGTGCACTACGACCCTCTGATCGCCAAGCTCGTCGTGTGGGACGGCGAACGGCCGGCGGCCCTGCGTCGCCTGCGCCGGGCGCTGGCCGCGACCGAGATCGTCGGCCTGCCGAACAACGTCGAGTTCCTGAAGCGGGTCGCGCACCATCCCGCCTACGCCGCGGGGGAGTACGACACGCGTTTCGTCGAGCGGCACGCCGACGCGCTGCTGGCGGCCCCTGCAGGCAGCCCGCCGGACACGGTGCTGGCGCTGACCTGCCTGTTCTTGCATCTGCACCGCGAGCGGCCCGGCGACGCGAGCCGCTCGAACGCGACCGATCCTTACTCCCCGTGGCAGACGAACGACGGCTGGTGCCTCAACGAAGACAGCACTCACGTCGTGCACCTGCGCCACGATGCGGGCGAAGTCGAGGCGTTGCTCCGCTACTCCCGCAAGGGGCTCAGCGTCGAGCTGCCGCGCGCATCGCTTGCGGTGAGCGGCCGCCTCGACGCGCAGGGCGACCTGCTCGCGCGCGTGGGCGAGAGCACGCTGCGCGCCAGCGTGGTGGTGCACGGCGCCGCGGTGACGGTCTTTCTCGGCGGCGAGCGCCACGAGCTCAGCTGCGTTGGCCAGGACGCTGACGACGCCGAGGCGCCGGCCGCCCTCGGCGTCGTCAGCGCGCCGATGCCGGGGCGCATCGTCGACGTGCGCGTGGCGGCGAACGCCGAGGTGCACGGCGGCGACGTGCTCGTGGTCATGGAGGCGATGAAGATGGAGCACGCGATCCGCGCGCCCGCGCACGGCGTGGTCGCCGTGGTGCGCTGTCGGCAGGGCGATCTGGTGGCGGAAGGGGCAGAGCTGCTGCGCCTCGAGGCAAACGCCTAGCCGCAACCCGCGAACGGGCCGAGCACCGCGCCTGCCGTTGGGCCGCGCGTCTCCTAGGCTTGACGGATCTCGCGCGCCGGCGATTCCCACTGCCGCAGGCCGCGCGCGAGGTCGGCCTTGATGTCGTCGGGGTCCTCGAGACCCACCGACACCCGCAGCAGGTTCTCCGTGATGCCGGCCGCAGCACGCTGCTCCTCGGTGACACGACCGTGGGTGGTGCTCGCCGGATGCGTGATCGTGGTCTTGGCGTCTCCGAGGTTGGCCGTGATGGACAGCATGCGAGTGCTGTCGATCACGTGCCAGGCCTGCTCGCGCCCGCCCTCCACCTCGAACGCGACGATACCGCCGAAGGCGCGCTGCTGCCGGCGCGCGAGCGCGTGCTGGGGATGGCTCTCGAGCCCCGGGTAGTGCACCCGCGTCACGCCCGTGCGCACCTCGAGCCAGCGCGCGAGCTCGAGCGCGGCGGCGCTGTGCGCCTGCATGCGCAGGCGCAGCGTCTCGAGCCCCTTGAGAAAGACCCAGGCGTTGAACGGGCTCATGCTCGGCCCGGCCGTGCGCAGCACGCCGAACACCGCTTCGTGCACGTCAGCATCGCCGGTGACCACGGCGCCGCCGACGCAGCGTCCCTGACCGTCGAGGTACTTGGTGGCGGAATGGATGACGATGTCGGCGCCCAGTGCAAGAGGCCGCTGCAACGCCGGCGTGCACAGGCAGTTGTCCACCACCAGCCACGCGCCGTGGCGGTGCGCCAGCGCCGCCAGCTCTTCGATGTCGGCAATCTCCCCCAGGGGATTGGACGGCGTCTCGAGGAACAGCATGCGCGTGGTGGGGCGCATCGCCGCCTCCCACGCGGCCGTGTCCGTCAGGGGCACAAAGGTCGTCTCGACGCCGAAGCGCGCGAGGACCTTGGTGAACAGCGACAGCGTCGCGCCGAACAGCTCACTCGCGGCAACGACATGGTCCCCGGCATTGAGCAGCGCCAGCGACGTGCTCAGAATCGCCGACATGCCCGAGGCGGTGGCCACGGCGTGCTCGGCGCCCTCGAGCGCCGCCAGGCGCTCCTCGAAGGCGCGCACCGTGGGGTTGGTGAAGCGCGAGTAGACGTTGCCGGGCTCCTCCTCGGCGAACCGCGCCGCGGCCTCGCGCGCGCTGCGAAAGACGAAGCTCGAGGTGGCGAAGATCGGATCGTTGTGCTCGCCTTCCGGCGTGCGCACCTGCCCCGCGCGTACCGCCAGGGTGTCGAAACTGGAATCGCCGCCTGTGTCGTTCATGCTCTCTCTCCCCGACCCGGTCGGGTCGCGCGCCAGCCGCGGAACATACATAACCGGGCCGCGCAAAAAAAAACCCGCCTCAGCTTGCGCTTCAGCAGGTTTTCCGAGCCCCGCTTTAGCCGTATTTATTGAGCGCCCGCAAGCTGAAGATCAAATCGGCGCTGTCCGGCAGAATAGGCAAAGCGGCGCAGGCTGTCAACACGCCGACGCCCTGCGGCGGGGTCGATCAAGGCGGCGCGACGCCCTCGGCGGCGGCGGCCCGGCGCAGCTGCGGGCACGCCGCCGTCAGGCGCGCCTCGTCGAAGTAGGCGCCGAGACTGTCGTAGGCACGGCCCACGCCGCCGGGCTCCACGTTGCGCCGATAGTACCCCGCGGCAAAGCCGTCGTAGAGATGGCGCGCATCGCGCGGCAGATAGTACGCCTGCAACAGCGCGTCGGCCGGCGCCGTCCTCTCGAGCAGGCCGGCGGTGACCAGCCGATCGATCGTGACGATGCCGGTGGAGAAGCGCTCCCCCTCCGCGGACCCGACGATGCTCAGATTCCACGTGTCCACGTCGAGCCCGGTGAGCAGCTTCTCGAGCATGAACCAGACGCGATGGTCCGCCGACAGCGTCGCCGCGCGCGCGTGCAGCGCCGCGTGCCGCGCGGCGGGAAACGCGGCCGCGAAGTGATTCTCCAGGGCATCGCTCAGGCCCCGCGTCGCGTCGTCCGCGCAGCCGGCCAGCCACGACCACACGGTATAGGTGTAGCGCCGCAGGAACGCACTGTCCGCGGCCAGACGCGAGAGGCGTCGGGCGTTGAGACGAGCAAGCAAATTGCCGAGCCGGTTGTTGGGCCGAAAGCGGTGCTCGAACGGCCCGGTGCCGTAGGGATACCACGCCGAGTCGGGATGGTGCAGGCGCAGGTGGCGGTAGCGCTCGTGCGCGCCGGCGCGGGAGCGGAAGCGCACGAAGGCCTCGCCCTCCGCGGGCACCCGCGCGGGCGCGTCGTGCGACGAGCCGTAGACGCCGGGCCAGTGATCGCTCGCACGCTCACCGTAGCCGTAGCTTCCCCACAGCGGTCGCGGGCTGCGCCCGTGGCAGCCCAGGCAGACCGGCGGGTTGGGCGGCGACACCCGCACGCGGCCGTCCTCGAAGGCGATGACGCGCAGCTCGAACGCTTCGCGCTCGTCGCGGTAGTGCAGGATCTCGAGATGCTCGTAACGCGCCTGCGCGGGATGACCGTTGAAGGTGATGACAAGACGCGCATCCTCGCCGAAGAGCACAGCGCGCGGATGCTCGCGACTCGCGCCCTGCAACCCGCCGCCGGCATAGACCAGGGTGTAGCTCGAACGCAGCTCGAAGGGCAGGCGCCCCAGCACCGACGCCACGTCGGCGAGACGCTCGGCCTCGATGCGCGCGACGAGCGCCTCGAAATCGAAACGCTGCGCGCCGGCGGGTGCGGCCAGCAGCACGCCGGCCAGCGCCGCCAGCCGCACCCACCGGCGGCGCGCACCGCCGCCCCGCGGCACCATGGCGATCGACGTCAAGCCCGGCGCGCCGGCTAGAGCCCCAGCAGCGGCGGCAGCTCGGCGAGCGTGGCGAGCTCCGCGTGCGGCTGCGCCGGCAAGCGCTCGCGCCGCTGGCCGAAACGGTTGATCCAGGCGACACGGAAGCCGAACGCCGCCGCCGCCACCGCATCCCAGGCGTTGGACGACTGGAAGCTCACGCGCGGTGCCGCCACGTCCAGACGCTCCACGGCGAGGCGGTAGACGCGCGGGTCCGGCTTGTAGATGCCGACGTCTTCGACGGAGAGCACAGCGTCGAGCAGGCCTCGCAGCCCCGAGCCCTCGACGGCGGCAGCGAGCATCGCCGGGGAGCCGTTGGAGAGGATCGCCGTCTTCATGCCCGCGCGCTGCAATCGCGCCAGCACCGCGGGAACCTCGGGATAGCAGTCGAGCACCCGGTACGCCTGCAACAGGTCCTCGCGCAGAGTCGCATCGGCGATGCCGTGCGCGTCGAGGGCGTAGTCGAGGGCATCGCCGGTCACCTGCCAGAAATCGGCGTGCGTGTGCATCAGGCTGCGCAGCCAGGTGTACTCGAGCTGCTTGGCGCGCCACAACGCCGAGACGGCGTCGGCCTTCTCGCCCAGGCGCGGGCGATGGCGGCCCACCGCCGAGTGCACGTCGAACAGCGTGCCGTAGGCGTCGAAGACGCAGGCGCCGATGTCGCTGAAAAGCTCGTTGCTCATGCCCTGTCTCCCGAGAGCCCCGGCGCCACGCCCGCCGTATCAGCCCGGCGGAATCGAATACGTGCTCGTGACGTGGGCCACCAGCTCCTCGTCCGTGTCGCGCCGCAGGTTGACCTCGCCGACAGCCAGGCGCTTGCCGAGCTTGAGGATGCGCGCCTCGGCGACGACATCCCCCGGCAAGGGCCGGCGCAGGAAGTTGATGTTGAGATTCGTCGTGACGGCGAGTTCCACCGCGCCGATCATCGACAGCACCGCGCCGTACATGGCGAAGTCGGCCAGACCCATGAGCACCGGGCCGGAGATGGTGCCGCCGGGTCGCAGAAAATCATCGCGGTACGGTGCGCGCGCGACGACCGCACCGTGATCGAGCCGCTCGATGCGGTAGCCGAGCCGCTCGGCGAACGGCAGGCGCTCGCGCGATATGCGTTCGAACTGCTCGAGGCTTATCCGGCTCATGGCCACACGTCGCGGTTGGGGTAGAATCGCCGTGATGCGCGTCGCCGGGGCATGCCGCCCACCGGCGTCAGCGCACGTGACCGAGGGATCCGCACATGAGCCCGATGGCGACAGATCCAGCCGGCGAGCGGCCCCTGCTGTTGCGCGAGGACAGCGAGGGCATCACGACGCTCACGTTGAACCGACCGGAGCAGTATAACGCCCTGTCCGAGGAGATGTTAACGGCGTTGCAGGAGTGCCTCGACGACATCGGCGCCGACACGAGCGTGCGCGTCGTCATCCTCGCGGCCCACGGCAAGGCGTTCTCGGCCGGCCACGATCTCAAGCAGATGCGCGCCAGCCCGGACAAGGCCTACTACCAGGCCCTGTTCCGACAGTGCAGCCGCGTCATGACGAGCCTCGTGCGGCTGCCGCAACCCGTGCTCGCGCGCGTGCAGGGAATGGCGGTGGCGGCGGGTTGCCAGCTCGTCGCCAACTGCGACCTGGCGATCGCCTCGAACGAGGCACAGTTTGCGGTCTCCGGCATCAACCTGGGCCTGTTCTGCTCGACGCCGAGCGTCGCGCTGAGCCGCAACGTCTCGCGCAAGCGCGCCCTGGAGATGCTGCTCACCGGCGGCTTCATCGACGCGGCGACGGCCGTCGAGTGGGGGCTCGTCAATCACGCGGTCGAGCCCGCCGCGCTCGAGGGCGCCACCCGTGAGCTCGCCGAACGCATCATCCGCCATCCGTTCGAACCGCTGCGTCTGGGCAAGCAGCTCTTCTACGAGCAGATCGACAAGACGCTCGAGCAGGCCTACGAGACCGCCGGTGAGATCATGGCGTGCAACATGATGCTGGACGAAGCCGGCGAAGGCATCGACGCCTTCATCGACAAGCGCGAGCCCGTGTGGCGCGAGCGTTCCTGAGCCGCGCCGAACGCGTCAGTCCGCGCTGAGGCGCACCCGGGCGTAGGCGCCCGGCGCGTCCTCGAGCACCGCGAGCCCACCGTCCCCGGGTTGGCGCGCGGCCACCCGGCCGCCCCCGTGGTAGCGACACCAGCGGGCCCAGTTCGGCCACCAGGAGCCTTCGTGCGCCTCGGCCTGCTCCAGCCACTGCTCCGCCGTGGCGGGCAGCTTGCTGCCGTTGGTCCAGTGACCGTACTTGTTGGACGCCGGCGGGTTGATGACGCCGGCGATGTGACCGGACTCGGCGAGCACGAAGCGCACCGGACCCGCCAGCAGCTTGGCGCCGGCGTAGGTCGACGGCCACGGCGCGATGTGGTCCTCCTTGGTCGAGAGGAAGTAGGCGGGAGTGCGCACCCGCGAGAGATCGATCGGCACGCCTGCCAGGGTCAGGCCGCCCGGCTCGCGCAGCAGGTTCTCCATGTACATCTTGCGCAGGTAGAAGCTGTGCATCGCACGCGGCATGCGCGTCGAGTCGGCGTTCCAGTAGAGCAGATCGAACGGGAACGGCTCCTTGCCGAGCAGGTAGTTGTTGATGACGAACGACCAGATCAGGTCGTTGGCGCGCAGCATGTTGAAGGTGGTGGCCATGGCGGCGCCGTCGAGATAGCCCTTCTTCTCCATCTGCGCCTCGAGGTTCGCCACCTGGTGCTCGTCGATGAACACGCCGAGCTCGCCCGGCTCGGCAAAATCGATCATCGACGTCAGGAACGTGGCGCAGCGAATGCGTTGCTCGCCGCGCGCCGCGAGGTACCCGAGGACCGCCGCCAGCAGCGTGCCGCCGATGCAGTAACCGATGGCGTTGGCCTTCTCCTCGCCGGTCGCCACGCGGATCGCGTCGAGCGCGGCCACGGGCCCTTCGAGGAGATAGTCGTCAAAGCTCTTCTCCGCCAGCTCCTGATCGGGGTTGACCCAGGAGATCACGAAAACCGTGTGGCCCTGCTCCACCAGCCATTTGATCAGCGAGTTCTTCGGCCGCAGGTCCATGATGTAGTACTTGTTGATCCACGGCGGGACGATCAGCAGCGGACGCCTGTGCACCTTCTCCGTCTGCGGCAGAAACTGCAGAAGCTGCATCAGCTCGTTCTGGTAGACGACCTTGCCGGGCGTCGTGGCGACGTTCACGCCGAGCTCGAACGCCTCGGTGTCTGTCATCTTCGGCCGCAGCTGTCCCTGTCCGCGCTCGAGGTCCTCGAGCATGTTCTGCAGACCGTTGACGAGATTCTCTCCGTTCGTCTCGATCGTGGCCCGCAGCACCTCCGGGTTGGACAGCACGAAGTTGGTCGGCGCACAGGCATCGACGAACTGGCGCGTGAAGAACTCGACCTTCTCCGCGGTCTTGGCGTCGAGCCCGTCGCTCGCGCCGAAGGTGGAGAGGATGTATCGCGAGGCGAGCAGATAGGACTGCTTGATGAAGTCGAAGACGGCGTTGTCCTCCCAGTCCGCATGGGCGAAGCGCCTGTCGGCCTCATGGGGCACCGCCACCGGCTCGGCTTCGAGACCCAGCATGCGGCTGTAGGTGTTCTGCCACAGGCTGAGCGAGTCGCGCCAGAACTCGAGCTGCGCCTGGCCGAGCGCCACCGGGTCCGACATCACCCGCAGCATCGCTTTGCTGAAGGTGTCGGCCAGGTTCAGAGGATCGGGGTGCTCGTCGCCGGCCGCCTGCGCCCGCTGCTCGAAGAAGCGCGCCGCCAGCTTCTGGCTGCGCACCGCCACGTCGAGCATCGTCCGCGAGACCTCGGTCGGGTCGAAGGCGGCGGCCTTGTCGGCAGAGCTCGGGTCGCTCATGCGGGCTCCTCGAAGAATTTTGTGCACTGCAACATGGCGCCGCACTATAACCCAAGGCCCCGGATGGCGACAAGCCGGCCGGCGGCCGCGCAGGCCCGCCCGAGGCACCGGCGCGCCCGCTAGGGCGCGGTACGAACGCGCTAGAATACGCCACGCCCCCCTACCTCAAGGCAACGCGAGACCGCGCATGAGCGAGCACCGTTCCCCCAGCGTCACGCCCGGGCCGTACGACACCGGCCTCGAGCGCAATGCGGCCAACTACGCGCCCCTGACGCCGCTGGTGCTGCTCGAGCGCGCGGCGCGCGTCTACCCGCAGCGCACCGCGGTGGTCCACGGCGCGCACCGCTACACCTGGGCGCAGACCCACGCGCGCTGCCGGCGCCTCGCCTCCGCGCTGGTCGGCCTGGGCGTGCGCCCCGGGGAGACGGTGGCGGTGATGGCGCCCAACGTGCCGGCGATGTACGACGCCCATTTCGGGGTCCCGCTCTCAGGCGCGGTGCTCAACGCCCTCAACGTCCGTCTCGATGCCAGGACCCTCGGCTACATCCTCGATCACGCCGAGGCGCGCGTGCTCATCACCGACACGGAGTTCGCGCCCACCATCGCCGCCGCCCTGGAGCACGTCACGCGGGACATCACTGTGATCGACATCGCCGATGACCTCGGCCCGGGGGGCGAGCGCATCGGCGCTGTCGAGTACGAGGAGCTGCTCGAGCGCGGCGACCCGGAATTCCCGGGTACGCCGCCGGCGGACGAGTGGCAGGCGATCTCGCTCAACTACACCTCCGGCACCACCGGCAACCCGAAGGGCGTCGTCTATCACCACCGCGGCGCCTATCTCAATGCGCTCAGCAACGCCGTCGTCTGGGACATGGGCATGCACCCGACCTACCTGTGGACGCTGCCCATGTTCCACTGCAACGGCTGGTGCTTTCCGTGGACGCTGGCCGCCCTGGCCGGCACCAGCGTGTGCCTGCGGCGCGTGGAGGCGGGGCGCATCTTCGACGCCATTGCCGAGCACGGCGTCACGCACTTCTGCGGCGCACCGATCGTGCTCAACTTCATCGTAAACGCCCGCCCCGAGGAGCGGCGTGAGTTCGACCACACCGTCGAGGTCATGACCGCGGCGGCGCCGCCGCCCGCAGCCGTGCTGGCGGCCATGGAAAAGAACGGCTTTCACATGACCCACGTCTACGGCCTCACCGAGACCTACGGGCCGGCCGTGGTCTGCGCCTGGAACGACGAGTGGGACGCGCTGCCGGTCGAGGAACGCGCGCGGCTGAAATCACGACAGGGCGTGCCCTACCCCGTGCTCGACGGCCTGGCCGTCATGGACCCGCAGACGATGACGCCGGTCCCGGCCGACGGCGAGACGATCGGCGAGGTGATGTTCCGCGGCAACATCGTCATGAAGGGCTATCTCAAGAACCCCACCGCCACCGCGGAGGCCTTCGGGGGCGGCTGGTTCCACTCCGGCGACCTCGGCGTCATGCACCCCGACGGCTACATCGAGCTGCGCGACCGCTCCAAGGACATCATCATTTCCGGCGGCGAGAACATCTCCTCCATCGAGGTCGAGGACGTGCTCTACCGCCACCCCGCCGTCCTCGAGGCCGCCGTGGTGGCGCGACCGGACGACAAGTGGGGCGAGACGCCGTGCGCGTTCGTCACGCTGAAGGCCGCGGCGGGCGCGGTGACGGCGGCAGACCTCATCGGCTTCTGCCGCGACAACCTGGCGCATTACAAGGCACCGAAAACGGTGATCTTCGCCGAGCTGCCGAAGACCTCGACGGGCAAGGTGCAGAAGTTCAAGCTGCGCGAGCGCGCGCAGGCGCTGGGCAGCCTGTGAGCGGCGACGCGAGCCGGCCATGAAGCAGGGGCACTGGTACTTCGACTTCGTCTCCCCGTTCGCCTATCTGCAGTTCGAGCAGCTGCGGCGGGACCCGCCGGCGGGTCTAGAGCTCGGCCTGCGTCCGGTGCTGCTCGCTGCGCTGCTGCAGCACTGGGGCCAGCTCGGGCCGGCGGAGATCCCCGGCAAGCGGCGCTTTACCTATCGCCACGCCACCTGGCTCGCGGGCGAGCTCGACGTCCCCCTGCGGCTGCCGCCGGCTCACCCCTTCAACCCGCTGCCGGCGCTGCGCCTGGCGCTCGCGCTCGACTGCGAGCCGGCCGCCGTCGGTGCCATCTTCCGCGGCATCTGGGCCGAGGGGCTGCGGCCCGACGACCCCGCCGGCTGGCAACGCCTGACGGCGGCGCTCGACGTGGCGGACGCCGATGCGCGGATCGGCGACGAGGCGGTCAAGCAGGCGTTGCGGCGCAACACTGAGCTGGCGATCGCCGACGAGGTCTTCGGGGTGCCGACGACGGTTGTCGACGGCGAGCTCTTCTGGGGCCTGGACTCGCTCGGCCTGCTGCGCGCCACGCTCGCCGATCCCACGCTGCTGACGTCGGCGCCGATGCGCCGCGCCGCGAGCCTGCCCGTCGGCGTCACCCGGCCGCGACGCTGAGGCACCGGGGCGCGATGCCCGCCGCGGCGGGCACCTCGCTAGCGGGGCTGCATGCGAATGGCGCCGTCGAGGCGGATCACCTCCCCGTTCAGCAGCGCGTTGTCGACGATGTGAGCGACGAGCCGTGCATACTCGTCCGCCTCACCGAAGCGCTTCGGGAACGGCACCTGCGCGGCCAGGCTGTCGCGCACCTCCGCCGGCATGCCCAGCAGCATCGGTGTCGCGATCAGTCCGGGGGCGATGGTCATGACGCGAATGCCGGCGCCGGCGAGCTCGCGCGCCGCCTGCAGCGTGAGCGCCACGATGCCTCCCTTGGAGGCGCTGTAGGCGGCCTGCCCGATCTGGCCCTCGTAGGCGGCGACCGACGCGGTGTTGACGATGACGCCGCGCTCGCCGCCGGCATCGACCGGGTCGAGCGTCTGCATGGCGGCCGCAGCCAGGCGCATCAGGTTGAACGTGCCCACCAGGTTGACGTCGATGACCCGCGCGAACGCCTCGAGCGGCATGGGGCCGTCGCGGCCGACGATACGCTGCGCCGGCGCGATGCCCGCGCAATTGACCAGAACGCGGGCGGGGCCGTGGGCCGCCGCGGCGGCGGCAACGGCGGCCTCGGCGCCGGCGGCATCGGCGACGTCGCAGGCGAGTGCAACGCCGTCGATCTCGGCCGCCACACGCTCGGCGGCCTCGGCGTCGCGGTCGAGCACCGCGACCCGCATGCCCGCGCGGTGCAGCCAGCGCGCGGTGGCGGCGCCCATGCCGGAGGCGCCACCGGTGACGAGGGCGGCGTGACCCGCTGCGTTCATCGGATTCTCACCTGTCTCTGCCGTGTTGGGGCAGATATACTATGCGCGCCTCCCGGCGATCAAAAGAACCTTGCGCGGCGGCGACGGCGCGCAAGCCGTTGCAGGCGGCCGCGAGGAAGACGCCCATGAGCCAGCCCGACGAACGCGAATCCATGCACTACGACGTGGTCGTCGTCGGCGCCGGCCCGGCGGGGCTCTCGGCGGCCATCCGGCTGAAGCAGCTCGGCGCCGAGCACGGCCACGAGCTTGGCGTGTGCGTGGTCGAGAAGGGCTCCGAGGTCGGCGCCCACATCCTGTCGGGCGCGGTGCTGGAGCCGCGGGCCCTCAACGAGCTGCTGCCCGACTGGCGCGAACGCGGCGCGCCGCTCAACACCCCCGTGACGCAGGACGGCTTCGCGTTGCTCACGCGCACGAAGGCCATCGGCATGCCGACGCCGCCGTCGATGCGCAACGAAGGCAACTACATCATCAGCCTCGGCAATCTGTGCCGCTGGCTCGGCGCGCAGGCGGAGGAGCTCGGCGTCGAGATCTACCCCGGCTTCGCCGCGGCCGAGGTGCTCTACGACGAGGACGGCGCGGTGAAGGGCGTCGCCACCGGCGACATGGGCATCGGCAAGGACGGCCAGCCCACCGCCAACTATCAACCCGGCGTCGAGCTGCACGCGCGCCTGACGCTGTTCGCCGAGGGCTGCCGCGGCTCGCTGACCAAGACGCTGTTCGAGCGCTTCGATCTGCGCGACGGCGTCGATCCGCAGACCTTCGGCATCGGCATCAAGGAGCTGTGGGAGGTGGACCCCTCCCGGCACCGGCAGGGACGGGTTTGGCACAGCGTCGGCTGGCCGCTCGACAGCCGCACCTACGGCGGGTCGTTCCTGTATCACCTCGAGGACAACCAGGTCGCGGTGGGGTTCGTCGTCGGTCTCGACTACGCCAACCCCCACCTGGACCCCTACGAGGAGTTCCAACGTTTCAAGACCCACCCGGCGGTGCGTCCCACCTTCGAAGGCGGGCGCCGCGTGGCCTACGGCGCGCGCGCCCTCAACGAGGGCGGCTTTCAGTCCATTCCGAAGCTGGTGTTCCCGGGCGGGGCGCTCATCGGCTGCGCCGCGGGGTTCCTGAACATGCCCAAGATCAAGGGCACGCACACCGCCATGAAATCCGGCATGACCGCCGCGGAGGCCGCCTTCGAGCACCTGCGCGGGGCGCGCACGGGAGAACTCAGCGATTACCCGGCGCGCCTCCAGCGCACCTGGCTGTGGGAGGAGCTGCGGCAGGCGCGCAACGTGCGCCCGGCCTTCCGCTGGGGGCTGTGGGCGGGCATGGCCTACGCCGGCCTCGACACCTACCTGCTGCGTGGACGCGCGCCCTGGACGCTGCACCATCACGCCGACCACGCCCAGCTCAAGCCCGCCGACGCGTGCCCGCGCATCGACTACCCGAATCCCGACGGCGTGGTCACGTTCGACCGCAACTCGTCGGTGTACCTGTCGAACACGAACCACGAGGAGAACCAGCCGTGTCACCTGCGCCTGCGCGACGACACGGTGCCCATCGAGGTCAACCTGCGCCGCTTCGACGCCCCCGAGCAGCGCTACTGCCCGGCAGGTGTCTACGAGATCGTCCGCGACGACGACGGCGCCAACCCGCGGCTGCAGATCAACGCGCAGAACTGCGTGCACTGCAAGACCTGCGACATCAAGGACTCCTCGCAGAACATCGACTGGGTGGTGCCGGAAGGCGGGGGCGGCCCCAACTACCCGAACATGTAGCACGCGCCGCAGGCACAGGACACAGCCGATGCCAACACCGAACGGTGACGGTCCAAGGCACGACGCGCGGCGTTCGCCGCAACGGCCCGGTGTGATCGCGCGGCTCGCCTGCCTCGCCGGCTGGCACGATTTCCGTCTGCTGGAGGCGGATTTCTCGTTCGGCGCCGCGGGGGGCGTGGAAAAACTGGAGTGCCGACGTTGCGGCCATCGTACGACGAGACGCGGCCGCTAGCCGACGACGCCGACGCGGACCCAACGCGCGCCGCCCCCGAGCACATGACGCCGGCGGAGTTCCGCCGCTGGGGCCACAGCATGGTCGACTGGGTCGCCCGCTACATGGAGAACGTGGCGTCGTACCCGGTGCTCTCCAGCGTCGAGCCCAACGCGATGCGGGCACAGTTGCCCGCGCACGCGCCTGCGCGGGGCGAGCCCCTGGAGGCCGTGCTCGCCGATCTCGACCGCGTCGTCCTGCCTGCCGTCACGCACTGGCAATCACCCAACTTCTTCGCCTACTTCCCCGCCAACGCCTCGGGACCGGCGATCCTCGGCGACCTGCTCTCCTCCGGCCTCGGCGTGCAGGGGATGCTGTGGGCGACGAGCCCCGCCTGCACCGAGCTCGAGACCCACGTGCTCGACTGGCTGGTGGACATGCTGGCGCTGCCCTCGCGCTTCCGCTCCGACGGTCCCGGCGGCGGCGTCATCCAGGACACCGCGTCGAGCGCGACGCTGTGCGCCGTGATCGCCGCCCGCGAGCGCGCCACGGGCCTGCGCACCAACGACGTCGGCGTCGATCGCACGCTGACGGCGTACGCCTCGAATCAGGCGCACTCCTCGCTGGAGAAAGCCGTCAAGATCGCGGGCATCGGTCGTCGGCAACTGCGCCTGATCGACGTGGACGACGACTTCGCCATGCGTCCCGAGTCCCTGGCCGCCGCGATCGAGTCGGACCTCGCGCAGGGCCACCTGCCGTTCTTCGTCGGCGCCACCGTGGGCACGACGTCGTCGACGGCCATCGACCCGGTCGCCGTCATCGCGCGCATCTGCCGCCAGCACGCTCTGTGGCTTCACGTCGACGCGGCGCTCGCCGGCAATGCCGCCGTCTGCCCGGAGCTGCGCTGGATCCACGACGGGCTCGAGCACGCCGACAGCTACTGCTTCAACCCGCACAAGTGGATGCTCACCAACTTCGACTGCGACTGCTTCTACGTGGCCGACCGCGCCGCCCTGATCAACGCGCTGTCGATCCTGCCCGAGTACCTGCGCAACCCGGCCACCGAGGTCGGCGCGGTGATCGACTACCGCGACTGGCAGGTGCCGCTGGGCCGGCGCTTCCGCGCGCTGAAGCTGTGGTTCGTCATCCGCTACTACGGCGTCGAGGGGCTGCGCCGGCACATCCGCGGCCACATCGCCCTGGCACGCGAGCTTGCCGCCTGGATCGACGCGGACGCGGACTTCGAGCGTTGCGCCGCCGTGCCGCTCAACCTGGTGTGCTTCCGCCACCGCGGCGACGACGAGCTCAACCGCAAGCTCCTGGAGACCCTCAACGCGTCGGGGAGCGTGTACCTGACCCACACCCGACTCGGCGAGCGTTACGTGCTGCGCATGGCGATCGGCGGCACGCAAACACGCCGTGAGCACGTGGTCGCCGCGTGGCAGCGCATCCGCGCAACGGCCGCCGACCTGGCGCGCTGACCGCCCGCCGAGGCGACGGGCCGCGCGCCGGGGTCCTTCTCCCCCTCTAAGCGCCCGTGTCGTCGCGCGCCGACGCGGCCGCAGCGATGAGGTCCGGCAGCCGCAGGCGCTGGATCTTGCCCGAGGGCCCCTTGGGCAGCTCGGCCATGAAGTGGATCCGCCGCGGCGCGCGAAAGCGGCCGAGGCGCGCCTCGCAGTGCGCGATCAGCGCCGCCTCGTCACGACGCTCGCCGTCACGCAGGCGCACGCACGCGACCACCTCCTGGCCGTAGCGCGCGTCGGGCACGCCGCAGGCGGCGGCCTCGAGCACGGTGGGGTGCTGATAGAGCACGTCGTCGATCTCGCGCGGCGCGATGTTCTCGCCCCCCTTGATGATGAGCTCTTTGAGACGCCCCGTGATGAAGAAGAAGCCGTCGCCGTCGCGATAGCCCAGATCGCCGGTGCGGAACCAGCCGTCGTCGGTGAAGGCCGCGCGTGTCGCCGCGGGGTTCTTGTAGTAACCGCGCAGGACGTTGTCGCCCTTGACGACGAGCTCGCCGACATGGCCGGGAGCCAGCGCGGTGCCGTCCTCGCCGACGATCTCCACGGCGTTGCCGACCGGCCGGCCCGGCGAGCCCGGCTTGCGCGGCTCGGGCGGCATGGGGTTCGACAGGATCGGCGCCGCCGTCTCCGTGAGCCCCATGGTCTCGATGAGCGGCACGCGAAACGTCTGCTCGAAGCGCTCGTGAATCGAGGCCGACAGCGGCGCCGAGGCCGAGCGCGCGAAGCGCAGTCGGCGCAGCTCGGGCGTCTCGCCGAAGCGGTACGGCTCCTCGGCGGCGCGATCGAGCAGGTAGTGGATGATGGTGGGCACGGCGCTGAACCACGTGCAGCCGTGCTCCACCACGAGCGTCCAGAAAAGGCTGGCGTGGAAGCGATGCGGCATGACCACGCTGCCGCCGCTGACGAGCGGCGCCATCACCGTCACCACCTCGCCGTTGATGTGATAGAGCGGCAGCACGCACAGGCCCCGGTCGCCCGCCTCGAGCCGATGGGCGGCGACGGTGTTGCGCCCGCCGGCCAACAGGTTGCCGTGGGTGAGGACGGCGCCCTTGGGCACGCCGGTGGTGCCGGAGGTGTACAAGAGCAGGGCCTCGGCGTCGGCGTCGCCGGCGGGCCGCGGCGCGGACGCCGGTGTCGAACCGGGCGGCCACGACGGGCCGTGATCCTCGCTGGCGTCGATCACGCGCACGGCGCGCGACAGCGCCTCGACCAGCGGTGCGATGCGCTCGCGGTAGGCGGCGCCGACGAACACCACGCCGGCGTCGCAATGCTCGAGCACATAGGCGAGCTGCTCCGTGCCGGCAACCGCGTTGAGCGGCACGGTGACCAGGCCCGCTCGCACGGTGGCGAGAAACAGCAGGGTCGTCCAGCAGCCGTTGTCGAGCAGGAAGGCCACCTTGTCCCCGGGCTCGAGGCCGAGGCCGTAGAGCCTTTGCGCGAGCTCGTCGAGGCGCTGGGCGAGGGCTCCGTAGGTGAGCGTCAGCCCGGGCTCGGGCGCCAGCAGGAAAGCGGCCTGCGGGCGCTCGGCCGCGTTGCGCGCGATCGCCTCGCCGATGCTCGCGTCGACCGGCGCGCTCATGGGCGCGCGGGCGCGGCCGGCGCGCACTCGCTGCCGCGGGGTCGTTGCGTGCGTGGCGGGCGCACGCCTCAGTCGCGACCGTGCTTGGCGTGGAAGGCGCCGAAGAGCGCCTCCTCGCTGGGTTTGTCCTCGGGGATCACGGTGGAGAGGTGGGTGATGTTGAGAAAGTGGCGGTAGTTCAGGTTCTCGGTGATGCTGTTGCCGCCCCACGTGCCGCAGCCCATGCTCAAGGTGAAATTGAGGCCGCTGTCGAAGCCGCCGCCGTTGCCGAACGTGTGGGCCTGATTGACCAGCACCCGCACCACGTCCACCTCCTCCGCCAGGCGCCGCGCGTGGGCGGCATCGCGGGTGTGAATGCCGCAGGAGTGGCCCGCCCCCTGGAAGGCGAGGATCTCGCGCACGCGCTCCACGGCCGCGTCGAAGTCTGCCGCGCGGTAAATCGTGAGCGCGAGCGAGAGCTTCTCTCCGGAGAACGGGAAGCCGGGGCCGACGCCGTCCTCCTCGACCATGACGAAACGGCAGCCGCGAGCGCTCTCGGGCAGGCCGGTGCCGGCGGCGAACACGTCCATGTCGCGCGCGATCAGCTCGCGGTTGAGGTGCCCGTCACGCCACAGCTGCGCGGCGATGCCGCGTTTCTCGGCGTCGCTCGCCCGGTATCCGCCGGCACGCTCGAGCGCCTGCAAAGCCTCGTCGTAGACCGCCTCGAGTATGACGAGCGCGTTCTCCGACGAGCACGAGGTGGCGTTGTCGAAGGTCTTCGACGCGCAGATCAGCCGCGCCGCGGCATCGAGGTCGGCGCCGGCGTCGATGACCACGGGCACGTTGCCCGCGCCGACGCCGATGGCCGGCGTCCCGCTGCGGTAGGCGCTGCGCACGTTGTTCTGCGAGCCCGTCACCACGATGAGATCCGCCGCCTGCATCAACGCCTGCGTCGAGGCGCGCGTGACCGGTGCCGGCAGGATCTGCACGAGATCGGGCGGCGCACCGATACGCTCGAGTCCCTCCCGCATCAGATCGACGGTGCGATGCGTCGTCGTGTAGCCCGACGGCGACGGCGCGACGATGACGGCGTTGCGGCCCTTGAGCGCCATCATCGCCTTGTTGACCGGGGTCGCGGCGGGATTGGTCGACGGCGTCACCGCCGCCACCACGCCGACGGGCTTGGCGTACTTGACGATGCCCCGGGCGGCATCCTCCTCGATGACACCGACGCTGCGCACACGCATGAGGTCGCGCAGCGTGCCGAAGGTCTTGCGCTGGTTCTTGGTGATCTTGTCGGCGACGTTGCCGAGCCCGGTGTCGGCGACGGCGAGCTCGGCAAGCTCGCGCGCGTGCTCGGGCTTGTACACGGCCCACGCCAGCGCGGTGACGGCCTCGTCCACGCGCGCCTGGTCGGCCTCGGCGAGGAAGCGGCGCATCGCCCGGCGCGCGAGCGCGACGAGGGCGGCCACCTCGTCGTCCGCCGGGACGTCGCCGAGAGGGGCGCGGCGGACCTCGGGTCCGCGACTCACGGGCGCCCCCGCCGCGGCGGGCGCAAGGCGCGCCAGTAAAACGGGTCGCTGCTCGAGAGCGTGCGCACGCGCGCCTGCAGGGCAACGCGCTCGCCGCACTCACAGACCACGGCGCGGCCGAACTCCAGCAGTGTGACGTCGTATTCGCGGCCGCACGTCGGACAGGGCTGGCTCAACGTATGGGCTCCCGGTAAAAATACCGGGGTAAAGTATCACAGTGCGCCGCGGCGCACGATGTCCTCACCGGTTCGACAGTGCCGCTCAATTCCGGCCCAAGGGGTGACGCCATGAGTAGAGTCCGATCGCCACGCGCCCGACGTCGTCGGGTACACGTTCGCGCTGCAAGCCGCCTGCTGCGGCTCGGCGGCATCTGCCTGCTGCTGGGCGCGGCGCCGATGCTCGCGCATGCCGGCGAAGCCGACGTCTTTTTCAGCAAGGCGCAAGAACTCATGCAGCGCGGCGAGATCGAGCTCGCCATCGAGCTCTACAAGAAAGGCCTCGACATCGATCCCCAGAACAGCGAGGCGCGCATCGACTACGCCGCGGTGCTGCGCGACTACGGCCGCATGGAAGAAGCGCGCGCGGTCTACGAGACGGGGCTCGGCGCGGATCCGCAGAATCCGAAGCTGCACGTGCGCCTCGCCGACGTGCTGCAGGCCCTCGGCCGCCCCGACGAGGCGCAGGCGCATTACCGCAGCGCCTACGATCTCGCACCCAACTCCGAGGCCGGCGTCGATGCCTACGTCAACCTGCTGCGCATGGAACGGCTCGAGCAGACGCCCACCGAGCCCACCCAGGCGACCATCGAGTGGAGCGGACCCGGGCGCGCACCGACGTCGACGACGGCGCCGGCACCCGACGTGCCCGCCGCCGAGCTGGCGCAACTGCGCCGCCGCCTCGAGGGGGACTGGTGCCTGCAGTGGATCGACGTCTACGTCAAGCGCGACGGCGTGTGCCGCTCGAGCATCGCCGCCGGCGACTTCGTCTTCGTCGACCCGCCGCAACGGGTCTCGTTCCGCTTCGACACCGGCAACCGGCTCGCTTCAGCGACGGGGCTGGAGGAGTACGAGCCGCTGCGCTTCGATGGGCGCAAGACCCGGTCCGTGGACGTCGAGCTCGCCGACCGCAGCGTGGTGCACACCCTCAATTACACCGACGGGCGCTACTTCGAGTTTCATTTCAACAATCGCGAGCGCGCCTGTTTCCAGATGACGGCGAACAAGCGCGGCGACGAGCAGAAGGCGTGCGCCAGCACCTACACGTTCTGCCAGTGTGAGAGCCCGCCGGCGCAGCTGTCGAGCCTCTACTGACCGGGGCGTTGCGATAAGCTCGGCGCACGTCGGGCTTGCGGTGCCGCCGCGGCCCGATGCGTACGCCCCGGCCGCGCCCGACCCCCTGACGGCATTGTCCGCGAAGCAGGCTATGGACGAGATCACGTGGGAAGAGTTCGCGCGCGTGGAGCTGCGCGTGGGCACCGTGGTCGCGGTGGAGGCGTTTCCCGAGGCACGCAAGCCCGCCTACAAGATCACGGCAGACTTCGGCAGCGACATCGGCATCAAAAAGGCCAGCGCGCAGATCACGGCACTGTATACCCGCGAGGAACTGCTCGGGCGCCAGATCATCGGCGTCGTGAACTTTCCGCCGAAGCAGATCGGCCCGTTCCGCTCCGAGTTCCTGGTGACCGGTTTCGTGCAGGACGACGGCAACGTGGTGCTGGCCACGCCCGAACGCCCGGTGGCCAACGGCGTGAAGCTGGCCTAGGCGGCGGGCGCACGCGCACCGCGTTGCCCCAGCCGCCCGGGGCTCACAGGCCGCGCATGTCGAGATCGACCAGTGTCGCCGCGCCGTGCTCGATGCTGCGCCGCAGGCCCGCCACCCGCGGGGCGACGTGCAGCGCGTAGAAGCGGGCCGTGTCGATCTTGGCCTGCAGAAACGCGGCGTCGCCGTCGCCGGCGTCGAGCCGCCGGCGAGCCGCGGCGGCCGCGCGCGCCAGCTGCCAGCCGCCGCAGACCGTTCCCCACAGCATGAGATAGGGTAGCGCCGCGGCGGCAGGCAGGCGCGGATCCCGCGCCGCCGCGCCCAGCACCCAGTCGGTGGCCGCGGCGACGGCGTCGACACCCTCCTCCAGCGCCACACGCACGTCGCCGAGCTCGTACTGCGGCATCTGCGCCAACGCCGCCGCACCCGCGCGCAGGGTTGCGATCAGCTCGCGCGCGCCGGCGCCGCCGTCGCGCAGCACCTTGCGGCCGACGAGGTCGATCGCCTGGATGCCGGTGGTGCCCTCGTAGATGGGCGTGATGCGGGCATCGCGCAGGTGCTGCGCCGCCCCCGTCTCCTCGATGTAGCCCATGCCGCCGTGGACCTGCACGCCGAGGTCGGCGATCTCGGAGGCCGTCTCCGTGCACCAGCCCTTGACGATGGGTGTCAGCAGGTCGAGGAGCGCACCGTGACGCCGGCGCTCGGCGGCATCGGGATGGCGGTGGGCCCAGTCGAACTCGGCCGCGGCGACGTAGGTCAGTGCACGCATGGCCTCGGTCTGGGACTTCATCAGCCAAAGCATGCGCTGCACATCGGGGTGATGAACGATGCTGACGCGTTCGCCCTCCTTCTTGCCCGCCGGGCGGCCCTGCACGCGCTGACGTGCGTAGGCCAGGGCGTGCTGATAGGCACGCTCGGCCACGGCGAGCCCCTGCAGGCCGACGCCGTGACGAGCGAAGTTCATCATCGTGAACATGTACTCGAGCCCGCGATGCTCCTCGCCGACGAGATAGGCCGTCGCGCCGCCCTCGTCGCCGTAGGACATGACCGCAGTCGGGCTCGCGTGGATGCCGAGCTTGTGCTCCAGCGACACGCAGCGCACGTCGTTGCGCGCATCCGGCTCGCCGTTGTCGTCGAGGATGTACTTGGGCACGATGAACAGCGAGATGCCCCGCACGCCGGGCGGCGCGTCCGGCGTGCGCGCCAGCACCAGGTGGATGATGTTGTCGGTGAGGTCGTGGTCGCCGTAGGTGATGAAGATCTTCTGCCCGCTCAGCAGGTAGTGATCGCCGCTGGGCACGGCGCGCGCGCGCACCGCGCTCAAATCGGAGCCCGCCTGCGACTCGGTGAGGTTCATGGTGCCTGCCCAGCGGCCGCTGACCAGATGCGGCAGGAAGCGCGCCTGTTGCTCCGGCGAGCCGTGCAGGGTGAGCGCCTCCACGGCGCTCTGCGTGAGCATCGGGCACAGCGAGAAGGACAGGTTGGCGGAATTCCACATCTCCTCCACCGCCGTGGCCACGAGCCGCGGCAGACCCTGGCCGCCGTACGCGGCGTCGCAGGCGAGCCCGTTCCAACCGCCCTCGACGAAGGTGCGGTAGGCGTCCGTCCAGCCCGGCGGCGTCTGCACGCCGGTGTCGGCGAGACGCGAGCCCTGCGCGTCGCCGACGCGATTGAGCGGCGCCAGCACCCCGGCGGCGAGCTTGGCCGCCTCTTCGAGAACGGCGCCGACGACGTCGGCGGTGGCCTCCTCGAGGCCCGGAAGCGCCGCGACGTTGGACAGCTCGGCGAGCTCGTCGAGGACGAAGTGCATGTCCCGCAGGGGAGCGGCGTACTCACTCATGGCGCGACGGTTTTCCCGGGAAGGTAGCGGCGATGCCGCCCCGTGGCGGAGCCGGGGCGGCGTGCGGGGCGGGATTATAGCCCAGGCGGCGTGCCCTTGACGGGCTGCGATGAGATACTGTATAAAATAACAGTAACTGAACCCCCTCACCCATTCAAAACGCCATGCGACCGCTCACCGCCCGCCAAACCCAGATACTGGAGGTGATCCGCCGTTTCATCGACAGCACCGGCCGGCCGCCGACGCGCGCGGAGATCGCCGCGGCGCTGCGCTTCCGCTCCCCCAACGCGGCCGAGGATCACCTGCGCGCGCTGGCGCGCAAGGGCGCCATCGAGCTGATCCCCGGCGCCTCGCGCGGGATCCGCCTGCTGCAGGGCGCCGCCCCCCAGGCGGCCGGCCTGCCGGTCGTCGGACGCGTGGCCGCGGGCAGCCCGATCCTGGCCGAGGAGCACATCGAGGACCACTACCGCATCGCGCCCACGCTGTTCCGGCCGCGCGCGCACTTTCTGCTGCGCGTGCACGGCTCGAGCATGCGCGACGCCGGCATTCTCGACGGCGATCTTCTGGCCGTGCACCGCACGCCCGAGGCGAGCAACGGTCAGATCGTCGTGGCACGGCTGGACGACGAGGTCACGGTCAAGGTCTTCCGGCGCCGCGGCAACAAAGTCAGGCTGCTGCCGCGCAATGCCGAGCACGCGCCCATCGACGTCGACCTGCGCAAGCAGAGTCTCGTCATCGAGGGGCTCGGCGTCGGCGTCCTGCGCAACGGCAAGCTCTTGTGAGCGACGACGCCCTGTTGAGCCGCGGCGATATCTGGCGCGGGCGCAGCGCCCCCTCGCTCGCGCTCGAGGTCGTCCCCACCGGTTTCGCGGCGCTGGACCGGTTGCTCCCGGGCGGCGGCTGGCCCGTGGGCGCGCTGACCGAGATCCTCGCCGAGGACGAGGACGCCGCGGCGTTGCGCATGACCATGCCGGCGCTGGCGCAGCTCAGTCACACGCCGCGCTGGCTGGCGTGGATTGCCCCGCCCCACATCCCCTATGCCCCGGCCCTGGTCGACATGGGCATCGACCTGTCGAAGGTGCTGCTGGTGCGCCCCCGCGTGCACGGCGACCGGCTGTGGGCGTTGGAGCAGGCACTGCGCTCGGGCACCTGCAGCGCCGTGCTCGCCTGGCCCGGCCGGCTCGACGCCAAAGCCCTCAGGCGCCTGCAGCTCGCGGCCGAGACCGGCCGTAGCTGGGGACTGCTGTTCCGTCCCCAGCGCGAACGCGGCCGCGGCTCGACCGCCGCATTGCGACTGCGCATCCGCCCCTTCCTCGACGGCATCAGCGTGCAGGTGCTCAAGTGCCGCGGCGGCTGGGCCGAGGGCTCGGTGGAGCTGCGCTTCGGCGACAACCCGCCCGCCGACTCCGCATGAGCCGCCGATGCCGCCCGCGGCCGTTGCAACGCTTCGCCCCGGTACGCCCCCACGCCGCGCACCCGATAGCGGCGGCAATGCCCGCGACGAGCGTCATTGCCGCCCGGCGGGGACGGACGAGCTGTGGCTGGGCATTCACCTGCCGACGCTCGCCTTCGACGTCGTCGCAGGGACGCACGTCGTCGCAGGCGAAGCCATCGCCGGCCTGCCCCTCGTCGTCTGCAGCGACGGCGGCCCGCGCGCGGACGTCGTCGCCGGCAACGGCGCCGCCGAGGCCGCCGGCATCCGCGCCGGCATGCCGGTCGTCGTCGCCCGCACGCTGGTACCGGCACTGCAGACGCTGGAACGCGACGCGGCGGCGGAACAACGCACACTGAAGCGCCTGGCCGCCTGGGCCGGGCGCTTCAGCCCCAAGGTCTCGCTCTCGCCGCCGCAGGCATTGCTGCTCGAGGTGGGCGGCAGCCTCACGCTGTTCGGCGGCGTCGAGGCGCTGCTCGAACGGGTGCGTGCGGGCCTCGCCGAGCGCGGCCATCGCAGCCGGCTTGCCGTGTCGCCCACGCCGATGAGCGCGCGGCTGCTCGCGTGCGCTGGGCGGGAGCTGTGCATCACGGACGCCGCGCGCCTGGTGTCCTGCCTGGGCGACCTGCCGACGGCGTGCCTGGAGATCGAAGCGAAGCACATCGAAGCCTTGAGACGGGCGGGCGTATGCTCCCTGCTGGATCTGTTCCGCCTGCCCCGCGACGGCCTCGCCCGCCGCACCACCCCCCGGCTGCTCGTGGCGATGGACCGCCTGCTCGGGCGTCGGGCCGACCCGCAGCCGATCTTCTCGCCCGCGCCCGGCTTCGCGAGCCGGCTGCCGCTGCCGCTGGAGACGACGCGCACCGAGTTCCTGCTGCTCGCCGCCGCGCGCCAGCTCGAGGAGCTCGGCGGCCGCCTGCAGGCACGTGCGAGCGCGATCGAGCGCCTCGACTGGCGGCTCTGCCACGAGGGCGGCGGCACGACGACGATCACGCTGCGCCTGGTGGCGCCGAGCCGCGACACGGGACATCTGCTCGAGCTCCTGCGCGAGCGCCTCGAGCGCGTGCGCCTGCCCGCCCCCGTGCACGAGAGCGTCCTGCGAAGCCCGGCCCTGCGGCCGCTCGGCGGCGTCACCCTGGAGCTGCTGCCGGGCTC
>JABAHS010007107.1_pt1 | contig 40136 bp, 38 predicted proteins | sample 7062111 | NCBI WGS metagenome assembly JABAHS01 (sample SAMN14534600, study PRJNA622989) | marine sediment metagenome | biome: marine biome [ENVO:00000428]; feature: marine pelagic biome [ENVO:01000023]; material: deep marine sediment [ENVO:00002113]; isolation source: pool of 4 deep marine... | reverse complement strand
TGCATTCACGGCAATGAGATGACCATCGATGGTGGCGACGTAAACGCGACCCTTGTAGACGGCGATGCCCCGGCTGAAAGGCGCCCAGATGGTGCCGATCCGGCCACGGTCCACCTGGGGATCATAGACCCACCGCGTCTCGCCGGTGGCCGCATCGAGGGCGAAGACCACATTCCAGGCCGTCGGAAAGATCATGAGCCCGTCGACGACCAGCGGGGTCGCCTCCTGGGCGTGGTAATTGCCGAGCTCTTTTTTCCAGACCAGTCCGAGCTCCCCGACGGTTTCCCGGTTGATCTGAGTCAGCGGCGAAAAGCGGTTTTCCCGGAAGTCGATGCCATGAGCCAACCAGCTGCCCGGCTCCTGCTCCATCGCCGCCTCGATGCGGGCATCGTCCACCATGGCGATGCTCCCAACCGAATGCTCCGGCCCGGCCGGACCCTCGGCGGCGTCAGCCGGCAGCTTTTCCTCCGTCTGCATGAACACATAGGCCAACGCGGCAACGGCGACCACCGCCAGAATGACGATCCAGTTTTTCATGACGTATCCCTCTCCTCACGGGAGTCTATCCCTGACGCCAACGACCCGCCACCAGCTCAGCAGGGACGCCAGAATCCAGGCCGTCCAGCTGGTCTGTTCCGTTCGGGTGAGCGGCGGTATGATCTTGTCGCCAGGAACCGGGAGGCATCATGCGCGCATTCATCTGGATCGCATTGGTCGCGATCGCTGCTGTGGTCTACTTCTTCGCAACATCCAACGCTCCCGATGGGGCTGCGGAGGAAGCACCGACCGCATCCGCCAGTGGCACGCTGGAATCTGAGCGGTCCGTCGGGCTGATAGACGACGCGCGCATCAACGCCGCCGACAGCGAGCCCGGCAACTGGCTCGCCTACGGGCGCACCTACGAGGAGCAGCGCTTCTCGCCGCTGACTCAGATCAACCGGGAAACCGTCGGGGAGCTGGGCCTCGCCTGGTACAAGGACATGGGCACCAACCGGGCCCTGGAGGCCACGCCCATCGTCGTGGACGGCATCATGTTCTTCAGCACCACCTGGAGCCGCGTCCACGCGGTGGATGCGCGCACGGGGGAGACGGTGTGGTTCTTCGATCCCCAAGTGCCGGGCGAGACCGGTCGCAAAGCCTGCTGCGACGTGGTCAACCGCGGAGTGGCCGTTTACCAGGGCCGGGTCTACGTCGGCAGCCTGGACGGCCGGCTCATCGCGCTCGACGCGGCCACCGGCGAGAAAGTGTGGGAAGTGGACACGATCATCGATCGCACCCGGGCCTACACCATCACCGGCGCGCCGCGGGCCGCACGGGGGAAGATCTTCATCGGCAACGGCGGCGCCGAGTACGGCGTGCGCGGCTACGTCACCGCCTACGACGCCGAGACGGGCGAGCAGGTCTGGCGCTTCTACACGGTGCCGGGAGATCCGTCCAAGCCCTTTGAGCATCCGGAAATGGAAATGGCCGCGGAAACCTGGAAAGGCGGCGAATGGTGGGAGATTGGCGGGGGCGGCACGGTGTGGAACTCCATCGTCTACGACCCGGACTTCAACTACGTCTACCTCGGCGTGGGCAACGGTTCGCCCTGGACCCGGGTGATCCGCTCACCGGGCGGCGGCGACAACCTCTTCCTTTCCTCCATCGTTGCCCTGAACGCCGACACCGGCGAGATGCAGTGGTACTACCAGACCACGCCGGGCGACAACTGGGACTACACGGCCGTTCAGGACATCGCGCTCGCCGACATGGAGGTGGACGGCAAGATGCGCAAGGTGCTCCTGCAGGCGCCCAAGAACGGCTTCTTCTACGTGATCGACCGCAGCAACGGCGAGCTCCTGCGCGCCAACCCCTACGTCACCGTGACCTGGGCCACCCACGTGGACATGGAGACCGGACGGCCCGTGGAGAACGAGGCGCTGGATTACACCGACAGTGCCAAGTGGATCCTTCCGGGTCCGCTGGGCGGGCACAACTGGCAGGCCATGTCCGTGGACGTGGAGGCCGGCTTGGTCTACATCCCGGCACTGGAGAACCCGCTGATATTCGCCATGCCGGAAGAGTGGCAGCAGACGGGCGTCTACAAGCGCAATCCCGGCCGCTGGAACACGGGGATAGAGTTCGGTGCCATCACCCAGCTGTTGGTGGACAACATCGCCGAGCAGCCCACGCCTCGCGGCCTGCTCAAAGCCTTTGATCCGCTCTCAGGCGAGGAGCGCTGGTCGGTGGAAATTCCCCACTACTGGAACGGCGGCGTGCTCGGCACCGCCGGCGGGCTGGTCTTTCAGGGCAATGCCATGGGGATGTTCAAGGCCTACGACAAAGCCACCGGCGAAGCGCTGTGGGAGTTCAACACCTACACCTCCATGCTCGCACCGCCCGTCACGTTCGAGCTCGACGGCGAGCAATACGTGTCGATCCTGACCGGCACCAACGATCTGTTCGGCGGCGAGCCCCTGCCGCCGCTGTCGATGCACGCCTCCCTGAAGTACAACAACCACGGCCGTTTGCTGGTGTTCAAGCTTGGCAGCAACGAGCAGCTGCCGGTTCCATCGGTCCGCGACCGAACCATTCCGGCGCAGCTGCTGGCCGACGTCGAGGTCGCCGACATCGCCCGCGGCGAGCGCCTGTACAACGACTACTGCGCCGTCTGTCATGGCCTGGTGGTGCGCTCCAGCGGCGCCATTGCCGACCTTCGCCTGATGTCCGAGGGATCCCACGAAGCCTTCAACCAGATCGTTCTGGAAGGGCTGATGTCCGCCAGGGGCATGGCGGCATTCAACGACGTGCTGACGGCAGAGGATACCGGGCGCATACACCACTACGTCAGAGCACGGGCACACGAGGACCGCGAAGTGGCGCTGGGGAATTCGGAGGAGGCCAGGCTTACCTGGCTGAACTGAACGCTATACGTCCGGGACCGCGTTGGGGAGGCCGTCGGGGACCGACTTGGGCGGCAGGGGCGGCGGCGGGACCTGCACAAACTCGAAGTCCGGGCGGCGCCCACCGGCACCCGTCACGGACTGCTCGACCGCATACCCGGTGGCCTCTTCAGGACGGCCTTCGCCCTCGTCCACCATGCCGCGGCTCAATCGACCATTGAGCCGCTCCCCCTCCTCCAGCTTCTCAAGAGCCTCCTGGGCCGCCCTGGCAGACGCTTCGTCCCAGGGAATCCAGTGCGCCCTGGGGGCCCCGACCGGAAAACCCGCCTCGTCAAGCTCACGCACCCAGAAAAAGATGGTGCCGGGAGCGCCGCTTCCCTTGTCCGGCTCCTCCGCCGTGATCCACAACACGCGGAACGTCTCCGGCAGCGGAGCGGGCGATGCCCAGCCAAGTAAACCCCGATAGCCGAACCAGGCCGACGCGTACAGCATGGTGACCAGCACCACCGCCGTTCCCTTGACCCACGGCGCGAAGCGGGTCGCCAGGTTCAGGCACAGGAGCAGGGCGGCCACGGCCACGTAAGCCAGGGTGAGCCCGAGAATCGGGCCGGTCACGTCTTGCCACCCACTGCCCGGGTCAGGAGCGGCTTTGGCAGCTCGCTGGTGCTCGCGACCTCTCCATCGGCGCCGATGGTGAATCGAACAGCCGTCTGCTCGTCCCCCACGCCGGTGAGCTGCCGGGTGCCGTAGTAGACGAGCGAGACGGTGGGGTTGAGCTTTTCCACCTTGACCGTCACCGGCAGAGGCTCGCTGTAGTTCGACTGATAGTGGAGCAGGTTCACCACGTACTCGCCCGGCTGCAGCGCGCGGACGGTCACCGTCTCCTGATTGATGGGGTTGGAAACCTCCCGGCCGTCCAGCACGATCCGATCCGCGAACAGGCCGCGATCGTCGCGGTCCAGGTGCATGAGCCCGCTGTCCCGGTTGTGATACCACACCAGCTGCCCTTTAGGTCCCTCGACCAGCGTATCGACGTCGTCCGGATGCCGGTCGGCCCACCTCACGGTGATGAGCACCTCGGCTTTCGAGTCGATCTTCCCCTTGTTGCTCGGATCGCTGATCAGGGCGAAGGCGGCGACGAACATGAAGGCAAAGCCCAGCAGAGCGTTGAAGAGCAGGTCGGTAAAGGCGTCCTGCGATTCACGCTGCCGGAAGACGTCATGCCGCATCGTGCTTGAGCCTCACGTCCACCAGCACGGCGAGCCGGGTGGCCAGCTGGGCGGCCGACGCATCGAGCAGATGATATTGCAGCTTGAGCAGCGTGCTGGTGACCAGCCCGGCCAGCGTGGTGTAGAGGGCAACCGCCATGCCGCCGCTCATGGCACTCAGCAGCTGCTGCATGAGGCTCGGGTCGAACTCCTCGATCTCCCCGACGGGGAGGAGCATGAGGATGAAACCGACCACGGTGCCCAGCAGGCCGAGCTTCAAGAGAACGTCGCTGGCGAAATGACCGAACGCGTTCCGATTCGCCAGCTCGTCGCCAAAGGCTTCGAGCAAANNTCTCTCACGTCGACGGCCTGACCTTCGGAAATGCCGTTCTCCAGCGCGACGAATTGCCGCCGCTCGGCGCCGAGCGCACGAGCGAGCCACAGCCAGTGAAGGCTTGCAGCGGCGTAGAGGCCGAGAATGAGATAGGAGATGCGGCTCTTGTCGGAGCTGAGCGCAAGGCTCACCAGACCCTGCTGCTCGGCCAGAAAGAAACCGAACAGCACGAGGCCGACAATGACGAGGGCGCGAAAAACGAGGTTGGCGTCTGTGAGCTTGAACATGGCCCTAATCCAGGAACCAACGGGCTTGGGGACCGTCGAGATGTCGAACGGGCAGGTCCCGAGCATCGTTTGGATCGGCCGCGAGCTCCAAGCTCCCGGCACCGCAGTGGCAGCGTCCCCGAATCACGGCGCATCATCCCCATCCCTCAAACCCGCCAATGCGACCAAGGACGCTAGCAGGTGTCAAGAAGCCCCTAGGGCGACCCGATCACTGGGAACCGACCGCCCTGCCTGCGAAAGGTTGCAATCTGCAGCGCGACATCCCTAAATAGCGCGCTTTTCCCTGTTCATCCGGAGAACCGCCCATGAGCGATTCAGCAGTCGAAGGGGGAGAGTTCGGGTTCGATCCCGACGCCCTGCGAGCAAAATACGCAGAGGAGCGCGACAAGCGCCTGCGCGCTGACGGCAACGCCCAATACGTCGAGGTGACGGGGAAATTCTCCCACTTCCTGGACGACCCCTACGTGGAGCGCACCTCGAGGGAGCCTCTGAACGACGAGGTGGAGGTCGCCATCATCGGCGGCGGCTTCGGCGGCCTGCTTGCCGGCGCCCGGCTGCGCGAGGCCGGCGTCGAGGATCTGCGGATCATCGAAAAAGGCGGCGACTTCGGCGGGACGTGGTACTGGAACCGTTACCCCGGCGCCCAGTGCGACATCGAGTCCTACATCTATCTGCCGCTGCTCGAGGAGGTCGGCTACCTCCCCAAGGAGAAGTACAGCTTCGCGCCGGAAATTCTGGCTCACAGCCGGGCAATCGGGCACAAATACGACCTTTACCGCAATGCCTGCTTTCAGACCGAAGTCACCGAGCTGCGCTGGGATGAGGAAGAGAAGCGTTGGGAGATCCACACGAACCGCGGCGATGCGATGAAGGCGCGCTTCGTCTGCATGTCCAACGGGCCGCTCAACCGACCGAAGCTGCCGGGCATCGAGGGCATCGAGTCATTCAGAGGCCACACCTTCCACACCAGCCGCTGGGACTACGCGTACACCGGCGGCGACCCGAGCGGCAACCTGGAGAACCTGAGGGACAAGCGCGTCGGCATCATCGGCACCGGCGCCACCGCCGTGCAGTGCGTGCCGCACCTGGCCCAGACGGCCGAGCACCTCTACGTCTTCCAGCGCACGCCGTCCTCGATCGACGTGCGCGGCAACCGGCCGACGGATCCCGAGTGGGCGGCGAGCCTCGAGCCCGGCTGGCAGAAGAACCGCATGCATAATTTCAACGTGCTCGTCACCGGCGGCTACCAGGAGCAAGATCTGGTCAGCGACGGCTGGACTGACATCATTCGCAACCTGGGCATCATCTCCGCGCGCCGCGCCCAGACCGAGAACCTCACGCTGGAGGACATGGCAAACAACGTGGAGCTTGCCGATTTCCAGAAGATGGAGCAGATCCGGGCGCGGGTGGACGATCTCGTCGAAGACGCGGAAACAGCCGAGGCGCTGAAACCCTACTATCGACAGTTCTGCAAAAGACCCTGCTTTCACGACGACTATCTACAGGCTTTCAACCAGCCGAACGTGACTCTGGTGGACACCAACGGGAAGGGCGTCGAGCGCATCACGCAGAAGGGGATCGTGGCAAACGGCGTGGAGTACGAGCTCGACTGCATTATCTTCGCGACCGGCTTCGAAGTGGGCACTTCGTACAGTCGCAGAGCGGGCTACGAAATCGTCGGCCGCGAGGGTCAGACCCTGACTGACAAGTGGGCCGACGGGATGAAGACCCTTCACGGCTTTCAAACCAACGGCTTCCCCAACTGCTTTTTCATGGGCGTTACCCAGGGCGGCTTCACCGCTAACTTTCCCCATCTCCTGAACGAGCAGAGCATCCACATCGCCTACATGATCGATCAGACGCGAAACAAGAATGCCCACGTCCTGGAGGCCTCGCCCGAGGCGGAGGCGGGCTGGGTGGAGACCATTCGGCAGATGGCGGTTTTCAACCAGAACTTTCTGGAATCCTGCACGCCCGGCTACTACAACAACGAAGGCAACCCCGAGCTTGCCCGCTCGCTGCTCGGCAGCCAGTACGGCGGCGGGCCCGAGGCGTTCTTTCAGATTCTCAGGGACTGGCGGGACGAGGGAACCATGCAGGGTCTCGATTTCTCCTGATGCCAGACGTTAAGGGCAACGACCGCAAGGGGGCAGACGTGGACAACTTCGAAGGCAGGACGGCCGTGGTAACGGGAGGGGCAAGCGGCATTGGTCTGGCCCTGGCGGAGCGGTTCGCGGCCGCGAAGATGCAGGTGGTCCTGGCGGACATAGAGGAGGCCGCCCTGGATAAAGCGGTCAAGCGCCTGGAGGAGCGTCAGGCGCGCGTCATCGGCGTGCCCACCAACACCATGGTGGAGTCCTCCGTGGCCGAGTTGGCCGATCGCGCCATCGCCGAGTTCGGCAAGGTGCACGTGCTCTGCAACAACGCCGGCGTGGCCAGCCTGGGCGCTCGCGGGCGCGGCATCTGGGAAGTGCCGGCTGCCGATTGGGAATGGGTGCTGGGCGTCAATTTCTACGGGGTGCTTTACGGTATCCAGGCGTTCGTGCCGCACATGCTCGCGCACGGAGAGCCGGGACACATCGTCAACACCGCCTCGCTCGCCGGGCTCTTTCCGGGCGGCGGGACCTACGGGGTGAGCAAGCATGCAGTGCTCTCCCTCACGGAGACCCTCTACAACGATCTCAAAGCCCGGGGCGCGGCAGTCAGCGCGTCCGTGCTCTGCCCGGGCTTCGTCAGCACCCGCATCGCCCATGCCGAGCGCAACCGCCCGGCGGATCTGGGGATCGAGCAGGACGATGCCGGCACCGAGCTCGCGGCTGCGGCAGAAGCGCTCATCGCCCAGGGCAAAGACCCTGCGGAGATCGCACAAGCCGTGCTCGAAGCCGTTTCCCGGGACAACCTCTACATCCTCCCCCATCCGGCGTGGGACGACTTCGTGCGCGCCCGGGTCGATCACGTGCTCGACAGGCACGGCCCGGCGACGCTGGACCCGGCGGAGCTCATGCGCCGGCGTGCCGGGGGAGAGGCGCTTTAGCGCTCGTCGGCGGCGTCCAGCGGCTCGAAGCCAACCAACTCCCGGCCGTGGTCGAGATCGCGGTATCCGTAGCGATTGCGGGAGTTGGCGAAGAAGGTCCCACAGCCCAGATCCTGCGAAGCGCCCAGGGACGCGACCAGCGCGTTGACCACGTCCCTCTGGCTGCACCACACGCTACGCTGCCGCGCGTTCGTGGGCCGGTCCTCGGCGTTGACGAACCCGATCCTGACCGAGACAAAGGAGGTGCCGGTGGTGTCGGCAAAGTGGCGGGCGAGCGCCTCGCCCCAGACCTTGGTGCTGCCGTAGACGCCGCGGGGTCGCGCGGGCATGTCCACCGTGATCATCGGCCAGCCGGCGGGCAGGCCGGCATAGCGGCCTTCCACGAGCGCGCGGTAGGGCTCGTCATGCTCCCATCCGGCGACGGTCGCCCCGCTGGAGGCGAACACGACACGTGTCACCCCGGCATCCACCGCGGCCTGAAAGACGTTGCGTGTGCCCTCCACGTTGGCGACGCGCAGCGCTTCCCAGCCGAACTGCTCGCCGGGCTTGGCAGCCAGATGAACGACGGCGTCCTTGCCCTCAAACGCCGGGCGGATGGCATCGTAGTCGGCGATGTCGGCCTGCCAGGTGCGCACGCCGTCCACGGCCCGGCGGTTGAGCGCTTCCAAGTCGTGGTCGACCGAGAGAACCGGGTGGGCAGCGCCGCCGATGAGGCCGCTCAAGCCGGTGACGAGGAGCTTCACGCTTCCTCCTTCACCGCCTGGACGAGCTTCGGCTCCCAGGTGAGGTATGGAACCGGCTCGTTCCGGAGAAAAGCGCTCATCATGGCATTGACTACGTCGGGCTGCTCCTGCTGTACCCAGTGGGAGACACGCGGCAGATAACGTAAGGTGAGGTCAGCCACGTAGTCGTCGGTGCCACGCGTGGTCTCGACGCCAAGGGCCGAGTCCTCCTCGCCCCACACCATCAGGGTAGGCGTCTCGATGACCGGAAAGCCGAGCGCGCCCTGGCGCCGAAAGCCACCGCCGCGAACGGCTGCCCGGTAATAGTTGATCATGGCTTCCAGGGCGCCGGGCTGAGCCGCATTGCGCCGGTACACGTCCACCACCTCATCGGGGAAACGGCCCGGATCCACGGCCATCCCCCGGAACGCCTCACCCACTGCACGCGCGCCGCGGCGACCCAATAGATTCTCCGGAAGGCGGGGAAGCTGGAAGAAGAACACGTACCACGACCTTCTCAGCTGGGCGAGCGATCGTCCCGATGCTCTGCCCGCCCCAGGGTGCGGAACGTTGCAGATGATCAGCTTGTTCAGGGGACGGGTCTTGCGCATGGCGAAATACCAGGCGACCAGCGCACCCCAGTCGTGGGCGATGAGCACGGTCTCCCGGCAGCCGGAGGCGTCGACGAGCCCGGCCACGTCGTCCATCAGGTTTTCGATGGAGTACGCATCGATGCCGAAAGGCCGCGACGTCAGGCCGTAGCCCCGCAGGTTCGGGGCCCAGGCTCTGAAACCCAGGTCCGCCAGCATCGGCAGCTGATGTCGCCACGAGAAGCTGTGCTCCGGAAAGCCGTGCAGGCACAGGGCGAGCCGCGAGCCGGTACCGCAGGTGTCGACCTCGAACCTGAGACCGTTGGCATCGACGAAGGTCGTCTCGATGCGTGGATCGCGAATGTGCTGCGGAACGATCTCATCCACCATTGCTGCCTCCCTGCTAACCGGGGGTTCGAGAGCCGCCCATGGGCCCCGGACCATAGATGGCTGAATTCCAGATACCGCCGAGAACGGCGCCGATGACTGCGGGCCCGTCAGGCTTTTCGCGGGTCATGTTGTCGTTCGCCGCGGCGTTGTTCATCAGAATCAGCGCTCTGGCCAGCCGATCCGGATCCTCGGCACCACTCCGACCAAGCGCCCGCTGCCTGCGAATGAAGTCCGCCGTGAGGTCAATGAAATAGTCGACGATTCCCCGCTGCCACTGGTGGTACACCTCCTGACTCCCGCCCGCCGCCTGGGCGACCGCGGCGACGCTGCGCGCATGCAGTTCGAACACCTCGAACATGGCCGTGAGGTGTCGCAGGGTGGCCGCGCGGTGGTCGGGCTCGTCGAGCTCTCCCTTGAGCCAGGGGTCCACCGTGCGGCGAATGTCCGCCGCGAACCCCTCGAGCATTCCCAGCACGATCTCATCCAGGCCGGAAAAGTAGTGATAGAAAGACGAACGCGTCATGCCCGTCCGCTTCATCAACGATTCCACGGTGAGCTCAGAAAAGCGGGTGTCCTGCAGGGCCGCCATTGCCGCCGCGAGAATCTCCTCCCGAGCCGCCTTCGGATTCCGCCTGACCCGCGTGCTCTTGACGTTCATGGCCTCGCCCCCACCCGGCGCTCGCGCAGCCCACCGGAACATTCTACCCCGGAAAACCCACTATTGACACAACGTCAATATCTAACCTATTTTATTGACGTTGTGTCAATAGAAGGCGTGGTCGCCATGAACGTTCGATCATCAACGGAGCCCGAGCCCTGGGCAATGGCCAACCGCCAACCGCGCATCGCCATCATCGGGGCCGGGATGTCCGGCATCGCGGCCGTGGTGAAGCTACGCAAGGCCGGCTACACGGACGTGACCGTTTACGAGAAGGCCGACCGGGTCGGCGGCACCTGGCGCGAGAACACCTATCCGGGCCTGTCCTGCGACGTGCCCTCGCGCTGGTACTCTTTCAGCTTTGCGCTTAATTCCGACTGGACACACCGATTCTCCTACGGCCCGGAGATTCAGGCGTACATGGAGAAGGTCGCCGATGACTTCGACGTGACCAGCGTGGTCCGCTTCGACACCGCGGTGACGGAGCTCAACTACGAGGCGCCGTTATGGCGCCTTACGACCGCCACCGGCGAGCAGCGCATCTACGACGTCGTGATCTCGGCCACCGGCATTCTTCACCATCCTGCCACGCCGGACATCGAAGGCCTCGACGACTTCGCCGGGGAGTGCTTTCACTCCGCCCGCTGGGACCACTCCGTGACTCTCACCGGCAAGCGGGTGGGCGTCATCGGCACGGGGTCCACGGCCGCTCAGATCGTCGGCGACATCGCCGCGGACGTGGGCGAGCTACACGTCTTCCAGAGAACGCCCCAGTGGATGGTGCCCATGCCGCAGAAGACCTACAGTCCTCGCTGGAAGCGCACGCTGAAGCTCTTCCCCTTCTTGAATCGCCTGGCCTACCAGTATTACTTCCGGCTGATGGTCCGCACGTTCGCCATGGCTACCGTGGGAGATGCGAAGATGCAGGCGCGAATCAGCGAGGTCGCGCAGCGGAACCTCGAGCGCAACGTGAAAGATCCGGAGCTGCGGCGTCGGCTGACGCCCGACTACCAGGCCGCCTGCAAGCGCCTCATCCTGTGTTCCGACTTCTATCCGGCCATCTCGCGCGACAACGCCCATCTGGTGACCGACGCCATCGAGCGGATCACCCCGAGCGGTGTGCAGACCGAAGACGGCCGCGTCCACGAGCTCGACGTCCTGGTGCTGGCCACGGGGTTCGATCCGAGCGCGTTCATCCTCCCGACCAAGGTGACCGGCGAAGGCGGCGTGGACCTGGAGTCGTTCTGGCAGGGCGCACCGCGCGCGCTGCGGGCCGTGGCGATACCCGGCTTCCCGAACTTCTGGATGCTCGAGGGCCCCACCGGACCCGTGGGCAACATGTCACTCATCACCATCACCGAGCATCAGGTGGACTACGTGATCCGCATGCTCGACCGCATGAAGCGGCGGCACCTGGTGGCCATGACCGCACGGGAAGAAGCGTACCGCGACTACAACTCGGCCATGCAGGAAGCGGTGAAGGACACGGTATGGATGACCGGGGGTTGCACCAGCTGGTACATCGACAAAACGGGGATCCCGAACCTATACCCCTGGGAACCGACGCGCTACCTGAAGTCCATGCGCAAGCCCGACTTCTCGGAGTACCGGGAGGATGCGGGCGAGAAGCCAGCGGAGACAATGGCGGCCGCTTCTGCGCTCAGCGCGCGATCTCCTCGCGCAGCCTGAACTTGAGCACCTTGCCCATTGCGTTGCGTGGCAGGGCCCCAAGGAAGAGCACTTCCCGGGGATGCTTGTAGCGGGCGAGACGTCCGGCAAAGCGCGCGATCAGCTCTGCCTGGCCGATCTCTGCCCCTTCCCTGAGCACCACGCAGGCAACCGGGACCTCGCCCCAGCGCTCGTCCGGTCGGCCCACCACCGCGTACTCGGCGAGCTCCGGCATGTCGGCCAGAACGTTCTCGAGCTCCGCGGGGTAGATGTTCTCCCCTCCAGAGATGACCACGTCCTTCTTCCGGTCGTCCACGTAGAAGAAGCCTTCGTCGTCTGTATGGCCGATGTCCCCCGTGTGAAACCAGCCATCGGAAAACGCGGCTGCGGTGGTTTCCGGGTCGTCGAGGTACTCCGAGAAGAGGTTCGGGCCTTTCAGAACGATCTCGCCCCGCTCGTCCGGCCCAAGGATGCGGCCCCCATCGTCCACGATCCGCGCCTGGCAGTGAATGACCGGCTTGCCCGCCGCCCCCAGCTTGCGGCGAGCCTCTGCAATGGGCAGGCAGATGGCCGTCGGCGCGCTTTCGGTGAGCCCGTAGATCTGGGTGGCCGGCACCCCACGGTCGTGCCAGGCGTTGAGCAACGGATCCGGGACCGTGGACGATCCGGTGCCCACCATGCGCAGGGAGGAGAGGTCCGCGTCCGGCCAAGCCGGATGATCGATCAGGGCGGTGATCACCGCCGGGACCGCGAGAAACATGGTGGGCTTGAGCACCTCGATGGCTCGCAGGGTCTCGCCCGGGTCGAAACGCCGCATCAGGCTGACGCTGGCCCCAACGTAGAAAGCCGGGGAGGTCTGGATGTTCAGCCCGCCGGAGTGGAACAGAGGGAGGACGGTGAGCACGTGATCCGAGGCCCGCATCTCCTGGGCGTGGATGGCGTTCAGCGCGTTGTAGAAAAGGGCGCGCTGCCGGTGCACCACACCTTTAGGCTGGCCCGTGGTGCCCGAGGTGTAGATGAGCAGCACCCGATCGTCGAGCGTTCCGACGTCGTCGAAAGCGCCATCGCTCGTCTCTTCCAGCAGTTCCTGAAAGTCGTACCAACCGAAATCCGACGCAGTTCCCATGGCCACCCGCTCGAGGCCCGGCGCATCGATCGCGTCCGCCAGGGCAGCGAACTCGTCTTCCACGAACAGGAAGCGCGCGCCGCTGTGCCGGAGTATCCATTCGTGCTCGGGACCGGCGAGACGATTGTTCAGGGGGAGCAGGCTGGCCGCGTTGCGGGCGCAGGCGAACAGCAGCAGGATCATCTGCTCGCTGTTGAGGCCGAGAAAGGCGACCCGGTCGCCTGGCCTGACGCCCAGGCCGTCCCGCAGCAGGAAAGCCATGCGGTCCACCGCGGCATCCAACTCGGCGTAGGTGTAAGCGTTCTCGGCAAGACGGAGCGCGGGGCGGGTGCCTGCCCAGCCCGCGTTGTAGCGGATCCAGTCTCCCAGACCGTTCAACGCCTCACCCCTCCAGGCTTTCGCGCCCGAGACGTTCGATGCAGATGTCGGGCGTCCACGGGAGCATGAGCGACCCGCAGCGGGAATCCCGGTAAAGCTGCTCGAGCCGCAGAGACTTGAACAGCGAGCGCCCGCCGCACACGCGGATGGCCTGGCGGCAGATGTCGTTGGCAAACTCCATCACCGTGTACTGAGCAGCGTACGCGCGCAGCCGCTCGTCCTTGCTCGGTTGGTAGGCGGCCTCGGCGATGGCTTTCTCGAAGAGCGCCCGAGCCTGCTCCAGCTTGATCCGCATCTCGGCGACGCCCACCTGCTTGACCGGGTTGCTGCGGGCAGCGCCCGCTGGCGCCCCGCCTTCCACCTCGCCGCGCAGGTACTGACAGGTGAACTCGAAGGCGGCCTCGGCGATGCCGAGGTAGGTGGGGCAGAGTGTCATGAACATGTGCGGCCAACCCAGCGCCGCCTGGTAGTAACAGCCCTGGGGCAGCAGCTGGCCCGCATCCGGCACGAAGACGTCCTCGAGCACCAGGTTACGCGAGACCGTGCCGCGCATGCCCAGCACATCCCAGTCTCCGGCGATGGAGAAGCCGCTCACGCCGTCCGGCACGGACAGTAGCAGGGTGCGACGCACGTCCGGTTCCCGGCCTTCTGTGAGGTCCGTGCAGAGCACGCCGTAGAAGTGCGCAGAGCCGGACAGCGACGCGAAGTGCTTGCGCCCGTTCACCAGCCATCCGCCGTCCACCTTTACGGCAGACGTGTCGAACGCCGCCTTGCCCGCTGCCGCGGCGCTGTTGGGTTCGGAGAAAGGCTGCGCGAAGATGTGGCCCTCCTCGATCACGCCGGCGTAGATCTCCGCCCGGCGGGCCTCGTGGGCCGACCGCTCGGCGTCGCTCATTGGCAGGTCGTCGGCCAGCTGCCCGGACCAGAGCATCGTGGACGTGTGCATGTTGAACGTCAGCGCCGTGGCGCCGCACCAGCGCCCAAGCTCGGCGGAGACGCTGGCGTAGGTGCCATAGTCGGCGCCGAGCCCTCCGTAGCGCCGGTCGATGGTGAGGCCTAGGAAGCCAGCCTCGCGCAGGTCCTCGTAGTTCTCGTCAGGAAACCTTGCCTCCTCGTCGTAGGTCCGCCGCCGCGGCAAGAACCGGTCCCTGCCCAGCTCGCGGGCCATCCCGATCAGCTCCTCAGTCGTCGTCATGAGAGGTGGCCCAGAAATTCGTCTACGGCCCGAGTGAAAGCCGATGGTGTTTCCACGTACGCCAGGTGACCCGCACCGGGCAGGCAATCGTAGCGGCCCGCAGGAATCTGCGCCGCCATTTTTTCCATGGTGCGCGGTGGCGCCGTCTGATCGAACTCTGCTGCGAGGCAGAGCGTGGCCGCGCGAATCTCGCTCAAGGACGCCTGCAGATCGAAGCCGACCAGGCAGGTGAGCACCTGCCGGTAGACGTCCGCCGGGAGAGGGCTCATGGTAGCGACGGCCTCGTCGATGGCTTCAGTTCGGGACGGATCACCAAACATGGCCGTAATCAGCTCCCGGGCGAACTGCGCCGGCGTCTTTCCCTCCTCCAGGGGCTTCAGCCGCGAATCGAGGAACTGCTCCTGCCAATCGCTGCCCGGCTTGCCGAACCTAGCGGTGGTCTGCGCCAGCACGAGGGAGCGCACCCGGTCCGGGCGCGCGAGCGCAAGGGTCTGCGCGACCATGCCGCCCATGGAGTGGCCAATCAGGTGTGCCGAGGGCAGTTCCAGGTGATCGAGGAGCGCGGCGAGAGCGTCGCTGAGACCGGCAAAGGTCATCTCGGCCATGGCCGGAGATCCACCATAGCCGGGCATGTCCCAGGAGACACAGCGGTAGCGTCGGCTCAACTCGGACAGCTGAGCGTCGAAGGCATGTCGGTTCCCACCGATGCCGTGCAGAAAGACGATCGTGTCGCCGCTGCCGGCTTCCTTGAATCCCGGAATGCTCAAGCAAGCTCACCCTGCAGTTCGCCATCCACCACCACCGCTTCACCGTCCAGGTAAACGGAGCAGTTGCGCAGCGGCAGGTCGAAATGGCCGAGCGTGTGACGTCCCGCCACCTCGTTGGCGCCGGTGGAGTAGAGGAAGTTGCCGCCGAAGGCTCGCAACTCCGTGCCGTTGAAGTCGTTGCGGTCGTACATGGTCATGGCATCCCAGCGGGCGGCGTTGTTCATTCCCCAGCCGAGGTGACTGGCCGCATAGGCCTCCCGGTCCCCCCACGCCGCGAAATAGCTGCGCATGAGCTCTGCATCCACGCCGGAGCCGTCAATCTCGGTGACGTAGTCGGCGTCGATGCTCAGCGCGACCGGGTTTTCCAGATAGCGCTTGAAAGTCAGATTGACGTCCCCGCGGTCGAGAACCAGAACGCCACTCACCGCGCCGGCGGCGGGAAAACAGAGACACAGCCCGCCGGGCCAGTGACTCATGATTCCAGGGCGCGCAACGTAACCCCAGCCACCGCCGGCCACCGCTCCTTCCAGGGAGACAGTGAGATCGGTTCCCGCTGCCGAGCTCACCTTCATCACGCGCGCGCCGCGCAGCTTCCTGATGCCCGTTTTGACCCGCGTCTCCAGCGCTTCGTCCGGCTCCAGACGCTCCAGAGCTTCCGGATGCTCATTGGAAATCATGAGCACGCGCGCGCCCCCCTTGAGAATCTCCGGCAGCTCGGGCGCGTGAAGCATGCCCTCGACGGTGCAGTCGACCACCAGCCCGGCCGACGACAGGGCGGCGACCACGGAACGGGATTGACCGATCACGTCCGTGGCCCCGGTGGAGCGAACGGGCACGGCCGCTTTCTGCGGCGGCGTCGGAATCACCAGATGGTAAGGCCTGGCGCCCAGCCTGAGCAGCGCCAGCTCGGCAAGCTGAGCGTTCGTCGGCCGGCTCTGGCTCTCCGAGAGAATGGCGACCTCCTCGTTCTCCGCGACCGCGCACCGCTCGAACACGCGCGCGAAGCAGTCGATCCACTTACCCTCGATACGTTCCTGCAGCATTGCACGCACCCCCAAAACGCCACATTGTACAGGGGTTAGGGACCTGCGGAGTCGTCCTGTGCCGCGCCACTCCGCGCGCTCCTCACGGTTGAGGTATAAAAGGTGCTCAGGGTATTGGGGAGAAAACGAAATGAGCCTGATCCGGTATCCGGTCGTGCAGTACGCGTACGTGGTCGACGACATCGAGGCCGCCTGCCTCGGCTGGGTTGATCTCGTCGGCGCGGGGCCGTTCTTCCTCTCCAAGCACCACGTCTCGCCCGACCACTTCTACCGAGGCGAGCCGTGCGAGGCTGATCTTTCCTACGCTTTCGGTCAGGCCGGCCCGGCGCACATACAGCTCATCGAGCAGCACAACGACGCCCCATCCGTCTATCGGGAGATGGTCCCCGCCGGGCAGACGGCCTTTCACCACTTCGCCATTCTCCCCGCCGACTTCAAGGCCGAAAAACGTCGCTTCGAAGCCGCCGGCTACGCCGCGGTCACCACCCTGACGTCTGCGGCGCGGGTGGCCTACATGGACACGCGGCCAATCCTCGGCTGCTTCGTGGAGCTCTACGAGGACAACGCCCCGCTTCGAGAGACCTTTGCTCGCTGGAAAGCCGTTCATGAGGCCTGGGACGGCAGAACCGACCCGATTCGAGATGCCTGAAGACCACCCGCCCGGCGACTCGCCCGCCCTGCCGGAGTGCGTGATCTTCCAGCCGGAGTCCTTCGTGCCGGCTGCCGACGGCACGGAAATCTGTGCCTTTCTCAATTCCTCCGACACCCGCAGCGGCCCTCTGCGGGACCCGGCCTCCCAAGCGGTCAGCGTGGCCGCCGGGCGGATCGGGCCAGGGGTACGCTCCGCCGTTCACGTTCACCCGGTGCTAACCCAGATCACCTACGTCACGGCGGGCACGCTTACGGCGCTGATGCGGCAGGCGGGCGGCACCGAGGCCTACCGCGTCGAAGTGCCCCCCGGGGCCGCCACCCGGACCGATTGCGGCACACTCCTGCAGCTGTGCAACGAAACGGAAGGGACGGTGGAAGTGCTCTACGTGTCCGCCCCGGCGTACATCCTCGAGACCGCGGCAGACGGATCAGTCCGCTACGAGGATGCGCTGATGCTGGGCGAGGATTGGGACTCGCCCGCCGTGCGGGAATGGAACCGCGACGCCGCGGAGAAAGCACGCTCACGGGCAACGTCGCGCCGCGCCGAGGCGGCCCGCCGGATCGCGGAGCAAGCCAAGCGCTGAGGCGCCCCGCCGAGCGCTAGGCGCGCGGTTCGGCCAGCGCTCTCCGCACCAGGTGCTCGAGAGCCTCGTAGGGTTGCGCGCCCACGACGCCGTAACCACCCGCTACGAACGTCGGCACCCCCGTGATGCCGTAACGCCGCGATCGCGACCAGTCCTCGTCGACGGCGGCCGCAAACGTGCGCTGCTCGAGCACTTCACGCGCGGCGGTGCCGTCGAGCCCGGCTGACTCCGCGATCTCGATCAGCACGTCGCCATCGCCGATGTTGCGACCGTCCACGAAGTACGCGCGAAACAGGGCATCGTGAATGGCTTCGCCGCCCGGCTGCGCGTCCGCCCACTTCCCGAGTTCCTGAGCCAGCCGGCTGTTGAACGTGTGGGTGCGCCTCCCGTAGGGCAGCCCCTCCTCGTCCATCAGGGTCTTCATGCGCTCGTACATCTCGTCCAGATCGATCTCGCGACCCGCGAAGAGCGCTTCGATGGTAATGCCCTCCGCTGGCGTTTCCGGATGCAGGGGAAAGTGAACCCATCGGAGACGAAGATCGAAGCGGACTCTCAACTTTTCAATACGCACGGTACTGAGATAGCACCAGGGTCATATGTAGTCGCTGAAGATCTCCAGCGCCAGCGGTTCAGCCATGGTCGAACCCCCCACCGATTCGCCGCCATCGTAACCCGTCGTTGCCCGCCAGGCCCATCTCTGCTAAATCCCCTGTTCGGCCCGCCCGCATGGTGGGAAGAAGGGCGAGGAGGGGAATCTTTGAAGCGCTGGCTGTGGGCCATCCTGATCGCGGCGCTCGCGCTGGCGATCTTGCTCGGCGCGGCGGCCACCTGGGCGACGCGCGCAGACCTGGGTTTCCTCAAGCCGCGCATCGAAAGGCTCGTTGCCGAGCGGACGGGGCGTTCCTTTGCCATCGGCGGCGTTTTTTCCCTGGCAGCCGGGAAGCGCACGGTGATCGAGGCGGAGGACGTGCGGCTGGGCAATGCAGAATGGGCGGAAGAGCCCGAGATGGCGCGCATTGGCCGTGCGCGCGTGGAGCTCGATCTCTTCTCCGTGCTGGTCGGCCCGCTGACCATCCCCGTCATCGAAGTGTCGGACGCCGAGCTGCTCCTGGAGAACCCGGCCGATCGGGACGGCAACTGGACGATCGCCACCGCCGAGGACGCCGCGGAAGACCCATTCTGGCTGCCCATCCTAGGCGATATCGCGGTGGATGCCCTGTCGGTGACCTACGTCGACCCAGAGCTCAAGCAACCCCTCGCGATCGAGGTGGAGCGGGCGCGCCAACGCTACGATGCCGAGAGCGACGCTCTGGCCGGGTCTTTGAGCGCCACCGTCAACGGCCGCCCTGTGGCCGTCAACTCCAGTCTCAGCCCTCTGGCTGCCGTGATCGCCGGGCAGGAGTTCGACTTCGAGCTCTCTCTCAAGGCCAAGGCCGTGTCTCTGACTGCCCAAGGGCACATGGACGACCTTGCCGCGCCCCGCCGTCCGGCCTTGACCGTGCAGCTCACGAGCCCCGACGTCGACCTGATCACCAATGCGCTGGGTGCGGCGGAGTTCGGCGACGGGGGGCTGGATCTGAGCATCGAGCTGAGACCCGGTCCCGAGGCCGTCACGCTCACCGCCGACGGGGATCTGGCCGGCCTGACGGTGAGCGTGAACGCCTCGGCCGATGACTTGAGCTCTCTGGCCGAATCCAGCCTGCTGGTGAGCGTTCAGGGCCCCCATTTCGGTCGCCTGCTGGACGTATTCGGGCTGGAGGGGCTGCCGGACGATCCGTTCCGGATGGGCGGAAGGGTAGAGCGTTCCGGCTCGACGCTGAGCCTGGACGACGTCGTGCTGGACGTGTCTGGCAACCGTCTCGAGATCGACGGGCAGACCCAGGGCTTTCCGGGCATCGATGCCGCATCGCTTCGACTGCGTCTGGAGGGTCCGGAGCTGGGCCGTTTCCAGAAGTTTCTCTCCCTGCCCGACTGGGCGGTCGGCCCCTTCACGGTGGCAGGTTCCATCGAGCGCTCGGAAGCCCAGGGGGATACGCTGGACCTGGCCGTAGCCACCCCGCTGGCCAACGTAAACGCGCGTGGGCCCATCGGCGATCCGCCCGACTACGCCGGCGCCGAGCTGAACCTGACCGCCAGCGGTCGGGACCTCCGCGCCCTGGCGACGACCACTCGAGTTCTGGAACCGGCGGCGCTCGCGGCCGTTCCAGCGAAACCGTTCAGGGCGGGAGGCCGGCTGTCGGCATCCCGTCGGGAGCTTCAGCTGGACGGCGTCTACCTGGAGATCGAGGACTCCCGGCTCGACGTCGATGGAGCTTTGTCGCGGGGTGCCGATCTGGTCGGCAGCCGCATCACCCTCACCGCGCGCGGCCAGGAGCTCGAAGATCTGCTCGCCGACGCCGCGGGCCTCGATTTCAAGCCAGCCCCGTTCGAGGTCAGCGGCACCGTGGAGCGCATGCCCCGAGCCGTGCGGATCCGCGACTTCCTCCTCGCCGGCGAGCCTGGCAACCAGCTACGTCTGGACGCGGAGTTCGGCCTGCCATTTCCCGACAGCCGGGAAGCCGAGCTTGAACTGATCGCCAGCGGCCCAGACGTGTCGGCCCTCCCCGTCCAGCCCCAACGCCTCGATCTAAAGCCGCTGCCGTTCGAAGCCCGCCTGCGGGCCAGCTTGCAGGGCGACCGCCTCACGGTGGACAAGGGGAATCTGATCCTGGGGGAGGCAGAGCTCGACTGGCACGGCACCTTCGACCTGCCGCCGGCGTTTTCCGCCACCGAATCGACCCTGTCCGTCAACGTTCCAGAGCTTGCGGCGCTGGGCAGGCTGGATGGCGAGCCGTTGCCAGCCGCGCCGTTCCGTCTGCACGCCAGTGCCAGCGGCACCCGGAACGCGTTCCGGCTGGACAGCGTCGAGGCCCAACTCGGCGCCTCCAGGCTGACCGGCGATCTGAAGGTGGACGTCGGCGGCACCCGACCGCGGCTGGAAGCGAAGATCCACGTCCCGACCCTGAAGATACCGGTTTCGGACGCCCCCGAGGACGAACGCCCCAAGGCACCGGCGGACGGCCGCCTGATCCCCGATGTCGCTCTCCCGTTCGATCGCCTTTACGCTCTGGACGGCGCGGTCCAGGTGAGGGTGGACGAGCTGAGATTCGGCGCGGTGACCTTTACCCAGGGCTCGCTGGCCGCGGTGCTAGAGAAAGGCGCGCTGACGGTCGACGGGTTCGACATTCGTCCGCCCAGCGGCCGGCTGCAAGGCAGGCTCGCAATCCGTCCGGACGACGCCTCCACGAGCGTCCACGTCGAGCTGCACGGTGATCGGGTGGCGCTTAACGTGGCCGCGAATCTCGAACCTTCTGCTGAGCCTTCGAACCGGGTCGTGTTCGACCTGGACGTGGATCTGCAGGCCACAGGCACAGACACGAGGGCACTGGCCGCATCGCTCGAAGGCCAGATCAGCGCGCTGAGCGACGGGGGTCGGGTCTACAACCGACAGCTCGCGTTGGTCTTCGGCGGGTTCGGGCGCGAGCTGATCGGCAACATCAACCCCTTCATCCGGCAGGATCGTTTCACGGACTTGTCCTGTGTNNGTACCTGGCGGTACGCTCTGACAAGCTCAATCTGGTGAGCAGCGGTTTCGCGAACCTGGCCACCGAACGCATTGATTTCACCTTCAACGCGCTACCAAGACGCCGACTGAGCGTCAGCGCCACCGAGCTGATCAACCCGTATGTGCGGGTGAACGGAACGCTGCTGAAGCCCAGCTTGAGCCTGGACAGCAAGAACGCAGCGGTCACCGGCGGCGCGGCAGCGCTGACCGGGGGCCTGTCCCTGCTGGCTCAGGCCACCTGGAAGCGAACGTTCGGCTCCCGCGACGTCTGCGGTAAGGCCCTGAAAGAGCTCCGCGCAAACGAGAGGGCAGCCGCCAGCGAAGCGCCGGTCACGACACCTTGACCAGCTGAACGCCGAAGTTCTCGCCTCTCAAGACGCGAATCAGCGCGGCGGGCGCCTGACCGATGCCCTGCAGCACGTCCTCTGCGTACTTCAGCTCTCCCGACTCCAGCAGGGACGCCAACCGGCTGAAGGCCTCCTCGAAGCGGTGCGCGAAGTTGTAGACGTAGAACCCGGCCATCTCGGCCTGGCGGTAGACCAGGTTGAAGTAGTTCTTCGGACCGTACCAGTCCAGGTCATGGTTGTACTGGGACGTTCCGCCGCACAGCACCACCCTGGCCCCCATGGCGATGCGGGCAAGCGCAGCATCGAGAATCTCGCCCCCGACGTTGTCGAAGTAGATGTCGATGCCCTCAGGACAGGCCGCGTCTAGAGCCGAAGCAACGTCCTCCCGCTTGTAGTCGATCGCCGCGGCGCAGCCGAGATCGTTGGTCAGCCAGGTGCACTTCTCCTCGCTGCCGGCAATCCCCACCACGCGGCATCCCTGCATTCGGCCCAGCTGACACACCAGGGAGCCCACGTTGCCGGCCGCGGCAGATACCACCAGCGTGTCACCGATGCGCGGCTTTGCGTACTCGATCATCCCGAAATATGCGGTCGCGCCACCGGCCCCGAGCACGTGAAGGAGCGTGCTTTCCGGCATGCCCGGCCTGGCGCCTACCTTTCGCACCGGGTGACGCTTCGCGCCGTCCGACACGGCGTATTCCTGCCAGCCGAGATCCCCGATGACGAGCTCGCCCTCGTCAAACCCGGGGTGGCGGGAGGCCACCACCTGACCGAGCCCGGTGCCGCGCATGGTGGCGCCAATGGGTACCGGCCGACGCGCGATGCCGCCGGAGGTGAGGGCCATGCGAGCCGGCGGGCTCACCACCAGATAGCGCGTGGCGATGAGAAACTCACCTTCCTCCGGTTCGCCTGCCGCCTCGCCGACGAGCTGAAAATTGCCCTCTTCCACCTCGTCGTCCGGACGCGACGCCACCGTCCATCTGCCGTTCTCCATCCACCTATCCTGCCGGGCTGCGGTTGATCAGCACGATACCAGATCCGACCAGCAGCAAAGCGATGACGAACGCGGGCGTAATCTGGTCGTCGAAGATCAACCAACCGAAGAAGACCCCGAACACCGGCGCGAGCAGGCTGAACGAAGCCATGTGGGAGACGGGGTAGATCGACAGGATCCAGAACCAGACCACGAAGCCGATGGCCACGATCACGATCACCTGAAACGCGAACATCCCCAGAATGGCCGCCGTCGGCTCACGGATCGTGTCCCCGAACAATGGCGCCACCGCCAGCAGAATCACCGCCGACACTGCGAGCTGGTAGAGCAGGTTCATCTCCGGCGAGCAGCGCTGCAGCCGGGTCGTGCGGGTGAGCAATGCTATGCTCGCCCAGAAGAAGGCGCCGCAAAGAGCCAGCAGATCCCCGATCCATGCCTGCTCGCCAGCCGATTCGGCGTCAATGCCGAGCCCCAGCGCGACTCCGGCCACCGCGAGGACAAGACCGGCCGCCTTGAGCACGGTCATCCGCTCGCCGGGAACGAGGAAGTGAGCGCCGATGGTCACCCATACCGGCATGACGTAGAAGAACAACGAAACCCTGGCCACGCTGGTGTAATCCAGAGCAAGGAAGAGCAGGCAGAACTCCGCCGAGAAGAGCAGGCCGTTGAGCATCCCCAGGCCCAGGCTTCCGTCGGTCACCGAAAGTCGCTTGCGCATGACGAGCGCGTAGCCCAGAACGGGCACAATGGCACACGCTGATCGGAGGCCGGATTGAAACACCGGGGCGAAGCCGTCGTTGACAAGCTTGACGACGGACTGGTTCAGTCCCAGGAGGACGTTCATGACGATGAGCGTGCTCGCGGCCAGAAAGTCTATGTGGTCTTTGCGCTGCATAGGGCAACATGATAGCCGCAGCAGCGAGGAGGGGGGTCAACGGGCCCAAGGGAGGGAGCCATTGAAGAGGATCATCATCTGTGCCGACGGCACCTGGAACCGGCCCGAGCGAAACCTCGCGGAAGATCAGCCTACCAACGTGCTGCGGCTGGCGAGGGCCATCCGTCCATCGGGCAGCGCAGGCAACGACCAGCAGGTCTTCTACGACTGGGGGATAGGCTCGTACTACGACCCTATCGTCGGCGGGGTGACCGGCCGGGGAATCAACAAGAACATCATGGACGGGTACCGCTACCTGGTGCAGAACTACGCCCCCGGGGACCAGATCTTCCTGTTCGGCTTCAGCCGCGGCGCCTACACGGTTCGCAGCCTGTGCGGGATGATCAACAACTGCGGTATCTTGAAACGCCCTGATGCCCGGCTCATCCAGGCGGCGTTCGATCACTACAAGCGCCCAGGCAGGGCCTACCATCCCGAAGGCGCGCGCGCGCGGGAATTTCGGGCCCAGCATGCCCATCCCGGTCGCAGGATCCGCTTCGTCGGCGTGTGGGACACCGTCGGGGCGCTGGGCATCCCGTTCTCCTTCCTGGGGATGCTTAATCGCAAGGACGAGTTCTACGACACCAAGATCGGCCCTAACGTCGAGATCGCCCGCCACGCCATGGCCATTGACGAGCACCGTGCGGATTTCGAGCCCACGATCTGGCAACAGCGCACCGGCACCGACATCTCCCAGGTCTGGTTCGCGGGCGCCCACGGGAACGTCGGCGGCGGGCTCTACCGAGAAGGCGAAGCCGGTCGGCTGTCGGACGTTGCGCTCGCCTGGATGATCCGGGAAGCGAGAGCCGCCGGCCTGTCGGTGGAGCGCCACCTGGACGGCACCCTACGGCCCGATCCCTTGGCGCCCGTGTACCGGTCAAGGCGGCACATCTACCGCTCCCGGCCCCGGGTGGATCGCCCCATCGACATCGGCAGCAGTCCCGTGCTCGTCCACGAAAGCGTACGCCAGCGCTGGGAAGCGCTGCCGCGCTACCGCCCGCGAAACCTGGCCCGGTACCTGGAGACGAACGGCTGGCCGACGCTGGTCGCCTGAAGCCGTGCGATGCGCGGCGTGTTTCAGCTGCTGCCCTGGTGGGGCTTGTCCGCCCGGGCCTGCGTCTTGATCTTCTCAGCACCCGTGGGCTCCACGGCGAGACCGTGCATGATGCGCATGTGGGCGTGGCCAACGTGATGCAGGTTGAATGCCGATTGGATGGCCGTCCACATCCCCTGAGCATCCAGGGACTGGTTGACGGCGAGCTTCGAGAGCTTCAGCCCCATGCTCGGCTGCCGCGCGATCTTTTCCGCCAGCGCCAGGGTCTCGCTCATTAGGTCCTCCCGTTTGACCACGCGGTTGACCATGCCCAGTTCCTTGCCCTCCTGGGCGGATATCGACTCCCCCGTGTACAGCATCTCCTTGGCCTTGCGATGCCCGACCTCCCAGGCGTGCACGAAATACTCATGGCCGTTGACGCCGAACGTGACGACCGGGTCCGAGAACTGGGCATCCTCGCTGGCCACGATCAGATCGAACGGCCAGACCAGCATCAGTCCTCCGGCGATGGCCTTGCCCTGAACCGCCGCGATGGTCGGCTTTGGCATGTTGCGCCAGCGCCAGCAGAAGCCGATGAAGACCTCCTGCTCATGGGCCATATGGCCTTCCTGGCCGGGCTGGCGGAAGCCACCGACACCCATTTTCGGAGGCCCGAAGTCGCCGACGCGGCCCCCGCCCTTCAGGTCATGGCCGGAGGAAAAATGAGGACCGTCGGCGCCGATGATCACCACCCGAACCTCGTCGTCCTGCATGGCCGCGTCCAGCGCCGCGTCGATCTCGTAGAGCATCTGCGTGTTCTGCGCATTTCGGCTCTCTTCCCGCGCCAGCATGATGCGCGCCACGTGGTCGGCGGGCCGCTCGTAGCGGATCGTCTCGAACGGTTGCTCAATGGCACCCATGACTTCCTCCCCCTGAATCTTCAGAAGCCCTCGCGGATCAGCGGGCCGGGCTTCGTTTGCTCGTCTGCTCTTCCCTGCGCCAGCCGACGCAGCGACTGCCGACTCTAATCGCTGGCCCATTGGCCGGCAACTTTCAACCTGACGAGGGCAACCGGCCAATCCGCACCGGGCGTTGCGCTTTGCGCCCGCAACGCTCACAGTCTCCAACATGTACACCCTGCTGATCACGTTTTTCACCCTGGCCATCGGCTTCTCGTTTCTCTGCTCGCTGTGGGAGGCAGTGCTGCTGAGCATCACGCCGGCCTACGCGGAGATTCAGAAGCAGCACGGCTCGGCCATCGGGCGCCACCTGAGCACCTTCAAGAGCAACATCGACCGACCCCTGGCGGCGATCCTCACGCTCAACACCATCGCCCATACCGTCGGCGCCATCGGCGTGGGCAGCCAGGCAGCCGCCATCTGGGCCGATACCAGCCCCTGGGTCACCAAGGCCATCATCCCGGTGGCGATGACGCTGGCCATTCTGATCCTGTCCGAGATCATCCCAAAGACCATCGGCGCGACCTTCTGGAAGGAGCTAGCGCCCTTCACGGTGCGATCGCTGCTGGTCGTGATCGCCGCCCTGGCCCCGCTCGTGTGGCTGAGCCAGCAAATCACCCGCATTCTCAAAAGGGAGGCCACGGAGAGCATCCTTTCGCGCTCCGACTTCCTGGCCATGGCGAAGATCGGCGAGCGCGCCGGCGTGTTCGAAAAGTCGGAATCGGAGATCATCAGGAACCTCCTTCGCTTCGAGCAGGTTTGCGCAAAGGACATCATGACCCCGCGCACGGTGGTGGTTGCCGAGCCGGAAACCCACACGGTGGCGCAGTTCTACGCCGCGCACGATCAGCTGCGCTTTTCACGCATCCCGATCTTCAGCGACGCAAAGGATCACATCATCGGCTACGTGCTGAAGGACGAGCTCCTGTCCAGCCTCGTCCAGGAGGAAGGCGAAAGGACGTTGGGTGAATTTCGCCGGGACATCTTCGTGGTCAAGGAGGACCAGCCCCTGCCGGAGCTGTTCTCACGGCTCGTGGAGAGACGCGAGCACATCGCGCTGGTGATCGACGAGTTCGGCGGTATGGCCGGTATCGTGACCATGGAAGACGTGATCGAGACGCTACTCGGTCTGGAGATCGTCGACGAGTCCGATCAGGTTTATGACATGCAGGCCCACGCACGGGCGCAGTGGGAGCGGCGGGCAAAAGCTCACGGGCTCACCGAAGCCGATCCGGGCGACCCGACGTCGTCCTGACCCACGTCCGCCTTCCCGCGTCGGGCGACGTCAGCCAGCCCCGCGATACATGATCCAGGGCAGATCCAGGAACGTCCGGATGCCGGGCGGCGCCTCACACACGTAGGGGATGGCATTCACCGCGTGCATGGCGGTGGCGAGCAACCCGTCGCTGACATAGTCCGCCTCGAACTCCACGTGAACGCGCGGGACCCCGTGCACGGTGACGGCGTGTCGGCCATGCGGCCAATCGGGGGCGACGTCCGCGTGCATGCGCCACACGGTCTCGTGAATCACCCGCTTTTCGCCGCCGGACACGCCGGCCCACTCCCAGTGCTGACCGGCCACGGTCCCCTGGCGAACCAGGCCGGCGGCCGTTTCGAGATCACGAGGCGCCAGCTCGAAGCTCACCTGCTCCACCACGTCGTCGAGCTCGATCCCCAGACCGTCGGCTACCATCTGCACGCTTTCCCTGAACAGGCCGTTCAGCCAAATGCGCCGGCGCTCCCCGGACCGCTCGAAGGCTTCTAACGTGGACCCGAACCCCATGGATTCGAACATGATCTCTTCAGACGGGTAGCCCTGAAAATTGGAGATCTCCAGGACGTGAACACGATCGATCGAACGCGACAAGCCGCTCATCGTTAGCGGCACCAGGTCTCCCATCCACCCGGGGTTCAACCCGGTGGAGTGGAAGGTGGAGGCGCCGGCGCGGCAGGCGTCCTCCAGCCGCCCGACCAGCTCGGGCCCGTATACCTTCGGATACATGTAGCCGACCACGGTGATGACGTTCTTGCCCGACGCGAGCATCCTGCATATGTCCTCGACGTCACGATCGGGATCGTCGCCGTAAACGAGCGACGCGAGCGGAGCGTGGATGACCACGTCCGCATCCGATTCCAGCACCCTGTCCACGTCGTCGGTGGCAAGCACGCCGGTGGCGGAGATGCCGAGCAGCTCGCCCACGTCCCGGCCGGCCTTGGCCGGCGAGAGGGTATGCAGACCAACGAGCTCGAGGCCTTCGCGTTCGAGCACCGCCAGGGCGGCGTGACGTCCCACCGTGCCGCTCGCCCATTGGAAAACCCTGGTCATGTCGGTCCCTCCCCGAGCGCTGGCTAGGACATTCTCAATATGGGCTTGATCACCTCGCCCGTGACCGCGCTGTCGTGAACGGCCCGGTCGATATCTGCAAAGTCGTAGTACCGCACCAGCCGGTCGTAGGGCAGGCGCCCGTTCCGGTAGAGCGAGGCGAGGTAGGGCACGAAGGTGTGCACGTTGGCCTCGCCCAGCACGACGCCGCGTATGCCGCGGCCGAACCCCACATGGTCCATGTCCAGAGGGAATCGGGTACCCGCCGTCGGCGCGCCGACTTGAGCACACCAGCCGGGCCGCCCGAGACACTCTACCGCCTGCTCTATGGCCGCGGGGTGACCCGAGCACTCCACGGAGAAATCGGCGCCGCCCCTCGTCCGCTCGACGATGCGAGCCGCGACCTCCTCGCTGCCCGCGTCGATGCAGTCCGTGGCGCCGAGATCCCGGGCCACGTCCAGCCGTGACAGGTTCGGGTCCACGACGATGATGGTCTCGCAGCCGGACAACACCGCGCCCATGACGGCGGACAGGCCAACCGTGCCGACGCCGAACACGGCAATGCTCGAGCCGGGGCCCGGCTTCAGAGCGTTCATTACCGTGCCGACCCCAGTGGTCAGCCCACAACCGAGCGGGCCGAGCAGCTCCAACGGCAGGTCCTGGGGCACCTTCACGGCGCTACGCGCGGGAGAGATCGCCGCGGTCGAGAACGACGACTGGCCGCAGAACCTTCCACGAAGGGGCTCGCCGCGGCAGGTCAGCGGGCTGGTTCCGTCAGTGCGGAAGCCGGTGAGGTTGCGATCGACGAACTCGTCGCAGTAGGAGGGCAGCCCCGAGTGGCAGCGTCGGCAGACGCCGCACGAGTCGCTGCTGAGCACTACGTGATCGCCCGGCGCGAGATGCGAAACCGCGCTGCCAACCGCCTCGACGATGCCGGAACCCTCGTGGCCTAGAACCATGGGCAGCGGCAGCTTGACCGACTGCTCCTTGACGGCGACGTCGGTATGACAGATCCCGGAGGCGACGATGCGGACCAGCACCTCGCCGGCGCCCAGCGGCCCGAGCTCTACCTCCTCGAACGCGAAGGGGGTGTCCGGGCCGGACGCGACGGCTGCAAGGGCGGTAGTCATGTCATTTCTTCCCCTGCTGCTCGCGATAGGCCTCGATGTTCCGGAGAGTTTCGCGCGCGGCCTCGTGCGCCTGCTCGGCTACGAGACGGCGGCGCAAGGCCTTGTTGGCAATCTCCGGGGCGACGTAGCCGTCGTCGTCGTGGCTCAGGGTCGTTCCCGGCGCGACGACCTCGTCGATGGCATCGAGCACGTCGTCGCCGAGCAACACCTCGGCACCCTCGAGCAGGCCCTGAAGCTGCTCGGGCGTGCGCGGGCCGATGATGGCCGACGTGACGGCAGGATGGGCACAGACGAAGGCGATGGCCATGTGCATGAGGCTGATGCCCGCCTCGCTCGCAACCGCCGCCAGCCGTTCCACCAGATCCAGCTTGAGCTGGTTGTCGGCTCTGGACATGTCGTACAGGTGCGGCTGGAGCTTCTGCCGGTTGGTGTCGTTGGGCGGCGCGTCGCGTCGCCACTTGCCGGTAAGCCAGCCCTGTGACAAGGGACTCCACGCCACGACCCCCATGCCGTACCGCTGGCAGGTGGGGAGTATGTCCGCCTCGATGCGACGGGCAAATATCGAGTAGGGCGGCTGCTCGACGACGAAACGCTCGCGGTGACGCTTCTCCGCCACCCACTGGGCCTCCACGATCTGCTCCGCAGGGAACGTTGACGAGCCGAGCATGCGGACCTTGCCGGAGCGGACCAGATCCGAAAGCGCGCCCAGGGTCTCGTCGATGTCGGCGGTCACGTCGGGCCGATGAACCTGGTAGAGATCGATGTAGTCCGTCTGCAGACGCTTCAGGCTCGCCTCGACCTCGCGAGTGATCCAACGCCGCGAGTTGCCACGATGGTTCGGGTTGTCGCTCATGGGCAGGCTGAACTTGGTGGCAAGAACCACGTCGTCGCGCTTGCCGACCAGCGCCTTGCCGAGAATGGATTCCGACTCTCCGTGGGAGTAGACGTCCGACGTGTCGAAATAGTTGACGCCCGCGTCGATCGCGGCATCCACCATGCGCGCGCACTCGCGCTCGTCCGGGTTTCCGAAGTAGCCGAACATGCCCGCACCGAAACAGAGCTTGCTGACGCTGACGCCCGTCCGGCCAAGAACCCTCGTCTCCATGCCCGTCAGCCCTGCTCGCGGATAAGGTCCGTAACGCCGTCCCACTCCTCGTGCTGGCGCTTCCAGCCATCAAATAAGTCGCGGATGATCGGCGCGTCCCCATGCAGCTCAACGTAGCAGCCCATGTCGTGACGGCAATCCATGTAGGCCACGTAATCGCCGCCCCAGAGGGTGCAGGCGGTCTCGTAGCCCGCCTCGTTGAACCGCTTGATCTCGCCGTCCACGTCGTGAACGAGCAGCCCGATGTGGTGGAAGCCCTGCTCGCCGGCCGCGTACATCTCCCGGTAGATCGAGGGCGTGTCGTCGTGCTGAGCGATGAACTGGATATGGGCGGGACCGGCCTGTCCGAAGGCGTAGCTCACGTCTGCCTCGACGTGCTCGCCGCGGTACAGGAATCCTTCGGCGATGTGGTGGCGCACCACGTGGAACGGTCCCGCGCCCACCATGCGATTCCACTTGTGACAGGCTTCGTCGATATCGTTGACGAAGTACGCGTACTGCCAGACGGGATGCCGGATGATGCTCATGGTGTCTCCCCTAATCTATCCACCTTATACCCTGACCAAACGATAGCAGACTAACCCGACGCCGCCGAGTGCTGTAGACTCGGGCACGAAACCGACAGCTCGAAAGGGGGAGACATGTCCGTGCAGAACGGCGAGCGGTTCATTCGTTTCCTTAGAAGCGATCCGCAACTGAGAGAAAAGGTCAAAGAGGGCGGCTGGGAGAACTTTCAGGAAGTCACCGCCGATGCGGGCGCTTCCTGCACGACCTACGAGGTCGTCGCCGCGCTCATCCGCGAGATTGAAAACGACAGCTGAACAGGAAGGACAACCGATGGGAAAGAAACTGGTGCTGGTGGGCCTTGTGGAGCCCGAGACCGAGGATCTGGTGGAGGCCTTCAACGAATGGTATCTGGGCAACCACGTGGAAGACACCTACAACTGCCCGAACATCACGTCCGTGCGCTGCTTCAAGGCCGTGCGGGGATTCCTCGGCGACCCGCCCTCCGGGTACCTGACCATCTACGAGTTCGAGGGTGAAGACGCGGAAGAGGCCGAGCGCATCCTGGGCCAGTACCAATCCGATCCCGAGGCGTGGCCCAAGCGCGAGCCGAACAACAACTCGATGAAGGTCGTAGGCGCCGGCTGGTACGCAGAGGAGATCGCCTTCGGCTGAGCCCGGGCGCGGCGACTTATCGATGCCCCACGTCCGAATCAACGGAGCCCGACTGTGGTACGAGGTCCGCGGCTCCGGCGAGCCCCTGCTGCTGCATCACGGCTACACCGCATCACGGGTCAATTGGCTCCCCGTCGCCGAGCGCCTGCAGGACCGCTACCAGATCGTTCTCATGGAGTGTCGGGGGACCGGGGAGAGCGAGCACACCGCTGAGGGATACAGCCTCGAGCAATACGCGGCCGACGTGGTGGGTATTCTGGATCACCTGGGCCTGGAGCGGGTGACCTTTGCCGGTCACAGCATGGGCGGCGGCATTGGCTACCTCCTGGGTCTCGACCACGCTCATCGACTGGAACGCCTGGTGCTCATGGCTCCCATACCCGCCGCGGGCATTGGGGGCCTCGATCCGGATGCCAGGCAGCAGCGCGTCCAGCTGCGCCGCGACGAGAACCGGGAAGCCCTGCTCGCCGAGTACCGGGCCGCGCGCTTCCGCCCGGACGTGGAAACCGAAGACTGGATCGAGAGCCGAGTCGACCACGTGCTCGGCGTCAGCGACGGCCACTACGAGGCGAGCGCGCAGTCCATGGTCGACCTGGACGTGGGCCACCGCCTGCCGGAGCTGCAGTTGCCGACCCTCATGCTTGCCGGTGCCGTGGACGAGCTGCTGCGCGCGAATCTTCAGGACTTCCTTGCGCTGCCCAACGCCACTTTGGAGGTGCTCTCCAGGGCCGGCCACGAGGTGGCTGTGCACGAGCCGGACGCCGTAGCCCGAGCCATCGACGCCTTCATGACCCACGGCCCCGTCACGGCCCGGAACATCCGGGAGCGGATGGCGTCGGACTCCACGTGAGCGCCTCGCCGATCCGTCGTCGCTGGCAGGTAACAGACGCCTTCGGGGACGGGAACATCGATATCGCCGGCCTGGATTGGGGCGGCAGCGGGCCCCTCGCGCTGCTGCAGCACGCCAACGGGTTCTGCGCTGCCACCTGGGGCCCCGTCGCCGCCGGGCTGACCGAGCGCTACCACGTCGTCGCCCTTGATGCTCGAGGACATGGAGACTCCGGCAAACGGCCAATTCCAGGAGGTTATCGATGGAACTTCTTCGCCTCGGATCTCACCCAGGTGGCGCAGCAGCTGCTCGACGAGACCGGCGAGCCCGCCATCGACTTCGGCATCGGCAGCTCCATGGGCGGCATCGTCACCGCGGCCAGCGAGGCGCGCAACCCAGGGCTCTTCCGGCGCATCGCGATGCTCGACCCGCCGCTCCATCCGGGCCCGGAGCTGCGTGAGAGGCTTGGGCTGGGCATCGCGACGCCGAACGCGGACCTGATCGCCATGACGAAAAAGCGAAAGGCCATCTGGCCGTCCCGGTCGGTCGCTCGTCAGGCCTGGCGGGACAAGCCGCTGTTTCGGGATTGGGTAGGGGCCGCTTTCGACGCTTACCTTGAAGAGGGCCTGGGCGACCGCCCGGACGGGAAGGTGGCCTTGAAGTGCGATCCCGGCGTGGAAGCTTCCATTTTCGAGACCACCGGTTCTCTGGACACCTTCGAGCTCGCCCCGGGCGTGAACGCCCCCGTGCTGCTCGTCCGTGCCCTCCACGGGCGAGCGCCGGCGATCGCCTTCGAGCACCTCGCGAGCCTTCTGCCGCGCTGCAGCTACCGCGTGGTGGACGCCGGCCACCTGCTCCCTATGGAATCGCCCGACCTGACCCTTGAGCTCCTCACCGCGTTCGCCGGGGAGGGCTGAGCCAACGGCGCACCCCCCGAGCCTTCACCCGGCTTCGGCGGGCGCCAGCCCCTGCTCCAAAAGCAGCGAGCGCACCGACGCATCCCGTCCCCGGAAGCGCCGATAGATGTCGCCGGCCGGCAAGCTCCCGCCGAGACCGAGCACGGTGTCGCGAAAGCGTCCGGCGATCTCTTTGAGCGCCGCGTCGTCGTCGAGCCCTGCCTCCTTGAACGCCGCGAACGCATCCGCAGCCAGGACCTCCGCCCACTTGTACGAGTAGTAGCCAGCCGCGTAGCCGCCGGCGAAAAGGTGTCCGAAGGCGGGCAGCGTGCTCTCGTCGTCCAACCTCGGGGCGACGAGGGTGCTGCGCGCGATGTCTTCCTCCATCTCGAAGGGGCTCGCGCCGTCATTGCTGCCCGTGACGCCGAATCTCTGGTGAAGGGTCATATCCACCTTACCGAAGAAAAGCTGACGCAGCGTGGCGGTACCCACCATGAAGTTGCGGCTGTCGACGACCCGATCGAGGGTCTCGTCATCGAGCGGCTTGCCGGTATCGCAGTGGGCGGTGAGGTCACGCAGGAAGGGCTTGTGCTCCATCCAGTACTCGTTGAACTGGCTGGCCAGCTCCACGGCATCCCACTCCACGAGGTTCATCCCGGACGCGCCGCCATCCTCGATGGTCGTAAACATGTGCTGGGTGGCGTGGCCAAACTCGTGAAAGAGCGTGCGCACCTCATCTAGGGACAGCAACGCTACCTTTCCCTCCAGCGGGGGACGCGCGTTCATCACAAACAGCGCCACGGGTGGCGACGACGACTGGCCCGGAGCCGCAAGCACGCGGCTGCGAGACACCACCGTGTTCATCCACGCGCCGCCTCGTTTCTCCCCGGGCCGCGCGTACGGGTCCACGTAGAACCCGGCAATGACCTCACCATCCCTGACCACCTCGAAGAACTCGACCGCGGGATCCCAGACCGGCACGTCGCCGGCCGCCACGCGGCGCACCTCGACGTCGTAGAGCCGGCCAACCAAGGAAAACAGACCATCGAGCACCCGCGGTAGCTGGAAGTACTCCCGCAGCCGCTCACCGTCGTAGGCGTAAAGCGACTCGCGCATCCTCTCGGACCAGAAGGCCAGATCCCAGGGCGCGGGCTCCCCCTCGTCCAGGCCACCCTGGTCCCGCATGAACGTCTTGAGGGTTTCGAACTCGCGCTCCGCTGCCGGACGCGCCGCTGCCTCCAGCTCGTTGAAGAGCTGCCACACGGCATCGGTATCCGGCGCCATCTTGGCATCCAGGCTGCGATCCGCATAGCAGTCAAACCCCACCAGCGCGGACTGCTCCTGGCGAAGCTCGAGGATCTCGGTGAGCACGGGCCTGTTGTCGAACTCTTTGGATGTGCCGCGCGCGCGGAACCACCGGTAGAACCGCTCCCGCAAACCCCGATGCCGCGCATGCTCCATGACCGCAACGAAGTTCACGCCGTTGACCACGAAGTGCCAGGGGCCCGCGGCGTCCGTAGCGCTCTCCACCCCGTCCTCCCGCGCCTTGGCGGCGGCCAGCCCGAGAACGGCGGCGGGCACGCCGGCAATCTCTTCCGGCGCTTGCACGCATATGCGCGACGCCTTCTCCTCTCTCACCAGGTTCACCGAGAAGTCGTTGCTGAGCTCGGACAGGCGCTCCTGGATCTCCTTGAAGCGCTCCTTAGGCGGACCTTCCAGGTGCACGCCAGACCGTTCCATGGCGCGGATGGATTCCGTCACGATTCGCTGCCGAGCCTGGCCCAGCGCCGACCAGTCGGGGCCGTCGCGCAACCCAATCAGACCCTCGTAAACGCCGCGGCTCTGACTCATCCGATTGAGCAATGATATGTAGGCGGGGCGAATCGCGTCGTAGGCGGCCTGCAGCTCGTCCGAGTACTTTACGCTGATCAGGTGCGTCACGGCGCCGATCACCTGACCGATACGCGTCTGCTGGCGCTCCAGAGGCTCCATGAGCCCGGCCCATGATGGCTCGACGGCGCCTTCCAGGGCGGTGAACGCGGCTTCGCTATCTTCGAGCAGAGCGCGAACGCCCGCCTCCACATGGGCCGCCGTGATGTTCTCCCAGACCGGCAGGTGCCCGATGGGTCCATGTTCCCGGGTTGCCTCGATGACGGCCAGGCTGCTGGCACCCGCGCCGGCTGCCGATTTGTCCACGATGATCTCCTTGGCGTGCCTCTCCAGGCCCGCCTGCTTTGCGCGACGAGTCGCATCCACTCGATGTGTCGATTTCTCCCCTCGTTCGCCCGGGGAAGCCCGGCGAGGGGATGCGCATTCTAAGGCGTCATTCTTCCCGGGTCAGCCGGCGGATCAGATATCCGCCCGAGCGCTCGTCCATCTCCAGTTCCAGCAGACCCCGGCTTTCCGCTTCCTCGAGCAGATCGCTGAACGAGCGGAAGCCGTAGAAGCTCTCGTTGAATCCCGGGCGCCGCCGCTTTAGCGTCTGTTTCACCATGGATCCCCAAAGCTTCTCCCGCTCGCCGCGCTCGCCGTAAAGCGCTTCCGCGGTCTCCAGAACCAGCGCGATGCCCTCGTCCGTATTGTCCTCCTCGGGACGGGCAGGCTCGGCCTTCTTGGCGTCTTTCTTCTCCGCCGTTTTTTTCGCCGTCGGCTTCTTGCGCGGCTTGCGGGTCGCCTTCTGGTGGCGAACCAGGTCGTCGTAGAAGATGAACTCGTCGCAGTTGCCGATCAGCAGGTCCGAGGTCGAGTTCTTCACCCCGACCCCGATGACGGTCTTCGCGTTCTCCCGGAGCTTGCTCACCAGGGGCGAGAAGTCCGAATCGCCGCTGATGATCACGAACGTATCGATGTGCTCCTTGGTGTAGCACAGATCCAGGGCGTCCACGACCATTCTGATGTCTGCGGAGTTCTTGCCCGACTGCCGCGTGTGCGGGATCTCGATCAGCTCGAACGCCGCCTCGTGCATGGCGGGCTTGAACTCCTTGTAGCGGTCCCAGTCGCAGTAGGCTTTCTTCACGACGATGCTGCCCTTGACCAGCAACCGCTCGAGCACGAGCTGGATGTCAAACTTGGCGTACTTTGCATCGCGCACGCCCAGAGCGACGTTCTCGAAGTCGCAGAAGAGCGCAAGGTTCTTATCTTCGTTTTCGCGGGCCATGAAATCTGCCGCAGCCGAGAGAGCGCCTACGTTAACGGCGGCGCCTGCAGCCGTCCACTCATAACCCGGCCTTGCCTGTCGCGCAGCGCTGTTCGAGATCTGGTCCGCCGCCGCCACGAAGCTGAAGCAATCCCTAAGCCCAGCCAAGCTTACGGACATCGTCGTCCTGTCGGCCGACATGCTGACGGTTCCCGAGGGGCAGATTCAGGCGGCAGGTGTGGGTCAGACCTTCGTTGGCGGAGAAATCCGCTCAGCCGGGCACTGAATTCATTGACCCATCTGGGCGGTGACCGAGCCAATCCTCGTGTGACCGGTTTCACGAATTGGCTGCAGAAGCGCAGACAACGCCCTTCGCGCGGCTGTCGGCTGAGACACAGGTAACTGAACCGCTCAAGCAATATGGGAACCATTGCAGAGGACCTAAGTGGGCTGATCAGATGCTCGAAGATCTCTTGTCCAGGCTGCCGCTTGAACCCGTGCCGGTGACCATCTGCGCGGGCATCGCCATCGGCTGCCTGTTCCTGGGTTGGATGTGCAAAGCCATGGGCGCCCGGCGCCAGCAGAATCAGCTGCGCAAAGAAGCCATAGAGGCCAAGCGCGCCGTGCCCCAGCTGGAGGCCTCCGTGCACAATCGCGATCTGCAGATCGCCAGGTTCAAGGTGGAAACCGACGACCTGACCGCACGCAATGAGGATCTGTCCAATCTGCTGACCAAGGCCAAGAGCGAGCTGCGCAGCGCCCATCGCGAAGCCCGGAACCTCAATACTGAGCTCAAGGCGATCAAGGGCCACCAAGCCGTCCTGGACAACGAGCTCATCGCGGGCTTCGAGGAGGAGGACACCCTCTCCAGCGCCGATGAGCAGCTCAAAGCCCGAATTGGCCGCGCCGAGTCGCTGTACGAGCGCATGAAGGAAGCGGTTATCGAGCGCGAGGAACGCATCCAGAAGCTCGAGGATCAACTTGCCAAGGCGCGCAATGCAGATGCCGAGGGCAACACCTCGTTGGCCGACTCAGAGCAGGACTGGACAGGCGCCGTAACAGACTTGGAAGAGAAGATCAGCTCTCAGGAAGGGCTCATCGAGTCACTGCGAGCCCAGATCCGCAAGACGCAGACCGAAAAGGAAATGCTCGCAGACATGGCCAAACGGCGCAGCGACAGCAACCGCGCGCTGAAAGAGGCGAGCGCGGAGGCCGAAGCGCACGTGCCCGTGCTTCGCGCGCGCATCGAGGAGCGCGACCGCACCATCGCGGAGAACGAAGCGGCCATCAGCGTGCTGCGCGACGAGGTGGACATGCTGCGCGCCCAGAACGCGGCCCTGGAGTTCGAAGCCTCCGACAAAGTCGCCGCGGAACGTCCTCCCGAAGAGGACGCGTTCTCCATTCGCCAGCGGCTCGAGGACGAGTTCGAGGCCCGCGAGGTTGCGCTGGAAGCAAGGTTGCGCGAGGCGGAGCAGGCCAAGGAGATCGCCCAGGCAGACCTGGCGCTGGCCCTCGCCGAGCAGAGCAAGCAGGCCCAAGAGGCGAACTCCCGCGCCGAGCGTCTGGAAGCGGAGCTGAACGAGCGCAGCGAGTCCACCAACGTCTTCAAGAGCATGGCGGAGGACCGGGAGGCCAAGCTGGCCACTTTGACCAATCGAGTACAGGTGCTGCTCGCGGCCGTGGACGGCAGTTCGGACGGCGAGCTCGCGCACGGCCGCTTGGTGGAGCTCGTCAGGCAGCTCGATCCCGGACACGTTCAGGGCCCGGTACCCGAGGCCACCGCTTCCGACGCCAACGAGCCCGCCGGAGCCAAGCAACCCCCACCCGCGTTGCCCATGCGCCGCGCGCCGAGGCGACCGCTGCGCGTGGTCGAAAGCCGTGACGAATCTGTCCCGGCGCAGCGCGGTTCCCGCCGAGGTGACGTCAGCAAAGTGCTTCGCGCGTTGCGTCCGGCAAGATCGAGCGTGGTGCCGATGCGGCGACGTGGCCGAGTGCGCCGCTAGCCGTCTCCCAGCCCTTCTTCACCGTAACGGCTCGCCGGCCCCCGACCACCTGGGCCGAGACGCCCCTCTGAGCCGAAGTGACCGCGGCCGGGCACGAAGTTGACCTCAATGCGAATGCCATCCGGGTCCTCAAACAGCACCGAGTAGTAACCGGGCGCAAAGTGCGACCCTTCCTCAGGCGGGTGGACGATCCGCGCGTCGAGCTCGGTGGTGACGAACTCGTAGATGGCGTCCACGTCCTCCCGCGATCGGGCGCGGAAGCACAGATGGTGGAGGCCAGGGCGATCCTGGTCGAAGGCACGGTCCCGTTTGTCCTCGGGGGCGCCCCTGACGAGAATCCCTGTGCGGCTGCCGATGCAGTAGACGATCTCCTCGGCACGAATGAGCGTGCTCATCTCGAGAAAATGACACAGCCGTTCCCAGAACGGCACGCATTGCGCCGGATCCCTGACGGTCAGCTGGATGTGCGCGATCCCGTTGACCTCAACGGTCATGACGTTACTCCTTCGCGACTGCCGCCGTCAGCGGATGGCAATGGGGTTGACGATCATCTGAACCGCTCCCCGCAGCTTGGCCTGCCCGAGAACGAAGAGAAACTCATGGGCCTCGTCGCGAACGAGCACGCCAGTGTTCATGGTCTCGAGAATGTAGATGCCGTGCTGCTGCAGAAGAATCAGATGGCTGATGAACGGTTCGTCCTCCCGCTCCGCCGGAAGAACGTCGAGACCCCATGTATCCGACCCGACGGCAATCACATTCTTGCCGGCAAGATAGCTCGCGACCGCCTTGGAAACTCCCGGCGCCGTGGCCGACCAGCGCGCCGGGTCCGTTTCGAGCATGGCGTCCGTCCAGCCGGTGTGGAAAAGAACGACGTCACCCTCGCGTACGGGAGTGCCCTGCTTCTTTTCGACCGCGCGGACGTCAGCCACGCTGAACGTCTGTCCGCCAGCCAGGTGATCGGCCCCGAAATGGGCCGTCATGTCCAGCACGATGCCCCTGGCCACCATGGGCGGAACCTTCTCGATGCCTAACTTGGTCAACCCGGATATGTCGGAGAAGTCCCGGGCATGGTTGCAGTTGTAGTACATGCCTTCTTCGCCGGCATGACCAAGGCCGTCCAGCTGCGAGCCGATTCCAAGCCACCCTTGGAAAACGTCGTCGTTATAAGTCATCCGCGACAAGGGCCGATTTCCCTCCTGCTGGCCAGGCTGGACGACCAGCAGCGAGAGCGAGCGCGGCGGGAACGCCGGGGTGCTGCTGTCCACGACGATGCCCAGACTGTAGGTCTTGCCGGTCTTGATGAGTCGGGACGCCGCCAGCACCGACTCCGGCGTAATGAGATTGACGTTGCCAACCTCGTCATCGGGCCCCCAGCGCGACGGCTTGCAATCCTCATCCGCCGACGCCCCGGTGGCGAGACTAATCCATATCAGGCCCGCCAGGAATCGCTTGGCGTTCATCATCCCCCCTTATTTCTTCGTGATACCCGACGCTACCCCTGCGACGATGCGCTGACGCCGCAGCCGCTGGGGAGCCAGGCCACATTAGCACCCGGCCGGGGTCACGGCGATCAATTCTGCGACCTAGTGCAGACAGGCTGGAGATCCCGCCGCGGCTGACAGGCCCACGAACGAGCTAGAACTCGACTTCGATCGCCCGACAGAGAAAGCGCATGAAGGGGGTGGCCTTGGCGTAGAGACCGGCGACGGCGTCGACGAACCGGGGATGACCGATCTCGGCAGGATCGATGGTCGCGCTGGCAATGAAGTCCTTGCGTTTGAGATCCTCGAGGTGCGGCGCGTCGTGACCGAAGCCTCTGGGCGGGCGCTTGAGCGACGCGCCACCCAGCTCGAAGGCCGACTTGAACGAACGGGAATCCCGGGCCTTCTGCCAGTCCCCTGGCCGTTCGACGATAAGCTCCCGCACCCGCGCCAGCGAAGCCGGATCCGGGCGCCACATGCCCGCGGCAGCAAAGCATCCATCGTTGTCGATGTGCAGGTAGTAACCGGGTGCGTGGACGTCTTTGCCGAGCTCGTGACGGAACTGGATGCCGATGTTGGTCTTGTACGGCGTCTTGTCCTTCGAAAAACGGGTATCCCGATACACACGCATGAGCGACCCGCCCATCCGTTTCGGAACCGCCAGAA